>JGI12109J20283_11150489_pt1 | contig 64240 bp, 56 predicted proteins | sample ElkSlonscriptome_12_FD_20283 | JGI IMG/M metagenome (IMG submission 20283) | reverse complement strand
CTCGTCGGTTGCACGGTTGGGCCCGGCTTTGAATTTCAAGACTTCGAATTGATTGATCCCTCCTCCAGAACGGCAGATGCGATCAAGAAAAGCAATCAGGGCATGGCCAGATTCATCGAGGACTAAACCTGGCGCACCGGCAACCTCTTTGCTCGACTCACTTGACCGAATGACACCCTGAGCAAAGATTCAAGCCTGCCATGAAGTCAGGCGACAAGACGCTATTGCCGAACGGGCCGTTCCAAGGCATTCACCCGGCCTTGGTCTGTTCAAGCCTAATTGGCTGGTCCTGAGCCGCCGCCGGCTCCTCCCATAAGCATCCGATCAAGCTCAAACCGCAATCGGCGCCCGAATCCCCGGGTGCGCCTGATACCCCACCAACTCGAAATCCTCGAACACGAAGTCGTCGATGTCCTTGCGGTCTGGATTGATCTTGACTTGGGGCAGCGGGTAGTGATCGCGTGACAGCTGTTCGTCGACCTGGTCCAGGTGGTTCAGGTAGAGGTGGGCATCGCCGAAGCTGTGGATGAATTCACCGGGCTTCAGTCCGGTGACCTGGGCGATCATCAGGGTCAGAAGGGAGTAGCTGGCGATATTGAAGGGGACGCCCAGGAAAACATCCGCGGAGCGTTGGTAGAGCTGGCAGCTGAGCTTGCCGTCGGCGACGTAGAACTGGAACAGGCAGTGACAGGCGGCGAGGGCCATTCGGCCTTCGCGGGCGTTGTCCTGGGGGGAGAGCCTCTCGTCAGGCAGGTCGGCGGGGTTCCAGGCGGTCACGATGTGGCGGCGCGAGTCCGGGCGGCGTTTGATTCGGTCGATGACGCGCTGGAGCTGGTCGATTTCTCCGCCTTTGGGATCGGGCCAGGAGCGCCACTGGACGCCGTAGACCGGACCTAAGCTGCCGGTCTCGTCGGCCCACTCGTTCCAGATCCTGACGCCGTTGTCCTGCAGGTACTTGACGTTGGTGTCGCCCTTGATGAACCAGAGCAGCTCGTGGACGATGGACTTCCAGTGCAGCTTCTTGGTGGTGACCATGGGGAAGCCGTCGGCCAGGTCGAAGCGCATCTGATGGCCGAAGATGCTCAGGGTGCCGGTGCCCGTGCGATCGTTCTTGCGTGCGCCGTGGTCGCGGATCTGGCGGAGCAGGTCGTGATAGTTCTCCACGTCAGCCCCCTTTCTTGCGGTAAGCGAAAAACAACAGGGCGATGCCGATAAGGATCATCGGCAGCGACAGGATCTGTCCCATGGTCATCCAGTCCAGGGCGACGAAGCCCAGGTGCGCATCCGGCTCGCGAAAGAACTCGGCGATGAAGCGGAAGATGCCGTAACCGATCAAGAACACTCCGCCAACGGCACCGGTCGGTCGCGGCTTCTTGGAGAACAGCCAGACGACGATGAACAGCGCAACACCTTCAAGCAGGGCTTGATAGATTTGCGAGGGGTGACGAGCGAACGCATCGAGCGCGCCGCTTTCGTACTGGCCATACAGCCGTTCGGAGTGACGCCCGCCGGCCTCGATGGCATCGGGGAAGATTACCGCCCAGGGCACCTGGGTCAGACGACCCCAGAGCTCGCCGCCGATGTAGTTTCCCAGGCGACCGACGGCAAGACCCAACGGGATCAGCGGTGCGACGAAATCGCCCATCTGCAGAAAGCTGCGGCCCAGGGAGCGACCATAAAGCCACAGGGCGATCAACACGCCGATCAGGCCGCCGTGGAAACTCATCCCGCCGTCGCGAATCCGGAGCAACAGCAAGGGATCGGACAACAGGTCACCGGTGGCGTAAAACAGCACGTAGCCTATTCGCCCGCCGGCGATCACGCCGATCACGCCCCAGAACAGTAGGTCGCCGACCTGCTCGGGATTGAGGACCGCGTCGTCACGACGCGCGCGGAGGCGCCCGAGTAGCCAGAATTGCCCGAAGGCGACCAGGTACATCACGCTGTACCAGTAAATGTCGAAGCCGGCGATGCTCAGGGCGACCGGATTAATGCTGTGGTAGATGAATTCGCTCTGCATCTGAGTTTGGCTAGCTTGGTTGGATTGGATCGGTTAGTTTAGTTGGTTGATCAAAAGCTTGGCAGGACGCGCGCGACCCGGCCCTTGAGATAACGGGTCTCGGGAATCGCCGGGTGGACCGGATGATCCAGACCCTGCTCCAGGCGCATGAGGATCTGCAAGTCGCGATCGATGTGCCGGGCGGCCTGCAGCAACGTCGCCTCGTAGCGGTCCTCCTGGATATGCGCCGAGCAGGTCATGCTGATTAGTACGCCGCCGGGGTCAAGCAGGCGTAAGGCCTTTTCGTTCAAGCGACGGTAGGCCTTGAGCGCCTGCCTCACGTCCTTGGCGCGCGGCGCGAAGGCCGGCGGATCAACGACAACCGCATCGAAGCGTGCCTTGTCGTCCAGCAGGCTGTCCATGAAGCGCTCGGCGTTGGCCTGGACGGCTTCAATCTTGTCGGCCACACCGTTGGCCGCAGCATGCGCCGCAATGGCCTCAACGGCTGGCCCAGAAGAATCCACGCAGACCACGGATTTGGCGCCCGCGCGGGCTGCGGCAATACCCCAGGCACCCTGGTAGCAATACAGGTCCAGTACGCGCGGGCAGGCTCCCAGCAGGGGAGCTGAGCGCTCGCGATTGCTGCGCTGGTCGAAGTACCAGCCGGTTTTCTGACCCGGCTGCAGGTCGATGGAAAATTGCATCTCGCCTTCGGTCACGCGGACCGAGTCAGGAATCTCACCCGGACCCTCGACAATCTCCTGCTCCAGACCTTCGAGCTGGCGGACCTGCGAATCGTTGCGCCAAAGGATGCCGCGCGGCTCGAGCAAGGCGACCAGGGCCTGCTCGATGATGGTGCGACGCCCATCCATGCCCGCGGTGTTGAGCTGGCCGACCAGCACGTCGCCGTAGCGGTCGACGATCAGACCCGGCAGACCGTCGGACTCACCGTAGACCATTCGATAGCAATTCGAATTTACGTGTGCCTGGCGCAAGGCGAGCGCACGCTGAAGGCGTTTCTTGAACCAGCCGACCGTTGGATTAACGCTTGGCTTGCGTGAGATCAGACGGGCACAGATCAGCGAATGCGGATTGACCAGAGCAGTGCCTATCGGCTTGCCCGTATGGTCGACGACGTCGGCCAGGTCACCGGGGCTGAGGTCAGTCAACGGCGTGGCTCGGGTGTCGACCTCGTTGCTGAAGACCCATAGATGCCCACCGCGCAGTCGTTTTTCTTCTTTGCGCTTGAGCGCAATTTTCATCGGAGCATCCATCGGGGACGATTCTCTACCAGCTAAACTGTCATGGTACCGCGCCCATCCACACACGTCTCCAATCATCCGACACATCATGATCGAAAACACGCTCGCTCAAGCGCTCAGCCCTTATCTGCTTCAGCACGCCGACCAGCCAGTTCAGTGGCAGGAATGGAACGTGGACAGCCTGGCACTGGCACGCCGGCTGGACCGGCCGATCTTGCTATCGATCGGCTACAGCGCCTGTCACTGGTGCCATGTGATGGCCGAGGAGTGCTTCGAGGATGACCGGATTGCCGAATTAATGAACGACCACTTCGTCAACATCAAGGTCGATCGCGAGGAGCGGCCTGACCTCGACCGGATTTATCAGATGGCGCATCAACTGATTACCGGCCAGGGCGGCGGCTGGCCATTGACCGTGTTTCTGGACCCGAACACGCAGGCTCCGTTCTTCGCCGGCACCTACTTCCCGCCCGAGCCGCGCCAGGGCACGCTCGGCATGGCGCAGCTGCTGGAGCGAATCAGCACCATCTGGCAGACCCGGCGCGACGAGCTCGAAGACCAGCAGAAGCTCCTGCATCAGGCCCTTAAGGCCATCGCCCAGCCGCGCGATGCCCAATCTAAGAGTGTCCCCGAAGAGCTTGCTGAAACCCTGCTAGGCCAGCTCGGCAGCCGCTTCGATGAACGCCATGGCGGCTTCGGTCAGGCGCCGAAGTTTCCGCAGGCGCCACTGCTGGCATTTTTGGCCTCCCAAGCCGGCGATGATCAGGCCGATCAGATGCTCTCGGACACGCTCGATGCCATCACCCGCTACGGATTGCGTGACCATGTTGGTGGCGGTTTTTTCCGCTATTCGACCGATCAGGCTTGGGAAATCCCGCATTTCGAAAAGATGCTCTCGGACAATGCCCTGATCCTGTCGCTGCTGACCCACGCCGCCCAACGCTGGCCGCACCGCGACTTTGAGGCAGCAGCGATCGAGCTGGTCGCTTGGCTGATTCGGGATATGGCTCTGGATGGCGGTGGTTTCGCCGCTAGTCAGGACGCCGACACGGCCGATGGCGAGGGCGCGTTCTATGTCTGGACCCTGAATCAGGTCCAGCAGGCCCTGCCGCCGGAGCTCCGAGATCTAGCGGTCGAAGCCTACGGCTTGGACGGTCCGGCCAATTTCAGCGACTCGCATTGGCATCTGATTCGGGCTCGGGACGATCAGGAGCTGCTTCGGCCCGGCCTGGAGGCCGCGCGCATCGACGAGCGTTTATGTGCGGCACGTGACGCGCTCATCAAAGCACGCCAGACCCGCGAGCGGCCGCAGCGCGACGACAAGCTGATTGGGTCCTGGAACGGCCTGATGATTGAGGCCCTGGGCCAGGCCGGCCGGACCTTCAAGCGACCCGACTGGTTGGCGCTGGCCGCCGACGCCCTTGATGCGGTCGCCGTGCGCCTGTTCGGCAACGAACCGCCCTTTTCGGTCTGGCGACAGGTCGGGCCGGCGGGGCGCGGGGCGCAGATCGCCAACCTGGACGACCACGCCAACGTGCTGCTGGCCTGTCTCGAGGTCCTGTCCTGTCGCTTTGAGTCACGCTGGTTCAACCTGGCGCGTCGCCTGGCACGACGAATCCAGCAGCAGTTTATCGACCCGGAGACCGGCGCCTGTTACTTCACCCCGCGCGAGCAGCGTGGACTACTGACCCGCCCCCTGGCCTTCGCCGACGACGCCACACCGGCCGGCGCCGCGCGGGCGGTCGAAGGCCTGGTGCGTCTTGGCCACCTCTGCGGCGATGCCTCTCTGGGCGCCAGCGCGCGCTGGATTCTGCAGGGTGCAGGCGGCGATCTCTCGAGCTCGCCGATGGGGCATGCCAGCCTGGTCACCGCCGCCATGAGCGCCGAGCGGCCCGCACGCCAGGTTCTGATCGGGGGCCCCGGAGACGAGCCTGAGCGCTGGCATCGGGCCATCATCCATCGCCTAGACCTTCATGCTTACCTGATCCCGCCGGAAGTCGAGCTGGAAGAGCCGCCAACCCTGGTCCAGAGCATCCAGGCGCTAGATCAACCCAGCGCCATGGTCTGTGAGGGCATGCGCTGCCTCGCGCCGATCCATTGCCTGGATGAATTGAACCAGGCGCTCCGAGCACGTCGATGAGCAAGAGGTACGGCAAGCCTGAAAACCAGCCGCGGCCGCTCGGCCAATAGCTGCCAGCGCGACCGATCTCATCAAAGCGGGCAACACGAAGAGGGCCTTTCAATCGTAAGGGCGCGAGGATGTCGCTGCCAATCGTTGATCCTCTAGCGCTCAAGCTGCGGCGCAGAAATCCACGTAGAATGGCCGGGCGATGAACCTCATGATGCCCAATCCCCACGCCCTGGCCGTCCTGCTTCTGGTGGTCTTTGCGCTGGTCCTGTTCTCGCGCGACCGGATCCCGCTGGAGACCAGTTCGCTGGTGGTGCTAGCGGCGCTGGCGGTCGGTTTCGAGCTGTTTCCCTACGTCGGGCCGAGTGGTGCCACGCTTACCTCGACGGACTTCTTTCTCGGCTTCGGGCACCAGGCTCTGATCGCGGTCTGTGCCCTGATGATTCTCGGGCAGGGTCTGATTCGATCGGGCGCGCTGGAACCGGTCGGGCGCATCCTGACCGCGTCCTGGCGCCGTGCGCCGTCACTTTCACTCCTGGCGACGCTGCTCGTCTGCGCCGTGTTGAGTGCGTTTATCAACAACACGCCGATCGTTGTGATGCTGCTGCCAATACTGATCGGTGTGGCAATGCGCACGGGCATGTCACCCAGCGGTCTGCTGCTGCCGGTTGGCCTGATCAGCATCGTCGGCGGAATGTCTACAACCATTGGCACCTCGACCAATCTGCTGGTGGTCAGCGTGGCGGCTGACATGGGGGTTGCAGACTTTCGGATGTTCGATTTCATCGTGCCGGCCAGCATCGCTGGCTTCGTGGCCATGCTCTATCTGTGGCTGATCGCGCCTCGTCTTCTGCCCGATCGCCAGGTGCCGATGCAGTCCACGGTCAAGCGTCTGTTCACCGCCCAGATTCGCCTCGATAAGACCAGTTCGTCCACGGACCTAAAGTTGGCCGAAGCCATCGAGCAGTGCAACGGCGAGCTGAAGGTGGAAAAGATTCAGCGCGGTCCCGGCGTTTTCGTCACGCCCCTACCCGACGTTGTGCTCAAGTCCGGGGACCGGATCACCACGACCAACACGCGGGACAACCTGCGCGAGTTCGCCCATCTGCTCGGCGGCAAACTTTATTCTGGCGACGTCGAGGTTGACGAAAGCCATCCGCTCGAACCCAACAATCAGCGCATCGCCGAGGTGGCCATTACGCCGACCTCCAAGCTGCTCGGCGTGCGCATTGCCCAGGCCCGCTTGCTGAGTCGCTATGGTTTGCGTCTGCTGGCGCTTCACCGTTTCAATCGCGAAGACCAGACCCGTGCGACCGGCGTAGAAAACACCGTGCTGCGCTCGGGCGATGTTCTTTTGGTGCAGTCCTCGCCCAATCAGCTCGATCTGCTCAAGGATGGCGGCGACTTCCTGATTCTCGACGGCAGCGTCAACCTTCCCAAGACCGACAAGGCACCGATCGCACTGGGCATCATGGTCAGCGTGGTCGTGGTGGCCGCTTTCGGCGTCCTGCCGATCGCCATCAGCGCGGTCTTTGGCGTTCTCGCACTGCTGATCACGCGCTGCCTGTCCTGGAAGGAGGCGATGAGCGCGATGTCGGTGCAGGTGGTGATGATCATTGTCGCCAGTCTGGCTATGGGCATGGCCCTCATGCGCACCGGCGGGGCCGACTGGATCGCTCAGATCTTCCTCTGGCTGAGCTTTGGCGTGCCGGCCTTCGTGATCTTGGGCACGCTGATGTTGGCCATGGCGGCGCTGACCAACGTGGTCTCGAACAACGCCGCGGCCGTCATCGGTACACCGATCGCGATCAGCCTGGCGCAGCAATTGATGCTGCCGGCTGAGCCCTTCGTGCTGGCCGTTCTGTTTGGCTCGAATCTGAGCTTCGCGACTCCCATGGCCTACCAGACCAACCTGCTGGTGATGAACGCCGGCGGCTACAAGTTTAATGACTTCGTGCGAGTGGGTCTGCCGCTGATGTTCTTGCTCTGGCTTGTGCTGACCGCAACGCTGACCTATGCCTACCGCCTGTAGCCGCATTGCGGCCCCGTTCGGGCTGTGGCTGCTGTGTCTGAACGTCTTCGCCGACGAGCCGCCGCGCGTCGTGACCCTGGCCCCTCATCTGACCGAACTGGTCTACGCCATCCAGGCCGAGGAGCTGCTCGTGGGTGTGGTCGAATACAGCGATTTTCCGCCAGCCGCGCAGTCCCTGCCGCGCATCGGTGATGCCTTCCGCTTTGATATGGAGCGCATCCTGAATCTAGACGCAGACATTGCCCTGGCCTGGGCAGGCGGCACGCCGCGTCGCGTCGCCGATGACCTGACGCGACTCGGCATTGAGGTCTACTGGCTGGAGACTCGCCGCATGGCCGATCTCCCCAAAGCGCTCCGCGGTCTTGGGCAGCGCCTGTCGATGGCCGACGCCGGACAAGCCGCGGCCCGGCAATTCGAGCAGGAGCTTGGCAAGCTGCGCCAGCGCCATGCGGGTCTTGAAAATGAACGGCGAGTGTTCTATCAGATCTCGCGTCGCCCGCTCTACACCCTGGGCGGAGCGCATATCTTCAACGATGCACTGAGCGTTTGCGCGATGGTCAACGTGTTCGTAGATCTCCCTGCAGAAGCGGCAGTGGTCAGCCGGGAGGCGGTGATTGATGCACAGCCAGATCTGATCCTCGGATCGGACCCGATCAGCACCCTCGCTGCCGATTGGCAGACTCCAGGGTTTCGGTCACTGATTCAGGTCGAAGTGCAAACAATCGACCCGGATTTGCTGACCCGCCCGTCGCCACGCATCCTGGACGGCATCCGGGAGTTGTGCGAGCTGCGCGCACCCTGATCTGAAGCTCGGCCTGATCGCTCGCCGACGACCGCATTCTTCTCGATCCTTAGGCCGCGGTTCAACGCCGGGGAGGCAGAAGACCTTGAGCGTCCCAGCACCCAGCGGCTCATCCGATCGGCTTCCGGTCTATCTCCATTGCCCATAAAAAAAGGCCCGGGAAGTCCCGGGCCTTGCTTCGTTGTTGAGGGATGAGCTTCGAATTACTGCTCGAAACGGTCCTCGAAGATAGCAGGCGCAACAGAACAACTCTGAACCTTCACATCGTCGATGTACCAACCAGGGCGCCCGACCGAGACGTCGGTCACCATGCGGAAGCGGAACTGAACCGTCTGGCCCGACCAGGCCGACACGTCGACGACCGAATTCAGCCAGTCCTGCGGATCACCGCACCAGCCAGGCTCCAAGGGCGCCGGGCTTCCCCATTGATCGGAAATGGGGCCGTCGTAGGGATCGGTCAGCATGGCCTCGGTCGGAACCTGGGTCCAGCTCTCACCCGCATCGGTGGAAATGTGCAGCTGCCCCGCGTCGAAACAACCCGAGCCACTTTCTTCGATCACCTGACGATTCCAGAACTGCAGCGTCTGGCTTGAAGCGTCACTGGGCAGGTCAATGGCCGGAGAAAACAGCCACTGATCCGATACCGAGTCAGAATCAACAGCCTGCCAGGCATTCGCGCCGGCGTGCACCTCTGAGTCCTGCAGTGCCCAGGTCGACGCGGTGCCCCCGGTGGTCCACCCGCCGACGCCGTCTTCAAAGCCATTGCTGTAATGAACAAACGCCTCGGTGCCGAGGGCGCAGTCACCGGGCAGAGCCTCGGTGGAAAATTGGAAGACCTCACTGACCGCGTCTCCGCAAAGGTTCGAGCTCGTCACGCGCCAATAGAGCACGCTGTTCGGGGGCAGTGGGGTTCCGGAGACGTGTGTCGTACCGTCAACCGCGGTGCTGTAGACCACGTTGCTGAAGTCGTCGCTGTCGGCCACCTCCAGGAGATAGGAGGTTGCCTGGTCGGCAGCCGACCATTCGAAGGTCGGGCTCTGAGACTGATCAATGGCACCGTCGGCCGGCGCAACCAGGGTTGGCGTGTCGGCGGCTGCCGTCGAAAGGATCAGGTTCAGACCGGCCTCGCGAACCGTGGCACCGCTGGTGCCGGAGAGGGTCATGGCATAGGTGCCGGCTACGGCCGCGCCCGTATTACCGATCGTCAAGGTGCTGCTGCCGGGCGGCGTCACCGGATCGGTGTCGAAATCAACGGTCGTATCGACCGGGTTGCCGACCAGGGCCAAATCGACCGGGTCAACGAAGCCCTCAACCGACCCGACGGTTATCGCGAACTCCGCGTCGTCCGGGGTGCAGATCGCCAGGCTCGAGGGCTCGGCGGAGACCGTGAAGGTCGGCTCCAGCACGCAGTTCGAGCAGACCAGGGCAAAGTCCTGATCGGTTTCGTCCCCGGTATTGGGCACACCATCACCGGCGATATTGGCCGCCGATACTGTAATTGTTATACCGGCCGCCGTGCCCGGCTCCAGGAACACCGCCTCGTAGTTGTTGCTCGCATCGGCGCTGCCCCCGGTCACGCTCCACTGGCCGTCGAAACTATTGCCCAGGTAGGTGTCAGCGCCCGACAGGACGGTCAAGTTGAGATCATTGACCTGGGGACTGGTGCCAGTGGCACCGGCCTGGTCGGTATAGACCATCATCACCCGAACCGGTTTGGCAGGGTCAACAGCAGCTGCAGTGACTTCCCAGCTGTCGCCGGTGTCGTCGAACAGGACCTCTTGATTGACGATCGCCTTGGGGGTTTCATCGAACATGTCAGCCAGGTTCGGCATGCCGTAGCCCTGCACGTTGCTTGGCAGCGTGTCGCCAGCAGAGACGCCGGTCAGATAGGTCGGATGCGCCAGAATGTAGGCCTTGATCAGCGCCGGGCTGGGCTCTGCATTGGCGGGCGATTCGATTGGCAGCACGGTGGGCTCGTTTTCCAGCCACCACCAGACCAGCGAGGCCACGCCGGCCACCGCCGGGGTCGAGTGGCTGGTCCCGCTGGACGCGGCAAACGTCGTCTGACTACTCGGATGGGTGCCATCACACACGCCCGATCCGTCGTATCCGGGGCTGGTGCTGGCCGTGCCCTGAATGTGCGTCCCCGGCGCAATGGTCTCGGGCTTAACGCGGCCGCCGGGCGCCGGACCTCGGCTTGAAAAGCCGATCACATCCATGGCGTTGTCAGCGCCGCTGGGCGGAACAGCGCAGCCATCGGTCCAGGGCCCGTCCTCGTCTTCTGGCCGCTGGTTTTCCGAGGCGCCGACTGTGAGCATGTTCTTACCGTTACCGGGCGTGCCGACGGTGCCGCTGGAAGACCCGGAGTTGCCGGCCGCAAACAGGATCATCAGCTCCTGATTGACCGAATCCGACGGATCGGCATCGCGAACGCCCGCATCGTAGGCCTGCGAGCCGTCGTCGTAGCTGCCAGCGCAGCCCGAGCAGCCCCAGGAGTTGGTGCTGATTTTGGCACCCTCGTTCCAGGTGTGCTCGATAACACCGGAATCCGTGCCGCCGCAGCCGTCCACGCTGTAGAGCGGTGCGAAGATCCGCGTGCTGGCGAGCGAGGCCCAGGGGTTCACCCCCAGACCGCGGAGGAAGCCGTCTGGATCCTGAAAAGGAAACCCGGACCGCGTATCAAAGCCGCCCACGATGCTGGTGTTGATATGACCATGACCCTCATTACCCTCGCCGCCCGGGTCCGAATGACAGGAGGTAACGAACTGCAGGCGGGTTGGATTGCTGATGTCCCCGCCTTCGTGCAGCGTTGGGTCGCCGGAAGTCACGGTGCCATCGCCGACGCCGTCATCAACGATCACAACCGTTGGGTACTCAGAGGTCGAGGTCGAGAAGCCGCGGCTCGACAGCCAGGCCAGATAACCCGTGCCCGACGGGCCGCTCTGATCGCCGTTGAAGTTACCGGCAACGATCTGATTCTGGACTTCGTCGGTCCGCTCGCGCGGCAGGAATTCTTCCATCCAATACACGTCGGATCGATCGGCAATGGCGGCCAGATCGCCCAGCGTCAACTCAAAGCGCGCGGTCTGGAATCCCATGACCGGGCTCCAGTCCATTAGGGGCTTGCCGACGGCCAGAGAATCGATAAAGGCTTTGGTTTGACGATCGTCCGCATGCCGAATCATCTGGATCGTGACCGGCAGGCGGGTCGGGCCGGCGTCCCGAGCCAATCGCTCACCGACGACCGGGCCCATCTTAAAAAACGCCGGATAGGGTGCGCTGAACTGAAGGACGGATCGCTGGTTGGCTAGCTGATCGAGCCGATCGCGAGCGCGGGCATCAGCCCACACCAAATAGCCATGGTTCGCGACGTAATGAACCAGCGTCGCGCCGGTCGCTTCGACCTGATCGAGCCAGTCCTGCTTGATTGGGCCGACAAACTGAACCATCTGCAGCGCGCGGCCGGTAGGCGCTGAACGTTCCCAGCCAGCCGGCACGCGAATACGATCGGTTTGCGTATCAAACGGCTGGGCGTCAAATAACAGCCAGTCGGGGTTGGAAAGCTTTCGCAGGCCATCAATCGACCCGCTTCGCGCCCATTGATCAAAATCGGATTTCTGCGCTCGATAAAGGCGTTCCGTGCCGTAGTCGGCCAGCAGCTCGGCATTCAGGCCGGCCGGCATCGCGGTATCAGCGGGCACGATCAGCTTGGCTTCGCTGGCCAAAGCGGTGATGGAAAGAAAGCTCGCGAAGAGCGCTACGATTGTTATGGCGCTTCGCTGGATCAATGGAATCATGAATTATCCTTACGACTTGCGGTTATGGTGTTTTGGCGTTCGCTTAATTTACGCGACGCGAGGAAGTATACGCAGCGACTGAAATGAAGGCAATTTATTGACCGAACCCCGGACTCTCAGACGTTTCCCTATGAATTTTCCGTCTTGTGAGCTCCGCCCGTTCACGACAGTCTAGACTTGGAACTCTAGGGCTGACTGATATCATCGGGCTCGGATAGGAAGCTTGGAAACGCATGCCCAATCGCTATGACTACATTATCGTCGGTGCCGGCTCGGCTGGCTGCGTTCTGGCGCACCGGCTAAGCGCAGATCCCTCGCTCAAGGTGCTGCTGTTGGAGGCCGGTCCGCGCGACTGGAATCCCTTCATCCACATGCCCGCCGGCCTGTCCAAACTGGTCAATTTCAAGTCGCTGAACTGGAATTATGAGACCGAACCCGAACCGGCTTTGAACAATCGCAAGCTTTACTGGCCACGCGGCAAGGTCTTGGGCGGGTCGAGTTCGATTAATGCCATGTGCTATTCGCGCGGCCACCGTTCCGACTACGACGACTGGGCCGAGCTCGGCAATCCCGGTTGGGAGTGGAATGCGGTCCTGCCATATTTCAAGCGGGCCGAAGATCAGTCCCGCGGACCCTCGGAACTGCACGGCACCGGGGGGCCATTGAGCGTGTCGGACTTGAGCTACACCAACGAGCTCAGTGACGTATTTGTCGAGGCTGCCGGCCAGGCCGGATTCGCGCGCAACAACGACTTCAACGGCTATGCCCAACGCGGGGCTGGCATCTACCAAGTCACGCAGCGCGACGGTCGACGCTGCAGCACCGCAGCCGGCTACCTCAAGCCGATTCGACCGCGACCGAATCTGACCGTTTTGACCGGCGCCCTGACCGTTGGTCTGACCTTCTCCGGCCCGGATCGCGTGCGCGGGGTGCGCTTCGCCCGGCACGGGATCACCCGGACCGTGACCGCTGACCGCGAAGTGCTGCTGGCTGGCGGCGCGATCAATTCACCGCATCTGCTAATGCTCTCAGGGATTGGGCCAGCCACTACATTGGAAGCGGCCGGCGCGAGGGTCCGTCATGACATTCCCAGCGTTGGACAGAACCTTCAGGACCACCTGGACATCTGCACGCTGACTCGCTGCTCCCAGCCGGTGACCTATGACCAGCTCAGCGAGCTTCGGGTCGGCCTGCGCTATTTCCTGCATCACGAGGGCGCTGGCACCTCGAACATTGCCGAAGGCGGTGCTTTTCTGGTCAGCGGGCGCGGACGCAGCGACCGGCCCGATGTCCAGATGCACTTTGTGCCCGCCCTGCTCGACGATCACGGCCGCAATCGCCTGCCGGGCGATGGTTACACGCTCCATGCCTGCCCGCTGCGGCCCGAAAGCCGCGGCCACTTGGCGTTGAAGTCCACCGACCCGCGCGAGCCGATCGCCATCCACGCCAACTACATGACCGAAGCCGAAGACCTTGAAATGATGCTTGAGTGCGTGCGCCTATCGCGAGACATTCTCCACCAGCCAGCCTTCAAGCCCTTTCGCGCCCACGAAATATTTCCCGGAAATGAAGTCACCGATCGGGCGGGTCTGATTGAATTCATCCGCGCCAAGGCCGAAAGCATCTATCATCCGATAGGAACCTGTCGGATGGGGTCCGATCCGCACGCCGTGGTCGACACGGAGCTTAAGGTGCGTGGACTAGAGGGCCTGCGGGTGATTGATGCCTCGGTCATGCCAACCTTGGTCGGCGGCAATACCAATGCCCCGACTGTGATGATCGCGGAAAAAGCGTCCGATCTGATTCTCGGAAAGGCCAACAAGGTGCCCGAACAACAGCCCAAAGCCGCCTGAGCCCGCGCGCCTGTCTGCTCGGGCGCTTTTATCTTCTGACACTGAAGGGCCTGAGCCATGATCACTTTTTTTGCGCCCGCCGCCCAGGGACTCGAAGAGCTGCTCGCAGCCGAGCTGAAGGCCCTGGAGCTGGGTGACGTGCAGGTCGAGCGTGGCGGTTGCGCGTTCAATGCCGATCTGAAAGGTGCTTACCGGGCCTGCCTTTGGTCCCGCCTCGCCGCACGAATCCTGCTGCCGCTGGCCCAGTTTGACGCCGACGACGACGATGCGCTCTACGCCGGCACCCAGACCATCGAGTGGTCGGAACATCTGGGCGCTGAACACAGCCTGGCGGTCGCATTTTCCGGCGTTCGTCCCAGGCTAACCCACAGTCGCTTCGCCGAGCAGCGCATCAAGGATGCGATCGTTGATCAGTTCAGAGTGCGAACCGGAGAACGCCCATCGGTCGATCTGCGCGATCCTGACCTGCGTATCCAGGCCCATCAGACCGATCGGCAGGTGACCCTATCGCTGGATCTTTCCGGCGAGCCGCTGCACCGCCGCGGCTATCGGGAGGCCGGCAACGTCGCGCCGCTTAAAGAACACTTGGCCGCCGCCATGCTGCTTCGCGCGGACTGGCCAGAACTTGCCGGAGAGGGACTGGCGCTGGTGGATCCGATGTGCGGATCGGGGACGCTGTTGATTGAGGGCGCGATGATGGCCAGCGACACCGCACCCGGACTACTTAGGACCCGCTACGGCTTCCTGAACTGGTCCGGCCACGACGCGGATACCTGGAAGCACCTGATCGATGAGGCTATCGAACGGCAGGAGGCAGGATTAAAGCACATGCCGTCGGTCGTCGGCAGCGATCATGACCCTCGGGTCATTCGCGTGGCCCAGGCCAATGCCCGCCGTGCCGGCTTCGCCGATCACATCGAATTGTCCTGTGCCGAGTTCGACCAGGTCAAAGCACCTTGTGAGCGCGGTCTGCTGATTACCAACCCGCCCTACGGCGAGCGCCTAGGCCAAAGCCACCAGATGATGCCGCTCTACCTGCGCCTGGCCGATAGCCTGCGCCAGAATTTTCCGGGCTGGCGGGCCGTCATCCTGAACGGTGCAGGAATCGCGCTGGGTCTCAAGCCCGAGAAGAGCTGGGCCATGCGCAACGGGCCGATCGAATGCCAGCTTGACCGCTTCGAGATCGGCAGCGACCCGTCCCTGTCCGTGCCGCAGGCCACCGATCTGGTCAACCGTTTGACCAAAAATCGTAAGCAGCTAGGCAAATGGCTGCGTAAGGAGGGCGTTCACTGCTACCGGATCTACGACGCCGATCTGCCCGAGTACGCGCTGGCCATCGACATCTACGAGACGACCAGCGGCCCCTGGCTGCACGTGCAGGAATACCAGGCACCGCCTTCGATCGATCCGCGCAAGGCCCAGGCCCGACTGCGGGCCGCCATGCAGGTGATTCCCGGTGCTCTGGACCTCAGCCCCGAACGGATGGTGCTCAAGGTCCGCAAGCGGCAGCGCGGCGAGCAGCAGTACAAGCGCCACGCCCAGTCCGGCCAGTCTCTGGTCGCTCAGGAGGGGCGCTGTCGGCTGAAGATCAACCTGATCGACTACCTCGATACCGGTCTGTTTCTCGACCATCGTCCGGTGCGCCTGTGGCTGGCCGACAACGCCCGCGACCGTCATTTTCTCAACCTGTTCTGCTACACCGGCGCGGCCACTCTGCACGCTGCCGTAGGCGGGGCGAGTTCGACGACCAGTGTCGATCTGTCCAACACCTACCTCGACTGGCTGGCGGACAACCTGGCGCTTAACGATTGCGCCACCTCAGATCATCGACTGATCCAGGCCGACGTGCTGGCCTGGCTGGACGCCTGCGAGGAAACCTTCGATCTGATTTTTCTCGATCCGCCCAGCTTTTCGAATTCCAAGCGGATGGACGATACGCTGGACGTCCAGCGTGATCATGCGCCGATGATTCGTCAGGCGATGCGCTGCCTGAGTGCTGCTGGGACCCTGATTTTCTCGACCAATCTGAGGCGCTTCAAGCTAGACGACGAACTGCAGCAGGACTTCAGCGTCGAGGATCGAACGCGCTGGTCGATTCCGCGCGATTTTCAGCGCAACGCGCGCATCCACCAGTGTTATTTCATCAGCGCACGCTGAGCAAGTTCCAGCGCTACTATTGAGCTCATGGTCCGCTCCGCTCTATCCATTATTGGTCTGAAACTCGCCCAAGTGCTGATCTGGATGCTCAGCCTTGTCCCACTTCGCCCGCTGCACGCGCTGGCGCGCCCCCTGGCGGTCCTCTACCGCCTGCGCAGCCGACGCAAATCTCGGATCGTCAAGGCCAATCTCGCACTGGCCTTTCCTCAGCTCGACAATAAACAGCGCCAGCAGCTCGCGCACGACAACAGCGTGGAAATGCTTCGCCTGGTCCTCGAGACCGGCGCGGTCTGGCACTGGTCCAGGCAACGACTTCTGGCCCACGTTCCGCGCGTCGAGGGCCAGGCCCTGCTCAACGAGGCCGTGAGGGATAGCCGCGGACTGCTCCTGTTAGGCGGACACCAGGGAAACTGGGAACTGCTGACCCTCTTCACCACGCTACAGCTCGATTTTGTTGGCCTATACCGCGCGCCTGCACAAGCGGCCCTGCAGCGCGCGATCACCCGCTCAAGAGAGCGCTTCGGTGGACAACTGGTGGCCAGCGGCGGATCGGCCATGCGGCGACTGCTGCGGCAGCTCCGAACCGGAGGGGCGGCCGGCATCCTAATCGATCAGGCCCCTAGGCAGGGCGACGGTGCTTTCGCACCCTTCTTCGACCGAGCCGCGCTGACCATGACCCTGCCCCACCGACTTGCACGCAAGACCGGATGTCGCATCATCTTTGGCGACTGCGCACGGCTACCACGCGGCCGGGGCTGGGCCATCCGCTATCGGGAACCACCCGCGGCGGTTTACAGCGACGACGAGGCCATCGCCCTGGGCGCAATGAACCGCACGCTGAGCGAGCTTATCGACGACCATCGTTCCCAATACCTCTGGCGCTACAAGCGCTTCGCGCCTCAGCCCGAGGGTCAGCCTGACCCCTACGAACGCCGGGAAGCCTGCGTCAGGCCATGACCCTTGTTCTCTGGATTGCGCGCTGCTTTGTTCGCTGCCTGAACGCTCTGCCGCAGGGCGCCCTGAATACACTCGCTTGGCTCCTGAGCGCTCTGATCTACCGGCTGCCCTGGCACAAGCACGCGGTCATTCGCTGCAATCTCGAGCTGTGCTTTCCCGAGCTGGACGACTTGGCCCGACGCGCGCTGCATCGTCGCTATCTCTACGAGCTGTTCCGGCTGGTTTTCGAAGCGCGGGTGCTCTGGCACTGGAGCGCTGAACGAATCACCAATAGCATTCACGTCCAGAATGGCGAAGGGCTGGCGCGACTCGATCCGAAGGCATCAACCGGCACGCTCTATGTGGGCGGTCATTTCGGTAACTGGGAGCTTTTGAATCTCAGCCTTTCCATGGAGAACCCGATTACGACCTTGTATCGAGCACCGAACAACCCACGCCTGGATTGCTTTATCAACCAGCCACGCGAGCGCTTCGGCGCCCAGATGGTGCCAGGCGATCGCGCCGCCCTCAAGCATCTTCTCAAGGCGCTTCGAGGAGGCGAAGCAGCGGCGATCGCGGCCGACATCCAGCCCAAACGGGGTGATGGCCTGTTCGTGCCCTTCTTTGGCACCGAAACACTGACCATGACCCTGGTCCATAAGCTGGCCCGAAAGACCGGGTGCCGAGTGGTGCTAACCGATCTGAGGCGCAATCCGGATGGGCGGAGCTGGACCCAGACGCTGATGGATGCCACTGACCTGCTCGATACCGATGACGCGCATCAGGCCCTGACCGGGATCAATCGGTGGCTCGAAGATCGGATTCGGGAGGCCCCTGCGCAGTACCTTTGGCTCTATAAGCGTTTCAACAAACGACCCGAAGGCGAGCCGGCCCGGTATCCGCGTTTCAACAAGCGGGCGCGAGCCAGCTCGATGCCGCCTTCTTCAATCGATTGATGATGCCGGACCAAGCTGGATCGTCCAATTCTGTAAGGATCAGCAGCACAACCAGCTCTCCGGCTTCACTCTCCTCACCCTGGCGCAGGGACGAATACAACAATCGGCCGGCCTGATCCGCCGCCGCCGGCAGATCGATCGGCAGCTGGTCTGGGGTGGTACGGAGTGCGGCAAGACGCGCATCGCGAGCCGCCTGATCCAGCAGGACCTCGACGCGCAGCGGTCGGTCGGGACGGTAGTGGACGGCCATCTGGCCCGGGCCGCGCCCTGCTCGTACATCCTGTTCTACGATCTGCCATTCCGGAGGCAGGGCATCAGCAATCGCAGCGACCGAGATCATACCGGGTCGCAGGAGGCTCGCTGTGCGTTGCTCAGGATCGAGCGCTACGATCGTCGACTCGATTCCAATCTGACACGGCCCACCGTCGACCACTTCGACATCTTGGCGGGAAAACGACGCCGTCACATCGCCCGCGCGGGTCGGCGACAGTCGAGTGAAGCGGTTTGCCGAGGGGGCGACCAGCGGGATACCCGCGGCTTCCAGCAGTTCAAGCGCCAGTGGGTGGTCTGGCATGCGCAGCGCAACGGTGGGTTGGCCAGCGGTAATCGCGTCACTGATGCGACCGGACTTGGGCAAAACCAGCGTCAACGGTCCCGGCCAGAAGGCTTGACTTAGCGATTCAGCGGCGTCTGGCCACGACGCGCTGCAGGACCGCGCCTGCTCGACCGATCCCACGTGAACAATCAAAGGATGGTCCATCGGCCGACCCTTGAGCAAAAACACCCGCTCGATCAGCTCGGATCGATCGATCGGCGCAGCCAGGCCGTAGACGGTTTCGGTGGGCAGTGCGAGCAGGCGTCCAACGGCGAAAACGGCTTGCGGATCCGGCAGCGGCGAGCATTTATCAAGGCGTTTGCGCCACACCCGCATGACCTTCTCAGCCTGGCTGTCGCCGTTGTCCTCAGCCACCTCGATCCCTGCATCCCAGGCGGCGCGGGCTGCATCGATCTGTCCCCGTGTTCGGTAGGCCTTGCCGAGACTCTGCCAAGCCATGGTCTTGCTCGGGTCTAGCCCGGTCGCGTGTTTAAGATGACTCACAGCCTGTGCAATCTCGCCCCGCTTGAGCCGCGCCTGCCCGGCCGCCAGACGCGCCTCGTAGCTGTCTCGGCCCTGCTCGATCATGCGTTCGATGGCTTCGGGGTTCATGGCGGTCAAACTATGGTCAAGGGCGCAAAGCGACTAGGGTACAAAAGGTCAATGGGCGAAGGGCGAAACGGCCGCCGGGGGACAACCGTCAACACAGCAGGAGGATACCGTGATTGCGTTTCCGGTGGCAGAAGAAAAGCCGCCACCACGGAGGTTACGAAGGACACGAAAAAAACTTTTCTTCGAGGTCTTCGTGCAAGCTTCGTGCTTCTTCGTGTTGAAGCTTTAGCGTTTTGCCGTTTGCACACCCGTCGCCATTGGGTTGTTCGGAGGCTACTTAATGCCTCCAGTACGCCGGGGTCAGCAAAACCAGAATGGTGAAAATCTCGAGGCGGCCGAGGAGCATGGCGAAGCTCATCAGCCATTTAGTCGCATCGTGCAGCGGCCCCCAGGTGCTGCCGGCCTCGCCTAGCGCGGGACCGAGGTTGTTCATAGCCGAGAACACCACCGAGACCGCGGTGACTAGATCCTGCTCGATGCCGGAGACGATCAGGGTCAGCACGACGATGCACAGGATGTAGAGCGACACATAGCCCCAGACCGCGTTGGCAACTTCCTGATTCAGTGTTCGACCGCCAAACTTCAGGGGCACCACTGAGCGCGGGTGGACCAAGCGCTGGAGTTCACGCAGGCCCTGCTTGGTCAGCAGATAGACCCGGATGATCTTGAAGCCGCCGGTGGTCGAGCCGGCGCAGCCGCCCAGGCCGCTGATTAGGATCAGCAGCAGCGGCAGGGTGCCGGGCCAGAGATAGACGTCAGCGGTCGCAAAACCGGTCGTGGTGGCATACGAGACGGCCTGAAATGCGGCGTAGCGCAGCGAAGCCCAAAAGCTGCCGTAGACGTCCTGCTGCCAGAGCAGGATGGTGATCAGCAGCGATACAGCCACCATCAGCACGGCAAACAACTTGAGCTCCGGATCGCGAACATAAACCTGGGCGCTGGCGCGACGCAATGCCAGGTAGTGGAGGGCAAAGTTCAGGCTAGAGACGAATACAAAAAAGACCACCAGCCAGTCGATCAGCGCGCTGTCAAAATGGCCAATCGAGGCATCGTAGGTCGAAAATCCAGCCGTCGAGATGGTCGAGAAACTGTGCCCGATCGCATCGAACAAGCTCATTCCGGCGGCCCAATAGGCGGCAGCGCAGACCGCGGTCAGCGCAATGTAGATCGCCCACAGGGCCTTGGCGGTTTCGGCGATTCGCGGCGTAAGCCGAGATTCCTTGACCGGCCCAGTGGCCTCAGCCTTGTAGACCTGCATCCCGCCGACGCGCAGCATCGGAAGAATTGCGACTGCGAGGACGATAATCCCGAGACCGCCCATCCACTGAAGCTGCTGCCGGTACCAGAGGATGGAAATCGGCATGTCCTCCAGGCCAGAAAAGACCGTGGCACCGGTTGTGGTGATGCCGGAGGTCGATTCGAAGACCGCATCGGCTAGGCTGGCGTCCAGCACCATAACAAACGGAACGGAACCGGCTAGACAAACCGCGCCCCAGCAGGCCACAACGACCAGAAAGCCGTCGCTTATGCGCAGATCGCTGGTCGCGCCTCGCACCGGCCAGAAGACAATGAAACCCACCGCCGAAACGCCCAGCGCGCTGAACAGGAAGGCAAGCGCCGCGCCGTCCTGACCGGCCAGAGCCAGGAAAAACGGTGGAACAAAGGCTAGCGATGTAAACATCAACAGGACGCCGACGATCCGCTGGACTGGCGCGTAGAGATAGTGGCGCATCAGACGAAGACAGCGTCAACCGAAAATAGACGCTCGACGCGCTGGATTTGCTTCTGATCGGCGACAAATAGAATAACGTGATCGTCGTTTTCGATCACCACGTCATCATGAGCGATGAGCACTTCCTCGCCGCGCACCACGCCGCCGATACTGGTGTGATCCGGCAGGTCGATTTCATCGATCCGCTTGCCGACCACCCGCGACTGCCCGGGCACGCCGTGCGCCACGGCCTCGATCGCTTCTGCGGCCCCTCGCCGCAGGGAATGTACTCGTACCATATGGCCCTTGCGAATATGGGTCAGCAGCGCTCCGATCGTGACCTGCTGTGGACTGACGGCGACATCAATGCGATCGGATTGAACCAGATCCACATAGGCCGGGCGATTGATCAGGGTGATGACCTTGTCGGCGCCCATGCGTTTAGCCAGCATGGACGAGAGAATGTTTGCTTCGTCGTCGTTGGTCAGGGCGCAGTAAACGTCGGTCTCGCTGATGCCTTCCTCATGCAATAGATCCTCGTCGGCACAGTCACCCACCAACACGATCGCCGTATCCAGCTCTTCGGCGATCTGCTCGGCGCGTGCCGGATCGCGCTCGACGATCTTGAGGTGATGATTGCGCTCCAGCCGTTTGGCCAGACTGGCGCCGATGTTGCCGCCGCCGGAAAGCAGGATCCGATTGACCGGCTCGCTCAACTTGCGAAGCTCCGCCATGACGGCTGGAATATTGCGTGTCGCGGCCAGAAAGAACACGATGTCGTCGACCTCAACGCGGGTGTCGCCTTTCGGGATGATCGCCTCATCGTTGCGGAAGATCGCTGCAACTCGGGTCTCCACGCCGTCGGGCAGAAGATCCTTAAGCGCCATCAACTGTCGACCGACGATGGGGCCGTCGTGATAAGCCCGTGCCGCAACCAGCTGAGCACGACCGTCAGCAAAATCGAGCACCTGCAGCGCCCCGGGGTATTCGATCAGTCGCTGAAGATGATCAGTGACCAGCTTCTCTGGGCTGATCAGCACGTCGATTGGGGCGTGTTCGCGGGTGAACAATTCCGGATGGTCCAGGTAATCAGCGGCGCGAACGCGAGCCACCTTGGTCGGCGTACTGAACAAGGAATACGCCACCTGACAGGCCACCATATTGGTCTCGTCGGAGTTGGTCAGGGCAATCAGCAGCTCGGCGTCTTCGATACCGGCCCGGATTAGGGTCTGAGGATGGGCTGCATGACCCAACACGGTTCGAATATCCAGTTTCTCCTGTAGCTCGCGCAAACGAACCGGGTTGGTATCGACCACCGTGATGTCGTTTTCTTCGCGCGAGAGACTGTGCGCCATTCCGGTTCCGACTTGCCCCGCGCCGAGAATAATGATCTGCATTCTTTAAAGTGTCCTTGGCTCCGATACCGTCGCGGTGATCAGACCTGCTTTGGATCGATCCCGAGCTGGCGCAGCTTTCGATAAAGGTGGGTACGCTCCATCTCGACGACTTCTGCCAGCTTTCCAACGCTACCTTCGACCGACCTGAGCTTGAAGGTGAGATATTCGCGCTCAAATTCCTCGCGCGCTTCGCGCAGGGGCAGGTGAAACAACCCCGGCAGCTGGCCCTCGCCGCGCGAGGTCGTTGGCGCCACCGATTTCGCCAAAGCCTCCTCGACCTCGTCCACGCTGACCTCGTCGCCACCGCCCAGAATCAACAGCCGCTGAACCACGTTCTTGAGCTCAAGTAGGTTGCCCGGCCATTGATGCTGCCGCAGCCGGTTTTGCGCGGCCACCGAGAAATGCCGATACGGCACGCCATCACGACTAGGGAAATATTCAGCGTAGAAACGAATCAGATCCGGTACGTCTTCCTGTCGCTCGCGTAGCGGCGGTATTTCTAGCGGGACGACGTTCAATCGAAAATAGAGCTGCTCGTCGAACTTCGACGCCTGAACCATCTTCTCGAGTCCCGTGTGCGTCCCGGCAATCAAGCGCACATCCATTGAGCCACCGCCATCCTTGTCGACCTCAAGCCCACCTCGCTCGATCTCGCTGAGCAGCGCTGTCTGAGCCTTGCCGTGTAGCCGATCGACGTCCTCGATAAACAAAACACCGCCGCGCGCCTGCTCGAGCAGGCCAGGCATGTCACCGCCGCCCAGCAAAAGTTCGTTCCAGTCCTCTCCATCGCTGCGTGCCGGAACCACGACAAAGGGCTGATCAGAGCGGCGCGAATGGGCGTGAATCCAGCGCGCAGCCATCGCCTTGCCGACACCAGCTTCCCCCTGAATCAGGACCGGCGTGTCGTGGGCCGCGATCCGCTCGAGGCGCCGTTTGAGCTGCTGAACCGCCAGCGAACGACCGATCGGCTCCATGATCGCCGGGGCCTGTTGATTACGCAATCCAGCGTTTTCGCGCTTCAGGCGGCCAGCCTCAAGCGCGTTACTGACCGTTACAATCAACTTGGCCATAGACACCGGCTTTTCGATAAAATCGAACGCGCCTAGACGTGTAGCTTCGACCGCCGCCTCGACCGATCCATGGCCGGAAATCATCACGACGGGGCAATCGAGCGTGTCGGATTCACGCCATTCCCGCAGCAGGCTGATGCCGTCAGTCCCCGGCATCCAGACGTCAAGCAGCACGAGATCAGGAGGCGCATGTCCACGCAGCTCGCGCGCTTCAGACGCGTCGCCGGCTTTCGAAATCTCGTAGCCCTCATCGGCAAGAATCTCTCCGACGAGCTCGCGGATATCGGGTTCGTCGTCGACGATCAGTATGCGGGCATTGGCCATCGCGCTATTGTACCGAGGTCTCGGGATCAGCAGGCGTTCTAGCCCGATCCGCCAGCAGCCAGATGCGAATCTCCGCGCCGCCCTCGATGTTCTTCAGTTCGATCGTTCCCCCGTGCTCTTCGATGATGCGGCGCACAATCGCCAGCCCCAAACCGGTCCCGCGCTCCTTGGTGGTCACGTAAGGCTCGAAGATCCTATCGATGACATCGGCGGCAAACCCCGGACCATTGTCGGCCACCCGCCACAGCACGCCAGCGCCGGATTCGGTCTGCTCGGGGGTCAGACAAATCTCGATCGTCGGGCGGCCCTCGGGGTGGGCTTCCTGAGCATTGCGGACCAGATTGAGTAGCACGCGCCGCAGGCTGGCCTGATCGGCTTGGACCCAAGGCGTGTCGTCACCCACTTTCAGATTGAATTCGACCAGCTGGTCTCCACTGGCGTAGAGATCGGCCACCTCCCGCACCAGGGCCGCCAGATCAACCGCTTCGAGCTTGAGACGCACCGGGCGGGCGTAGTCGCCAAAGGCATCGACGAGGCGCTTAAGCGTATCGACCTGAGCCCGTATGGTGGTTGTGGCTCGCCCCAGCAGCGCCTGATCAGTCTCGCCGAGCACGGGATCAAGCTTGTGCTGCAGGCGCTCAGCAGCCAGCTGAATCGGCGTCAGTGGGTTCTTGACTTCATGCGCCAGGCGCCGAGCCACCTCGGCCCAAGCCGCCTCGCGCTGGGCCTGGTCCAGCACCGTTACATCATCGAATACGACGACCCTGCCGCCGATTTCTCGGGGCAGATCGGAGCCACGGCAAACCAGCACCAGGGGACGATCGGGCAGGCCAAGCTGAATTTCCTGACGCCAGTCACCGCTTGGCGCGCCAATTCGCCCGATCAGGATATCCAGCAGTGCCGCCAGGTCGGGACGCTCGGCCCGAACCTGCTCCAAGGACTGGTGCTGTCGATCGGCTAGATCAAGGATGCGCTCGGCGGACTCGTTGAGCGCGCTGATGCGGCCGTCACCATCGATCGCCAGCACGCCAGCCGACAAGCGACCAAGAACGATCTCGAGATAGCGACGCTGGGCCTCGAGCGCCTGCCGGCTGGCCGCTAGCTCGCGAGTCATCACGTTGAACGATTCGACCAGAAATCCGAGCTCATCGCGGCTGCTGACGGTCAGCTCGTCCGGAAACCGACCGGCAGCAACCTCTCCGGTCGCCAGAGCCAGATCACGGATCGGCTGCGATAGCCTGCGGGCGGCGTTGAAAGCAACCAGCATGGCCAACAATGCCGTCAACATCAGCACCAGGGTCAGGATCAACACCAGGCTCTGCTGCAGACGCTCGCGCAGGAAGGAGACGTTGAGATAGCGATAGTAGGCCTGCTCGATGCCGTCGGCCAGCGTTCCGAAATCGTCCGGCAGGGGATAGATGCCCTGCAGCAGATAGCGGCTAGCACCGAAGCCACTGCCTTCCAGACGCATCAGGGCTCGAATGGCGAAGCGGTCGTCGCGACGCTCAGCCACCGCGTACTGGCCCTCCTCCAGAGCCTGACTCAGAGCGAAACTGCTCGGCCGGTCGGCGATCAGCTGGCTCGGATCAATATGGACGAAGACCGTCGATCGACCGGACGCATCGACGATGCTCAGCTCGACGGGTCCGGAGGCACTGATCTGCTCGAGAAAGCGATCGAAGGCATCATCCTCATCGGCCGGATCAACTCGCTGCGCCAGCGAACGGAGCTGGTCGCTGACTTCGCGCCTGCGCAGGTCGATAAACAGCTGGCCAAGCTCGATCGAATCCGACAGCGCCGATTCGACCTGGACATCCAGCCAGCCCTCGACCGTTTCGTTCAGGAACTCGAGGGCGAACAAATAGAGGATAACCACCGGCGGAAGCGCCAGCGCGATGAATACGGCGACCAGTCTGGCGGTCAGTTTGGCACCGGGTTCTCCGCGCCGCAGGCTGCGGATCAAGCGAACCAGGCGACCTGCGATCACGATGATCAAGGCGGCCAGGGCCAAGGCCGTGAGCACGAACACCCACAACGCCATTCGCCCGAGTTGGGTCGACTCCTGTTCTACGCTCGAGACAAGATAGAGGGCGCTGAGCAGGACGGCCAGGACCGCCAGCAGCGGCAACGCGCGCAGGACCCGGCGCCATCCGCGACGCCTGCTCATCCAGCGTCCTCGACTGGGAAGACCCAGGTGTACCAAGGCCCGTCAGAGCGCCAGCGGCGATCGAACCAGACCGGCAGGCGCATCGGTGACGGCAGCCGAGTTCTGTCCAGATGAGCACGCAGCTGAACCTGCCAGCGGCGTTCAGCCAGCTCGGCCTGGGTCAGTCCCGCGCTGAAGTGACGGCGCCGAGCCAGGGCCTGGATCAGGATCGCGAGCCTGGGGTATAGCGTGCGCTCGTCGGCCCGAACATCCCAAACCTCGTAGTCGCGTAGTAACGGAAGATAGCGAATCTCGAAACGATGGTGATGGGTGCGGTCCTCGCTAGCGACTACGCCATGATGGCGGCTGATCCGCACGGACAACTCAAGGGGAACCACCACGCCGTGGTGCAATGCCTCGATTACTTCCTCGTCTGGTCGCCAGTCTAGTGCCGAATTGAAATACAGCTTGTCGCCCTTCCACACCGGGTGGGGGTCGATTAGGTCGAAGTAAGCAGCTTGCTCGGGTTCAGCCTGACAGCCGACGCAAAGCAACATGATAAAAGCCATCAAGATGGTGATCACCGGGCAATATCTGCCGCCCGGCGGCTTGTGCTCGTCCTGGCATCTCGGGATGGTCAATGGATTCACAGTCATTCCGGGACTCGATGAAGGCTTCTGCCTGGCGCCGGTTTTCGGCCGTCAAAATGGAACAAGTCGAATAGACAAGGATACCGCCGGGTGCAAGCAACGGCCACAGGGCATCGAGCAGTCGCCGCTGAGTTTCGACGAGGCGCTCGATATCGGTCGCCTTGCGCAACCAGCGAATGTCGGGGTGGCGTCGAATCACGCCCGTGGCTGAACAGGGTGCGTCGATCAGGATACGATCGAAGGCCTGGCCGTCCCACCAGCAATCGGGCTTGCTGGCATCGGCCTCGAGCAGTCGCGCTTCGAGATTCAGGCGATCCAGCGTGTCGCGAACTGTTGCCAGCCGCTGGCCGTCAAGTTCAACGGCCAGCAGTTCAGCGTCCACTCGCTCGAGGATGTGGGCCGCTTTTCCGCCCGGCGCGCTACACGCATCCAGGATTCGAAGACCATCGCGCAGTTCAAGGTAGTCCGCAGTCAGCTGGGCTGCGCCGTCCTGCACAGACAGGCCACCTTCAAGAAATCCCGGCAGCTCGCTGATGCGGGCCCGCCGAGCCAGCCTGATACCATCCGGCAGCGCTAGCTGCGGCAGCTCAGGCAGAAAGCCGGCCTCCGCGAGCGCGTCGAAAGCAGCCTGGCGGGTCCAATATCGGCGATTGACACGCAGCCAGAGCGGGGGCGGCTGGTTGTTTTGGTCCAGAATCTCGGCCGACTGCTCTGACCAGTCTCGCGAGATGGCTCGAATGAGCCAGCCCGGATGGCCACTGCGAATGACCTCCGAGTCTCCCAGAGTCCGGTTCATAGCGTCAGTTTCACGCTGGTATCGACGCAGTACGGCATTGACCAGCTTGGCCAGGCGCGCCAAGCCGAGCAGGCGAGTGCACTCGACTGCGGAATGGACGATCGCATGGGCCGGCTCACGCGCCTGCCTCAGCTCAGCCAGGCCGACCGCAATAATGAACAAGACCAAACGATCGCGGCGTGCCGGCGGTCGCTGGATCAGCCGAGAAGTCAGGCCCTGGACCGCCGGCCAGTCGCGCAAAACCGTATGGGCCAGTCGCCGAGCCAAAGCCCGGTCGGGACCTGCGCTCACGCCTTCGAGGGCATCAGCGAGCGCCTGGTCCAGCGACTGGCCATGATCGAGCACTTGTTTAATGCTGCGCGCAGCTGCGGCCCGTCCTTCCTGCGGCTGCGCGGCAGGCGTTTCGATGCTCATGCCCAGTCGGGGTGACCGTTGAGCCAGTCCCGAGCCGTGACGCGTTTTCGACCCGACGCCTGGACCTCGCGCAGCGCCAGTGCACCGTTACCGCAGGCGACGACCAGGTTCTCGCCGTTTCCGCGCCCTCGCAGCAGCGTTCCTGGCGCGCCTTCTATTGGGCCAATGGCGCTTGCTTCGAACACGCGCAGCTCTACGCCGTTGACCTCCCCAAAGGCGACCGGCCAAGGATTGTAGGCCCTGACCTGCCGGGCCAGTTCATCGGCAGGTCGGGTCCAGTCCAGGCGGGCGTCATCGCGCTGGATCAGCGGCGCATGCGTCGCCTCTTCGCCGTCCTGCGCCTGCGGCTCCGGAAGCCGGCCCGAAGCCAGTCCGCCCAGCGCATCGCCGAGCAGTTCCGCGGCCAGTAGTGACAGGCGATCGTGCAGGTCGCCTGCGGTTTCTTCAGGGCTGATCCTGGTCGACGCCGTCATCAGGATTGGCCCCGTATCCAGACCGGGATCCATCTGCATCAGGGTCATCCCAGTATCGCTGTCGCCGGCCAGGATGGCCTGATTAATCGGGCTCGCGCCTCGCCAGCGCGGAAGCAGAGAAGCATGCAGGTTCCAGCAGCCGAACTCAGGCAGGTCAAGCACGGCGCGCGGCAAGAGTAGGCCATAGGCTGCGGTGACGATCAGATCGGGCTCGAGATCGACTAACGGCGCCCTGGCTTCTTCGGATTTGAGCGAACCTGGCTGCAGCACATCGATACCAGCATCCAGAGCACAGGCCTTGACCGGCCCGATATTGAGGCGGCGTCCGCGACCGGCGGGTCGGTCCGGCTGGCAAAGTACAGCCAGCGGCGGATGATCTGAATCGATAAGTGTCTGCAGAGCCGGGACGGCGAACTGCGGCGTTCCGGCAAACACCGTCCGCAGCGCCCTCACGCGTTCACGTTCTCCGGCTGGGCCTGGTCCAGACGCTGCTGCTTTTTAAGGCGCTTCTCGACCATGCGGCGCTTGAGCGGCGAGAGGTAGTCGACAAAAACCTTGCCGTCCAGGTGGTCGATCTCGTGCTGAATACAGACCGCCAGAAGGCCGTCCGCCTCCAATTCGAAGGGTTGGCCCTCAGCATCAAGCGCGCGAACCTTGACGCGCTCGGCTCGCTTGACCTCGGCATAAACGCCGGGTACCGACAGGCAGCCCTCTTCACACTTCTGGCTGCCTTCGCGCTCGATGATCTCCGGATTGATAAACACCCGAGCCTCGCTGCGATCGTCGCTTAGATCCATAACAACTACCCGGACGCCTTGATTGACCTGCGTTGCCGCCAGCCCGATGCCACGCGATTCGTACATGGTTTCGAGCATATCGGCAGCGAGCCGGCGCTCGGATTCGGTCACTTCCTCGACCGGTTTGGCGACCCGTCGCAGACGTGGATCAGGAAACTCTAGAATCGTAAGTCTTGACATAAGATGAAAAAAATCGCTTAAACGTGCGTTTTACAATGATAATGTTTATGATAGCCTCAGAAAAACCAAGCCCGATCGGCACCGTTGGAGGGATCGTTCCGTGAAACGACTATTGACCGCTGCGGCAATTCTCAGCCTTGTATGGGTAAGTGTACAGGCTCAGGATGTTGAGCTGCGAGAAGACCATCCGCGTGAATACGTGGTTCAGGAAGGGGACACCCTATGGGATATTGCCAACCGCTTTCTGGCGAGGCCATGGCAGTGGCCAGCTATTTGGCAGGCCAACGAGCAGATCCCTGACCCTCACCTGATTTATCCCGGAGACGTAATTTCTCTGGAATTTATCGGCGGTCAGCCGCGCCTGACGACGACGCGCGATAATTCAGAACGGCGGCTCAGTCCACGGATCCGACGTGACGATGTCTCCGGGCCGATATCGACGATTCCCTACGATGCGATTGAACCGTTCCTGCGACAGCCCCGCGTAGTCGGCGCGGATGAGCTTGACTCACTGCCCTACATCGTTGCCAATTACGACCAGCGTGCCTACGCCGGGCCGGGCGATCGGACCTACGTCCGCGGCCTCGATGATGCGCGCGTTGGACAGGAAGTGACGATTGCTCAGTTGACCTACCAGTTCGAAGATCGCACCGGCACCGCAGAGCATCAAACGCTGCGCAGCAACCGGATGCTTCCCGGCTACTCAAAACCGCCAGCCTACGAACGTCCCTCCAGCAACCTTTGGAGGAACACCTTTGGGCAGTTCGAACGCTTCAACTTTCCGATTATCGGCTACGAATTATGGGAGGCCGCTCGCGGACGCGTGATCCAGGCCGGCGACCCGGCAATCATCGAAATCACTTCAGCACGGCGGGAAGTCAAGGACGGCAATCTGATCCTTCCTGTGGACTACCACGTCTACGACGCGTCCTTCCACCCGCGCGCCATGGACGAAGTGCCCGACCACGGTCGCGTTCTGACGGTCAGCGAAGCGGGCTATGGCGTTGGCCACTTTCAGATCGTCGCTATTTCTCTTGGAGCCCGCGACGGGGTCGAGGCCGGACACACTTTCTCGGTCTTTAATCCGGGCGAGCGAATTCGCGATGAGCAGAAGTACCCTTTGATGAGTCGAGCCGCTTTCCGCGATTCCGAGCGCCGCTTCGTCGACTTGCCCGACGAGTATGCCGGTCAGGTTATGGTCTTCCGGACCTTCGAGCGAGTCAGCTACGCGATCGTGCTCGACGGTGCGCGCGAAGTGGTCGCCAACGATCATCTTGCTCATCCCGACCGCAGACTTTAGTGGATTCAGTCGACGTTACCATCGCGTTCCCAGCTCGGATTCGACCGCGCTGGGATACGCGTTCGGAGTCCAGTAAACAGCTAATATTCGGGTCGGGGCAGCGCACGAGAGTCACCGGCCGCATGTCCTAGCGGCGAGCTTTCATGCCGCAGTCAGATCGCACGCGAGCCTGGCTGGCCCTGATCCTTGCACCGGGTCTGGGGCCCCAGCGGGTCGCCGGCCTGGACAATCAACTTTCCTCACTGGCTGACTGGCCCCGACTATCGAACGACCAACTCCGTTCCTGCGGCCTCAATCGGCCACAGATCGAGGCCCTCCATCGTCCTGACGAGGACGCGCTCAGGCGATCCCTGGACTGGCTTGTCGCGCCTGATCATTTTCTCATCACGCGAGATGACAACCTCTACCCACCGCTGCTCAAACAGATCCCGGATCCACCGCTGGCACTGTTTTTGGCCGGGCGGCCGGAATGCCTGGTTCACCCCCAGCTCGCGATCGTCGGAAGCCGCAACGCGACACACGGTGGCCTTGATCATGCACGAGACTTTGCCGGCACGATCGCGCGCGCGGGATTCAGCATCACCAGTGGACTGGCGGCGGGCGTGGATTCAGCGGCTCACGCCGGCTGCCTGGACGCAGGTGGCCAGACGATCGCTGTAACCGGCACCGGACCAGACCAAATCTACCCAGCGCGCAACAAGGCACTGGCGCTCAGAATCATAAAACACGGTGCCATGATCACTCCCTTCCCACCCGGCACCCCACCGCTCCCCGGGAATTTTCCGGCCCGAAATCGCATCATCAGCGGCATGAGCCTGGGCACGCTGGTAGTCGAGGCCGGCTTGCGCAGCGGCTCGCTCATTACTGCACGCTTGGCTACCGAGCAGGGTCGTGAGGTGTTTGCTATCCCGGGCTCTGTCCACAATCCGCAGGCGCGCGGTTGCCACCGCCTGATTCGTGACGGCGTTCGTTTGGTGGAAGCGGCAGACGAAGTCATTGACGAACTGGCCCCGTTGGCCGGTGATCTGGCTGAGAGCCTTCGGGCGCTGCTGAGTGCTGACCGGCGCCCCGAACTTGACAATACGGTCGCGGACACCCATTTGCTGGAAGACGAGGAATACCGGCGGCTGTTGGAAGCCGTTGGTTTCGACCCGACTCCGGTCGATACAATTATTCAGCGCTCGGAGTTGACGGCTGCCGCGGTATCCTCCATGCTGCTCCTGATGGAGCTCGACGGGCTCATAGCGGCGCACCCTGGGGCACGATACAGCCGCACTGCCCAACGCCCGCTTGAGAAGGACGAGAAGTGAATGAAAGAAAACGTGCTTGATCTTTTGATGTATCTGTTTGAGAACTACATTTACGAGGAGCCGGAAAGCACGCCGGACCGAGAATCGCTGACCGACAGTCTTGAAGAAGCCGGGTTTACCAACGCGGAAATCGAGCGTGCTTTTTCCTGGCTTGACGGCTTGGCCGAGCAACGCAAAATGCCAGACCTTGGTCATCGCACCGAGAATCCGGTTCGCGTATTCAGCGATGAAGAGACTCAGCGACTCGATGTCGATGCTCGGGGGTTTATCCTCTACTTAGAGAATGCCGGGGTGCTCGATTCGATTCGCCGCGAACAGGTTCTTGACCGTCTGTCGGCTCTCGACAGTGACGACATCGACATCGAAGACGTGAAATGGGTCGTATTGATGGTGCTGTTCAACCAACCTGGGCAGGAAGCAAACTACGCCTGGATGGAAGATCTGATGTTCGACGATGAAGGCGAGCTCAGGCACTGAGCCACTGTTTGCCTGCACGCTAGCGTAGGCAGCCTGCTCGAATCACGATTAAACCAGCTCGAGGGAATCGCCGAAAAACGACGGAACCATGGCCAAGAATTTACTCATTGTCGAGTCGCCAGCCAAAGCGACCACCATAAATAAATATCTGGGCAAGGACTTCGAGGTCCTAGCCTCATATGGCCATGTGCGCGATCTCGTGCCGAAAGAAGGCGCTGTCGACCCCGAACGCGATTTCGCGATGCGCTATGACATCATCGATCGAAACAAGAAACACGTCGACAAGATCGTATCCGCCGCCAGGAAGTCAGACGCCATCTTCCTGGCCACTGACCTTGATCGCGAAGGCGAAGCTATTTCCTGGCACATCGCCGAAATCCTGAAAGAGAAGGGCATCAAGGCAAAAGTGCCAGTTCAGCGCGTTGTGTTTTCCGAAATCACCAAGAGCGCAATTGACAAGGCAATGAGCGAGCCGCGAAACCTAGCCGGCGCCTTGGTGGACGCGCAGCAGGCGCGCCGCGCGCTGGACTACCTGGTTGGCTTCAATTTGTCTCCGCTGCTGTGGAAGAAGGTGCGCCGCGGCCTGTCGGCCGGTCGGGTGCAGTCACCCGCCCTGTGCATGATCGTCGTGCGCGAGCAGGAGATCGAAGCCTTCGAGCCCCGCGAATACTGGACGATCGAAGCAGACCTAGGCGATCCGGATGATCAACCGTTCTCGGCCAATCTGGTCAAACTGGACGGCAATAAGGTCGAGCAATTCGACATCGACAACGAAGACAAGGCCGACCAGGTTCGACAGGCCGTTGAGGCCGATGCCCAGGGACGGTTCGAAGTCGCACGCATCACCAAGCGGCAGCGACGCCGTCGGGCCCAGCCGCCATTCATCACCTCAACACTGCAGCAAGAGGCCGCAAGGCGACTCAGATATACAACGCAGCGAACGATGCGAATCGCCCAGCAGCTCTACGAAGGCATCGATATTGGCGGCGGCAATCAGGGCCTGATCACCTACATGCGGACAGACTCGGTTGCTCTGTCAGCTGACGCCCTGAACGATATTCGTGCTGTGGTCGCCAGCGAATACGGCAAAAACCTGCTGCCTGAAAAACCGAATTTCTACCAGTCAAAGTCCAAGAATGCGCAGGAAGCGCATGAGTCGATTCGCCCGACATCGGCCAAGCTAACGCCGATTAAAGTCAAAAACCACCTTTCCGAGGATCAGTATCGGCTCTACCAACTGATCTGGAATCGGGCCGTGGCCAGTCAGATGATCCCGGCGGTCTACGATACGGTCAGCGCTGAGTTCGATGTAGGCTCGGCCACCTTCCGTTCATCCGGCTCGACCCTAATCGAGCCCGGCTTCCTGAAGGTGTATCGGGATGCCCAGACCGAAAAAGATAATCGCCTGCCGGAACTCAACGAGGGCGATGCCATTCCACTTCAGAAGGTGCGCGGCGAGCAGCATTTCACCGAGCCGCCCCCGCGGTACTCCGAGGCCAGCCTGGTCAAGGCCCTGGAAGAGCACGGCATTGGCCGACCCTCAACCTATGCATCGATTATTCAGACCCTGAAAGATCGCGAATACGTCGACCTGGAGAACCGGCGCTTCACGCCAACGGCTACCGGACGCGTGGTGGCGTCGTTTCTGCTGAAACACTTCGAGCAATACGTCGACTACGATTTCACCGCCCGACTCGAAGACGAACTCGACGCCATTTCGCGCGGTGAGCAGGACTGGGTCCCCCTGTTACGCGAATTCTGGCAGCCGTTCATTGATCGGGTCCATGAGAAAGAAGAGACGGTCTCACGTCAGGAAGCGCAGCAGGCACGCGAGCTAGGAATCGACCCCAAATCCGGTAAGCCGGTTATCGTGCGTCTGGGTCGCTACGGACCGTTTGCTCAGATCGGCCAGGCCGAAGACGAGGAAAAACCCGACTTCGCCGGACTCCGTTCCGGTCAGAAGATGGAGACCATTACTCTCGACGAAGCGCTGGAGCTGTTTAAGCTGCCGCGCAACCTGGGCGAAACACCTGACGGCGAGCCCGTGCAGGCGAACATCGGCCGCTTCGGCCCCTATATTCGCTACGGCGCTCGCAACTTTGTCTCCCTGAAGGATGTCGACCCGCATGATGTCACGCTAGAGCAAGCATTAGAGTTGGTTGCCGGACACAAGCAGATGCTCAAGGACCGGATTATCAAGACCTTCGAGGCCGAGGGAATCGAAATCCTAAAAGGGCGCTATGGACCTTTCGTGACTGACGGCAAGCGCAATGCCAGCGTACCTAAGGATGTCGAGCCGGAATCCCTGGACCTGGAGCAGTGCAAAAAGATGCTGGACGAGGCGCCGCCCAAGGGCCGCCGCGGTAAATTCGGCAAGAAAAAAGGCGGTGGCAAGAAGGCCGGCAGCAAGAAAGCAAGCAAGAAGAAAGCCTCCAAAAAGAAGGCGGGCAAGAAGAAGTCCTCAAAGAAGAAAGCAAGCAAGAAAAAGGCCAGCAAGAAGAAAACCCGCGCTAAATCGGACTGATCCGACCGACCCCAACCACCCAGACCTCCCCCAAACTGAGGAGTGTTGAGCTTGAGTGAACCCCGACTTCAGGCAGTCCACGACTACTTAATCGATCTCCAGGACCGACTTTGCGCAACCTTCGAAAAGTGTGACGGTCAGGTCCGATTCCGCGAAGACGCCTGGCAGCGACCGGAAGGCGGAGGAGGGCGAACCCGGGTGCTGGAAAATGGCGGCGTGTTCGAAAAAGGTGGGGTCAATTTCTCGCACGTTCACGGAACATCGCTGCCACCTGCAGCCAGCGCGCGACGTCCGGAGCTGGCCGGCCGCAGCTTTCAGGCCCTGGGCGTATCTGTCGTGATGCATCCAATCAATCCCTATTGTCCCACCAGCCATGCCAACGTGCGCTTCTTCGTTGCCCAGAAAACCGGCGAGCCGGACGTCTGGTGGTTCGGAGGTGGGTTCGACCTGACACCGGTCTATCCCTTCGACGAGGATTGCCGCGAGTGGCACCAACGCGCTTCAGACCTGTGCGCGCCCTTCGGTGAGAGGGTCTATGAGGATCATAAACGCTGGTGCGATGACTACTTCTTTCTAAAGCATCGCGACGAGACACGAGGAATCGGCGGCCTATTTTTTGACGACCTCAACGACTGGGGATTCGAGCGCTGCTTCGACTACTTGCAAGCCGTCGGCGACGGCTACTTAGCTGCCTATCCGCCGATTGTTGATCGCCGAAAGGCATGGGACTACGGCGAGCGAGAAGTCGATTTCCAACGCTACCGGCGCGGTCGTTACGTCGAATTCAATTTGGTCTTCGACCGCGGCACGCTGTTCGGCCTTCAGTCCGGCGGACGCACGGAGTCGATTCTCATGTCGCTCCCCGCGGTCGCGCATTGGCGGTACGACTGGCAACCCGACCCCGGAAGCCCTGAAGCCGAGCTTGCTGGCTATCTAAAGCCACGCGAATGGATCGGGTGAGCAGGCCCCATCCGGTGAGCCGACGGGCACCCTTCGTGACATTAGCACCGCCGGGGGCAAGGGGTATCAAACCTTATAAACCGGCCGGATGTAAGTTTGCAATCGAACCTTCCTTTCCTAAGCCATCGGCGTTTGCTAAACGGGCGGTGTCCGTGTAAGAGGTTTCCCAGCCGATCAAGCGCTCGGATAGATGACCAGGATGTCCTCGACCAGCTGACGCAATCGCCGAAAATGCCTGCCACCTGGTGACGGTGGAGCGGGATTAGACGTCATGACGATGGTCAGCCGCGAGGAGGGCACGACGAACAGCGCCTGGCCGCCATAGCCTCGGCCGTAGTAGGCTCGATGATCGGCAATTTCGGTGATAAACCAGCCGTAACCATAGTCGTCGCCCGACCAAGGTGATGTGCCGTATGCGGTCCAGGAGGCTTCCACCCAAGCTTCAGGAAGTAGACGTTTTCCTTCAAGCACCCCACCCTGTCGATATAGCTCGCCGATCCTTGCCAGATCTCGCGGGCTGATATGCATGTCGTTACCACCAAAACCGATGCCCTGTGGATCGGTCGGCCAGAATCCCAGAGAAACCCCAAGATCTGCCAGCCAGCGACGGGCGACGGTTCGACTGGGCTGGCCGCTGACTTCCATCAGCGCCGCCGACAGCAGATGGCTCGGCCCGGTGGAGTAGATCATTCTCCCACCGGGCCGATCGACCATTGGCCGGGTCAGCGCATGTCGAACCCAGTTCTCGCTTTGAACCCAGCGACCATAATTCCTACCCGATGTACTTTGCAGACCGGACCGGAGTGATAAAGCATGACCCACCGTGATCTGGTCGCTGCCAGGAGTCGCGGCCTCCGGAAAACGGCTCGCCAGGAGGTCGGCCAACGGTTGATCAACATCGGCAATCAGGCCGCGATCAATCGCCAGCCCGACTAGCAAAGCCATAATAGTTTTCGAGACCGACTTGAGATTTGCAGGCCGATCCAGTCCGGGGCCGGCCTGAACGTGCTCCAGCACGGGCTGACCGTTTCGCATCACCAGCAGGCTATGAAGCCGATCAATCGAGCGCGCTTGCTCGATTATCTGTTCGTTGGCAGCTCGGAGAGGACCCGAGAGCACGACCAGGACAATAAGCGCAAGGTAGATGTTCCAAAGGAATCGCACTCCCGCAGATTAGCGATGCTGCGTGAAGGCAGAATTCGGGTTGTTGTCCGGCACCGCGCGACATAGTCTAGTGCCATGGAAACGGTCATCGATCCGGACGATTTGAACTATCGACGCATCGAGCGCGTCTTGCGCTGGATCGATAGGCACTGGCGGGAGCAGCCCTCCGTCGACGAACTGGCCAGAGTCGTTGGACTGTCGCCGTCCCATTTTCATCGCCTGTTCAAGCGCTTTGCCGGCATCAGCCCGAAGCGCGTCATCGAGTTTATGACTGCCAACGCGGCCCGCCAGCGCCTGATGACCTCGACCAGCGTTCTCGAGACGGCCCTGAGTAGCGGACTTTCCGGGCCGGGTCGACTGCATGATCTGATGGTGACCGTCGACGGGGCGACGCCGGGTCAAATTCAGCGCGCCGGTCGCGGGATGCAGATTGAGTTTGGCGTGGTCGATGGACCTTTTGGCGCCTGCCTGGTCGCGCAGACCGAGCGCGGCGTGTGTGCACTGAACTTTATCAGTGGTGCAACGGAGGCTGAAGCCGCCGCCGAATTATCGGACCGATGGCCTCAGGCCGTGCTTCAACCGAATGCAAATCTGGCCGCCGATACGATGTCACGAATCCTCACGGGACTGCACTCATCTAACGGGCTGCCTAGCCTGCATATTCAGGGGAGCAATTTCCAGCTGCGCGTATGGGATGCCCTGCTCCGCATCCCGCCTGGACAGCTGATCAGCTACGGGGAACTGGCCCGAGCGCTGGGCAAGCCCGGCGCATCGCGCTCGGTAGGAACCGCCGTGGGTGCCAATCCAGTGCCCTTGCTCATTCCCTGTCATCGGGTGCTTCGCCAGAGCGGCGCCTTCGGCCAGTATTCCGGCGGAGTCTGGCGAAAACGCGCAATCCTGCTGTGGGAGCAAGGCCGCGTCAATCGGGCCCAGCGGCCATAATCGACACCGACCCTGCTATGTTCAGTGTGAGGGGTCTCTGAATCACTCTGGAATGTCGAGCTCGACCCGATTGCGACCGTTACGCTTTGCGCGATACAAAGCGTCATCGGCAGCCCCGATCAGATCTCGCGGAGTCTTTCCGGTCTCGGGCTTCATCGCAGCACCACCGGCTGAGATCGTCATCGTCGGCATTTCGGGCTCGCCCGCGTCATCGCAGGCCAGATCAGCAATCGACTGGCGTAATGCTTCAGCCATACTCCCGACCGCCTCCAGTTCGGCACCCGGGAGGAGCACGACGAACTCTTCACCGCCATAGCGAGCCACCAGGTCACCGGACCGATGGACTGAATCGGTGAGGGTTTCAGCAACTCTGCGCAGCGAATCGTCACCGACCTGATGGCCGTGCGAATCGTTGAGCCGCTTGAATCGATCGATATCGATCATGATCAGCCCTAGAGAATGGCGCTCGGCAAGGGCCACCTTCCAGGCTCGATTCAATCGCTCTTCGAAATACCCTCGATTGGCAACACCGGTCAGACCGTCAATCCGTGACGCCCGCTCCACTTCATCAAGGGCTTGCTGCAGCTGGAGCGTACGCTCGCGCACCTGCTCGGCGAGCCGTTGCTCTCGCTGTCGCGACCGGGACAGCCAGAGTCGGGCTGCCACGAGCAGGGCCAAGGCAGCAAGCAAGGCGCACAAGGCAATAAACCAGAGTTGCTCGTAAAACCTTGCGAGCTGGACGATAGTGAGTTGCGCAGGCTCAGGGCTCCAGACCCCGTCGTTGTTGCGCGCCAACACTTGAAAGACGTACTCACCGCTCGGCAGTCCGGTGTAGTAGGCCGTTCGCCGACCACCTACATCCTGCCAGTCTCGGTCATAACCCAGAAGGCGATACCTGAATTGAACTTGGTCGGGCGAAACCAGGCTCAATCCCGTGTACTCGATCTCGAGATTGACTGCACCGGGGTCCATTTCGACGCGCTGATGCAGGGGATAGGACAAGCCGTCCGACGTCAGACGCTCGATTCGAACCGGCGGCGGGCGATCATTGAGTGCAAGTTGGTCAGGATCGATACGCACGAGCCCGCCAGCTGAGGCAAACCAGAGCTGGCCATTGGAATCAATCCAGGAGGTAGGCTGATACCCGCCGACAAACTGAACAGACCTGAGCCCATCGGCTTCGGTCAAAAGCATCGTGTCAACGCGTGTGCGCCTGCCGTCTGCCACCTCCATCAATTCTTCGATTGGCACTCGCAGCAGACCGGCACTCGTTGCCAGCCACAGGTGACCTTCGCGATCTTCCAGAATGGCGTTGACCGACATGAAGGGCAGACCCTGATCTGCGCCAAAGCTGAGCACTGGTTCACCTTCCCGCAGCAAGGAAAGTCCGCCATCGCGAAATCCGACCCACATGCGGCCCGCACGATCCTGATAGAACGCATGCACGATCGACCCGGGCAATTCGTCGTTGAAGTCAGGAATACTGACGTTGCCCTCGTACCAATTCGCAATGCCCTGACCGTTCGTCCCGACCCATAAACGGCCGGAACGATCCTGAAATAGCTGGCGAACCGCCGATGCGGGCAGTCCTTCCTCAGCACCGTAGTTGACGAAGCGGTCTCCCTCAAGACGGCTGATGCCGGCGGCAGTCGCCGCCCAGAGGCGCTCGTTCTCATCGATCTTCAGCGCAAAGACATGACTACTGGGCAACCCCTGCGATTGACCATATAGCGTGACCTCACCGTTGCGGATTCGGTTGATTCCCGCACCGAAGCTGGCCGCCCAAAGATCGCCGTTCGAGGTCAGCTCCAGGGCGGAAATATTATCGCTGGCAAGCCCGGTCTGGTCTCGGGTGAGCTGCGCTACAGATGTGTCCGTCAATCGGAACAAGCCACTGCCCTCGGTCCCCACCCAGACATCAGAGCTGTCAGGGTCGCCGGTGACGACAAAGGTCGTGTCAGCCAGACCCTCTGGACGACCGAAAACCGCCACCTTGCCGTCTCTAAGGCGCTGGAGGCCCTCTCTCGTTGCCAGCCACAGGCTTCCCTCAGCATCCTCGATCATGTCGGAAATCACGGTACGCTCCAGCCCATCGAAGTTCAGGTGAGCGACTTCGCCGTCGCGATAGCGGATCAGGCCATTACCATAGGCGCCCAGCCAGAGATTGTTGTTGCCGTCTTCAACTATCGACTGAATGGCCAGCCCCGCCAAACCCTCCGGCAGGTCGATGTCCTCGAATCGGCCTGACCTAAATTCCTGAAAGCCACCCTCGTAGCTACCGACCAGTATGCGTCCGCTTCGATCTTGGTAAATGGAGTGCACCTGATCAGACGCCAAACCGTCGGCCTCCCGATAGTGAGTAAAGGTCTGGCCATCAAAGCGTGACAGGCCACCCCCAAATGTGCCAAGCCACACGTCCCCCTCACGGTCTTGATAAAGGTTGAAGACGCGATTGATCGTTAGACCGTTGCTAGTGGTCCAGACCTCGACCTGGTCGGCGCCATTCCGCCTGAACAGACCGCCTGCAGTTGCTGCCCAGAGGGCTCCGTCTCGGTCGATCAGCAGGTCGTAAACGACGTTGTTCGGTAGACCTTCGTCTATCGTGATCGCCTCCAGATGGGCGCGATCAGGATCGAACCGATACACGCCGCCACCGTAACTGGCCAGCCACATGTCTCCGTTGTGGTCAAAGGCAATGTCGCGGATGTCCTGACTGGCGAGCCCCGGCGTATTGGAGGCATCGAAAATCTCGAAGCGCACGCCGTCGAAGCGAGCCAATCCATTCTGAGTACCCAACCATAGATAACCGTCAGCGTCCTGGATCACGCTCCAGACCGCACCGGCCGGCAGCCCATCAGCTCGCGTGTAGTGGTCGTGAACGTATTGGGTAGGCAGACGATTAGGGTTGAGGGCCGTCGCCGTTCCACACCACAAAAAAGCGAGCAGGCCCAACACCACGAGCCGGGTCCGCGACGACCGGTGGGGGCCCGTTGGAGGCACGCTATCGCCTTCGGCGCTGGAAATCACGTCGGCCCCAAAACAGAATCAATGCCAATCCGAATATCATTCCGCCCAGATGAGCAAAATGCGCAACGCCAGCCATGGTACCGGTGATTCCAAAAAACAGCGTCAGGGCACCGTAGCCAACGACAAACCACTTGGCCCTCATCGGAATCGGCGGAAAGATTAACAGGATGCGTTCGTTCGGATAGAGCATCCCGAAGGCCAGCAGCAGTCCGAACATAGCACCCGAGGCCCCGATGGTCGGCCTGGGCACACCCATCATGGCGGTGACGACCAGCTGCACCAGGCCGGCGCCGATCAAGCAAACAAAATAGAAAACAAGAAACCGCTTGGTGCCCCAGGCACGCTCGATCAGTGGTCCGAACATGTAGAGCGCGAACATATTCAGAAACAGATGCATGAGCCCGCCGTGCAGAAAGCCGTAAGTGATCAACTGCCAGGGCGCAAAACCCGTCCCAAGCGGCCACAACGCGAACGGGGTCACCTCGATGAGCCCTCCGATCTGGATAAAGAATGTGATCACCGTGATGACCAGCAGAATGAGCGCACTGGGCGGGTTCGCGCGGCGTTGCAGAGTATTCATGGTGAACTCAGCAGGCGCGCTTCCAGGCCGGCGCGCTTATTCAGAGGCCGAGTGTCGTCGGCAGCTCGTAGGACGGCAATGTCGGCACCGGTCAGCTCGCTTTCGCGATCGGTCCAAGTTCGGATTACATAGGCCAGAATGGCTTCGATCTCCTGATCAGGAAGGTGCGTCATAGGCGGCATATAGCCTCGATAGGTTCGGCCGGCAACTTCAATTTCGCCGCGCAAGCCGTAGAGAACGATCATGGCAAGTCCGCGGTCAGGCAACTCCAGCCATTCCGACCCGGCCAGGGGCGGAAAGGCGGGTGCTTTGCCCTCACCATTATTGCCGTGACACGAGGCACACCAGCGAAGATACTCACCCTGCCCTGAAACCAACTCAACCGTAGCATCAGGCTCTTGCCCGCAGCCAGTCAAGAGGCCAAAAGCTAGCGCCATGGCGAAGACGCGACCCCATACTGTCACGCGATGAAGTTTACAATTACCCCAGTGCACTCTGTTTCCTTATCGGCCCACTTATGACTCTCGAACGTGTAACAGTTTATGCCGCTTCCAGTCAGGCCGTAGCCTTCAAATATAAAGATGCTGCTGCTCGCCTCGGAACAACCCTTGCACAAGCTGGCATCAACATCTACTACGGTGGCGGCAGCCGCGGTCTGATGGGCGCAATGGCCGACGCAGCCGTCGCCGCAAACGGTCGCGTCTACGGAATAATTCCCGAGTTTCTCACACAAGTAGAAAAAGGGCATCAAGGCATCACCCGACTGGACATCGTGCCCGATATGCACACCCGAAAGGCAAAAATGCTTGAACGCTCCGAGGCCGTCATCACCCTTCCCGGGGGCTGCGGAACCTTCGAGGAGCTGTTCGAAGTGATGACTCTGAAGCGACTCGGGCAGTTTCTCGGGCCCATCGTGCTGATCAACACGGACGGCTACTACGACCGCTTGCTGGAGTTTCTCCAGCAAAGCGTCGAAGAAAATTTCATGGGACAGACCCATCTCGATCTATGGCAGACCGTTGCAGAGCCCGAGCAAATCCATGACGCTCTGGCCGGCGCGCCTCACTGGTCAAAAGAACGATTATTGGAGGCGGCTATCGGCGGCCCAAACCCAGCATGAGCGGGCCCCAGATTTACAAGCGGGGCTTTCGATCCGGGCTGAGCTGGCTACCGGCTGGCGCCGAGTTGTTGTCCGGCCACTGGCGTCCACTGCTCGGCGTGTCCTCGCTCTGGCTGCTCGTGTCCTTGCTGGCTTCTCTGATTCCAGTGTTGGGGCAGCTGACTCTGATGGTGCTGACACCGTTGCTCACCGCCGGCCTGCTGGCCGCTTTCGACCGATCTATCAGTGGAGCCGCGGTTCGTCCAACAACGCTTTTTGCTGCTTGGTCCCAGTCCGACCAGCGCGCAACGCTTCTCGGGCTGGGAGTGATCAGCCTGGCAGGAACATTCCTGTCGGCCATGGTTTTTGTGGTCTGGCTGACCAGTCAAATCGACCCGAGCACGCTCGAGGCCGCGCTCAATGATCCTGAAGCCTTGGCTCAGGCACTTCAGGGCACTGCTCTGGGCGGCGGAATCGTTTTCGCGCTGCTGCTTTTTCTGGTCGTACTTGCCGGCCTATTCTTCGCCGTTCCCCTCGTGATGTTCGGTCGAGTGTCGTTGATGCCGGCCCTGCGTTACAGCTATCGAGCTTGCTTGGCCAACTTCGGCGCAATGATGGGCCTACTGCTTGGTCTAGCGGGATTCGGGATCGCTCTTGGATTCATCATGGTCCTGATCATTTCAATTTTGAATCTCGCACTGGGCGCGGCAGGCCAATTCATCAGCCAGTTGGTTATGGTGGTGGCCACGCTGTTTGCTCAAGTTATCCTGACTGGAACCCAGTACGCGGCATTTTGTGACCTGTCGGGCTGGACACCCGGCCCGAACACACCCGCGTCCAACGACGAGCTTGTTGCCTAAAAAAGCTCTGAATAGGTTCTCCGCACCCAATAGATTCGTTGCCACATGCGACTACGCTAAGGTGCATCCGACGACGTAGTATCATCGTCCGAGCGAGCCTCTTCTGCCCGGCGTGGATTGGTCACCAGGATACGAGACATCGCGATGCCCAGCTCATAGAGCAGCCAGACAGGGATCGCAAGCAGGGTTTGTGAAAACATGTCGGGCGGAGTGACTAGCATGGCGACGGTAAAGACTCCGATCACCACGTAGCCCCGGACACGCGCCAGACCCTCGGGCGTTACAACCCCAATCGCCACCAGAACAATGGTCACTACGGGCACCTGAAAAGCCACACCGAAGGCCACGAAGAGCGTCAGGACGAAATCGAGGTAGCGATTGATGTCGGTCATCACCGCAACACCTTCAGGTGCCATCGCCGTGAAAAAGGCGAATATCACTGGAAACACAACAAAGTAGGCGAAAGCGCAGCCGCCATAGAATAAGGCGACCGAGGCACCGAGGAGGGGCTTGGCTAAGCGCTGTTCGTGGCGATACAGACCCGGAGCGACAAACGCCCAGAGCTGGTAAAGGACAACGGGCATGGCAAGCAGCAGGCCTAGCAACATGACCAGCTTGAACGGGGCGAAGAAGGGCGACGTGACGTCGATCGCAATCATACTCGACCCTTCTGGCAGCTGACTTACCAGAGGCTCGGAAAAGATCGCGTAGAGCTGGCGGGCGAACGGCACCAGCACCATAACCGTCAACATCACCGCTACCAGCGCCTTGATGATGCGGGATCGAAGCTCGACCAGATGCTCGATCAGGGTCAGTTCGCGTTCAGTTTCTGGCTCGCTCACGCTCAGCCGTCCTTCTTTCGACCCTGTTCGCCGTCAGCTACTTTCTTGGCCAGCTTGTCGACGCCTTGCCGGGCATCCTGCGCAACCTGCTGGATATCTTGCCGTGCCCTCCGAGCGGATTCCATAATTTTCTGATTGTGCTCGTTGTCGATTTCGGCCTGAAATTCGCGTCGCAGGTTGTGCCAGGCACCGGTCGCCATTCGATGAACTCGACCCAGACCTCGCGCCATCTCGGGCAAACGACGCGGCCCGATCACCAGCAGGGCGATGACCGCCAACAGCAGCATCTCGCTGAAGCCGACATTTCCCATGACGGCAGGTTAGTCGTTCTTGCTGGACGGCTTCGAGTCGTCGTTGTCCGAGGATGCGGCTGTCGGGGACTCGTCGCCGTCGCCGACCCCCTTACGAAACTCTCGAATCGCTCCACCGAGATCACTGCCGAGGGTGCGAATTCGCTTGGTTCCGAAAACTAGCAGGACGATTAGAAGGATAATAATGAGTTGGACTGGACCAATATTGGGCATGTTGACTGCGCTCCTAAGCGGCGTTTGTCATCCACTGAATTTCGAAGTGTATCAGGCAGACCGAGAACGAACCTGAGCCGCGCCAAACATCAACAGGATCAGACTCAACCCCAATAGGCCTTCGAGCGACAGCACGGGGACCGGCCGAGTTACTACGGCTCCGCGAAGATCACAAGCCGCTGCAGGACCCACGGCCAGAGACTCCAGGCCGATAACGGTCTCTGCGACGAACTCAGCTGTACCGCTGATCGGATCTATCCTGAGGATTGCACTTGGGAAATCGCCGCCGGGAACAGCTCGGCGGTCGGTCACGGCCCAAAGAACCCCTTCCTCATCAAAATCCAGGCCGGCGTTGAAATAAGGCAGAGCCGCCTCGCCTAGCGGACCGACAAGCGTCGCTTGCCCGGTTGACGGGTCGACAGAATACAGGTTGGGAGCCGCAGCCGTGCGATCGCCGTTTAAACCTACACCGATCCCAAAGGCCTCCTCACCGAGAAACGCCAGATCGGAAATCGGCGCGCCCAGAGAGCCCGGTTCACCCACCAAGGTAAGTTCGCCGGATTCCAGATCGGCCTTGAACAGCGATTGCTGGGCACTCGACACGACCCAGGCCTGGTTGGCGCAGTCCATCGCCATGCCGAAATCCAGATTTTCCGACAGGGACAGGTTCATGTTGTTGCGGTTGATCTGGCCGCCGACGGGAATCGCGAGCCCTGAGGACTGACTGACCCTGACAAGGGTTTTGCTGTCGTCATCGGCACCGAATAAGTCACCTTCTGCGCCGAACGCGAGGCCTTCGAGGTCGAGATAGGACGTCCAGCCAACGTACTCTGCCGCACCTGTTTCGAGATCGATGCGCCATAGGGCATCAACACGCTGGGAGTCGATCTCATTGCCGCGCGAGTTGACTGCCCAACCAATGCTCTCCGCCCATGCTGCAACGCTGCCCGTTAAGAGCAACGTCAAAAGCGCGAAACGGGCCATCATTGGTACGGCGGTACTCACGGCGTTAATGCTTCCAGAGTCACAGAGTCCAAAATAATAACAGAGTCCGCCCGAAAAGCCTACAGGCACTGACTCCCAACTCCTATCCTTCCCAGCGGCGTTCGTATTTCCAGGTACTCACCCCGGCACCGTTAAACTATCGGTCGCCTCCAATGGTGTTCGACCAGAAGGACGCGGGAATCGCCCGGACATTGACCGGATCACTGGCAGTTTAGAGAGATAGAGTTAACACGATGGCTGTAGTCAAAACCCCGTTGATCAAGACGCGCGAAGCAACCCGCGACGTGACCGCCCACCGGACCGCGCCGAGGGCGGCCATCCTGATGGTCAATCTGGGCACTCCAGATGCGCCAACCGCATCGGCTCTTCGTCGATATTTAAGACAGTTTCTAAGCGATCCGCGAGTCATCGAAGTCCCGAAGCCGATCTGGTGGTTTATTCTCAACGGCATCATCCTTCCGTTTCGCGCTCCGAAATCCGCCAAGGCATACGCTACGGTCTGGACCGATGACGGATCACCGCTGCTGATACAGAATCGTCGACTGGCCGACCGACTTCAAAAGTCGCTACACAAAACCCTGCCCCGTGTCGACGTGATGCTGGCTATGAGCTACGGGCAGCCATCGATCGATCAGGCGATTGATCGATTACGCGCTGAAAATATCCAGCGTTTGCTGGTGCTACCGATGTATCCCCAGTATTCGGCGACCACAACCGCATCAGTATTCGATGCAGTCACACGATCTCTACAGCGCCTGCGATGGGTCCCCGAATTGCGATTCATCAACGACTACTGCAACGAACCCGGCTGGCTAGACGCGATTTGCAACAGCATCAAACGCCATTGGAAGGCGCACGGAATGGCCGAGCAACTGGTGTTCTCGTTTCACGGTATTCCTAAAAGAAATTTACTCGCTGGCGATCCCTACTACTGCCAGTGTCAGGCCAGCGCGCGCCAGATCGTTGAGCGGCTCGAACTGCCGGAAAGTCGATGGACAATTACCTTTCAGTCCCGTCTTGGCAAAGCCGAATGGCTCAAACCCTACACCGATAAGACGCTCCAGACCATGGCCCGGAACGGAACAAAGCATGTTCAGGTCATCTGTCCGGGCTTCTCCATTGATTGCCTGGAAACGCTGGAAGAGATCAAGGAAGAAAATCGAGAGGAGTTTCTTCATGCGGGCGGAGAACGCCTCGACTACATCCCCTGCCTCAATGACTCAGAAGACCACGTCAATGTGCTTGCGTCGCTGTGCCAGAAGCACGGGCAGGGCTGGCCTGAGTTTGCAGGCCAAAAAGCGACAGGTGATGAGGCACTGAAAAATCGGGTACGCCGTTCGGACCAGGCCGCAGAGCGTCTCAATCTGAAATGACGGGTCTTTTTCTGATCCTGCAACGAGTGAATTTCTTAGGGCAAAGGAGACGTTCGGGCGCTATCCTTGCCTATCATCCTGCCAAACGTTAGCTAAGCAATGTCAGAGGCCGCCCTGAGACCACACTCAAGCGCCAGCGCACAACAGCTCCTCGAGACTGTGTTCGGCTACCAGTCTTTCCGGGGCCAGCAGAGTCAGATCGTCGAGCGTGTAATCGAAGGTCGGCACGCACTCGTCCTGATGCCGACGGGCGGAGGCAAATCGCTGTGCTTTCAGATTCCCGCGCTCATTCGGCCCGGCACTGCGATTGTTGTCTCACCCCTCATCGCCTTGATGCGAGACCAGGTCGAGGCCCTGAACCATCACGGCATCGCAGCCGCTGTACTCAATTCCAGCCTGGACTCCGCCACCCAGCGCAAGACAGAGGCCGCGTTTGCAGACGGCGAGCTGGACCTGCTCTACATCGCGCCCGAACGATTGCTGCGTGAATCCACCCTTCGCCTGCTGGAGCGAAGCCGCCTGGCCCTGTTTGCGATCGACGAGGCGCACTGCGTCTCCCAATGGGGCCACGATTTTCGCCCTGAATACCTGAAGCTCGGCGTGTTGGGCGAACGCTTCCCGTCGGTTCCGCGCATCGCCCTGACCGCCACCGCCGATGAGCGCACCCGCCGTGAAATTCAGCGCTGTCTGCTGCCGGAGGACGCGGAAGTCTTTATCGACAGCTTCGACCGACCCAATATTCGATACCGCGTCAACCTGAAGAATCGCCCGCGCGACCAGCTGCTGGAGTTCATCCGCTCGGAGCATTCGGAAGATTCCGGCATTGTCTACTGCTTCTCGCGCAAGAAAACCGAAGAGACCGCTGCCTGGCTGAGCAGCCACGGCTTCAAGGCCCTGCCCTACCACGCCGGGTTGTCCGACCAGGAACGGCAGAATCATCAGGACCGCTTCATTCGTGAAGACGGTCAAATCATCTGCGCCACCATCGCCTTCGGCATGGGAATCGACAAACCTGACGTGCGCTTTGTTGCTCATATGGACCTACCCAAGAGCATGGAGGCGTATTACCAGGAGACCGGCCGGGCCGGGCGCGACGGTCTACCCGCCGATGCCTGGATGGTCTACAGCCTGGCCGACATCGTCCAGATTCGTCAGCTGTTGGAACAATCAAGCGCGCCAGAAGAACAAAAACGCCTCGAGCGCGAGCGGCTGGAGGCGCTGCTGGCCTATTGCGAACACGCCGCCTGTCGACGCCCCGCCCTGCTGGCTTATTTCGATGAACGCTACGAGGGCAGCTGCGGCAACTGTGACAACTGCATCAAGCCGCCGGGCACATGGGACGCAACCGAAGCCGCGCGAAAGTTGCTTTCATGCGTCTTCCGCACCGGCCAGCGTTTCGGCGCCGGGCAGCTGATCGATGTCCTCCTGGGTAAATCGACGGCCCGAACTGAGCGTTTCGGCCACGACCAACTAAGCGTGTTCGGCATCGGCGGGGACCAGAGCAAGGCGACCTGGCATTCTGTGATTCGTCAGCTACTCGCCCTGGGCTACCTCAAGCCCGACCCAGAGGGCCACGGCGGCCTGATGCTGGGCGATGACTGCCGTGCGCTTCTGCGCGGCGAGACGGAATTGACCCTGCGCGCTGATATCCAGGCGAAGAAAAAGCGCGCGGCACCGGCGACCCGTGCCAGATCCAGTCTTGGGGTTCCGTCGGACTCGCCGCTTTGGCAGGCCCTGCGTGAATGGCGCACGGCGACCGCTGGCGAAGAGGGTGTGCCACCCTACGTTATCTTCCACGATGCAACGCTTGCGGCCATCGTCGAAGCGCATCCCTCGACAATTGATGAGCTAGCCGGCATCAGCGGGGTCGGCCAGCACAAGCTCAAACGCTACGGCGAACCCGTGCTAGACGTGCTGGCATCAGTGAACGAGAGCTGAGCCAGCCATCCGCCTCACTCAGTGTCCTCTGCCCCGTCCGTCCCCGCTGCGCCTGCTTTTTCATCGTCCAGCATGGGCGGCTCCTCTGCCACCAGGTCGTAGCTAACCAGCGACCAGCGAGCGGCATCATCGATTCCCCCGCTATTGAACCAGCGCGCCTCGTACCAATAGCCCTGCCAATCAAAGCGCCGGCTGCGCACCTCATCGGGTACGGCCGGGTTGTAGTCCGGCGGAGGAACTTCAAACAGATCAGGCAAGCGCAGTCGATTCACCCAATCCGGGCGATACGTTTCAAGCAGTTTCGTATAGCGTGATTCCCACTCGCCCTGACCAAATCCGGCGCGCTCCGGATGCGTCACATGGGCCGCCAGGAGGAGCCAGCGGTGGCCCGACCAGACGGCAAACATTTGGACCTCCCAGCCGCCCGGGGTGTAGCGATAGAGCTCCGTGCGATCCCCGGGCTGCAGCGCCGGGCCGTTTTCTTGGATAGAGGCCGAAATCAGCTGCGTCAGCGCCCTGAAATCAGGTTCCACGACTGGCTGCGGCCACGCCGCGAGAGGCCAAGTGGAGAGCAGAATTGCAAGCAACTGACAGGCTGGGGAAACTAGCGACCTCATTGCCGCTACCATACCCGCATGACGCCGCAACGCAAAGCACGAATCGAAGCCATCGCTGCAACTCGCCAACCAGATCTGACGGTGTTTATGGAACGGGTCCACAAACCCCATAACGTATCCGCCGTCCTGCGCACCTGTGATGCGGTCGGTGTGATGCGTGCCCACGCCGTGCCTGTCGAAGGCGGGCTACCCAAACTCAACCATACCTCCGGTGGTACCCAACGCTGGGTAGAGCTCAGGCGGCATTCAGACACGATCAGTGGCCTGAGGGAGCTCAAGGGCCAGGGATTCCAGCTGTATGCCGCCCATTTTTCCGACACAGCGATCGATTTTCGCCGACCTGACTACACCCAGCCCACGGTCATCGTCCTCGGCACGGAAAAGCACGGCGTGAGTGAACAAACCAGTGAACTGGTCGATCAGCACATCCTTATCCCGATGCACGGAATGGCTCAGTCCCTGAACGTGTCAGTCGCCACGGCTCTGATCCTCTACGAAGCCCAGCGCCAGCGTCAGCTGGCCGGAATGTACCAACCGCGACCATTGACCGAAGAACCCTGGAAGTCACTGGCCGAAGGCTGGATCCAGCGCGACCTGGCCCGCTATAGGAATCCGCCGTCGGAACGCCTCGACGCCGAATGACAAGCAAAAAACCTCACCACAGAGACGCAGAGCACTTCTGGGAAAAAAGCCTCTGAGCGGAAAACGTCTGCGAGTGTCTCTGTAGAGAATCGGTCTCAGGGATAAAGGAGTGTCTCCTGCCAGATCTTGTCTTCGAGCTCGAAACAGACGCGCTCGTGAAGGCGGTATTCGCGGCCGTACCAGAACTCAACGCGACGTGGTCGGACGCGGAAGCCCGACCAGTGCTCAGGGCGCGGCACTTCGCGACCCTCGTAACGCTCTTCCATTTCCTTAACTCGATCGATCAAGGTCTGGCGCTGATCCAGAGTCTGCGACTGTTTCGAAGCCCAGGCGCCGATCTGGCTGCCGCGTGGTCGGCTCGCAAAATAGGCATCAGCTTCGACCGGGCTCACCGGCTCGGCCCGACCATCGATGAGAACCTGCTCTTCCAGCTCGCGCCACCAGAACACAAGCGACACATTGGGTCCGTGCCTGAGATGGCGTCCCTTGCGAGAGTTCAGGTTGGTGTAGAACACGAAGCCGTCCAGATCGGCATCTTTCAGCAGCACGGTGCGCCCGGACGGACGACCCTGGCCATCGACGGTCGATAGGTGCATGGCTGTATGTTCCGGAACTCCGGCCTCCCGGGCGCGCTCGAAGCCTTCGCGGAATCGTGTCAGCATGGCACGTGTCATCGGAGGAAAGGGTGTCTCTGTCATGGCAGCAATCCTTGATAGCCGGATTGATAGTCCGGGTAAATGAAGTCGTAGCCGCTGGCGCGCAGCAGCGCATTGCGAACGCGCTTGCCGTCGCCGGAGTCCGAAGAAGTCTCACGCGGCGGCGGCGCGCAGTTCATTTCATCAGCCAGCCAGTCAAGCACCTCGCAGCGCGGGCTGGGGCGATCGTCACTGGCGCAAATTACCGGACCCAACGCCGGTTGCTCCAGAAGATGCGCAAGGACACCAGCAGCGTCATCAGCATGGATGCGATTGGTCCACTGCACCGCCGTCTCGGAGCAGCGCGCCTGGCCCGCTTGCACACGCCCAATCAACGCAGTCCGGCCCGGCCCGTAAATTCCGGAGAAGCGGGCAACGCGTCCGCTCGATGCCAGTGCTAACCGCTCGGCCTCTAGCAGAATCTGACCGTTAAACTTGGTCGGCTCGGTGGCTGAGGACTCATCGACCCACTGCCCGTCATCCTGACCATAGACCGCCGTGCTAGAGACCATGATCAACTGATCGGTCGCCGTCGCGGCCAGCAGGTTACGCAGGCCATCCACATAGATCGATCGGTAGGCGGTCGGTGACCGTTCTGATGGCGTGGCTTGATAAACAATGGCGTCAAAACACTGCGGCAGACCCAGCAGGCTGCCAGACTGGGTCAAATCTGCCCGATGCTGGATGACCGAAGCTTTCGAGTCCGCTTCCGAGCGGCGCAACGCATGAACCTGCCAACCCGAGCCCGCCTCCATTCGAACCGCCAGACGCTGGCCTAAATCACCGAAGCCGGCGATCAGAAGCTGCTTCACGGCGTTGCCGGCGTCGGCTCGGTATTGCTGGCGCGAGGGGGCTGGGCGTCGCCACCCGTGCCATCGTCACCACCGGATTCAGGCGGCGGCAGCATTCGCAGCCAGATCAGCCAGACCACCAGCGCATCCAGAATGATCAGGGCCTGCCAAAGGTAGAGATGGAACCATTCGAACCACACCATGTTCCACTGACCCATGTAGAACAGGCTGATGATACGCACGAGATTCAGGCCCTGGATGGCGCAGAATCCAATAAAAAATCCGATGAGTTTGTGCTTAAGTGAAGCGGGAAAGGCAAAAATCGCGGCAAACAGAATAATCAGGGCTTCGACGCCGTTGCAACCGGGTTCGATACTGATGCCGAAACCGGAAGCCACGTCCCAGATCTCCTTTCCCCGAGACATCACGCCATCATCGAACAACTCGATCAGAAACACGCTGATCTTGGCGATGATGGCTGTAAACGGCAGAATCACGTGATCCTGCACCGGCTTGAGGACTTCAATGGTGAAAAGCCCGAGAATCAATACGACGAACAGAATCGAGAAACGCAGCATCGGCAAGCCCGCCAGGGAACGTGGTTTGGATTGTGGAGTGTAGCAAATGCCGGTCTTCCGCTTTGACAGGACAAGCGGCAATCTTCACGCGCGAGAGGACTCCGATAGTCGGGCGTGAATCGCAGGACTGAGGACGCCAGAATCGCGCATCGTGGTAGCATAATCGTTGTTTTAGCAGACACCGTGTCCCTGACCGCCTGATGTCCCTGCCACACATCTTCCTGGTCGGCCCGATGGGCTCGGGCAAGACTACCGTAGGACGATTTCTGGCTCGCCGCATGGGTCTGGATTTTCGTGACCTTGATCAAGAAATCGAGCGTCGGTGCGGCGTGGATGTACGCACGATCTTTGATATCGAAGGCGAGGAGGGTTTTCGAAAACGCGAACACGCGTTGCTCGACGAACTGACTGCTGGCACTCCCTTACTACTTGCCACCGGTGGCGGCAGCGTCCTGCGAGCCGATAACCGCGACCTTCTCAGGGCAAGGGGACTGGTGGTCTGGCTCAAAACTCGGATCGATCAGCAGATCCGTAGACTCGATAAAGACCAGCGTCGACCCCTGCTGCAGGCACCGGATCGAGAGGAGCGCCTGCAAAAGCTGGCCGAGATTCGAGATCCGCTCTACGCTGAATGCGCCCACCTAACCGTGCAATCGGATAATGTTTCGCCCATGCAGATGGCTCATCGCGCTGCCAAAAAGATTCACCATCACCTCGAAAGCGAACAAGTCTCATGAAGGTTATCCAGGTCCGCCATGCTGGCGGTGAATATCCGGTCTATGTGGGCCACGGCCTGCTAGGGATGAGCAGTATCGTCGAGCGCCATCTGGACGGTCGAGTCCTGGTTGTCACCGACGAAAACGTTGGGCGCCTATATCTTGATCGACTGCGTCCTCCGCTGGCGCGCATCGAACACAAGAAACGGGTTGTGCTGTCGCCAGGCGAGGAGCACAAGACGGTTGGCGAATGGCAGCGAATCCTCGATGCGCTGGTCGAGCTCAAGGCCCAGCGTGACGCCACGGTGCTGGCTCTGGGCGGGGGCGTGGTCGGGGACATGGCAGGGTTTGCTGCGGCCAGCTACATGCGCGGCATCAAGGTGGTACAAATGCCAACCACCCTGCTGGCCCAGGTCGACGCCGCTGTCGGCGGCAAGACCGGCGTCAACCATGCCCAGGGCAAGAACCTGATTGGCTCCTTTCATCAGCCAGGAGCCGTGATCGTTGATCTCGACACCCTTCAGACCCTGGACGATCGCGACTACCGCGCCGGGCTGGCCGAAGTGGTCAAATACGGCGCCATTCGTGACCCAGGATTTTTCGCCTGGCTGGACGCCAACGCCGAAGCGCTGGCCGCACGCGTCCCCGACGCCCTCCTTGAGGCGGTCTATCAATCGGTCCGCAACAAGGCCGAGGTAGTGGCCGCCGATGAGCAGGAAGCCGGCCAGCGCGCGCTGCTGAATTTTGGCCACACCTTTGGCCATGCGCTGGAAACCTTCACAGGCTACACCCGGTATCGCCACGGCGAAGCCGTTGCCATCGGTATGGCCCAGGCCGCGAGACTGAGCGAGCTGCTCGGTCGCTGTCCCGCCGGCACCTGTGATCGACTGGAGCAACTGCTAAAACGCCTCGGGCTGGAAACCCGACTGCCCGCCGAGGCCGATCCCGACCGCCTGCTCAATTTGATGCGCCTGGACAAAAAGAACCGGGCCGACCAAATTCGACTGATCCTGCTCGATGACATCGGCCAGGCCAATATCGCCCCCTGCCCCGCCGACGATATCCGCGAGGTACTCGTCAAGTGATCAACCCTCAAAATCAAAACTGGACTCACCACCGAGGCACGGAGCTCACAGAGAAAAGACTTCTAGAGTTCTCTTTTCTCTGTGTGCTCAGCGCAGTTTGGAGCCCAGAGGCGGTTTGCCGCAGGCAAGAAGCAATTGTGGGGAGAGCGTCCGCGCGTGCGTGCCTCTGGAGTGAACTGCTTTTAGGCGTCTTTCGATGCCCTGGACGATTCAATGAACGCTAATACTTCGATCAAAGATTCCCTTTTCATGAAAGCGCTGCGGCGCGAAACGACCGAGCGCACGCCGATCTGGATGATGCGCCAGGCCGGTCGCTACCTGCCCGAATACCGTGCTACGCGGGCCAAGGCCGGCAGTTTCCTGAAGCTGGCCGGCAATCCGGAGCTGGCCTGTGAGGTCACCCTGCAGCCAATCGAGCGCTACGGCTTTGACGCCTCGATCCTGTTCTCGGACATCCTGATCCTGCCGCACGCGATGGGACTGGGGCTGGGCTTCGAGCCCGGCGAAGGCCCCTACTTCGAGCGCCCCATTCGCACGCCCGCCGATATCGAAAAGCTGCCCACGCCGGACCCGAACGACGACACGGGCTATGTGATGGAGGCCGTCCGCCTGATCCGCCAGAATCTGCCCGCCGGCACGCCACTGATCGGCTTCGCCGGCAGTCCCTGGACTGTGGCCACCTACATGATCGAGGGCCGCAGCAGCAAGGACTTCGCAACCGCCAAAGGACTACTGCTCGGCGAGCCGAAGGCGGCAAAACAGCTGATGACCCATCTCGCCGACACCACCGCGGCCTACCTGATCGCCCAGGTCGAAGCCGGGGCCGACGCCCTGATGATCTTCGATTCCTGGGGCGGCGCCCTGTCGCCCAAGCTCTACCGCGACTATTCCCTGGCCTCGCAGCAGCGGATTGTTGACCACGTCAAAAGCGCTTGCCCAGACACGCCGTTGATCCTGTTCGGCAAAGGCTGCGGCCAGCACCTTGAACTGCTCGCGGACACGGGCTGCCAGGGCCTCGGCGTCGACTGGACCATGGATATGAAAGAGGCGCGGGAACGCGTCGGCGACCGCGTCGCGCTCCAGGGCAATCTCGATCCCGCCGTGATGCTCACCTCACCGGAGATCATCCAGCGCGAAGCCCGCCGCGTCCTGGAAAGCTTCGGCGAGGCCCCCGGCCACATCTTCAACCTCGGCCACGGCATCACCCCCGGCGTCCCGCCGGAGCATGTACAGGTGCTGGTAGAGACAGTTCGGAGCTAGCGAACAGATTCCTGAATAACGAAAAGGGAGCCGAAGCTCCCTTTCTCTGTCCTTTGTGCCTCCGCGACTCTGCCAGAGACGTTCCTTATTCCAAATCCAAGAAACTTCTCAGCTGCTCCGAACGGGTCGGATGACGCAGCTTTCTGAGGGCCTTGGCTTCGATCTGGCGAATCCGCTCGCGGGTGACGTCGAACTGCTTGCCGACCTCTTCCAGCGTGTGGTCCGTGTTCATGTCAATGCCGAAACGCATGCGCAGGACCTTGGCTTCGCGCGGGGTCAGGCCACCGAGGACCTTCTGCACCGTGTCGGTCAGGCCCGTGGTGGTGGCCGTGTCAACGGGCGAGAGGATGTTGATGTCCTCGATGAAATCACCCAGATGCGAGTCCTCGTCATCGCCGATCGGCGTTTCCATGGAGATCGGTTCTTTGGCGATCTTGAGCACCTTGCGAACCTTGTCCTCGGGCATTTCCATCTTTTCGGCCAGCTCGTCGGGCGTGGGCTCGCGGCCCATTTCCTGCAGCATCTGGCGCGAGACGCGATTCAGCTTGTTGATCGTCTCGATCATGTGCACCGGAATGCGGATCGTGCGGGCCTGGTCGGCGATGGACCGGGTGATGGCCTGACGGATCCACCAGGTCGCATAGGTCGAGAATTTGTAGCCGCGACGGTATTCGAACTTGTCGACGGCCTTCATCAAACCGATGTTGCCTTCCTGGATCAGATCCAGGAACTGCAGGCCGCGGTTGGTGTATTTCTTGGCGATCGAGATCACCAGGCGCAGGTTGGCCTCGACCATTTCCTTCTTGGCCCGACGGGCCATCGCTTCACCAATCGACATTGAACGATTGAGTTCACGCAGCTCGGCGATTGAGACGCGTTGTCCCTTCTCGAACCGCGCGAGGCGCTCCTGATGCTGGGCGATCTCGTCTTTGTAGTCTTTCAGCGCGCGACCCCATTTGGTCTGGCGCTTGACCAATCCTTCCAGCCACTCGGGATCAGATTCGTTGTCTTGGAAGCTTTTGATGAATTCCTTGCGCGGCATTCCAGCACGGTCCACGCAGATCGACATAATTCGACGCTCGATATCGCGAATGATGGCCACGTGGAACCGCATGCGATCGATTAGATGATCGAACATGCGGGGAGGCAGCTTCAGTCGCATGAACTGCTCGGAGATCGCCTCCTTGTATTCGTTGGTTTTTTTGCCGTTCGGCCCGTAGCGGTCGTAAAGCTTGATGAAGTTCTCGTGGAGCTTGGCCAGCTCATCGAAGAACAATTCCACCTGCTCGGCTTCCAACCCAGTGTTCACGGTCGGGGCTGGCTTGTCCTCGTCAATCTCGTCTTCATCGATGTACTCAGCTTCTTCTGCGACCGCCGCTTCCATGGTGTCTTCAGAAATTAGGTCCATCTCGGCCAGAAGGGTCGGATCGATGAAACCGGACACCAGTTCGTTGAGGCGCTGATTGCCTGCTTTCCAGACCTCCGCCTCTTCCAGCAGCACGGCAACCGTTCCCGGAAAACGCGACAGGGCCATATTGACCTGATTGAGACCATCTTCAATTCGCTTGGCGATCGAAATTTCGCCCTCGCGAGTCAATAGATCGACCGAGCCCATTTCACGCATGTACATACGCACCGGGTCGGTGGTCCGTCCCAGATCGGTTTCGACCGCAGCCAGCGCCGCTTCGGCCTCCTGCTGAGCGGTTTCGTCGTCGGTGTCGGAGCTGGCTGCATCATTCAGAATCAGCGCATCAGCATCTTCAGGCGCCTCTTCAAAGACCTTGATGCCCATATCGTTGATCATGTTGATGATGTCTTCGATCTGCTCTGGATCGACGATGTCATCGGGCAGATGATCATTGACCTGGGCGTAGGTCAACCATTGGCCTTGTTCTCGGCCTTTTTCGATCAGCTGCTTGAGCTGGGATGGGCGGGGTGCATTTTCCATAATCACTACTTATGAGTTTTCACTGTTTTCAAGGCGCCAGCTCAAAAGCTTGCGCAGTTCAGCGGCTCGGGGTCCATCCAGCCCCCCGTCATTCATCTGGGCCTGCTGGAGCTCGCGGACGCGCGCCTTTACTTGTGTATGACGGATTCTGACCATGGTCTGCGCCAGAGCCGACGGCATTTGTTCTGCTTCCTGAACCACTTCACGAGCGGCAAGCCGGGACAGCCAAGGCTGCTCCGGTCGATCGCGCCACAGCTCAAGAAGCTTAGCCGTGGAAAGGTGGGGACGTTCGCGACAAAAGTCAATCAAGGCGGCGAGGAACTCCAGGCCCTTGATGTCGCGAGCAAACTCCAAAAGGTAGACCGTCTCCCGCACCGCCAGTTCCGGACGCTGAATCAGCAGTGCAACCGCATATTGTACCGGTGTCAGGGGGCGTTCGTCATCACTACTTGTCAACCGGCGTTTCGGCGCGGGCGTCGTGGCGGAGATGGCGCCGGCGTGACCGGCACGGCGTTGAAGCTCCGTGCGCATCAGATCAGCGAATGGGCCGGTCGGCAGACGGCTCAGGTGGGGCTCGGCCAGGGCGATCAGTCGCGCGCGCCCGTCAAGGGAGCGTAAATCCACCGATTGACCCAGCTGATCGAAAAAAAACGTCGACAAAGGGCGCGCCTCATCAATCAAGGACTCCAGTGCTTGCGACCCCTTGTCACGAACCACGTTGTCGGGGTCCTCACCTTCAGGGAGGAAAAGAAACCGCAGCTCGCGGTTGTCCTTCATCATCGGCAGCGCGGCTTCGAGCCCGCGCCAGGCGGCTTGTCGGCCGGCGCGGTCGCCGTCAAAGCAGAACACCACCAGCGGGGTCGCTTTGAACAGGGCATCCAAATGATCAGGCGTGACCGCCGTGCCCAGGGTGGCCACTGCATCAGTGAAGCCGTATTGATGCAGGGCGGCCGCGTCCATGTAGCCCTCGACCACCAGGATGCGCTTGGGTAGGCCGCCGCGCCGGACCTGGTGCAGGCGATACAGCTCACGGCCCTTGTGAAACACCGGCGTTTCCGGTGAATTCATGTACTTGGGCTGACCGTCGTCGATGACTCGTCCGCCGAAGGCAATAACGCGCCCGCGGCGATCGTGAATCGGAAACATGATTCGGCCGCGAAATTTGTCCGTAATGCGGGCCTGCGCGCCCTCGCCCTTGCGGGTGATCAGCCCAGCAGCTTCCAGTTCAGCGGGTTGGAAGCCGGAGCGGCTCAGGTGATCGGCCAGGCCCTGCCAGCTCTGAGGTGCCCAGCCGACTCCAAATTCATCAACGGTTGCTCTATCAAAGCCGCGTCGCTTCAGGTAATCCCGCGCTGTCTCATTGGCACCAAGCTGGCGCCGAAACCAGGTCTGAGCCTCGCTTAGGGCGGCATAGAGCTGGTCGTTCTTGCGGCTCGGGGCATGGCCCGCCTCGCGCGGGACCTCCATACCGGCCATATGGGCCAGCTCCTCAATGGCCGCCGGGAATTCCAGCCCGTCGTTCTCCATCAGAAAACCGATCGCCGTGCCGTGAGCACCACAGCCGAAGCAGTGGTAGAACTGCTTGTCGGAACTGACAGTAAAAGAGGGAGACTTCTCGTCGTGGAAGGGGCACAGGGCCTTGTATTCACCGCGACCGGCGTGCTTGAGATCGACACGTCCGCCAATCACCTCGGCGATATCGATTCTCTCGAGTAGCGATTCAATAAAATCGTCGGGAATGCGACCGGCCACGATCCGTTGTGGTCGCGGTCAGGACTGGAGCCGGGCGCGAACTCGTTTCGAGACCTCACCCATGTCGGCTCTGCCTTGCGCCTGTGTTTTTAACGTCGCCATCACTGGCCCCATAGCCGCCATGCCTTGCGCGTCGACGGACGCTAAGGCCCGATCGATCATCGCATCCAGCTCGGCATCGCTCAGCGGCTCCGGCAGATAGGCTTGCAATACCTCGATTTCGGCCTCTTCGACTGCGGCCAGCTCAGGGCGGGATCCGTCTCTGTATGCGCTAGCCGATTCACGCCGCTGCTTGATCATTTTCTCAACAATCGCAAGCGTCTGCGTGTCGTCTAGCTCGATGCGCTCGTCAACCTCCCGCTGCTTGATCGCAGCGGTAACCATGCGCAGAGTCTTCAGACGAAGCTTGTCTCCGGCCCGCAGGGCCTGCTTGACGTCATTGAGAATGGTGGCCTTCAGTGACACGTTCAGACAATCCCGGGCCTGTGGCCGATAAGGTTTTCATGGATCATACGAATCTGAAGGTCTCAGATCCGCTGACTACAGCGACGGGCAGCGCGGCCAGCCGCTGATGTTCAACGCCCGACTACCGAATCAATAGAGACGGCGGCGGTTGACCCGTTCGCGAGAAATCTTGCGTAGGTGGCGCTTGACCGCAGCGGCTTTCTTGCGCTTGCGTTCCTGGGTCGGCTTCTCGAAAAACTCGCGACGGCGAGCTTCCGACACGACACCCGCTTTTTCGCAGGAGCGCTTGAAGCGACGCAGGGCATATTCGAACGGCTCGTTTTCTTTGACCTTGACACTCGGCATGAATGTATCCGACTCACTTTTTGCGTGGAAAGCTGGCCATTATAACGTGCTATTCTCGGTCAGTGCAAAGCCTAAATTAACCGCGTGCAAACCCTCCTCGGCATCGAAACCTCCTGCGACGAGACCGGCGTCGCCTTGTATCGTCCTGACCAAGGCATCGTGGCCGAACTGATCTACACCCAGGCCGAGCACGCGGCCTACGGTGGCGTCGTGCCGGAACTGGCCTCCAGGGACCACGTCCGCAAGCTGCCCGGCATGATTAGCGAGCTGCTGGACCGCGCCGAACAGACTCCGACCGACCTCGACGCCATCGCCTACACGGCCGGCCCCGGACTGGCCGGCGCCCTGCTGGTAGGGGCCTCGACCGCCGTGGCCATGGCTCAGGCGCTGAGCATCCCTGCCATTGCGATTCATCATATGGAGGGCCACCTGCTCTCGCCGCTGCTGGAGGACCCGGCCCCGGCACTCCCATTCGTGGCGCTGCTGGTCTCGGGCGGTCACACCATGCTGGTTGAAGTGGCTGGGCTGGGCTGTTATCGACTGCTGGGCGAAACGCTCGACGACGCCGCCGGCGAGGCTTTCGACAAGACCGCGAGACTGATGGGCCTGAGCTACCCGGGCGGGCCGGAGGTGGCTCGACTGGCCGAACAGGGTGATCGGGAGCGTTTCGATTTCCCGCGACCGATGGTCAAGCGACCGGGCCTAGACTTCAGCTTCTCGGGCTTGAAAACTCACACACGCGAGCTAATCGGTCGTTGTAGCCCGGAAGACCACGCCGACATCGCCGCCGGTTTTGAACACGCGGTGGTCGACACGCTGGTCATCAAATGCAAGCGCGCGCTCAAGGAGACCCGTCTCGATCGCCTGATCATCGCCGGCGGAGTATCAGCCAATGCCCGACTGCGCGCCGTCCTGGATGCCACCCTGCCGGGCCAGGTTTTTTATCCTCGCCCGTCGCTGTGCACCGATAACGGTGCGATGATCGCTCACGCGGGCTGGCATCGGCGACAAGAGGGCGTGCAGGACGGACAGATCAGCGTCCGACCGCGCTGGCCGCTCGATGAGCTGCAGGCGATCGCTTGACCGCACATCGCTCCTTCTGGGCTGACTCTCGCCGCTTCAGACCTTCACCTGGCCTCGGCGCGTCGCCCTTACCTTTTGCCAGCCTTTTTATAACTGGAAAACGCCAAGAAACATGGACATTGTATTTATCTCGGATCTAGACATCGACACGGTGATCGGCATCTTCGACTGGGAGCGCGAAATTCGACAGACCGTCCGTCTGAACATCGAGATGAATGCCGACATTGCGCGCGCCGCGAAGACGGACCACATCGACGATACCCTAGATTACAAGGCCGTAGCCAAGCGCATGATCAGCTTCGTCCAGGCCAGCGAATTCGGACTCGTAGAAACCCTGGCCGAGCGTTGTGCCGAAATCATTCTCGACGAATTTCCGGTCCAGTGGCTGCGCCTACGCCTCGACAAGCCCGGCGCCGTGCGCGGCTCGCGCTCGGTCGGCGTGATCATCGAGCGCGGGACTCGTCCCTGATCCAGTCAATCTGGGACAATAGAGCTCCGGCCAATCAAGCGATCACTGATCCGATGATTAAAACAACATGAGCAGGCACGGAACCACGCAAGCCGTTGACGTGTACCTAGGCCTGGGAAGCAATCAGGACGCCGAACGCCATATCCGAGAGGGCATTGAGGCGCTTGAAAACCGCTTCGGCTCCGTTGAACTTTCGCCGCTGTATCGCTCTACCGCGGTCGGCTTCGAGGGTAAGGATTTCGTCAACGGCGCGGCTCGCATTCGAACCGACTGGACCGTCGGCCAGCTCAAGCAGTGGCTGACCGAGCTGGAAAACCAACACGGTCGCGACCGCAGTCAGCCCAAGTTCTCGGACCGATCCCTGGATATCGATATTCTATTTTTCGGGGATCAAACCGGGATGGTGGACGAGCTTGAACTGCCCCGCGACGAAATTCTCAAATACGCCCACGTCCTCAAGCCACTGGCCGATTTAGCTCCGGAACTGATCCATCCTGGAACGGGTCGGACGCTGAAGACGCACTGGGAGCAGTTCCAAGGCGATCGCAGTCTGACACGACTGGACGCCGCCTGACCGGCTGCGGTGGCGTCTGGCGCATCATCGACCACCATTTCAATCGTTATTAGGAGACACCATGGCCAAGGTCAGCAAGACCGATCAAGACTGGCGCGATCAGCTCGACGAGGAGACCTTTCGCGTCACCCGCCAGGCCGGCACAGAGCGGCCCTTTACCGGCAAGTACAACGAGCATTTCGACGAGGGCGTCTACCACTGTGTGTGCTGCGACCATCCCCTCTTCGACTCCAGCTCGAAGTTCCACTCGGGCTGCGGCTGGCCCAGCTACCACTCCGAACTCAAGGACGCGGGCATCAAGCAGCGCGTCGACGATTCGCACGGCATGCGCCGCACGGAACTGCTCTGCCCCAACTGCGATGCCCACCTCGGCCATATCTTCAACGACGGCCCGCCGCCGACCGGCATGCGCTACTGCATCAACTCGGTCAGCCTGGTCTTCAAGCCTCGGTCGGAGTAATTCTCCGTTGTCGGGGTGTCGGATTTTCTGTGCTGGACCGGGGCTTTTGAAAAAGCTTCACCACGAAGAACACGAAGTTAAAAACAATGAAGTCTTTGGTTTCTTCGTGATCTTCGTGCCTTCGTGGTGAAACCAAATCTTGAATTGTCCCGATCTCACTCCGCAGGATCGAGATTGACTCCCGGGGTGGCGGTACCGGCCAGCATGCCGCCGTCGAGGACCAGTTCAGCGCCGGTCATGTAATTTGCCTCATCGGAGGCCAGCAGAACGGCCACGGCGGCGACTTCATCCACCCTTCCGAAGCGCCCCATCGGGCAATCGGCCACGAACTCCTTCATGCGCTGCTCGCGCTCCGGACCGTCTCCGAGCATCGGCTCCCACATGGGCGTCAGAATGGCGGCCGGGAAGATCGCGTTGCAGCGAATCGCCAGGCCCTGCCCGGCGCAGTAAAGGGCCACTGTCTTCGTGTGATTGCGAATCGCGGCCTTTGACGAGGCGTAGGCCGCCGCCCCCGGAATGCCGACCAGACCCGAGCGCGAGGAAACATTGATGATCGAACCCGCCCCGCTCGGGCGCATGGCCCGAATCGCGGCACGGCAACCTAAGAAGACGCCGTCAAGATTGGTCGCGTGAACCGCGCGCCAATCGGTCAACTCGGCGTGCTCGGGATCGTGGGCGGCCATTCCCTCCTCAAAGCCGGTAATGCCGGCGTTGTTGACGAGGATATCGAGCCGGCCGACGTCGCCTGGCCAGGCCCCGACCGCCTGATCCCAGTGCGCTTCCTCCCGAACGTCGAGATGTCGATAGCGTGCCCGCGATCCGAGCGCATCGGCCTCAGCCTGGCCAAGGGTATCGTTGATGTCGGTCAGCAGCACGCGTGCGCCGGCCTCGACAAAGGCCTTGGCGATGGCCAGGCCGATGCCCTGCGCCGCGCCTGTCACCAGCGCGGTCTTGCCGGCCAATCGCTGGCTCATGATGCCGCCTCCGCGCCGCCCTCGAGCGTCATGGCGTAGAAGGCAATCGGCTCATCGGGGCGCATCGCCATGGTCTCGCGCGCGGACTTCATGCCCTCGAAGACCATGCCCAGCTTCTCAGCCACGCGTCTTGACGCGTTGTTATCCGCATCGATCACGGCGACGAGGCGATCCAGCCCCATCTCATCCCGTGCGTGTTCGATGAAGGGCCGTACGCTCTCGATGGCCAGACCCTGGCCCCAGTAGTCTTTCCAGATCCACCAGCCCAATTCGAAATCGCCGCTATCGAGCTGCTGCAGGCCGGCCAGACCGATCACCTCGCCGCTGTCGCGCCGCTCGAGCGCGCCGAAGCTGATTTCGTGGCGCGCCAGATGCGCCTCGATCCGCCCGGCCAGCTCATCGATACGCGCGTCCGACCAGGGCTCGCCATTGGAGAGGTAGCGCATCATCTCGGCATCGCCGGTCATCCGGACCAGGGCGCCTCGATCGGTCTGCAACCAGGGACGAATGTGCAGACGTTCGGTCGTGAAATGGAAGGTCATGGCACCGATGCCGGGCAGCAAAAACCCGATTCTAGCGCGCCCGCCTGTACAGGACTCGTCCTTCGAATCACCCCTACATCAATTGTGTTGCGACCTTTTTCGGTCCCGGAGCGTCTGAACAGGCGAGATGAACTTTTCCACACCCATCGACGAGCTCAGTCTGGCCGCGCTGAAGCGCGACTGCCGGCGCACCCAGGAACGGGTCTACCGCAGCTACTCGACGCCGGCCTGG
>JGI12109J20283_10584863_pt1 | contig 64286 bp, 65 predicted proteins | sample ElkSlonscriptome_12_FD_20283 | JGI IMG/M metagenome (IMG submission 20283) | reverse complement strand
GCCGAGCGAGACGTCCGAGGCCGACCGCACGGATCGGCGGGTGGTCACGCGCACGCTGGCTGAACTCTTCATCGCACAGGGTCAGCGGGAGCGGGCCGTCGAGATGTACGAGGAGCTCGCGTCTCGCTCCCCGGACGACGTTGCGCTCCAGGATCGGCTCGAGGAGCTGCGTAGCGACGGCCGGCACCCCGATGAGAGTGGCGAGGCGGTCCTCGAGACGGCGGGGGAGGCCGCCGGCGACCCGGAAGAGGTCGATGCCGGATCGACGATCGAGGTGCCGGCCGAGGCCGATGCCGCCGACGAGGAGGAGTTCGACCCGCGACTCTCTCCCGCCGCGCCGGATCCGGACCTGTCCACGCCCTTCGCGTGGACGTCCTCGGGGGTGGAGGACGAGGAAGGGACGCCGGAATCAGACCTCGAGGAGACCGTCGAGGACGAGCCGATCTCCGACTATCTGGGCGGCCTGCTCGGGTACTCGCCGGATCGGCCCTCCGACGGCGACCCGTCCACCTCCTCATGAACGTCGCACTTCTGCACGGCCCGAACCTCGACCGGCTGGGAATGCGGGAACCGGAGATCTACGGCTCGCTCACCCTCGACGAGGTCGACCGCCGCGTCGTCGAGCTCGGGGAGTCGCTCGGCCTCACGGTGGAGCCCTTCCAGTCGAACTTCGAAGGGGAGTTTCTGGAGCACATCGCGGCGGTGTCGGCACGCGTCGGCGGAGTGGTGATCAACCCTGCCGCGTGGACCCACACGAGCGTTGCGGTACGGGACGCGATGGCGGCGTCGCAGCTCCCCTTCGTGGAGGTGCACCTCTCCAACATTTCGGCCCGCGAGGAGTTCAGGAGGCATTCCTACCTGTCCGATCTCGCGGTCGGCGTGGTTTATGGATTCGGCGTCGAAAGCTACCTTCTTGGCTTGCGCGGACTTCACGCGCACCTCACCACGAACTGATCGGCTTCGGCCCCACCGGGATACATGGCAAGCACTTCCGACTTCAGAAACGGGCTCACCCTCGACATGGACGGGGAGCTCTGGAGCATCACCTACTTCCAGCATGTGAAGCCGGGAAAGGGCGGTGCGTTCGTCCGGACCAAGCTCAAGAACATCCTCAGCGGGGCGGTCGTCGACAAGACGTTCCGTTCCGGCGAGAAGGTCACCACGGTCCGCCTGGAGCGTCGCGGTGTCAACTACAGCTACACCGACGGACAGCTCTTCTACTTCATGGATGCGGAGACGTTCGAGATGATCCCCCTCGCGGGTGAGGTCATCGGCGAAGAGCAGCTCGAGTATCTGAAGGAGAACATGGAGTGCGAGGGGCTCGTCCACGATGGGAAGGTCATATCCGTCGATCTGCCGCAGTTCGTCGAACTCGAAGTGGTGAAGACCGATCCGGGCCTGCGTGGTGATACCGCGCAGGGGGGCTCGAAACCCGCCAAGCTCGAAACGGGCGCTACCGTGAATGTCCCGCTCTTCATCGAGGAGGGCGAGGTGATCCGGGTCGACCGGACCGAAGACAAGTACCTCAGCCGGGTCACAGAATGATCGATCTCGAATTTCTCGAGCGGCTGATCGCCGCCGTCGACGAGAGCAGCCTCGACTCCATCGAGCTGGAGCGCGGTGGCACGCGGGTCCGGCTGGCCAAGACGCCGGAGCAGAACGTGATGGTGGGCGCCGCGCCGGCCGCTGCCGCCGCCGCTCCCCCCGCACCCTCGCCCGCTCCCGCTCCGGCCGTGGATCCTGCCGCCTCGGATGGCGCCGTGCCGGCGGTCGACTCCAATCTCGTCGAGGTGACGTCGCCGATGGTCGGGACCTTCTATCGTGCTCCGGCTCCGGACGCCCCGTCGTACGTCGAGGTGGGCGATACCATCGGCGAGGGCGAGACGCTGTGCATCATCGAGGCGATGAAGCTCATGAACGAGCTGGAGGCCGAACTCTCAGGCTCGATCGCCGAGATCTGCGTGGACAATGCGGAGCCGGTCGAGTACGGCCAGGTTCTCTTCCGTATCGATCCCTCCTGAGTATTCGGCCGAGCGCCGGAACGCCTCGCGCGAGCCGGCCTCTCGATCCATTTCCCGAACGCGTCCGACTCCTCCGGGGCCGGGCGCTGCTTCGTGACGGAGAGTGAGTGACGTGTTCGAAAAGGTACTGATCGCCAACCGTGGCGAGATCGCGCTCCGCATCATCCGCGCCTGCCACGAACTCGGGATCCAGACCGTCGCCGTGTATTCGGAGGCGGATCGGGAGTCGCTTCACGTGCGCTTCGCGGACGAGGATGTCTGCATCGGTCCGGCCCCGTCCCGCGAGAGCTACCTCAACGTCCCGCGGATCATCGCCGCGGCCGAAGTCACCGGGGCGGACGCGATCCACCCGGGGTACGGGTTCCTGGCCGAGAATGCCGAGTTCAGCGAGATCTGCACCCGGTCGGGGATCACCTTCATCGGGCCGACTCCGGGGCAGATCCGCTCGATGGGCGACAAGGCGACGGCGCGTGAGACGATGATGCGGGTGGGCGTTCCCACGGTGCCCGGAACGGAAGGTGTGGTGACCGACCCGGCCGAAGCGATCGCCGCGGCCCGCGAAATCGGCTTCCCGATCATGATCAAGGCGTCGGCCGGGGGCGGAGGAAAGGGGATGCGTATCGCGCACGATGCGGACACCTTCCCCAAGCTGCTTCAGGCGGCCCAGAATGAGGCCGACGCGGCTTTCGACGACCCGGCGGTCTATCTGGAGCGCTGCATTCTCCGCCCGCGACACGTCGAGTTTCAGATCTTCGGCGACACGCACGGTCGGGTCATGCACCTTGGAGAGCGGGACTGCTCGATCCAGCGTCGACATCAGAAGCTGGTCGAGGAGGCCCCCTCGCCCGCGCTCGACGAGGAACTCCGGGAAGCGATGGGGGAGGCGGCCGTGAAGGCCGCGAAGGCGATCGACTACGTCGGAGCCGGGACTGTGGAGTTCCTTCTCGACGAGGACGGCTCCTTCTACTTCATCGAGATGAACACGCGCATCCAGGTGGAGCATACGGTCACCGAGGTGACGACGGGGTTCGATCTCGTGAAGGAGCAGATCCGGGTCGCGGCGGGTGAGCCGCTCTCCTTCCCCGAGGGCGTCAAGCTCCGCGGGCATGCCATCGAGTTCCGGATCAACGCCGAGGACCCGGATCGAAACTTCGCTCCATCGCCCGGTCGTATCACGACCTTCCATGCCGCGGGCGGGCCGGGGGTGCGCACCGATACGCACATCTACGACGGGTACGTCGTGCCCCCCTACTACGACTCGCTGCTCGGCAAGCTCATCGTCAGCGGGAACACCCGGGGCGAGGCGATCGACCGTGCTCGCAATGCGCTCGCCCACATGGTGATCGAGGGTGTGCACACCACGCGGGACTTCCTCGCGGAGATCGTCCGCGACGACGAGTTCATCGCGGGCGACATCGATACGCATTTCATCGAGCGCTTCATGGACCGTCGGGCGGAGTCGGCCGCCGACGGATGAGGGTTCGCGTCCGCTATACCGTCTCGGAGGTCGATCCGGCGGAGCTCGTGGGGGCGACGGTGGTCGTCGTCGATGTCCTGCGCGCGACCTCCACCCTCGTCGCGGCCCTCTCTTCCGGAGCCCGCGGAATCTACCCGGCCGCCGGCACCGATGAGGCGCTCCGCCTCGCTCAGTCGCTGGGCCGGGAGGACACGCTGCTCTGTGGAGAGCGCAAGGGTGCCCGGATCGAGGGATACGATCTCGGCAACTCGCCGGCGGAGTTCACCCGTGACGCGGTCGCCGACAAGCGTCTGGTCATCGACACCACGAATGGCACGACCGCGCTGATCGCCGTCTCGGAGGCGCACCGTGTGCTCACCGCCGCCTTCGTGAATCTCGCCGCAACGGCGCGACTGCTGGCCGGGACCGAGGATGTGCTGGTCGCGTGCGCCGGGCGGGAGGGGAGCTTCGGGCTCGACGACGCCGTCTGTGCCGGCGCACTCGTGTCGGAACTCGGCGGCCCCGAGGCGCTGGAGCTCGACGACGGGGCTCGCGCAGCCTACGTGCTGGCCAGCCGATGGCCGACCGATGCCGAGTTCCTCGCCGGCACCTCCGCCGGGCGGGCCCTGGTCGAGCTCGGCCTCCGTGGCGACCTCGAATGGTGCGCACGGCGCGACATGCATGACATCGTCCCGGAGATGCGGGACCGCGTGATCGTCGCGGGGGAGCGCTGATGGCGCGGCGCACCTCCAAGGGCAGGAAGGGGCGGAAGTCGAAGGGGGGGAGCCTGCTCACCACGGAGCAGCAGCGTGACATCCTCGGGCTGGGACTTCTCGCGCTCTCCGTCTTCGTCGCGCTGGCCTTGACTCCACCCTCGTGGTTTGGAGCCGGCGCGAGCGAACGCTTCCCCAGCGGCAATCTCGTCGGCCCACTGGGGACCGTGATCCGGGAGCTCCTCCGGGCGGTCATCGGCGTGGCGGCGCCGCTCGTCCCGCTCCTGCTGGCCCTCGGCGGCCTCCGCACCGCCGGGTGGCTCGAGCGTCTCGCGGGGACCCGCGTGCTCGCATTCGTGGGCGGCCTCGTGCTGCTGCTGCCGATCGGCTTCGACGTCTGGGTCGATCCGGGCGCCGGTGGGTGGGTCGGAGGCGCGGTGGCGGGACCGCTCGTCGACGGGATCGGGTGGCTCGGCGCCACGGTGGTGGAGATCACGGCGCTGGTCGCGCTGTCGGTCGGGACGATCGGCTGGAATCCGATCCGCACTCTGGCGGCGGGCCTGGCGGGCGGTGGGCGCCTCGCGCAGAGAGGTGTCGAGGCCGCCAGCGATCGGATCGAGACCTGGCAGGAAGAACGCGACCGGAAGGCGAGGGAGGAGGCCGAACGGGCGGCGGCGATGGCCGAAGAGCTCCCGGACGAGGACTGGACGGGCCCCGAAACCGGTGAGGTGGAGTCCGCAGGTCCCGTCGCGCTCGGCGAGGTGCCGGTCGACGGGATCACCGAGCCGGACCCCGCGCCCGAGTCGACGCCGGCCCCGAAGCCGAAGCGTGTGAAGACGCCCGACGAGCTGCTCCCGGATCCGACCGATCCGCGTGACCTGTCCGGAGGAGAACTTCCGAGCGACGAGCTTCTCACCTGGGAGGGCTCCGAGGACCGCGCCAAGATGGAGGCGGATCTCGACCGACTCGGCAGGATCCTGGTCGAGAAGCTGAAGACCTTCAAGGTGGACAGCACCCTCGGCGGACGGACCACGGGACCGATGGTGACGCAGTTCGAGGTGATCCCGGCGCCGGGGGTGAAGGTCAACAAGATCGCCAATCTCGACGCGGATCTGGCACTGGCCATGAGGGCGCCGAGCATCCGGATCGTGGCGCCGATCCCCGGGAAGGGCGCCGTCGGGGTCGAGATCCCGAATCCGCAGCCGCAGATCGTCTATCTGAGGGAGATCCTCGAGTCGTCCGAGTACCGGAAGGCGAAGGGGACGCTCCCGCTGGCGCTCGGGAAGGACCTGACGGGTCGCTGCTACGTGGCCGATCTCGCGAAGATGCCGCACGTTCTCATCGCCGGGGCCACCGGCTCGGGAAAGTCGGTGTGCATCAACACGATCATCACCTCCCTGATCTACAAGCACACGCCGGAGACGCTGCGCATGCTCATGGTCGACCCGAAGATGGTCGAGCTCAGCGCGTACGCCGATCTTCCGCACCTGCGCCACCCCGTCATCACGGATCCGCAGGAGGCCGCGGGCGTGCTGAAGTGGGCGGTCATGGAGATGGAGCGCCGCTACGAGCTTCTCAGCGTGAACGGCGTACGGTCGATCGCCGAGTTCAACCAGCGGGTGCGTGGCGGTCTGACGATGCGTCGTCCCGAGCCCGAGGGGGAGGAGGGCGACCCGGACCGGCACATCTACGACGAGGGTGCGCTTCCGTACATCGTCGTGATCATCGACGAGCTGGCCGACCTGATGATGCAGGTCCAGAACGACGTCGAGAAGCCGCTCGCGCAGCTGGCGCAGAAGGCGCGGGCCATCGGGATTCATCTCATCGTGGCGACCCAGCGTCCGTCGGTGAACGTCATCACGGGACTGATCAAGGCGAACTTCCCCACACGGGTCGCCTTCCGGGTCGCGTCCAAGACGGACTCGCGCACGATCCTCGACCAGAACGGCGCAGAGTCGCTGCTCGGGAACGGCGACATGCTCTTCCTGCCGCCGGGTCAGAACGACGGGGTCCGGATCCAGGGTGCCTTCCTGTCGACCGAGGACACCGACCGGCTCCTCGGCTGGTATCGAAAGATGGCCGACCAGAGGAGTGCACTCGAACTGAAGCAGGCGCTCGACGAGGTCGACATCCTGGAGGAGCTGCAGAGCCAGCAGATGGCGGAGGCGGGCGCGGTCCAGGAGGCGATCGCGACGGAGTGGGACGAACTGTTCCGGGCCGCGGCGGAGGTCTGCATCTCGAATGGTGGCGGCTCCACCTCGCTCCTTCAGAGGAAGTTGAGCATCGGCTACGGGCGCGCGGCGCGCATTACGGACCAGTTGGAGGACGCCGGGGTCGTCGGCCCCCAGGACGGGTCGAAGCCGAGGGACATCCTGGTGACGATGGACGAGCTGGATCAGCTCTTTCCGGGCACGTGACTGCTCCTCGCGGGCCTGGGCCGGAGGAACGGTGCCCGCCCAACGAGCGTACCGTGCTCATGCGCCATTCACTACGTACTCCGATCTTCGCGGCCCTCGCCGCCGCCGGGCTCACCGTCGTGTCGACGGGGATCCTCCCGACCCCTCTTCATGCTCAGCAGACGGAGGCCACCGCGGCCATCGCGGCGGCGGCCGACCGCTACACCGAGGTCTCGTCGCTCTGCGCCACCTTCGAGCAGTCGTTGGTCTCCGGCGTGCTCGGACGGGAGACGCGAAGCGAGGGCCGGCTCTGTCAGGAACGCCCCAACCTCTTCGAGATGGACTTCACGGACCCCGGGGGCGATCGCATCGTCGTCGACGGTGAGCATGTCTGGGTGTGGTATCGCTCCATCAATCCGGAGACCGTGCTCCGGGTCGCGCTCGACCCGACCCGCGGCGGGTTCGACTTCTACCGTGAGTTTCTCTCCGACCCTCTCGACAAGTACGACGTATCGGGTGGAGAGGGGGAGACGATCGACGGGATTTCGACCGTCCGTGTCGCTCTTCGTCCGAGAGAGGATCGTGGGTACGAGGGCGCCGAGGTCTGGATCGACCCCGAGACCGACCTCATCCGGCGGATCGCGATCATGGAGGAGAACGGGAACGTGCGGACCGTGACGCTGAGCGACATCGACCTCACGCCCTCGATTCCGAATGGGACCTTCGTCTTCGAGGTGCCGGATGGCGTCAGCGTCGCGGGTCCACGGGGTGGAGTGAGATGACCGGCTCGACGACTACGACGTGGCCAGGAAGGCGAGGATGAGATCGAGAGAGCTGCCGGTCTTCCCGGTCACCTCCCAGCCGGTGCGCGACGACGTGTCGCCGCACGTCCTCCCGATGCATCGGGACCTCGGCGAGGCGGGTCCCGTGGAGGGGCCGCGTATCGCGCTGATCACGCTGGGCTGCGACAAGAACACCGTCGACTCGGAGCGGATGATGGCCGCGCTGGTGGGAAATGGCGCGCACGTATCCGCCGACGTGGGCAACGCCGACGTCGTGATCGTGAACACCTGCGGCTTCATCGAGGCGGCCAAGGAGCAGTCCATCGAGACGATCCTGGCGGCGTGCGATCTCAAGGAGAGGGGCGGGGTGAAGGCGGTCGTCGCGGTCGGCTGCATGGTGCAGCGCTACAGGGACGAACTCTCCACCGAGATTCCGGAGGTCGACCTCTTCATGGGGCTCACCGACCTCCAGGGCCTGGTGCCCGAACTGCGGGAGCGGGAGCTCCTGCCGCCGGAAGAGGCGGTCTCCACGATGGAGCGGCCTCTCCGCATCCTCTCGACGGAGGGCCTGCACACCTCCTTTCTGAAGATCAGCGAGGGCTGCGACCACACCTGCGCCTTCTGTGCGATCCCGCTGATGCGCGGCCTGCACCGGTCGCATCCGCTCGAGGAGCTGGTTCTCGAAGCAGAGGGACTCGCCGCGAGCGGCGTACGGGAGGTCAACATCATCTCGCAGGACACGACCTGGTACGGCCGAGACCTGCGGCGTCGTGACCGTGAGGCGCCGCTGCTCCCGGACCTCCTGCGTGCCCTGCTGGACCGCACCTCCGTGGACTGGTACCGCCTCTTCTACATGTATCCGTCGGGGACCACCCGCGAGATCGTCGACCTGATCGCCGAGGGGACCGCCCGGACCGAGGGGCCGCGCATCGTGCCCTACCTCGACATGCCGCTGCAGCACGGGAGCGATCGGATCCTGGCGGCCATGCGCCGCCCCGAGCGCCGCGAGACGATCCGCGAGCGCGTCCGGTGGCTGAGGGAGGCGATTCCCGATCTGACGCTGCGCACGACGGTCATCGTCGGGTTTCCCGGAGAGACCGACGACGACTTCGCGGAGCTGCTCGACCTGCTCGAGGAGATGCGCTTCGATCGCGTCGGCGCCTTCACCTATTCGGTCGAGGAGGGCACGAGGGCGGCGGAGATGGAGGGAAATGTGCCGGAATCGCTCGCCCGAGAGCGTCTGGAGCGGCTGATGGACGTGCAGCGCGCCATATCGTACGAGCTGAACGAGGACCGGATCGGCGAGGTGGCGCCGGCGCTGATCGACGAGGTGTACGAGAGCGACGAACTCGGATTCGTCGGGGTGGCGAGAACCGAGGCGCAGGCGGTCGACGTCGATGGCGTGACGCGCCTGGTGGATGCGGCGGGCGCCTCGCCCGGAGAGATGGTGCGCGTGGAAATCGTGGAGGCCGAGGAGTACGACCTGATCGGGAGGGTGGTGGAATGACGAGGAGGAGAGGGATTCGGGCCCCCGGACGCCGGATGATCCCCGCCGTGATCGCGGCCGCCCTGCTGGCCGTGACGACGATGACCGCGAGCCCCCTGACCGCTCAGGGCCTGGCGGACTACGACTACGATCAGCTGAGCTTCCGGGGGATCGGCGCATTCGTCGGTGGAAACTTCCCCACGCGCGTCGAGTCGACCACGACCTTCGGCGTGCGCGCGGACTTCGGGTATGCGGGACCGGGGCTCCGGATCTCCCCCCATGTGGGATACTGGTCGTCGACCATGCAGGCCGCCGAGGTGGACGAACTGGCGACCCGCGTCGAGGAGTTGCTCCTGCAGCAGGATCCCCCGATCGTCGCCGAGGTGGACCTGGGCGCGATCGACTGGTCCGACCTGGTGGTCGGCCTCGACGCGCACTTCGTATGGGCGGTGCCCGGCGACGTCCTCACGTACGCCGGCGCGGGCTTCAGCGCGCATGTCACCAACGGCTCGGGACGCGGCATCGAGGGGACCTTCGTCGAGGACCTCATCGATTCGTTCAACGCGGGAGTAAACGTTCACGGTGGTGTGGAGTATCTCGCCTCCGACCGCCTCCGTGTGTTCGCGGAGGCGCGGTACGAACTCCAGGCCGATCTTCGGTATCCGGAGCTGCGGACCGGATTTTCGATCTACCTATCGGAACCCGCTTCGGGAGAAGAGCGCGGTCGATGAGTTCAGGGGACCCCATACGGATCGGCGTTGCGGGCGGCGGCGCCATGGCGCAGCTCGTGCACCTGCCACTGCTGTCCGACCGCTCGGACGTCGAGATCCACGCACTCTCGGATCCCGACGAGGTCAAGCTCAGGGCGCTCGGGGAACGCTTTTCGATCCCCAACCTGGTGGACGACGAAACGCTCCTCGGAGACGATTCGATCGATGTCGTCCTCATCCACACCCCGAATCACCTGCACGCCGACCTCACACGCCGAGCGCTCCAGGAGGACAAGCACGTTCTCACCGAGAGTCCACTTGGGATGTCGTCGAAGGAGGCCGGCGAACTCGTGGACCTCGCGGACGAGAGAAATGTCAATCTCGGGGTGGGATTCGGGCACCGCTTCCGTCCCGACGTATCCGCCCTGCGGGCGTTCGTGCACGAGGGACGGGCGGGTCGGATCCACGCCGCCCGGGTCGCCTGGATGAACCGGTCGACCCTGCGCCGTCGCAACTTCTGGCGCTCCAGCGGCGAGACGCTGGCCGCCGGAGCCCTGGCGGACCTCGGGCTGCGGGCTCTCGACCTCATGATGTGGGTCCTGGACGGCCCTGAGGTTTCGTCCGTGTACGCCGTGCGGTCCAGCGAGGGGGAGGAGCCGGAGGATGCGGCAACGGTGGTGATGAAGACCCCCGGAGGCGCCGCGCTCTCGCTCGAGGTGAGCTGGTCGCTCTACGCCTCCGAAGACCGGCACTACGCCCGTGTCATGGGCACGGAGGGCTCGGGTCAGATCGAGCCGCTGGAGCTGTTTCACTGCGTCGGCGGGCGCCCGATGGACGTCACCCCCGACCAGTCCTACGGCAAGCGCAAGGGGAATCGATTCCTCAACGCGCAGCGCCGGGAGCACGACCACTTCCTCCGCGCCGTGCGAGGCTACGGCCCCCGTGTCCGCCACCCGGAGCAGGTTCGTCACCTCGCGATCCTCGAAGCGGCGTACACCTCGGCGGCGGAGCACCGGAGTGTCGAGGTCTAGATCGCTTCGGGCCGGGTCGACCGGCCTGGTCGTCGCGATCGCTCTCTCCCTCGGGCTGCCCGGCCTTCTCGCCGCGCAGTCGGAGCCCACGGAACCGGGCGGCTTCGACCGCTACACGGTCCACCTCGTCACCATGTCGCCGGGTGAGGCCGTGTGGGAGCGCTTCGGCCACAATGGACTGTGGGTCGAAGATCACCTGACGGGCGCAGACACCTTCTTCGAATGGGGTGTTTTCAGCTTTCAGCAGGTCAACTTCGTCGCCAGGCTGGTCCGGGGCGAAATGCTGTACAGCATGGATGTGGCCCCACTCGCGGCGAAGCTCGCGCGGTACGGGTCGCGCACGGTCTGGGCGGACGAGCTCGCCCTGACGCCGGCGCAGGAGGCGGCACTCGTCGGCGCGATGGTTGAGAACGCCCGCCCCGAGAACGCCCGGTACATCTACGACTACTACGACGACAACTGCTCCACGCGGGTGCGCGACATGCTCGACCGCGACGGGGTTCTGGGCGGGGCGCTGTTCGCCGCCGTGGGCGGTGAACCCACCGAACACTCGTGGCGCTGGCACACTCTGCGGCTGCTCCAGAGTCAGCCGTGGGCGTACTACGGCATCCACGTCGCCTTCGGCCAGCCGGCCGACCGCACGATCGACCGATGGGAGTCGACCTTCCTCCCGCTGAAGCTCCGCGACGTCGTGCGCGAGGCCCGGGTTTCGAATGGGGCGGGGGGGACGCGCCCGCTCGTCGTGGGCGAGCGCCTCCTCGTGGATGCGGGCTCGCTCCCGGCCCGGGACAAGCCGGCCTGGCTTCTCCCCGCGGCCCTTCTCGGTCTCGCCCTCGGTGGAGGACTCCTGCTGCTCGGCGGGTGGGCACGACGGGCGGCCGTGGGCCGGGCTGCGCTGGGCGCGGTGGGATTCGCGGTGTCGGCATCGCTGGGTGTCGCGGGCACGGTGATGCTCGGGCTCTGGTTCTTCACCGACCATGACCCGGCCGCCTGGAACGAGGGAGTTCTGCAGGCCACGCCGATCCACCTCGTGCTGGCGATCTTCCTCCTCCCGCTTCTGATCGGCCGGCGGCCGGGCGACGCCACGATCCGGCTTGCGCGCTGGCTGTCTGCGCTGGCGCTGCTCGGACTACTGCTCAAGGTCTTCCCCTTCTTTTCTCAGGCGAACCTCGAGCTGCTCGTGCTGACCATTCCGATCCAGCTGGGCCTCGCAGGCGCGGTTGCCCGGGCGGGTCTCGCACCCCGGGCCGTTGATCAGCCCTGATCGCCTTTGTAGCTTTCGAGGCTACGAAATCAGCGCGTCCGTGCGGCAAGGCGCGTTCCTTCGGGTCCCGGAGCCTGTTCGTCAGGTCCGCGACCCGTTTCGGTTCCGACGGGAGAGGGAATCATGAAGCAGGGCATCCATCCGGAGTACATCGACGCGACGATCATCTGCGGCTGCGGCAATCGGATCGAGACCCGGTCGACCCAGGCGGAGATCCACGTCGAGATCTGTTCGGTGTGCCACCCGTTCTACACGGGCAAGCAGCGCCTCGTCGACACGGCGGGTCGCGTCGAGCGGTTCAACCGGAAGTACGGCAAGACCGGCGAGGACAAGGCCGAGACGCCCGATCTTCCCGAGGGCGAGCCGGAGGCCCTGGCCGACCAGGAGTCGGCCGACGATGCCTCGGCGGAGCAGGAAGAGAAGGTCGAACCGGCCGAGGCCTGACAGACCGGATCGGTTCACCGGTCCGTCCGTAACGTACGGGGTCCGTGAGCATGTCCTCGGAGGCGATCGACCCGAAGCTGCTGGAACGCCTCGACGAGGCGGAGCAGCGCTTCGCCGACGTGGACGAGCAGCTCGCGGACCCCGCCGTTCTTTCCCAGCCCGACCGTCTCCGCGAACTGGGTCGGGAGCGCACCCACCTCGACGAGGTCGTGACGGTCGGGAACGAGTTCCGGCGTCTTCTCGAAGAGCGGGCGGGAGCTCGCGAGATCGTCGAGGCGACCGACGACGACGAAATGCGGGAGCTGGCACAGGCGGAATTCGCGTCCCTCGACGCGAGAATTCCCCCGATGGCGGAGAAGCTCCGGGGGCTCCTGCTTCCGCGGGACCCGCTGGACGATCGTCCAGCGGTAGTCGAGATTCGCGCCGGCACCGGTGGCGACGAGGCGGGCCTGTTCGCCGCCGACCTCGCGCGCATGTATCAGCGGTATGCCGAACGCGAAGGCTGGCGGGTCGAGATGGTCAGCGTCTCGGAGGGGATTCCGGGTGCCTTCAAGGAGGTCATCTTCACGGTTCGCGGATCGGGGGTGTACGGTCGGCTCCGCTTCGAGTCCGGGGTCCATCGGGTTCAGCGGGTGCCTGCGACGGAGAGCCAGGGTCGCATCCACACCTCCGCCGCCACGGTCGCGGTACTTCCCGAGGCCGAGGACGTCGACGTCGACATCGACCCCAACGACCTGCGCATCGACGTCTTCCGTTCGTCCGGGCCGGGCGGGCAGTCGGTGAACACCACCGACTCCGCCGTCCGGATCACGCACGAACCGACGGGGCTCGTCGTCACCTGCCAGGACGAGAAGTCCCAGCACAAGAACAGGGGGAAGGCGCTGAAGGTGCTGCGCAGCCGCCTCCTCGACCGGGAACTGGCTCAGCGTGACGCCGCGCGCGCCGCGGAGCGGAAGAGCCAGATCGGGTCGGGAGACCGCTCGGCGAAGATTCGGACCTACAACTTCCCCCAGTCACGGGTGACCGATCACCGCATCGGGCTCAGCTCCTACAGTCTCGACGCGGTCATCGACGGCGATCTCGACGAATTCGTGCGTGCGCTCCGGCTGGCGGAGGAGGCGGAGCGGCTCGAGGCGGACACGTGACGGGAACGGCCGGCAGCAGCGTGGAGGCGGACCGGTGGACGGTCCTCCGACTGATTCGCTGGTCGGCGGAGTATCTGGAGGGCAAGGGGATCGAGCAGGGTCGCCTCGACGCCGAACACCTTCTCGCCCACGCCCTCGACGTCGGTCGCCTCCAGCTCTATCTGCAGTACGACCGGCCGCTCGTGTCCGAGGAGCTCGACCGGTTCCGTCCGCTCCTGCGACGTCGGGCGCGCCGGGAACCGCTCCAGCATGTGATCGGACGCACGGCCTTCCGCGACCTCGAGCTGAAGACCGACGCACGGGCGCTCGTCCCGCGGCCGGAGACCGAACTCCTCGTGCAGCTCGTGCTGGACTGGGCTCGAGGACGGGGAGCGCTCACCGCCATCGATGTGGGGACGGGGTCGGGGTGCATCGCCCTGGCGCTCGCTTCCGAGGGACCCTTCGAGCGCGTCTGGGGCATCGATGTTTCTCCGGAGGCGCTCTCGCTCGCCCGGGAGAACGCCGGGATTCACGATCCGGACGAGCGCGTGGTGTGGCGAGAGGGACACGGGCTGCGGGAGGTCCCCGAGGCCCGGGTCGACGTGGTCGTCTCGAACCCTCCCTACATCGCGCGTGGAGAGGCGGCGGAGTTGCAGCCGGAGGTTCGTGACTTCGAGCCCGATGCGGCGCTCTACGCCGGTGAGGACGGGCGCGAGATGCTCCACGAGCTCATCCGCTCGGCACCCACCGCGCTGGTCTCCGGCGGACTGCTGGCGCTGGAGGTCGGGCTGGGTCAGGCGCCGTCCATTCGGGACACATTGATGGCGCACGGCGGATGGGAGACCCCGACCGTGCACGAGGACTACACCGGCCGCGAGCGGTTCGTGACCGCGACGCGCCGAGACGACTGAAGTTCGGATTCTCGAACCCCAACCAGGGAGACACCATGGCAAGCATCACGGAACAGGCGAAGCAGCTCGGAAACTCGCTCGCCCGCACGGACGAGTACCAGGCGCTCAAGCGGGCCATCGAGGCCGCGGACGACGACCGCCAGATCGCCGAGCTTCGCTCGGAGCTGGAGAAGCTCGAGGGCACCATCTCCACGGCGCTTCGAGCGCAGCAGGAGCCCGAAAAGGACGATGCGGAGGCCTACGAGGCCGCCGTTCAGAAGCTGCAGACCAATTCGACCTACCAGCGGCTCGTGGCGGCCCAGTCGAACTTCGACAAGGTGCTCCAGAAGGTGAACCAGACGATCTCGCAGGGCATCCAGGAAGGGCAGGACAGCAAGATCATCCTGACCTCCTGAGCGGCATCGTCGCGGCCCTCCCGCGACCCATTCGTTTCGCATAGCTTGAACGTCTGCGCTGCGCCTGTGAAAACGTGCGCCGACCCACCTCCGAACGCTCGAGGTTCCACGTGAAGGATACGCCCACAATCCAGTCTTCCGCCGGCAAGCTCGGCGTCCTGCTGCCCGGCTTCGGCGCCGTAGCCACGACCTTCGTGGCGGGTGTCGAGAACATCCGTCGCGGCAACGCGGCTCCGGTCGGGAGCGTCTCGCAGATGCAGACGATCCGCCTCGGCAAGCGCACCGACGGGCGCACGCCGAAGATCAGCGACTTCGTGGACCTGACGTCGCTCGACGACCTCGTGTTCGGCGCGTGGGATCCGATCGCGGACAACGGCTACGAAAGCGCCCTCAACGCAGGAGTGCTCGACAAGCACGAGCACATCGAGCCGATCGGCGACTTCCTGAAGACGATCGAGCCGATGCCCGCGGCCTTCGACACGGACTACGTGAAGAAGCTCGACGGACCGAATGTGAAGAAGGCGGCCAACAAGAGGGAGCTCGCCGAGCAGCTTCGCGAGGACATACGCCGGTTCCGCGAGGAGCAGGGCTGCGACCGGCTCGTGATGGTGTGGTGCGGGTCGACCGAGATCTTCCTTCGTCCGGGCGCGGTCCACGAGTCGATCGAGGCCTTCGAGGCCGCCATGGAGGCGAACGACGACCAGATCGCCCCTTCGATGCTCTACGCCTACGCCGCGATCATGGAGGGCGTGCCGTACGCCAATGGGGCCCCGAATCTGTCCGCGGACGTGCCGGCGCTAGAGCAGCTCGCCAAGGAGCGGGGTGTGCCGATCGCGGGGAAGGACTTCAAGACGGGTCAGACGCTGATGAAGACGATCCTGGCACCGGGTTTCAAGACGCGGATGCTCGGGATCAACGGCTGGTTTTCGACCAACATCCTCGGCAACCGCGACGGCGAAGTTCTCGACGACCCGGCGTCGTTCAAGACGAAGGAGGAGTCGAAGCTCGGTGCGCTCGACCACATTCTGCAGCCGAAGATGTACCCCGAGCTGTACGAGGACCTCTACCACAAGGTACGGATCAACTACTACCCGCCGCGTGGAGACAACAAGGAGGGCTGGGACAACATCGACATCTTCGGGTGGCTCGGCTATCCGATGCAGATCAAGGTCGACTTCCTCTGCCGCGACTCGATTCTAGCCGCTCCGATCGTGCTCGACCTCGCGCTCTTCCTCGACCTTGCGTCCCGGTGCGGGATGAGCGGGATCCAGGAGTGGCTGTCCTTCTACTTCAAGGCACCGCAGACGCAGCCCGGGCTCTACCCGGAGCACGACATCTTCATCCAGCACTGGAAGCTGAAGAACACGCTTCGCTGGATGATGGGCGAGGATCAGGTCACGCACCTCGGACTCGATTACGACGACTGAGTCGACGGTCACGACCCGGGCTGGGAGCGGAGTCGCGATGAGTCGTTTCATCGTACTCGAAGGCGTCGAGGGAGCCGGGAAGTCCACGCAGGTACGCCTGCTCGGGGCATGGCTCACGGCCGCGGGGGTCCCGTGGGTGGCCGCGCGTGAGCCGGGTGGGACACCGGTGGGCGAGGAGATTCGACGCGTCCTGCTGGATGCCCGTGACCTCGACGTCCCCGCCGAAACCGAGCTGTTTCTCATGCTCGGCGCCCGCGCCGCCTTCGTGCGGGATGTCGTGCGGCCCGCGCTCGACCGGGGTGAGGTCGTTATCGCGGATCGGTTCGACTTCTCGACCTTCGCCTACCAGGGGCACGGGCGCGGTCTGCCGCTGGACGCCGTGAAGCGGGCCAACCAGATCGCGACCGGCGGTCTTCGCCCCGACGCGTACGTCGTGCTCGATGTGCCGGTGGACGAGGGAATGGCGCGGCAGCAGGCCGAGGGGGGCGCGCCCGACCGTATCGAATCGGCGGGTCGGGAGTTCCTGGAGCGGGTTCGGTCGGGGTATCTCGAGCTCTCGGAGTCCGAGGGACATGCGCACGCACTCGACGGCCGGGGCGACGCGGAGAGGGTTCACGGGCGGATTCGCGGTCTCCTCGAGAGTCTCTTTCCCGAAACCTTCATGTCCTGACCGGGTTACGGACACACGCCCCGGTCGAGGTCCCGTACGCCCCGGATTCACATGAGTCGACGTCGCGCCACCCTCCTTCCGATCGCCGTTCTCGGCGGTTCCTTTCTGCTGGGCGGGTTCTTCCTGCAGGAGGGCGTCTCGCGCGAGCAGAACGTCTACGTGCAGGTCCGGGTCTTCCAGGAGGTCGTCGACCGGATCTCGAGCGATTTCATCGAGGAGATCGATGAGAAGGCGCTCTACGAGAATGCCATCGAGGGACTCCTCGATCGCCTGGACGACCCGAACTCCTCCTTCATTCCCGCCTCGGAGTACGAGGACTTCGCCATCCGGGCGACCGAGGGGGAGTACGGGGGCGTGGGCCTCGAAGTGGTCGAGCGCAACGGCTACGTGACCGTCGTGGGTCCGATTCCCGGGACGCCGGGCGAACGGGCCGGTATCCGCGCAGGTGACTGGTTCGTCGAGATCGACGGACAGGACGGGGAGGGCATGGAGGTGGATCGAGCCGTCGATATCCTCCGCGGCCGCGCGGGCTCCGCCGTCGAGGTCCTGATGGGACGACCCGGTGTGGACGAGCCGATCCCCTTCGAGCTGCGGCGGGAGGAGATCAAGCTGGCGAGCGTCCCCTTCACCACGATCCTCGAGGGCGACGTCGGATACGTTCCCCTTCAGGCGTTCCGTGAGGAGGTGACCGAGGAGTTCGTCGCATCGGTGGAGGAACTCGTGGAGGGCGGCGCGCGCTCCCTGCTCATCGATCTGCGGGGGAATCCCGGAGGTCTCCTGGAGGACGGAGTCGCCATCTCCGAGCTGTTTCTGGAGCGGGGCGACGCCATCGTCGAGACGCGCGGACGCGCCGCGGGCCAGAACGAGAGCCTCTCGTCGCGTACGGGCCAGAGTTGGCCCGACCTCCCAATCGTCGTGCTCGTCAACGAGCGGAGCGCCAGCGCGAGCGAGATCGTCGCAGGCGCCTTGCAGGATCACGACCGGGCGCTCGTCGTCGGGGCACCCAGCTACGGCAAGGGTTCGGTGCAGACACTGTACAAGCTCACGGGTGGAAATGTGCTTCGTCAGACGACCGCCCTCTGGTACACGCCGGTGGGTCGATCGGTGGAGAAGGATCGTTCGGAGTCGGCGGTTCTCCCGCAGGGGGCCGTGGCCCTCGACGGGAGCGTCACATCGGTTCCGGGTGAAGAGCTGGATCGCCCGACCTTCACCTCCGTGGGGGGAAGAGAGCTGAAGGGAGGGGGTGGAATCACGCCCGATATCTGGATCGTTCCGGATACGCTCACCGCGCGGGAGACCCAGGCCGTCAACGAGCTCTATCGACGCGCCGGTCAGTTCACGACGACCCTCTTCAACTTCGCGGTGGAGTACGTGGCCGGACAGCCCGACCTGAGTCTCGAGTTCGTGCTCGACGACGTTACGGTTCGGGCGTTCGGGTCGGCCCTGATCGAGGCGGGCGTGACGGCGCCCGGTGCGGCGCAGCTCGGTGTGGGCGAGGAGACGCTGCTCGCGTCCGCGGACCGGTACCTCAGGTATCAGCTCGAGCGGGAGATCGCGCTCCAGGCCTTCGGTGAGCGCGGCGAATTCATCCGCATGCAGGATCGCGACGTCCAGCTCGGCGCTGCGCTCGAGCGGCTGCGGCGGACGGGTAGTCCGTCGTCGCTGATCGACCTCCCGGAGTGACCGGCCGCGACATGGTGCCGCCCGCATGGCCGGGCGAGCTTGGGGCGTCGGACGCACCCTGCGTCGTTGTCACGGGTCCGCCACGGAGCACAGGTCGATGACGGGTCGAATCAGAGTCACGCGCGGAACCATCACCGAGTCCGAACACCGCGTCCATGCCGTTGTGCTCGGCCCAGCCGGTTCGGAGCTCGTCTGGGGCGACGCCGGGTGTCCGACGACGCTCCGCTCCGCCGCGAAGTTCTTTCAGGCGCTGCCTCTCGTGGAGGACGGCGTCGCGGAGGCCCTCGCTCTCACCGAGTCCGAGCTGGCGCTCTGCTGCGCCTCGCACAACACCGAGCCGGCGCATGTGGCGGGGGCACGTGCGATCCTCGCGAAGGCGGACGTCGACGAGAGGTTCCTCGCCTGTGGCCCGCATCGGCCGCTCGACCCGGGTGCCGCGCATGCGCTCGACCGGGAAGGCACGACCCTCGGCCCGATCCACAACAACTGTTCCGGGAAGCACGCGGGGATGCTCGCGCTCGCCGTCCATCACGGATGGGAGCCGCAGGGATACCACGGCCCGGATCACCCGGTGCAGCTTCGCATGCGCTCCGAGATCGGGCGGTGGGCCGATGTCGATCCGGAGGGTGTTCCGACGGGAGTCGACGGGTGTGGCATCCCCTGCTACGCTCTCCCCCTCGAGCGGGTCGCGCTGGCCTTCCAGAAGTTCGGCTCCGGTGGGTACGAGACTGCGGAGAGACTTCTCGACGCGGTAACGCACGCACCCTTCATGATCGGGGGTACCGACCGACTCTGTTCGCGGCTCCCCGAGGTCACTCGTGGCCGCGTCGTGGCAAAGGTGGGGGCCGAGGGCGTATATGGCGCGGTGGTTCGGGACCGGCGGCTCGGGATCGCCGTCAAGGTGGAGGATGGCTCGCGTCGCGCGGTGGAGCCCGCACTCGTCGCCGTCCTCGGGTCGCTCGGGGCCCTCTCCGAAGACGAGTTGACGGAGCTCCGCCCCCACCGCACGCCACCGGTCACGAACACCCGTGGCGAGACGGTCGGGGAGATTCGTTTCATGGAGGCGGGTGCGCAGTCGCGATCGCCTGCGGCAGCCTCGAGCGCGGGGGGTGCGGTGTGACGGATCGATCGGCAGAGGAGATGGTCCCCCCGACCGCACCGCTGGATCCGGCGGACGCGATGGATCCCGTGGTCCCCGTGGAGTGGGATGCGGGGCTGGATGTTCTGGTACGGCTCAGCGCTGCCGTTGCGTCGGACTCCGGGGAACTCCTCGAGGCCAGCCTCGAGGAGGCGGACCGAAGCTGCGATCCCGTCGAAGTCGAGGAGGCGCTGCTGCAGAGCTACCTCTTTCTCGGATTCCCCGCCGCGCTCAACGCCTTCGCCGCGTGGCGTCGCGTTTCTGGACGCGCAGCGCACGCCGTCGCGGACGACGTCGGCGCGGACCCGCTGAGCGCGTGGCGGGCCAGGGGAGAGCGGACCTGCCGCCGCGTCTACGGCGGCGCCTACGAGGGGCTCAGGGAAAACATCAACGAGCTCCAGCCCGATCTCGACCGGTGGATGGTCATGGAGGGGTACGGGAAGGTACTGTCGCGGCCGGGGCTCGCTCTGGGGCGACGGGAATGCTGCATCGCCGCGATTCTCGCCGTGCGTGGGGCGAAGGTCCAGTTCCATTCCCACCTGCGTGGCGCGATACGGTGCGGCGTGAAGGTGAGCGAGGTGGACAGGCTGCTCCATGTGATCGATCCGTATCTGACTCGGAAGACACGCCGCGCCGCGCATTCCGTGCGGGATGTGGTCGTCGCAAGGGAGGAGGGCTGATGTTCGTCGATCGTGCATCCATCCAGGTGATCGCCGGTACCGGCGGCAGCGGCGCCGAGGCGTTCCGACGGGAGTCCGGCGTGCCCCGTGGGGGGCCGGCGGGCGGAGACGGCGGCCACGGCGGCGATGTGGTGCTGGTGGCCGACTCCAACCTCTCCACTCTGCTCGACTACTCGTACAAGCGGCTGTACAAGGCCGAGCGAGGACAGCACGGCGGAGGGAAGAACAAGACTGGCCGCAGCGGAAAGGATTCGGTCCTCCGTGTACCGCCGGGTACGGTCGTTCGTGACGAGGACACGGGCGACTTCATCGGCGAGGTGGTCGAGGACGGTGACCGGATCGTCGTGGCGCGCGGTGGCCGCGGCGGGCGCGGGAACGCGCGCTTCAAGACCTCGACACGTCAGGCGCCGCGCCGTTGGGAGCCCGGGGAGGAGGGGGAGGCGCGACAGCTCGAACTCGAGCTGAAGCTGATCGCCGATGTGGGTCTGGTGGGGGAGCCGAATGCCGGGAAGTCCACCCTCCTCGCGACGGTCTCGGCGGCGCGGCCGAAGGTCGCGGACTATCCCTTCACCACGCTCGCCCCGAACCTCGGAGTGGTCGACGCAGGGGACTTCCGGACGTTCGTGATGGCCGACATCCCCGGTATCGTGGAGGGCGCGCACGAGGGGAAGGGGCTGGGTCATCAGTTCCTTCGGCACATCGAGCGCACACGCACGCTGGCGCTTGTCGTGCCGCTCGACTCGGAGGACCATCAGCGCGACTACGAGCGACTCCGTACGGAGCTGCGCGAATACTCGCCGGTGCTGGCGGAAACGCCGCACTGCCTCGTTCTGAGCAAGGCCGACCTCCTGCCCGACGGCGATCCGCTCCCCGAGATCGAGGCACCCGACGCGTGGGGACGGTTCGCGATCTCGTCCGTCGCTCGTCGAGGTCTCGACGAGCTGGTCGAGGGTCTGTGGCAGCGAGCTCGGGCCGCGGAGGCGGAGGAGGCTCCGGAGGCCGAGGCCGACGACGAGGACTGGTGGACTCCCTGACCAGTGCGACCTGGTCGGCGGATCGACGCGAGCGTCTCGTTCGCACGCTCCGCCTCCGATCGGTTCCCGGCCTGGGCCGCGCCCGCGCCGCCCGATGGGTGCGCTCGGAGGGCGGCCTCGGGGGTGCCCTGGTCCGGGCGAGACGGCAGGTCGCGGAGCCTGCGCTCGATCATCCGGGGGCCGAGCGGGCGGCAGACGCGCTTCTCCGGTCGTGCGCGCGTTTCGACGTCCGCGTGGTGATCCCGGGCGACGCGGTGTATCCACCATCCTTCGAGCACCTCGAGGATCCCCCGAGCCTCCTCTTCCTCCGAGGTACCCCTCTGCGGGACGGCGAACAGGCGGTCGCGGTGGTCGGGAGTCGAGACGCCACGAGCTACGGCCTCGGGGTGGCGCGGGATCTGGCTCGGGCGCTCGCCTCGGCGGGCGTATGCGTGGTCTCGGGACTCGCCCACGGGGTCGACGGTGCCGCGCATCGGGGAGCGCTCGAGGCCGAGGGGCGCACGATCGCCGTTCTCGGGCGTGGTCCCGAACGTGCCTATCCACACGCGCACGCCGGCCTCATGCGGGACATCACCCGGCAGGGGGCGTTGTGGTCGGAGTACGCACCCGGCGTCGGGCCCCGACGCCACCACTTTCCGGAGCGAAATCGCCTGATCGCGGGTCTCTCCTGCGCGACCGTGGTGGTCGAGGCGGCCGAACGGAGCGGGGCGCTGATCACCGCGCGTCTCGGCCTCGAGGCGGGAACCGACGTCTGGGCTGTGCCGGGACCGATCGATTCTCCGAAGTCCCGGGGCGCCCACGCGCTCATCCGCGATGGCGCACGCCCCGTTTGCTCGATCGGTGAGCTGGTCGAGGCGTACACGAGCGCCGGATCCACCCCCGGAGAACGGACCCCCGGCGGGGTCTCCGCCATCGCCGTGGCCGTGTGGAATCGTCTTTCCGGGGGAGCGGTGCACCTGGACGACATCCTCGCCGACTGGTCCGGTGAGGCGCCGCGACCGGGGGTGGTCCTGGCGGCGTTGGCCGAGCTCGAGCTGGGCGGCTGGGTGCGGCGGCAGCCCGACGCGTCATGGGTGCGGAGGGCGGCGTGACCGCCTCGGTGTCGCCACTCCCGGCGACCCCGGTCGAATCGATCTACGTACATGGCCCCTTCTGCGCCCGCCGCTGTTTCTACTGCGACTTCGCGGTGGAGGTGCGCCGGTCCGGCGACGTGGACGAGTGGATCGGCGCGATCGAAGGTGAACTCGCCACCCGCCTCGAGGGTGGCGTCAGGCTCGCCGACCGGCTGCGGACGCTCTACGTCGGGGGCGGCACGCCGTCGCTTCTCGGATCCGACGCAATGCATCGCCTGAGGGACGTGCTCGGCAGGGAACGGTGTTCAGCGGAGTCTCTGGAGTGGACGTCGGAGGCGAACCCCGAGAGTCTGACCGTCGAGGTGGCCCGACGGTGGCGGGCGGCGGGCGTGACGCGATTGAGCCTCGGTGTCCAGTCGTTCGATCCGGGCGTTCTCCGGTGGATGGGCCGCCTCCACGGCGCCGACGGATCGGCGCGGGCCCTCGAGGTCGCCCGGACCGCGGGATTCGAGGAGGTCAGCATCGACCTCATGTTCGGCCTCCCTGACACGGTCGAACGCGACTGGAGTGCGGATCTGGACCGAGCGGTGGACCTGGGCGTGCCGCACATCTCCCTCTATGGTCTGACCGCCGAGCCGGGAACGGGGCTCGGTCGTGGCGTCGAAGCGGGCAGAATCCGGATGGCGGACGACGATCGGTATCGTGACGAATTCCTCGAGGCCCACGAGCGCCTCGTCGGCGCCGGCTTCCGACACTACGAGGTGTCGAACTTCGCACGTGCCGGATCGGAGTCGCTGCACAGCATCTCCTGCTGGGACCGGTCGCCCTACCTCGGGCTCGGCAATGGGGCGCACTCGTTCGTGCCCCCGGTCCGCTGGTGGAATCGCCACGCCTGGTCGGACTACCGGGCGTCGGTGGCGGCGGGGGAGGATCCCACCGACATGGTGGAACGCCTCGATCCGGCAGCCGACCGACTCGAGGTCGTGTGGACCGGACTGCGCCAGGAGGGTGGCCTCAGGGTGGATGCGTGGGGCGACCCGGTTCACGAGCGGGTCCGAGGCTGGATCCACCGGGGCCTGGCGACGGAGCGGGGGGGGCGGGTCCGGCTCACGGCGGAGGGATGGCTGCTGCTGGACGGCCTCGCGGTGGAGTTCGACACAGCTCTCGAGAGGGCTCGAACGGGGGCTGCGCCGACCGGTCCGGGTCACCGCGACGCCGACACCGCCGGCACCGACCCGGGTTGACGCTGGAATCCGCCTCTTTCGATCTTCGATCCATGGCCTCGAACAACGACTCCCCCGGACCCATCGACCACCTGTCCGAGCGCGAGCTCCAGGTGCTGGAGGCGGTGGTGCGCGCCTACGTGGAGCGTGCGGAGCCCACAGGCAGCCGGACGATCTCCAGAGACTACGACCTCGGTGTCTCGCCGGCGACGGTGCGAAACACCATGAGCGACCTCGAGGCGAAGGGGTACCTCGATCACCCTCACGCCTCCGCGGGTCGTGTCCCGACGGACCGTGCCTACCGCTACTTCGTCGATCGGCTGATGCAGCCTGCCGGGCTGTCCACCGCCGAGGAGGAGGCACTGGTCCGGGAGCTCGAGGCGTCCGACTTCTCGGCGGTCGAGCAGCTGATCCGGCGCGCCACCCGCGCCCTCTCCGTCCTGTCGCTCGAACTCGGTCTGGCCATCGCGCCGCGGCTCGACGACGCGCGGCTGGAGAAGATCGACTTCGTCTCGGTCTCCTCCGACAAGGTGCTCATGATCGCCACCATCGAGTCGGGCGTCGTCCGTACGATCTACGTCGATCTGCCGGGTGGGGTGCCCCCGAAGATGCTCGCCGAGCTGGCCCGCGTGATGAACGAGCGTCTCGCCGGCCACACCCTCGCCGAGATCCGCGGCTCGCTTCCCGAACGCCTCAGTGACAGCGGCGTCACCTCCGACGCCCGAGAGCTGCTGAACATCTTCCTCCAGTCGGGGAGCGACCTCTTCCGACCCACCGAGGCCGATGAATCCAACGTCCACATCGGTCGCGCGAGCGTGCTCGCCCTCCAGCCGGAGTTCACCTCCGAGGAGCGCCTCAAGGGGTTGATCGAACTCACGGAGAAGCGGGACCTCCTCGCCGGCGCCCTCTCCGAACGCGACCACGATGCGGGGCTGTCCATCACGATCGGAACCGAGAACACCGCCGAGGCACTCACCGACTTCACGCTGGTGACAGCGGAGTACGCGGTCGGGGACCTCAAGGGTGTGATCGGGGTCATCGGACCGACGCGGATGCCGTACGAGAAGGTCATTTCGATCGTCGGCTCCACGTCTCGACTCGTATCGAACATCCTGACGCCCTGAGACATCGATGGCGGACTACTACGACCTCCTCGGAGTCGCGCGCGACGCGGGCGCCGACGAGATCAAGAAGGCCTACCGCAAGCTCGCTCTGAAATACCACCCTGACCGCAACGACGGCTCGAAGGAGGCGGAGGAGCGATTCAAGGAGGTCACGGAGGCGTACGAGGTCCTCAAGGATTCCGACAAGCGCCAGGTCTACGATCGGTACGGTCAGGACGGCCTGAAGGGCCGTGGCGGCGCGGGGGGCTTCGGCGGCGCCGGCTTCGATTTCTCCGACGCGATCGAGGTCTTCATGCGGGACTTCGGAGGCTTCGGTGGCTTCGGCGACCTCTTCGGGCAGCGTGGCCGACGCGGCGAGCGCAAGCGCCAGGGCGAGAGCCTTCGCGTACGTCTCTCCCTGACTCTGGCCGAGGTCGTGGATGGTGCCACCCGCACCGTGGCGGTCGCCGTCCTCGACGAATGCGACCGGTGCGACGGCTCCGGTGCCGAACCCGGGACCTCCGCCACCACGTGCCCACAGTGCGGTGGGGTAGGGGAGGAGCGGGTCGTGCACCAGAGCATCATGGGCCAGATGGTGTCGGTGCAGCCCTGCCGCCGCTGCCGTGGGGAGGGCCGGATGATCGAGTCGCCGTGCACACGGTGCCATGGCGAGGGCCGCTATCGCACCCAGCGGGAGGTCGAGGTGGAGGTGCCGCCGGGCGTGTCGGGCGACAACTACATCACGCTCCGTGGGAAGGGGAATTCGGGCCAGCGCGGCGGTCCGCGGGGAGACCTCGTGGTCCTGCTCGAGGTCGCGGACGATCCGCGATTCGTGCGCGACGGAGCCAACCTCGTTCACGAGCGACCCATCACCTTCGCACAGGCTGCACTCGGCGACGAGGTAGAGGTGCCGACCGTGAAGGGGACCGCGCGTGTGAAGGTCCCCGCGGGGCTCCAGTCGGGCACCCTCCTTCGCCTTCGCGACAAGGGCCTCCCCGAACTCAACGGTGCCGGACGGGGCGACCTCCTGGTACGGGCTGTCGTGTACACGCCACGAGACCTGTCCGCGGACGTCCGCGACGCGCTCGAGAGGCTCCGGGAGGTCGAGGAGCCCGCACCTCAGGCGGTGGACGCGGAGGGCAAGGGCTTCTGGTCCCGGGTCAAGGAGGCCTTCTCTGGCTGAAGTCCCGGGTCGCTGGCGGGTCGTGCGCGCCCGGGTCGACCCCGAGGTCGCGTCGGTCGACCTCCACGACACCGACCTGAGGGATGCTCTGCTCGCCGACGCGCTCCTCGAGTTCGGGGGTCGGGCCGTGCAGGTCGAGGATGGGACCGGCACGACCTACCTGCCGGAATCGATATCGGTACCCGACGACCCGCAGGAGCTCGCCGCGCACGTCGAGGAGCTGTCGGGCCTGCAGGGTGTGCGCGTCGAGTACGACTGGCAGGATCAGGCCGACTGGGCCGAACTCTGGAAGGTGGGCCTGGAGGCGCGTCGCATCACCGACCGGCTGGTCGTGACGCCGTCGTGGATCGAGCCCGTCCACCACCCCGGCGACCTGGTGCTCGTGCTGGACCCCGGGATGGCGTTCGGCAATGCGGAGCACGGGACGACGCGCGGCTGCCTTCGGCTCCTCGACGGCATGGTCCGGGAGGGAGATGAAGTTCTCGATATCGGCGCCGGGTCGGCGGTGCTGTCGATCGCGGCGGCGATGCTCGGAGCCGGACGCTGCCTCGCGGTCGAGGGCGACGAACTCGCCATCGAGACCGCGCGGAGCAATGCGTCCCGCAACGGCGTGGCGGACCGCGTCGAGGTGCGTCACGCGCAGGTCGACGCGCGGGGAATCTCCCGGATGGGGCCGTTCGACGGGGTCATGTGCAATATCGAAGGCCACCTGCTCGCCCCTCTGCTGCCCGGTCTCGCCGGAGCCGTCCGCCCCGGCGGGTGGATGCTGCTGTCCGGGATCCTGGAGGAGCAGTGGGCATGGTTCGAAGCCGCGGTGACGGAGAGAGACTTCCGGCTCGGCTCGGTCGATCCGGACGGCGACTGGCGGTCCGGGCTGTTTCGTCGTCGGTGATCCACGGGCCGGGTGTCGCAGAAGTCTCGTTTCCGTCATCGAGAGCCTCGAAGCGCGGCTCCAGGGAAGGGCGACGACGTGGCGCAGCATACCGCCTCGGCGAAGGGGAGCTGCGACGCTGGAGCGGATGCAGCGGTGCTCGAGTGCAACGGGGCTTCTGCGACGCTGCACCAGCTACTCCCTCAGGCCGTGAAGGAGTCGGATCCATCGTGCGCGGTCGGAGCGTAGTCCCGAATCGAGTCGCCGGGCCAGCACCCTCACGGCGTCCGCGGCCGTCGGTCTGAGTCCGCTGTGGGTACCACCGTCCACCACCACCTCGTCGGCCCCGATCGGACGGCTTCGCCCGGGACAGGTCTCGATGACCCCCCGGAGGATCGTGTCTCCGGCCTGGACGGTCCGCAGGCCGTCGGGATCCTCCTCGATCTGTCGCCGCAGCGCTGCGGGTGTGCATGCCGATCCGAAGGAGCGAATGCGATCGTTCATGTCGCCCAGGCGCATGGCGGGAGCGGGGTGGGCAGCGAAGACCCGGTGGATGGTGCGGGGGAGGGTCATGAGCGGTATCTCCATACGAATGAACGTGGGTGGGGTCGTGTCGAGTCCCCTTCACGATGCGCCGGCGCAGTGGGCACCCGGATGGCCGCCCCGGTCCGACCCTCCGACCATTCGGACGGCGCGATGCCCCATTCGGCGTGCATCGGCCCGCGGACGACTTGATTCGGGCGCCCGCGCGGTCCACCGTGCGATAGGCAACCACGCACGCACGCATTCGCGCACCCCCTCCCTCCCGTCCCGAAGCGAGATGTCCGACGACTGCCTTTTCTGCCGAATCGTCCGCGACGAGGTTCCCGCGGATCGCGTCTTCGAAACGGATGAGCTCATCGCGTTCCGCGACATCGATCCCAAGGCCCCGACGCACGTCCTCGTGATCCCCCGGGAGCACATCGCGTCGCTGTCGACCGCGGAGGGGGACCATCGCGCCCTCCTCGGGAGTATCCAGCTGGCGGCCGCCGAGGTCGCCCGGCGTGAGGGTGTGGAAGCGCGAGGGTGGCGCATCGTGTCGAACATCGGCGACGAGGGTGGGCAGAGCGTCGCGCACCTCCACTATCATGTACTGGGCGGACGCGGCCTGGGGTGGCCTCCGGGCTGACTTCGCCGGGTCGAGTTCGCCGCGCCCGGCGCTGTGCCCTGCGGTTCCGGACTCGTATCATGCCCTTCGAGGCGTCGTGTCGGTCCCGGCGCCCGGGAGGCTCCCGGTGCTCCGACCGGCTGCACGCCAGATCCGCACCTTCGACGAATGCGACCCATCTCATGAGCAAGCTCAAGCAGCAGATCCAGTCGGACCTCACCGAGGCCCGCAAGGCGCGGGACAAGACCCGCACCGAGTGTCTCTCCATGACGCTGTCGGAGATCCGCAATCGCGAGATCGAGACGGGCGGGGAGCTGGACGACGACGGTGTTCAGGAGGTGGTCACGAAGGCTGTCAAGCAGCGACGGGACGCGGCCACGCAGATGCGCGGGGGAGGACGCGCGGAGCTCGCGGAGAAGGAGGAGCGCGAGGTCGAGATCCTCGAGGCATACCTTCCCGAGCAGCTCGAGGACGACGAGGTACGGGCGATCATCCGCGAGATCGTCGAGGGGGGCGTCGATCAGATGGGTCCCCTGATGGGGCGGTTGATGCCCCGGATCCGCGGACGGTTCGTCGGACAGCGCGCTCAGGAGCTCGTGCGGGAGGCTCTGACTTCGTGACACGCACCTCGCCGTGAGGCACCACATCCCGACGCCGGTCGTTCCGGCGTACCACCGGACGGGCGGGTCCGCATCCGGTGCCGCGTTCCGGTCCGCGCCCCGGACCGNTCTCGGGTCTGAGCCCCGACCTTCGCCGCGGTCTGCGCCCCGACCTTCGACCCGATCCTCGCGGAAGTCCGCGTACAGGCGTGCGCCCAGGCCCGCGCCATGACTCGGCACGCACGAACGCTGCTCGAATACGACCGGGTCCTCGAGTGGGTCGCAGGGCGCACCGCCTCGCCGCTGGCACGCCGCGCGATCCTCGCGAGGACACCCGGGTCCGACCTGGATGCGGCGGCCTCGGAGCTCGGCCGGGTCGCGGACGCGATGCGGTTCGTCCAGGACAAGCCCTCCTGGAGTCCTCCGGGCGCTCCGGACGTGTCCGCCTCGCTCGGGCGGCTCACCGTGGACGCCTCCACGCTGGAGCCCGATGAACTCCACGCGCTCGGACGACTCCTCGAGGCGGGACGTGCGGCCCTCGCCGAATTCGAGAGACGTCCCGAGGTGCAGCCCGCGATCGACCGGCTCCGCGAAAGGCTTGTCGAGCTCCCCGATGTCGAGCGGCACATCGATCGGTCCGTCGATTCCGGCGGCGAGGTGCTCGATACGGCCTCACACGAGCTGAAGCGGATCCGGTCCGCACTGCGGGGGGCGCACCAGCGCATCGTTCGGCGCCTCGAGAGCTACATGGGCGCGCTCGACGATCGGATCCGGGTCGCCGACGCCTCGGTTTCGGTCCGCGAGGGTCGCTACGTCGTCCCGGTCCGCCGTGAGGGCCGATCGGCCGTCGGTGGTATCGTCCACGACGAATCGGGCACCGGCGCCACGATCTTCGTCGAACCTCCGGTCGCGGTGGAGCTGATGAACGAGCTCCGCGACCTCGAGCGAGACGAGAACCGCGAGATCGGGCGGATTCTGGGAGAGCTGACCGACCGGCTCCGGCCCCACGCGGACGACCTTCGTGGAAGTCTCGACGCGGTCGTCGACCTCGACACACTTCATGCGCGAGCCCGCGTCGCACTCGACTGGGAGGCCGCCCCTCCGAGCTTCGCGGGCCCGGAGGAGGCGATCTCCGTCGTTCGTGGTCGCCACCCGCTCCTGTTGATCCACACCGAACGCGCGGAGGGGGGTGAGGTCGTCCCCTTCGACCTGGAGCTGGATCCCGCCGAGCGCACCATGGTGGTCTCCGGGCCGAACACCGGTGGAAAGAGCGTCTTCCTCAAGGCGTTCGGGCTGATCGTGCTCCTCGCGCGGGCCGGCATCGTGCCGCCCGTCGGCCCCGGGTCCGTCCTCCCGGCGGCGCGGCGGGTGTACGCCGACATCGGGGACGAGCAGTCGATCGCGGAGAGCCTTTCGACATTCAGCGCGCATCTCGCCACCCTCACCCGGATCGTCGAGGAGGCGGACGAGCACGCGCTGGTGCTCATCGACGAGATGGGGACCGGAACCGATCCGACCGAGGGAGCCGCGCTCGCTCGAGCGATCCTGGAGGAGCTGACACGCCGGGGCGCCCGGACGGTCGCGACCTCCCACCTCGGTGCTCTCAAGACCCTCGACGCCGAGGGGAGCGGCATCGTCAACGCCTCCCTCGAGTTCGACTCGGAGCGGTTGTCGCCGACCTACCGCCTCGTGAAGGGCCGCCCGGGCCGCTCCTACGGCCTCGCGATCGCGCGCCGTCGCGGGATGTCGGAGTTCGTGATGGATCGCGCGGAGGAGCTCGTCGAGGAGGGAGCCGCCTCCCTCGAGGATCTGCTCGAGCGACTCGAGACGCGGGAGCGGGAGGCCGCCGACCTCGTGGAGCGGCTGGATCACGAGAAGTCCGAAGTCCAGAGGCTGCGACGTGAGATCGAGGAGCGCGACCAGAAGCTCAGACGGCGTGAGCGCACCGCCGAGACGCGGGCTCGGGAGCAGGCCCACCAGCTGCTGATGAATGCGCGGGAGGAGGTCGAGGCCGCCATCGCCGAGGTGAAGGACGCAGGTGGTGAGCTGGACGAGGAGACGGCGACTCGGGCGCGCCGCCAGGTCGAGGAAGCCGCACGCGAACAGCGTGAACGGGCGAAGCGCAGGAAGGCGGGGGGGAAGCCGTCCACCGATGTGGAGGAGATTCTCGAGGAGCTGGAGCCCGGAGTGAGGGTCCGGATCGGCGAGGCCGGCACGACCGGACACGTTCTCGAGGTGCGCGACCGGAAGGTCGCGGTGGATGTATCGGGCCTCCGCATGGAGATGCCGGCGGCCGATGTGACCATTCTCCCGCCCCTGGAGGACGACGAGGATAGTGCGCGGAAGCGGCGCTCGTCCGCGGGGTCCGGCTGGACCGGCGATACGTCCGCAGGTTCGCACGAGATCGATCTGCGGGGTCAGCGGGTCCATGAGGTGGACCTGTCGCTCGGCCGAGCCCTCGACGGCGCGGTTCTCGCGGACCTTCACCAGGTGCGTATCATCCATGGGAAGGGGACGGGCGCCGTGAAGGCGCGGGTGCGGGAGCTCCTCGAGCGGGATGCGCGGGTGGAATCGTTTCGGGACGGACAGCGCGGCGAAGGCGGGTCGGGCGTGACGGTCGCCATGTTCAGGTGAGGGGCCCGTGATTCCCGACGATCAGGTGGAGGAGGTGCGGGCACGCGCCGACATCGTCGATATCGTCGCGCAGCACGTGGATCTGAAGAAGGCGGGGAAGGAGTTCAAGGCGAACTGCCCCTTCCACGAGGAGCGGACGCCGTCCTTCTACGTCGTTCCGGACAAGGGCTTCTACAAGTGCTTCGGCTGCGGCGTGTCCGGGGACGTGTTCAAGTTCCTCCAGGAGAAGGTGGGAATGGACTTCGTGGAGGCGGTGAAGCACGTCGCCTCACGCAGTGGGGTCGAGATCCGCGAGGTGAAGCGGGGGCGCGACCCGGAGGAGGATCCGAAGCGTCCGCTCTACGAGACCATGGCCTTCGCGAAGGGGTGGTTCCGTGAGCAGCTGCTGGGCGACACCGGGTCCGAGGCGAGGGCGTACCTGGCACGCCGGGGGATCGACGACGAGACCTCCGAACGCTTCGAGCTCGGCTACGCCCCCGACGACTGGCGTGCCCTCAGGGATGCGGCCCACGGCCTGGGAATGACGGACGCGCAGCTGCTCGAGGTAGGGCTGCTCACGACCAGCGAGAATTCGCCGGAACCGTACGACAAGTTCAGAAACCGTGTGATTTTCCCGATCGAGGCGCTCCGCGGGAAGGTGCTGGCATTCGGGGGCCGACTGCTCGGCGAGGACAAGAAGGGTCAGCCCAAGTATCTCAACTCGCCCGAAACGATCCTCTACCACAAGGGCCGGACGCTCTACGGTCTCGACAAGAGCCGGCACGCGATCCGCCGCGAGGAGGTGGCGCTCGTTGTCGAGGGGTACATGGACCTGGTGTCGATCGCGGCCTTCGGCTTCGAACACACGGTTGCGACCCTCGGAACGGCGATGACGACCGAGCAGGCGCAGCTGCTCAAGCGCTACACGAGTCGGGTGCTCCTGCTCTTCGATTCGGACCGGGCAGGGCTGAAGGCGTCGTTCCGGGCGGGAGATCTGCTTCTGGGTCAGGGCCTCCATCCCTCGATCGTCACGCTTCCGACGGGCGAGGATCCCGACACTCTCGTCCAGAGGGAGGGTCCGGACGCGCTGCGGGGGTTCCTCGACGATGCCGTGGATATCCTCGACAGGAAGCTTCAGATCCTCGAGGAGCGGGGGTACTTCGAGTCGATCGACGGCCGGCGGGATGCGGTCGATCGCCTGCTTCCGACCCTCCGCGCGACCTCCGACCAGACGCTTCGGGACATCTACATCGATCAGGTCTCCGAGCGCACCGGCGTTCGGCGGCGGACGCTCGAGCAGGAGTTGACCCGCACCCGCGGGCGGGGCTCGAACAGGTCGCCATCGGGTACGCAGGGTACGATTCGATCCGAGCCGAGAAGCCGCCCGCCGGACCGTCGCCCGCAGCTCGGACCGGAGTGGAGCCTGCTCCGCGTCATGGCTCGAGACAGGGAGCGAAGGCACGAACTGGTCGAGAAGGCGCTCATGCGGATCGGGCCCGAGGACTTCAAGGACGAGGTGGATCGGGCCATCTTCAAGGCGTTCGTAGACGATCCCGACCTCGATCGGCCGCCCGAAGGTCTCGACCCTCGAGCCGAACCCCGCCTCGAAGCGCTGTTGGCGGAGCCGGTCGACGATGATCAGCTCGCCCACGGCGGTCGGGAGTTCGACGAGGCTCTCATGACGCTCGAAGGTATGCGGATCGCCCGGCGCATCGACATGCTCCAGGGCCGGATCGAGGCCGCTACGGACGATGAGGACAAGCTCGAGCTGATCCGGGAAAAACAGGCGCTCGGAACGGAATTGCGTGCCCTGGGACGCCCCGGTGGCTCCTACGCGCGGCGTTACACCCGCGGCTCACATCACCACGACGCACAATGACGCGACACACCCGATCGGCCCTCCGAGAGCTCCAGTCTCTCGATCTCGAGATTTCCAGTAAGCGCGACGAAGCCAGGGAGTACGAGCCTCGAATCCTCGAAGTCGAGGAACCGATGCTCGAGCTCGAAGGGCTCGTCGAGAAGACGCGCGGCCGCATCAAGGAGATGCGCATGGATGAGCGTCGGCTCGAACTCTCCACCAAGGAGAAGCGCTCCCGCGAAGAGAAGCTGAAGGAGCGTCTGACACAGGTACGCAACGTCCGGGAAGAGTCGGCGGTCAACGCAGAGCTCGACATGGTGCAGCGCGCGCTCGACGCCGAGGAGACCGAGGCCCTCGGCCTTCTGGACCAGATCCGGCGCATGGAGCTCGATCTCGAAGAACAGGTCGACCTTCTGGAGCAGGCCCGGGAGGAGGTCGGCCCGCGCCGTGAAGCGCTCGTCGAGGAGCGGGATGCGCTGCTCGCGGAGGTCGGCGAGATGGAGGCGAAGCGAGCCGAGGCTGCCGAGGAGGTGGACCCGGAAGAACTCCGCATCTACGACGCCATCCGCGGGAACCGCGGGCGCGCCGCGCTGGCGGCCCTCACGGAGGACGGCGCCTGCGGGAACTGCTTCTCGATGATTCCGCTCCAGCTGCAGCAGGAGATCACCCGGGGCGATTCGCTCTATCGCTGTGAGGCGTGCGGCGTGATCCTCTCGGCGCCGATCCCCGAGGAGGACGAGGAGGAAGACGCCGAGGACGACGCGTCGGCCGAGGCGGGGGAGGCGCCACAGGGGGAGGAGGACGACGGCGAGACGTCCGACGATGGCGATGGGTCCGAGGAGGTATCCGCCGCCGTGGAGACGTCCGAGGGGGACGCCGCCGCCGAGACCTCCGACGAGGTCGACGTCGACGAGAGTGGTGTGGACGAGTCGGCCGACGCATCGGAGGGTTCGACGGTTCCCGAGCCCGTGGACGCCGCGGCCGTGGCCCCCGCGATCGAGTCCGACGACGAGGACAAGCCGGAGACGTGACGGAAGGTCCCGGAGTCCCGCTCCGGGCGCCGGCGCCGCGCTGGGTCCTCCGCCCGAGTCCGGACCGGGAGGGTGCGGACCGTCTGGCCGAGTCGATCGGCCTGCCGGCGCCTCTGTGCGCCGTGCTCCTGCAGCGGGGCCATGGCACGCCGGCCGCCGCACGGGCGCACCTCCGCCCCCTCCCCGACGATCTCCCCGATCCGACCCGGATCCGGGATCTGGAGCGAGCAGCCGCACGCATTCGAGACGCGATCGAGGTCGGTGAACCCATCTTCGTCCACGGCGACTACGACGTCGATGGCGTATGCGCCACGGCGCTGCTGACGCGCTGGCTTCGGCGACTCGGCGCGGACGTCCATCCCTTCGTTCCACACCGACTCCGAGACGGATACGATCTGAGCGTGCCGGGGGTAGATCGAGCGCGTGCGTCGGGTGCGGGGGTCCTCGTCACCGTGGACTGCGGGATCGTCGCGCACCAGGCCGTTGCGCACGCGGTCGAGGCGGGGCTCGACGTGATCGTGACGGATCACCACACGCCGGGCGCCTCCCTCCCCCCCGCGCACGCGGTCGTGAACCCGAACCGGACCGACGACGATTCGGGATACGGGATGCTCTGTGGCGCCGGCGTGGCCTTCGCACTGGTGTCCCACCTGGCGCGTGTCGCCGGGCATCCCATCGAGTCGCTGCTTCCCGATCTGGATCTGGTGGCGCTCGCCACCGTGGCCGATCTGGTGCCCCTGGAGGGCCCGAACCGGGCGATGGTGCGGATCGGTCTGCGCGCGCTCGGCCGCACCACACAGCCGGGTCTTCGCGCGCTGCTCGAGGTCTGCGAGCTCGTCGATCCGTCGGGTGACCTGGCCACAGCTCCCCCCGTCCCCGCGGGCCGCGTCGGGTTCGTCCTCGCGCCACGTATCAACGCGGTGGGTCGGATGGGAGACGCCGGGGATGCCCTGCGTCTCCTCCTCACGGAGTCCCGCGAGGAGGCGCGATCGCTCGCGAAGCAGCTCGACGACATCAATCGGACGCGGCGGGAGGCGGATCGACGCACGCTGGACGAGGCCTTGGCCCTTCTCGCGGGGAGGTGGGATCCCGACCGGGACCACGGCGTCGTGCTCGCGGGCGAGGGATGGCACCCCGGCGTGATCGGAATCGTCGCGTCGCGCGTCGTCGAGCGCATCCACCGCCCGGTGGTGCTCGTGGCGATGGATGGCGAGCGGGGAAGGGGGAGCGCACGGTCGATCCCGGGCTTCCATCTGCACGACGCGATCGGCGAGGTGGCGGACAGCCTGGTCCGGTTCGGGGGGCACGCCCAGGCGGCCGGTCTCGAGGTCGAACGCGAACAGCTGGAGGCCTTCCGCGAGGGATTCGAGGAGATCGCTCGCCGACGACTCTCCGACGTCGATCTCCGACCCCGCCTACGGATCGATCTCGAACTCGATCCCGCCGATGCCGATCTCGAGCTCGCCGACCGGTCGCAATGGCTCGGCCCACACGGAATCGGGAATGCGCGACCGGTCTTCCTGTCCCGCGACGTGCGCGTGCGGGAGGCGCGGGAAGTCGGCACCGGCCACCTCAAGCTGCGTCTGGACGCCGGGGACACGACCATCGATGCGATCGGCTTCGGCCTGGTGGAGCGGCACCCGCCCGCCGGCCTCACCGACCAGCGGGTCGACGTCGTCTATCAGCTCACGGTCAACGAATGGCGGGGCCGTCGGTCCGCCCAGATGAAGCTTCTCGACCTGCGGCCGGCCGGAGGTGAGGTGGAGGGTTCGGCGTGATCGGCGCATCGAGATGAGGATCGTCGGTGGGATGTGGCGGGGTCGGCGGCTGGTCGACATCGATGGGGACCGGATCCGACCCACCACGGACCGTGTGCGCGAGGCGTGGATGTCGGCGATGGGCGGACGCTTCGATCGCCTCGAGGTTCTCGACCTGTTCGCGGGTTCGGGGGCCCTCGGCCTGGAATGTCTGAGCCGAGGAGCCGCCCACGTGACGTTCGTCGATGCGAGCCCGGCCTCCATCGACGTCCTCGGGGCGAACCTGGACCTCCTGGACGTCGATTCCTCCCGCGCGACGCTCGTCACGGCCGACGCGCTCGAATGGCTCGGGGGCGATCCCGTCGTCGAAGATGGTGGTGAGCGTCCGTACCGCGTGGATCTGGCTCTGGCGGACCCGCCCTACGATGCGGGTCTCGCCACGGCACTCGTGCGCCGGTGGGAGGCGCGCCCATTTGCCGCGGAACTCTGGGTAGAGCATCGTTCGGAGCATCCCGTCGAATCACCGCTGGTACGTCGAGCACGCACCTACGGCGGAACCACGATCACGACCCTCACCACGCCGAGCGACGCATGAGTGTCGACCGCCCCCTGATCGCCGTGTACCCCGGTTCGTTCGATCCCGTGACGAGGGGGCACGAGGACATCGCACGCCGCTCCCTCCGGATCGCGGACGAACTCGTCATCGCCGTCGCTCACACCGCGACGCAGAGGAAGAGCGGCCTGTTCGACGTGGACGAGCGAGTGGAGATCCTCCGGGAGGTCTTCGCAGACGACGAGGGAATCCGCGTACTCGCCTTTCAGGGGCTGCTGGTCGACTTCTGTCGAGCCCGGGGAGCCGGCGTCGTGGTTCGGGGTCTCCGCGCCGTGTCCGACTTCGAGTACGAGCTTCAGATGGCTCAGATGAATCAGGAGCTGCAGGGCGATTTCGAGACGGTCTTCTTCGTTCCCGATGTCCAGTACTCCTTCCTCTCGGCTTCCCTGGTCCGAGAGGCCGCGCGCCTCGGAGGCGATGTCTCGTCGTTCGTCTCGCCGCCCGTGCTGTCCCGGCTGCGGGAGCGTTTCGACACGTGACCGGCGACGGAGCGGGAACGTTCCGGTCGGAACTCCGTCGACGGGCGTCGGTCCGGCCGCGACGCATCGCCCTCCCCGAGGCGACCGACCCGCGGGTCCTGGCGGCGGCCGCCGAACTCGCCGGCCGCGGCATCGCGCATCCGGTACTCGTCGGTGACTCTCGCGTCGTTCTCGAGGCCTTCGCGGAGGTGGGCGTGTCGGACGAGGTGGTCGGCCGTCTGGAGATCGTGGACCCCCGCGAGCATATCGAGGGCAACGCCGAGACCCTCCTCGCACTTCGGGGCGACCGGATGTCGGAGGACGACGCACGTCGTGCCGTCTCCACCCCGCTGATCTGCTCCACCCTCGCTCTTCGAGCCGGACGGGTGGATGGTGTCGTGGCGGGAGCCGTGCACACGACGGCGGACGTCCTGCGGGCCGCATTCCAGACGGTGGGGGCGGCTCCCGGCATCGATACGGTCTCGTCGGCCTTCTACATGACGCTCGTGCCCGACGGCACGGAGGTCGAGACGACGCTCACCTTCACCGACTGTGCGGTCGTTCCGACGCCCACGGCCGACCAGCTCGCCCAGATCGCCGAGAGCGCGGCGCGCGCGCGACGCGCAATCGTCGGGGACGAGCCACGGGTCGCCTTCCTGTCCTACTCCACCCGTGGCAGTGCGGCCGGGCCCTCGGTGGACCGGGTCCGGCAGGCGCTGGAGCGATTCAGGGTGCGCATGCCGGGCGTGCCGGCGGACGGAGAGCTTCAGGTGGACGCTGCGCTCGTGCCCGACGTGGCCCGACGCAAGGCGCCCGACTCGGAGGTCGCGGGGCGCGCGAACGTGCTCGTCTTCCCCGATCTCGACGCCGGCAACATCGCCTACAAACTGGTGGAGCGGCTCGCCGGCGCCCAGGCGATCGGTCCGGTCCTGCAGGGCCTGCGGCGGCCCGTGAACGACCTGAGTCGGGGTGCCCGGGCGCCGGAAATCGTCGACGCCGCGTGCGTCACGGCGCTGATCGCCGCGCCGTAGGCCGCGCGATCACGGGACGGAGCGGTTCGACGTACCCCGGTCAGACACCTGCGTGGTCTCGCGGGTCGGTGTGTGCCGCGACGGCGCGCGGCCTTGATCCCTCAGGTCATGTCTGGATATCCTCAGTAGTCCAGCGAGCGGGCCGCCCAGCGACCACCCGCCGCGTACTTTCGAAGCGCGTCCCTTTCGGAGGCAGAATGGGGTTCACCGTGTCGAATCAGGACGACGTCACCGTCGTCGAGGTCGAAGGCCAGCTCATCGTCGGCAACCGCCAGGAGCTCAAGCAGAAGGTTCTGGAAGACCTCGAAGGTGGTGCCCGCAAGTTCGTCGTCGACTTTTCCGAGACCGGATACATCGATTCCTCCGGCCTCGGTGTGCTCGTGAGCCTCTCCAAGAAGATCCGCGAGAAGGGTGGAGAACTCCGGCTTTCGAGCCTGAACGAGGATCTCCGGACGCTGTTCGAGTTGACCAAGCTCGACACCCTCTTCCGGATCGCGGACGACAAGGCCGAAGCACTCGAAGGATTCTGATCCGGCGATGGTGAACGACGACCTCGTCCTCGAGATTCCCAGCGACCGGAGTGCGATCGAGCACGCGGTCGAGCTGGTCGTGCGTCGGTGCGAGGACAGCGATTACTGCCGGCGGAAGCTCGAACTGAACTTCCGCGTGGGCCTCACGGAGGCGCTGGCCAACGCCGTCCTCTACGGCAACGAGGAAGATCCTCGAAAGAGGATTCGACTGGAGATCGCCTTCTTCGCCCACGCGATCGAGGCGCGGGTGACGGACGAGGGGAGCGGGTTCGACCCGCAGACCGTGCCGGACCCGACGACGCCCGAGAACATCCAGCGAGCCGGGGGACGCGGCCTCTTCCTGATGCGGAAGCTGATGGACGAGGTGCACTTCAACGACGTCGGCAACTCCGTCACCCTCGTGCTCCATCTGGAGCCACCTTCGCCGCTCGACGAGGTCGCCTCGGCATGAGTGTGGGTCCGCTGCGGCGGACCGGACTGGCACCGACCGTCCGAGACACGCTCAGGGATCTGGCGGACCACCTCTCTCTCGACCTTCGTCTCTGGATCGACGACGACTACGGGCCCTTCTGTCTCTGGCCCAATGAGCAGGCCGCCCCCCTCGAGGGCGGACGGGAAGCCGCACTCCGCGGCCGTCCGGGTCGTGCGTACCGTCTCGAAGTCGCGACCCGGGACGGCACCGATCCCGGGGCGCTCGCCGATCTGGCGGTCGCGTCGGTATCGCGGTCGCTCGAGTTCGTGCACGAGGTGAGCTTCTTCACCCACGAGCTTTCGGAGCGCTACGAGGAGATCAACCTCCTCTACTCCATCTCGGAGACGCTGGGGTCCGTTCTGGCCCTCGACGACGCAGCGCGCCGGATTCTCGAAGAGCTGTGCGACGTGCTGGGTGCGCGGCGGGGATCCCTCTGGGTGTCGGACCCCGAACTCGGCCGACTGTCGCTCAAGGCGTCCGTCGGGGAGGACGGCCCGCGGGGACCGATCGGGCACGACGACGCGGACGCCGTGACGGCCAAGGTGTTCCGTGACGGTCGCCCCGAGATCGTGGGCCCGGGGCAGCTCGACGCGGAGTCGCTGCCGGGCGTGACCATCGAGTCGGACGACTCGATTCTCTCCGTACCGATCCGCTACTCCCCGCCCAGTTCCGACACCCGCACCGTGGGGGTCATCAACCTCATCGGCCGGCGCCACGGTGGGATCTTCACCGCTGCCGACCAGAAGCTCCTCGCGGCGGTGGCGAGCCAGGTGGGCGCCGCACTCGAGAACAACCGCCTCGTCCGACAGAGCCTCCAGCGCGAGCGCATGGCCCGCGAGATGGAGCTGGCGCACCATCTCCAGCAGAAGCTGCTTCCGCCTGTCGAGCGCTTCGGTCGTGCCCGGGTGGCGGCGCGGGTCGAGCCCGCCGAACTGGTCGGCGGCGACCTCTATCAGGTGCTGCGACTCCAGGACGGCCGGATCGGGGTCATGATCGCCGACGTGTCCAGCCACGGCTTCCCCGCTGCGCTGATCATGGCGCTCACGATGAGCGCCGCCTCGATCTACGCCAACGAGCACGCGTCGCCCGCCCGAGTCCTCCGGGAGATGGACGACGCCCTTCTGGACGAGCTCGAGACGACGGAGATGTATCTGACGCTCTTCTACGGCGTTCTCGACCCCGCGGCGCACACCCTCACGTACGCCAATGCGGGTCATCCGCACGCCTTTCTGCTGAAGGAGTCGGGTGAGGCGACCCGTCTGGGCGCGACCGATCCGCCGGTCGGCTTCGCCGGTGCGGATGCGTACGGGGAACGGGAGGTCGCGTGGGAGCCCGACGAGGATCTTCTGCTCCTCTTCACCGACGGCCTGTCGGACACGCTGGCGCCGAAGGGTGGTGCGGAGGGCGAGGCGGCGGTGCTCGACATCGTGCGGGAACATCGGGCGCAGGGCCCCGACGCCATGGTGGAGGCGCTCTTCCAGAGGGCGAGGAACACGACGCCCGAAGTTCCCTCCGACGACCGGACCGCGGTCGTCGTCACCGGAGGGTGAAGATGGCGGGCCGCCTCCCCCGGGCGAAGCGGTCCCTCGGCCAGAACTTCCTCGTCGACGGCAATCTTCAGCGGAAGATCGTCGCCGCCCTCGGCGCCGTGCCGGTCGACCGGGTCGTCGAGATCGGTCCGGGTCCGGGCGCGTTGACGGATCACCTCGCCGGTCGCGTCCGGGACCTCATCCTGGTCGAGGTCGACACGGACCTCGCCGAGACCCTCGAGCACCGATACGCGGATCGCGACGACGTGCGGGTGTGGACCGAGAACGTGCTGGAGGTCGACCTTCCGAAGCGCGTCCCCGACTGGCCCCGGGCGAAGGTGATCGGAAACATTCCGTACAACATCACCACCCCGATTCTCTTCCACCTCCTGGAGCGCCCACGGCCGGCCGAGATTCTCCTGATGGTGCAGCGGGAGGTCGCCGATCGAATCGTCGCCCCGCCCGGCGGCGACGGCTACGGAGCGCTGTCGGTCGGCGTACAGTCCGTAGCGGATGCGGTGATGCTGTTCGGCGTCCCTCGTCGAGCCTTCCGACCCTCGCCCAACGTCGACTCGGCGATGCTGCGCATCACGCCGCACGATCCGCCTCGTCTCACCCCGGAGGAGGAGCAGCGACTGCGACGACTCACCCGGGCCGCCTTCCAGTGGCGCCGGAAGCAGATGCAGAAGACGCTCCGAGATCATCCGGACCTGCGGGTCCCCCGCCCGGAGGTGCGGCGACTCGGGGAGACGGTGGACCTCACGCGCCGCCCCGAGACCTTCTCGCCCGACGAGCTTCTGGCGCTCTCGGGCACCCTCGATCGCGGGTGACCGGGCCTTCCACGGAGGGGAGTCGGCGGGTATGCTTGTGAAGACTTTCACAAGCCATCCACGTCCCCTGCAGGACCCACTCGAGCACCCCGTGGCGCGCAAGATCTCCGAGTCCACAGTCCGGCGTCTTTCCCACTACCTCCGGGCGCTCGAACGCAGGGTCGACGACAGCTCCACCCTCTCGAGCGAGCAGTTGGCCCGCGAGGCGGGCACGACGGCCGCCCAGGTGCGCAAGGACCTCTCCTTCTTCGGCTCCTTCGGGAAGCGTGGCCTGGGCTACACGACGCAGGCACTCATCGACCGGATCCGCGGGATCATGGGCCTGACGCACGAGTGGCGCGTGGCGCTGGTCGGGGCAGGTCGGATCGGCTCCGCTCTCTTCGAATACGGCGACTTCAAGGCGCGCGGCTTCGACATCGTGGCGATCTTCGACGCCGATCCCGAGAAGGTCGGGAAGGTGTGGGAGCATGTCGAGATCCGGAGCCCCGACGGAATTGCCGAGGTGCTGGCTCGCGAAGGCATCGAGATCGGGGTCGTCGCGGTGCCCGCCGACGCCGCCCAGGGGATCGTGGACACGCTGGTGTCGGCCGGGGTGCGCGGAATTCTGAACTTCGCTCCTCGCCGAATCCGTGTTCCGGAGGGGGTGACCGTGCAGGACGTGAACATGGTGATGGAGCTGGAAGCGCTCGCATTCCAGCTCACCGACCCGCGAGTGGAGACGCTGGGCCGGGGAGCGACCGGGACGTGACGCGCCTACCCCGCCTCGCGGAACGCATGGAGGCTCGACTCAGGGAGGGATCGGCCCACACATCGGAGCTGGCGCGCGACGTGCTGGGGCTTTCGGGACACCCCGGGGCCGCCTCGGCCGCCGTGTTCTCGCTGCTGGGGGACGACGCCCGCTTCCGGGTCGATGCAAAGGGCATGTGGAGCCTCGACACGGCGGGCGGTGGAGCGTTGCTGACCGACCTGTCCTACGCGGTGGTCGATGTCGAGACGACCGGGGGAGGCGTGCACAAGGGACACCGGATCACCGAGATCGCCATCGTGACGGTGGAGGGTGGCCAGGTCGTCGACGACTGGACCACGCTGGTCAATCCGGGGCGGTCGATCCAGCCGGTGGTCACGGCGATCACCGGGATCACGCCCGAGATGGTGGACGCGGCGCCCTTTTTCGAGCATGTGGCGCCCGAGGTGTCCAGCCGGCTCGCCGGGCGAATCTTCGTCGCGCACAACGTCGGATTCGACCGCGGCTTCGTGCAGAAGGAGCTGGTGGAGGCCGAGGGCGAGGCGCCGTCGTTCAACTCGCTCTGTACCGTCCAGCTGGCCCGCCTCCTCCTTCCCGAACTCAAGCGCCGCAACCTGGACTCGCTTTCGCGCCATCTCGACGTGAAGATCGAGGGGCGGCACCGGGCCTGGGGGGACGCACGCGCCACCGCGCGCATCCTTCTGCACCTCCTGGAGCGTGCCGAGGTCCAGGGTATCCGTGACCTGGACAATCTTCGCAAGCGACTGAGTGGCCGACGGGGTCGCCGGCGCTCCGGGCGTCGGGGCTCCCGACGGGACACCAGCAAGGACAACTGACATGATCACGATCGAGGATCTTCCGCTCCACCGCACGACATCGGTCGGCGGACTCACCGTCCACGCGGTCGAAGCGGGGCTGCAGATGCTCGATGGTGGCGCGATGTTCGGGGTCGTTCCGAAGCCGCTGTGGGAGAAGCGGATCGGGGCGGACGACCGGAATCGCATCCCGCTCGCGATGCGCTGCCTGCTCGTCGAGGCGCCGAATGCGCTCGTCCTGATCGATACCGGGGCCGGCAACAAGGAGAGCGACAAGTTCATGTCGATCTACGGCATCCGGAACGCCGGATCGCCTACCCGGCTGGAGGATGGGATCCGGGCCGCGGGTCACGCGCCGGAGGACGTCGACATCGTTCTCTCCACCCATCTGCACTTCGATCACGCCGGGGGCAACACCGTTCGTCGCGAGGACGGCACGGTCGAGCCCGCCTTCCCGAATGCGACCTACATGGTGCAGCGCGGCGAGTTCGACTTCGCCCACAGCGGAAACGAACGGGTTCGGGCGAGCTATCTCGCGCCCAACTTCGATCCTGTTCCCGAAGATCGGTGGCGCTACCTGGACGGCGCCGAGACGGTCACGGAGGGGGTGAGGGTCGAGCTGACGCCCGGGCATACGCCGCACCACCAGTCGGTCTGGGTGGAAGACGGCGGCGACGTCGCACTCTTCCTCGCCGACGTCTGCCCCACGGCCGCTCATCTTCCGCTCCCGTGGATCATGGGCTACGACCTGGAGCCGCTCGTCACGCTCGAATCCAAGCGAGCGCTCTGGGAGCGGGCCACCCGGGGCGGCTGGCGACTGATCTTCGAGCACGATGCGCAGGTGCCGTGGGGCCGTCTGGACCCGGATGAGTCTCGGCCGACGCTGATCCCGGGCGAGTAGCCCGTCGACCCCCCCCGGCGAATTCGCGGACCCCACTCGGGGTCCGGACACCGCGCGCCACCCCTCGGGGTGACCGCCTGCGCGGATCTTTCTATTTTTCAGGGCTCGGACGGCCCTCTCCGGCCGGACGGCGCTGTCCCGACATTCCCGATCCTTCCCGCCAACGATATAGATGACCGACGCCGCACGAACTCCCGTGATCGCGAGCACCGCTCGCACCCCGATCGGCCGATTCCTCGGTGGCCTCAGCCCGATGGCCGCCGCCGACCTCGGCGCCGTCGCGGTGAAGGCGGCCATCGAGCGCGCCGGGATCGACGCTTCGACTCTCGACGAGGTGATCCTCGGTAATGTGGTCCAGGGCGGCGGAGGTCAGGCACCGGCGCGCCAGGCAGCCATCCACGCCGGCGTGCCCGGAACGGTGCCGGCCGTCACCATCAACAAGGTGTGCGGATCGGGTCTCAAGGCGGTGATGCTCGCCGCGCAGGCGATCAAGGCGGGAGATCTCCAGGTGGCGGTCGCCGGCGGATTCGAGTCGATGTCGAATGTGCCGCACTTCCTCCGCGGGATGCGGACCGGCGTGAAGTTCGGCGATCAGAGGCTGATCGACGGACTCGTCCACGACGGTCTCTGGTGCTCCTTCGGCGAGTGTCACATGGGGGGACATGCGGAGTACACCGCCGCCAAGGCGGGCGTGACCAGAGAGGAGGCCGACGCCTTCTCGCTCCGTTCTCATCAGAAGGCCGTGGCCGCGATCGAGGGTGGCCGCTTCGACGACGAGATCGTTCCGGTGACGATTTCCGGTCGTCGCGGCGACACCGTGGTCGACACCGACGAGTCGCCGCGAGCCGATACGTCGATGGAGGCGCTCGGCCGACTCCGGCCCGCCTTCCCGAAGGACGCACCGGACGACATCGAGGAACTCGTCGTGACGGCCGGCAACGCTCCGGGGCTCAACGACGGCGCTGCGGCGCTCGTCGTCTGCTCCCTGGAGTTCGCGGAGGCCCACGGCCTGACCGTCCGGGCCCGCATCACCGGCTATGCGGCAGGAGGCACCGACCCGCGGGATCTGTTCTTCGCCCCGATCACGGCCGTGAGGACACTCATGGAGCGGACCGGCGCCACGATCGACGACTACGATGTCGTCGAGGTCAACGAGGCGTTCGCGGTGCAGGCCATCGCCGACATGCGCGAACTGGGGATGGACGAGAGCCGTGTGAACGTCAACGGGGGCGCCGTCGCCCTCGGGCACCCGATCGGGGCCAGCGGTGCGCGGATCCTGGTCACGCTGCTTCACGCGATGGAGGACAGGGACCAGTCGACGGGTCTCGCCACGCTCTGCCTCGGCGGCGGGAACGCGGTCGCGCTCTCGGTGGAGCGGGGCTGATGGCGATCAACAGGGTCGCGGTCGTCGGAGGCGGCACCATGGGCAACGGTATCGCGCACGTCTGCGCAATATCCGGCCTCGACGTCGTGATGATCGACGTCGCACGGGACGCCCTCGATCGGGGTCTCGCGACCATCGGGAAGAACCTCGGACGTCAGGTCGCCAAGGAGCGCATCTCGGAAGACGACAGGGAAGCCGCCCTGTCCCGTATCTCCACCGAGACCTCGATCGCCGCGGGGGTCGGGGACGTCGACCTCGTCATCGAGGCCGTTCCGGAGAAGGCGGAGCTCAAGTACTCGATCTTCGAAGCGCTAGATGCGCACGCGCCCGAGCACACCATCCTCGCGTCGAACACGTCGTCGATCTCGATCACGGAGATCGCCGCGCGTACCGAACGCCCGGAGCAGGTCATCGGCATGCACTTCATGAATCCCGTTCCGGTGATGAAGCTCGTCGAGGTGGTGCGTGGACTCGCGACGAATGACGAGACCGCGGCGGCGACGCACCAGCTGTCCGAGGCGCTCGGGAAGACCCCGGTGGAGGTGAACGACTTCCCGGGGTTCATCTCGAACCGTGTGCTCATGCCGATGATCAACGAGGCGGTCTTCGCCCTGATGGAGGGCGTGGCCGACGCCGAGGCGATCGACCAGGTCATGAAGCTGGGCATGGCGCATCCCATGGGCCCGCTGACGTTGGCCGACCTGATCGGGCTCGACACATGCCTGAACATCCTCGAGGTCCTGCATCGGGAGCTCGGCGACGACCGCTACCGTCCATGCCCGCTGCTCCGGAAGTACGTCGCGGCCGGGTGGCTCGGTCGCAAGGCCGGCCGTGGGTTCCACAGGTACGACGCGTGAGCGCCGTGACCGAGAACGCGGAGCTCCTCGAACTGGCCCGCGAGTTCGCTCAGGGTGAACTGGTACCGCACGAGGCGTCTCGCGACGCGAACCGCGAGCTGGACGACGGGATTCTTCGGACGCTCGCCGAGATGGGCTTCTTCGGCATGGCCGTACCGGAAGAGGCGGGAGGGCTGGGACTCGATCCGGTCACCTTCCACGAGGTCCTGGCGATCCTCGCAGAGGCCGATCCGTCGGTCGCTCTCGTCGTGGCCGAGCACGCCGCCGCGGCCGCGACGCTCGCCGAACTGGCGCTCGACCGGATGGGCGATGTGCTCGGCGCACTCGCGATGGGCGAGTCCCTGGCGACGACGGCGGTACTGGAGACGGGCAGCGATGAAACGACGCATGCGCCCGCGACGACGTTCGAGGACGGCCGTGTGAGCGGTGCGAAGCGGAGCGTGGTCTGCGGGTCCCGGGCGGGGATCGTCCTGGTGGTGGCGTCGGGTGAGGATGGTCCGGTGCTGGCGTGCGTTTCGGGCGAGGATGCGGCGATCGGCGATCGCACCGTCACGATGGGCCTGTCGGCCGTCGAGATGGTCGACGTCACGCTGGACTGCGCCGCGGAACTCGTGGGAGGCGTCGACGCCGTGGTACAGCTGGCCGCCCGTCGTCGACTCGGCTTCGCGGCCATCGCGGTCGGCGTCGCGAGATCCTCCCTCACCCACGCCATCCGGTACTCCGAGGAGAGAGCCCAGTTCGGGAGGTCGCTGTCCGGATTCGACGCCGTCGTGGCGAAGCTCGCCGACGTGGCGGCGCGGACGGCGGCGGCGGAGGCGCTGGTCCGGGACGCCTCCGCGGGCGTCGGTGCCACGACCGGCTCGGCCCGTCGTGCGGCCGCGGCCAAGATCATCGCTACCGAGAGCGCCATGTTCGCGGCGGACGAGGCGGTGCAGATCTTCGGCGGCTACGGCTACATGCGCGACTATCCCGTCGAGAAGCGCATGAGGGACGCCAAGGGCCTCGAAGTGATCGGTGGGACCAGCGAGGCGCTTCGGCGCGTCGTGACGCGCGAACTTCTGAAGGCGGCGCGGGCGTCCTGACGCCCCGCTCCAATCATATACATGGAACGAACGATCGGAGACGGCATGGACATTTTCGAGCGTATGGGCAAGCACGAGCACGAACAACTCGTGTTGTGGAGCGAGCCCGAGTTCGGCTATCGCGGCATCATCGCGATCCACGACACGACGCTGGGGCCCGCCCTGGGCGGGACGCGTTTCATGAACTACGACACCGACGAGGCGGCGATCGTCGACGCGCTCCGTCTCTCCCGTGGGATGTCGTACAAGGCGTCGCTCGCGGGGCTCAACCTCGGCGGCGGAAAGTCGGTCATCGTCGGGGACAACAAGACCCGGAACCGTGAGATGATCTTCCGGGCCCACGGCCGTGCGGTCGAGTCTCTGGCGGGTCGATACATCACTGCGGAGGACGTCGGCACCTCGCCCGACGACATGGAGTTCGTCCTGATGGAGACGGACCACGTCACGGGGATCACGGGCCGCTCCGGGGATCCGTCCCCGGTGACCGCGTGGGGCGTGTTCAGCGGCATTCGCGCGGCGGCGCACCACCGCTGGGGCTCCGACGACCTCACCGGGAAGAGGGTCGCCGTACAGGGGCTCGGCCACGTCGGCTACTACCTCTGTCAGTACCTCCACGAAGCCGGGGCGGAGCTGATCGTCACCGACATCGACGAGGCCCGGCTCCAGCTCGTCGTGAACGACTTCGGAGCGACGAAGGTCGGCCCGGACGACATCTACGGCGTCGAGGCGGAGATCTTCGCGCCGTGCGCACTCGGGGCCGTCATCAACGACGACACCCTCCCGATCTTCAACTTCGAGATCATCTGCGGGGCCGCCAACAACCAGCTGGCGCGTACCCGACACGGTCAGGCGGTCGAGGACAGTGGGATCCTGTACGGCCCCGACTACGTGGTGAATGCCGGAGGCCTGATCAACGTGTACGGCGAGCTCAACGGCTGGTCGCCGGAGCGTGGCAAGCGGAAGGCCACCGAGATCTTCAACACATGTCTCGACATCTTCGAGCTGGCCGAGGAGACGGGAATTCCGACCTCCGAGGCGGCCGACCGGGTTGCCGTGCAGAGGATTCGAAACGTACGTCACCTTGACCGCAGCTTCGTCTGATCGACGGCGCTCTTCGCCCCGCACCCCCTCGAGGCCCGATGTATCACGACCACCTCGCTGCCACCGATCCGGACATCCACGACGTCCTGAATCACGAAGCGAATCGGCAGACCGAACAGCTCGAGATGATCGCGAGCGAGAACTTCACCTCGCAGGCGGTCATGCAGGCGATGGGGTCGGTTCTCACCAACAAGTACGCGGAGGGGCTGCCGGGCAAGCGGTACTACGGTGGGTGCGAGCATGTGGATGTCGCGGAGAACCTGGCGATAGATCGGGCGAAGCGGCTGTTCGGGGCGGAGCACGCCAATGTGCAGCCCCATTCGGGTGCGCAGGCGAACCAGGCGGTATACCTCGCCTTCCTCGAGCCGGGCGACACGACGCTGGGGATGGACCTGAGCCACGGAGGCCACCTCACGCACGGCTCCCGAGTGAACGTCTCCGGGAAGCACTACGACGCCCACTTCTACGGGGTGCGTGAGTCCACCGGGCGCATCGACTACGACGCGGTTCGGGAGAAGGCGCTCGAGGTGCACCCCAAGCTGCTCGTGGCGGGAGCGAGCGCGTACCCGAGGACGCTCGACTTCGAGGCGTTCGCGGACATCGCGAGGGAGGTGGGGGCGAAGCTGCTCGTGGACATGGCCCACATCGCCGGGCTCGTGGCGGCGGGCGTGCATCCCTCTCCGGTTCCGCACGCCGACGCGGTCACCACGACCACGCACAAGACGCTCCGTGGGCCGAGGGGTGGCCTGATCCTGACGACCGAGGAGCATGCGAAGGCGCTCGACAAGGCGGTCTTTCCAGGCATGCAGGGGGGACCGCTGATGCATGTGATCGCCGCCAAGGCGGTGGCGTTCCGCGAGGCGCTCCACCCCGACTTCAGCGGCTACGCGGAGCGGATCGTGGCGAACGCGAAGGCCCTCGGTGACGCGCTCCTGGCCCGCGACTTCCGACTGGTGTCGGGGGGCACGGACAACCATCTCCTTCTGGTGGACCTCCGACCGAGTCACCCCGAACTGTCGGGAAAGGAGGCGGAGCACGCGCTCGAGGCCGCCGGAATCACCGTCAACAAGAATACGGTGCCGGGAGAGACGCGCTCGCCATTCGTGACATCCGGGCTCCGCATCGGCACCCCGGCCCTCACGACCCGAGGGATGGGCGAAGAGGAGATGCATCGGATCGGTGAGTGGATGGCGCGCGTACTCGCCTCCCCCGGAGACGAGAGACTCATCGGGCGCACCCGGACCGAAGTGGAGGAGATGGCACGGTCGTTTCCGCTCTACTCGGGCCTCGTGGCGGAACGCACCTGACCGGCCCGGATCACCTTCCAGGCCTCCGTCGATGGAGGAGAACTCGGGCATCCGGACCGGGTCGCCGGACCGCAAGGACTGGCGTGGGTCCCGAGTACAGCTAACTTTCGCGCCATGCCGAACGTGGAATTCGCAAACGAAATGCTCGATCATCTCACGGAGCGCGACGCGCGGTTCGATACGCGCGCGTACCTCCATGTGCTCGCCGCTCTCCAGGAGGTGATGGACGGTCTCGAGCAGCCTCGTCACATCTCGGCCCGTGAACTCACGGTCGAGGTCGGACGCCTCGCGATCGAGCGGTACGGGCTGCTTTCCCGGACGGTCCTCGGACATTGGGGGATCCAGGCCACGGAGGACGTCGGCGCGATCGTGTTCGCGCTCGTGGATGCGGGGATCCTGGTGAAGCAGGACGACGATCGAATCGAGGACTTCGCGGAGGTCTTCGATTTCGAAGAGAAATTCGAGAGCGGGTACCCCTGGGGTGCCTGGAACTGAGAACGATTCGGCATATGCCGTCTGGGAGGTGGATCGATGGGTGACGAGAGATTTCCGCAGTGTCTGAAGTGCCAGGCCGGCCCGCTGCTGCCGCTGTCCGACTACGGACGCGACGGAGCGCCGATCCGGTACAAGGCCTGGGTGTGCTCGAATCCCGACTGCGGGTTCAACATCCGGATCGACAACGGAGACATCTCCTTCGGGAAGTCGATCGAGCAGAGCTTCAAGTAGAGTTCCGGGGCATCGTCGAGCGATGAGTCGAGGCCCGCTCGCCCCATCCCCGAGTCCTGCCCCGACCGGGGCGGAGTCTCGCGCGATCGATCGCTGGTCCGTGGCGGACGCCGGGGTTCCGTCGTCCGCCCTCATGGAACGCGCGGGGACCCATGCGGCGACGCTGATCGCGCGCCACCTCGACCTCCCCACTCCCGCTCGCGTCGTGGTCCTCGCCGGGGGCGGCGACAACGGCGGCGACGCCAGAATCGTCGCACGCTGCCTCGACGCCTGGGGGCACCACGTGCGCCTCCTCGAAACCGCTTCGGACTCGCGATCCGACCTGCTGACGCGCGGCCGGCTCACAGCGGAGGGGGTAGCCGACCTGAGCGATGAACTCCTCGCGTGCATCCTGGCGGGTTCCGACGCGATCCTGGATGGAATGCTCGGGACCGGCGCATCCGGCGAGCTGCGCGGCGAGGTGCTTCGCGTAGCCCGGATTCTCGACGATCTCGAAGGCCGGACCCCGACCCTCGTGTCGCTCGACGTGCCGACGGGGACGGATGCGGACACCGGAGCTGTCGTACCCCACGCGCTCCATGCCGGCGTCACGATCGCCTTCGGGTGGCCCAAGCTCGGAACGCTTCTGCACCCGGCACGGGGTCACGCCGGACGCATGTTCGCGGTCGAGATCGGGTTTCCGGAGATCGATGGAGACCGAGGTCCGGCGGCGACGTGGGCGGTGCTCGATCCCGAGTGGGCGCGTGCCGTGCTCCCGCGCCGGTCGGCCGATACACACAAGAACGAGGCGGGTCCCGTTCTGGTCGTGGCCGGTTCGGAGGGAATGGCGGGCGCCGCCGTGCTCTCGGGTCGTGCCGCTCTGAGATCGGGCGCGGGCTACGTGCGTGTCGCCTCGGTCCCCTCCAACCGGCAGGTGATCCAGACGGCCCTGCCGGAGGCGGTCTGGGTGGATCGATCCGACGCCACCGCGCTCGGTTCTGCGCTCGAGGCGTGCCGCGCGGTCGTGGTCGGACCGGGTCTCGGCACCGACGACGCGGCTGCAGAGGCTCTGCGCACCGTTCTGGCCGCGGGGGTGCCGGCGGTCGTGGACGCGGACGCCCTCAACCTGATCGCGCAGGGTGGGGTGGACCTTCGCCGGTCCCATGAGGGCTCCTCGACCATCGTCACGCCGCATCCCGGAGAGGCGGCGCGGCTTCTGGGGGCGGATGTCGCCGATATCCAGGCCGACCGGCTCGGCGCGCTCGAGCGACTCCGGGACGCCACCGGTTCCGTCGTCTTGCTCAAGGGGAGTCCCTCCCTGGTGGCGGGGGCGGGACGTGTTCTCGATCCGACCGGCTCGTCGGACCTTGCGACGGCGGGGGTCGGCGACGTACTCGCGGGTGTGATCGGTGGCCTGGTGGCACAGGGGCTGGACGGAGAGACGGCCGCCGCGCTGGGTCTCTGGCTGACGTCGACCGCGGCCCGGCTCGCCGACCGGGGGCCGGGGCTGCAGTCCGCGGATCTCCCGTGCCACCTTCCCGCTGCGATGGCGGTGACGCGGGCGGGTCGCGGGGCACCGCACGTCGAGCCGTGGGTCACGCTCGACCTCCCGGCGACCCCGGATCGTGCCCGGGTGGGGCGAGGATGACGATGTCACCCCTCGCGGAGGGTCCCGAGTTCGACGTGATCCGCGCCATCCTCGCCGGGGACACGCAGGGAGAGGGCGGGTTCGGGGAGACGACACTGCCGGCAGGGCTTCGGCTCGCGCCGATGGTCGGTCCCGGGGACGACGCGGCGGTCCTCCACGACGGAACCGTCGTGTCGACGGATGTCGCGATCGAGGGCGTCCACTTCCGCGTCGACTGGGTGGACCAGCGGGCGGCGGGGGATCGCGCGACCCGTGCGGCGCTCTCCGACCTGGCCGCGATGGGCGCCTCCCCGACGGCCGTCTTCGTGAACCTGTCGGGCCCCGATCCGGATGCGCTGATCGAGGCGGGCAGGGGTGTCCGGCATGCGGCACGGACCTTCGGCGCCCGCCTGTTGGGGGGAGATGTGGCCGGGGTGGAGGGTCCCCTCACGATCGGGGTGACCGTGATCGGGCACCTGACCGGTCGAGCGCCATGGTGCCGGTCGGGGGCACGTCCCGGGGATGCGCTCTGGGTGACCGGTGAGCTCGGGGCCGCTGCGGCCGCGGTCGAGGCGTGGAACGCGGGGGAGACGCCGACGGGCGAGGCGCTGGAGCGCTTCCTCCGGCCCGTGCCCCGGTTCGCTCCGCTGGATGCGCTCCACGCCCACCTCGCTCCGCGGGCGTCGATCGACGTGTCCGATGGAGTGGCCGCGGATGCACGACATCTGGCGAAGGCCTCCGGCGTACGGGTCGTGGTCGAGGCGGACCTGGTCCCGATCGCCGAATCGGCACGCGCCGGGCGCACCGCCGAGCAGGCTCTGACGCTCGCGCTCGAAGGTGGAGAGGACTACGAGCTGCTGATGTCCGCCCCGGACTCCGACGGGCTCGGGGCGACGGTGACGGCCGCGGCGGGGCTTCCGCTGACGCGGATCGGCCGGGTGGAGCCGGGGGATGGAGCGGTCCTCGAGGCAGGTGACGGGAGCGTACGGCGACTGGAGGGCGGCTTCGGTCACTGGGCCGGCTCCGTGGCCCGGGCGGAGAGGGGTAGAGACGAAGGATGATCCGCGCTCTCCTCAACATGATCAGATTGATTCCGGTGGCGATCGCCTCGACGGTATGGCACGGAATCCGGATCGTATGGGTCGCCCGCAGGACCCGCCTAGATCGGGATCCGAGACTCGTCGACCTCCCGCGTTCGTGGACCGACTCGCTTCTCTGGGCGGGCGGCGTCCGTGTCCGCGTCGAGGGCCTCGAGAACCTGGTCGAGCCCGCCGTGCTGGTCTGCAACCACGTCTCCTGGTACGACGTGTTCGCCCTCGTTTCCTATCTCCCGGTCGACGCCCGGTTCGTCGGCAAGAAGGAGATCGTGAAGATCCCCTTCTTCGGTCCCGCCTGGCTCGCGTCGGGGCACATCCCGATCGACCGGTCCGATCGCAGGAAGGCGATCCGGTCGCTGGAGCGGGCGGGGGAGATCCTCGAGGAGGACGGCGGCGTGATCGTTATGTTTCCGGAGGGAACGCGATCGAGGGACGGAAGCCTCCAGCCCTTCAAGAAGGGGGCCTTCATGCTCGCGCTGCAGCTGGGGGTCCCGGTGGTTCCGACGGCGGTTATCGGGAGTCGGAAGATCATGAGGAAGGGCAGCGCGCTCGTACATCCCGGCGAGATGACGATCCGGATCGGAGAGCCGATCACGGTGGAGGATCTGACGTTGGGCGACCGGGACGTCCTCGTCGAGCAGGCCCACGACGCCGTTCGGGCGCTCGGGGGCGGACAATCAATCATCGAAGCACGAGAGGAACGCGGTGTCGAAGATCGTTGATGTACGGGGACGCGAGATCCTGGATTCCAGGGGCAATCCCACGGTCGAGGCCGAAGTCGAGCTCGAGGGTGGTCACCAGGGTCGGGCTGCCGTCCCGAGTGGAGCCTCCACGGGGGCGCACGAGGCTGTGGAGCTCCGGGACGGAGATCGCGGGCGATTCCGGGGGAAGGGGGTGCTCACGGCGGTCGGGAACGTCAACGGCGAGATCCGCGATGCGCTGGTGGGGTCCTCGTGCGGGTCGCAGGAGGAGCTCGACGGGCGGCTCATCGATCTCGACGGAACGCCCAACAAGGGGCGTCTGGGAGCGAATGCGATTCTCGCGGTGTCCATGGCGGCCGCCCGAGCCTCGGCGACGGAGAGTGGGCGGCCCCTCTGGCGGCACCTGGCCCCGGACGGTGCGGAAACGGGGGTCCTGCCCGTGCCGATGATGAACATCCTGAACGGCGGGGCTCACGCCTCCAACAACGTCGATCTCCAGGAGTTCATGGTCATGCCGGTGAACTTCGACTCCTTCTCGGAGGCGCTTCGCTGCGGCACCGAGATCTTCCACGCGCTGCACGCCGTCCTCACGAAGCAGGGTCGCTCCACGGCGGTGGGCGACGAGGGCGGATTCGCCCCGGACGTCGGGAGCAACGAGGAGGCCGCAGAGGCCGTCCTCGCCGCCATCGAGGCCGCGGGATATCGCCCCGGCGAGGATGTGGTGCTCGCGATCGATGCCGCGGCGACGGAGATGTTCACCGACGGGTGGTACAACTTCCACTGGTCGAGTGGCGAGAAGCGGGATCCGGAGGGGATGATCGAGTTCTGGTCCGACTGGATCGACAGGTATCCGATTCGCTCCATCGAGGACCCCCTGGACGAGAACGACTGGAACGGCTGGAAGTCGCTCACGGACGCCATCGGAGACCGTGTGCAGATCGTCGGGGACGACCTGTTCGTCACCAACACGGAACGACTCGCCCGGGGCATCGAGTCCGACACGGCCAACGCGATTCTGATCAAGGTCAACCAGATCGGTACGCTCACCGAAACGCTGGAGGCGATCGGGATGGCGGCAGACGCCGGATACCGGTCGGTGATCTCGCACCGCTCCGGCGAGACGGAGGACACATTCATCGCCGATCTGGCCGTGGCGACCGGCGCGGGACAGATTAAGACGGGCAGCGCCTCCCGGACCGACCGGGTGGCCAAGTACAATCAGCTGCTCCGGATCGAGGAGTCGCTCGAATCCGAGGCACGCTACCCCGGGGATGCGGTATGGGACGACTGACGCGGATTCTCCTTCCGGGACTGCTGCTGCTGAGCGTCTACTACGCCGTGTTCGGGGGACGCTTCTCGATGTTCGAGGTCCACGCCGCGGGCGGAGAGCTCGAGGAGGCCACCGCGGAGCTCGAGCGTCTGAAGGCCGAGAACGACTCCCTCCGGGCCCGTGCCGACGCACTCGAGAACGACCCACTCGTCCTCGAGCGTCTCGCGCGCGAGGAGTACCGCATGATCCGGCCGGGGGAGCGGGTCTACGGGATCGACCGCGGGGACGGACCGGTGCGGCAGGACGGCGCCGACGCCTCCCCCGATGACCGCGAGAACTCCGACGAGCCCGGGTGAAGGCAGCCTTCGCGACGAGAGCCCGTCTCTTCTGGGCTCGGCATCGTACCCTCTTCTGGTGGCTTCACTCCCTCTGGGCACTGGCCACCGGGATCGCCGTCCTCATCCTCGCCCGCGAGCGGTACGGATTCGTACCCTGGGTCGTCGCCTTCCTCGGCGTCACCTGGGCGTCCACCCTCTACTTCGGGCGCGGCACGACGGAGGCGGACCCCGATGCGCTGCCCGGCGTCGGCGCCGAGATCGGCTCGTGGCTGACGAGGGGCATGTTCCAGGAGACACTCTTCTTCCTGCTGCCCTTCTACGCCTATTCCACGGTCGTGGGATCGTGGAACGTGGTGCTTCCGGCATCGCTGGCGGCGCTCGCTCTCTTCTCCTGCGCCGACGTCGTCTTCGATCGCCTGCTTCGGACCCGGCCGATCTTCGGCATGCTGTTCTTCGCCTCGGTGTCGTTCGCGGCGCTGAACCTGCTCCTCCCTCTGACGGTCGGACTCAGCCCCCAGTGGGCGACGCCCGTCTCCGGTCTTCTCGCCGTGATCGTTTCTGCCCCGATCGCCACGCAGGGGGCCGGTCGTCGGACGCGCAGGGAGCTCGCATATGCGGCCGTCGGCGCGGCCGCGGTCGTCGGGGTCACGCTCTTCGCGCCCATCCTCGTGCCGCCGGTGCCGCTCCGGCTCGACGCCGCCACCTTCGCGACGGACATCGATCGCGAGACGCTCGCACTTACCGACTCCATCGAGGGGACGGTGTCTGCCGGAGTGGTCGGGGAGCGCCTGGTCGTCCTTGCCGAAGTCTTCGCGCCTTCCGCACTGCCCGCGGCGATCCGGGTCGAATGGCGGCGGGCCGGTGAACGGGTGAGGGTGTCGCGAGAGATCGAGATCGTCGCCCACGGGGAGGGGTTTCGCGTATGGGATGCATGGGTCGCCCCCGCCGGCCGGATCGAGCCCGGTCGATGGGAAGCTCGCCTGACCTCGGCGGGTCGTCTGTTCGGCGTCGCGGAGATCGAGGTGACCGACGGCGGCGGGACGACCGATCGGCCGACCCGCCCGGTCGGTCAGCCTTCGTCCGACTCGTCCGCAGTCCCGGAATCGTAGCCCGCCGTTGCCCCGCCGATGCCCAGAGCCCGCTTGGCGACCGCGACCAGTTCGGTCCGTGACGCCCCCTCCGGCAGTGCCTTCATCGCTGCCTCGACGTCCACGCCGAGGCCCTCCAGCATCTCGGTCGCACCCGCGGGCAGCGCCATCGTCGCATCCGCCAGCTCCTCCGCGTCGACCTCTTGCTCGGAGGACATGCCCCCTCCGCCGATCTTCTTCGCGAACGGCTTGAAGAGGTCGATCGGGAGAGGAAAGAGGGTCGTGGAGTTGTTCTCCGCCGCGATCTCCACCACGGTCTGGAGGAAGCGGAGCTGCAGCGCCGCGGGATAGGCCTCCAGGATCTTCGCCGCCTGCGACAGACGGCGGGACGCCTGGAACTCACCCTCTGCGCTGATCACCTTCGCGCGCCGCTCACGCTCGGCCTCGGCCTGGCGGGCCATTGCGCGCTTCATCTCCGTCGGAAGGCCGATATCCTTCACCTCGACGCCGGTCACCTCGATGCCCCAGGGGTCCGTACCCTGGTCGATGATCGTTCGGACCTGATCGTTGATGCGGTCTCGCTCGGCGAGCAGTTCGTCGAGCTCGGACTGTCCGATCACCGACCGCAGCGTCGTCTGGGCGAGCTGGCTGGTGGCGAAGTAGAAGTCCTCGATCTCGACCACCGCCTTCGTCGGGTCGGCGACTCGGAAGTACACCACCGCATTCACCGTCACCGAGACGTTGTCCTTGGTGATCGTGTCCTGAGGGGGGATGTCGAGGGCGATGATGCGGAGGTCCATCTTCCGCATGCGCTCGATCCCGAACGGCATCAGGAAGATCAGTCCCGGTCCGCGCGCCGCGACGAGCTTGCCCAGCCGGAATACCACGCCGCGCTGGTATTCGAAGAGGATGCGGAGCGAACTCAGAATGCTGACGGTACCGACGGCTGCGATCGCGATCAGGATCGTGAGGGGATCCATGGATGTCCTCTGGGTCTCGGGAGCGGCTGACTACTCCATGAAGATACGGCCTTCGACCCCGGTTCGTTCATCTTGACACCCGACTCGTGCGAGTCGAGCTTTTCCGTTCCTCGCCGGAGTAGCTCAGCTGGTTAGAGCAGCGGAATCATAATCCGCGTGTCGGGGGTTCAAGTCCCTCCTCCGGCACTTCAGACTGTAGCATGGTGCAGCGGTCCCTGGCTGAGGAGAGCCGAACCCAGGGAACGGTCGGGATCGGCTCCGGCAGCCTGTCGGGATCGACTGCACCACGTTCTGCCACATGGCGTCGTGGGCCATGCAGGCCCGCGACGCCATGTGCACCGGCGGCATCGGTTCCGCTGGCGGCGTCAGTTGGGATGTGCAGGGTTCGACGCCTGCGCTGCCCGAAGCGACGCCTGTCCGAGTTCAGGCAGACCAAACGCCACAAAGGTTCGATACGGCCTCGATCGCCTCGATTCCGTATGCCCGGACAGCGCCAACAACTCGATTCCCGAAAGCTACCTGCACGGGCTCGCGTCGAGGTGCAGGGCTGGCCTCCTTCCAGCGCTGACGTCCGAATGTCTCGAACCAGTCGCGTCGACTGGACGGCGCGCCCCCGCGCTCACACGAGGAACGCAAACGCCAGCGCCCCGGCCCCGAGGCAGAATCCGAGTACGCTTCCGAGAATGCGCGCTCGTCGCTCTGTGGCCTCCCGTCGGGCGAAGGCCTCCGGGTCTTCCTCCCGCTCTACCGACTTCCGTCGGGCCGTGACGCGAGGAAGGTAGCGGAAGTGAGTCCACATGAATCCGCCGAACATGATCCCGAAGGCCACGACTGCGAAAACGGGTCGCCGGGGCCACGCCAGCACCACCGCCACAAAGGCGACGGCGAGCGTCACATTCATGGCCGCGAAGCGCCACACGCCCCTCCGCTCCTGGTCGTCCCGGGCCCGTCGCAGCAGGTCCCGGGCGCCGAAGGCGATCCCGGCGACCGCCCCGGCGAGGCCGGCGGCGGCACCCGCCAGGGCCCCGGCCGGGAGCTTGAGAAACCCGAGCCCCACCCCGATCGCCGAGCCGCCGGCCTGCCCGGCTGAGTGGGTCCCGGCCTCCACCGTGGCCGCTGCCGCAGCCGCGGGGGCACCCAGGGTGAGAGCCCCCATTACGGCAGCCGGGAAGCCCGGACCCGGGGCACTCTCCTTCACGCTCTTCACGAGAGAGCTCTCCAGATACTTGCGGGCCCGATAGAGCCGCTGCTTCACCGCCGTCTCGCTGAGATCGAGGAGTTCGGCAACATGCCGTACCGATTCATCCTCCCGGTAGTAGAGGAGAACGACCTCCCGGGAGCCGTCCGGGAGTGCGTCCACCGCCGCCTGCACCGTCTCCCTGCGCTCCCTTTCCAGGAGACGCTCCATGGCGTCGGGCTGCGGGTCGGCCGCCACGGCGAGAAGGTCGTCGGGATCCATGATCTTCACGCGGCCGCGGCGACGGCCACGGCCCCTGAGCGCCATGCGGGCCCGGTTGCGTGTCACCTGGCGGATCCAGGGGAGGAAGCTCGTGGCCTCCTTAAGCTTCGGCAGTTCTCGCCATGCCGCGACGTACACCTCCTGCGCGACGTCCTCCGCCAGTGTCGGGTCGTTGACGATGGCTCCGGCGATCGAGGCCACCGTGACATGGGTGGCCTCGACCAGCTGGCGGAACGCATTCCGGTCGCCGGCGGCCGCAGCGCGCACGTGGTCGGCGAGGCGAAGCGCGAGGGTGGAGCCGCTCATCGGTTCGCTCCCGGGGTGGGGACGGCACCCGAACCGGCCAGGAACTCCTCTACCGCCTCGTGGAGGAACTCCGGGTCGTCGAGCATGACGAAATGGCGCGCCTCCCCGGCGACCACGACCCGTCCGTGGGGCACCTCGGCGATCTGCGCTTCGTACGCCTCGCGGGTGCGATCCCGCGCCGCCGCACTCATCCCTCCGCCGGCCATTACGAGAAGAAGGGGAGAGGTGATCTCGGCCGCCTCGTCACGCAGGTCGGTGGTCATCAGTTCGGCGTAGGCCCGCCCGGCCGTGGGCCCATCGGAACGCGCACCCCACGCGGCGATCGTGTCCACCCACGCGCCGTCGCCGACCATCCGCTGAGCGGCCATGCGACTCTGCTGACGCATCTGCTCCTCGCTCATGCTCGCATAGAAGTCGGCCATCTGTTCGGCCTGGCCGGCCATCGTCGACTCGTCGGCATCGGCCTGCTGGAGCGCAGGCAGGAAGGGCACTCCGTCGACGGCCACCACGGGGCCCACCAAGTCGGGGGCCGTGGCGGCGATCGAGTACGCGAGGAACCCGCCCAGGCTGTGTCCCATGACCACGGGTCGTTCCAACCCCTCCTCCCGAACGTACTCGATAATGGCGTCTCGCTGCCCTGGAAGAAATCGCTCCGTTTCGACCGGCGGTACTCCGGCGAAGCCCGCCAGCGTGAGAACGTGCAGCTCGTATCGGTCGGAGAAGTGGGCGACCGTGGCATCCCATACGGCGCCGGAGGAGGTCATTCCCGGAATGAGGATCATGGGGTCGCCCGTTCCGTGGACCTCGACCTCGAAGGGGTAGGGATCCTGGTCGGGGGTCGCGGCCGGGTCGGCGGCCGAGCCCGCCGGGCCGAACCCCGAGATGAGGAGGAGCAGACCGGCGAACACCGGCGTATGGACAAGGGTCGGTCGGAGATTCATGTCGTTCTCGCGGTTGGTGTAGCGGAGCCCCACGCACCAGGGCTCCTCATCCACACCGTTGCCGCAGGCGAGCGACCGGTTACATCCGACCTCCCGGGAACGGGACTCGACGTCGGTCCGCCGTGTGCATGAACGGCCGGGCCGGCTGCTGAAGCGTCCCCGCTGCGGCGCGAGGCCGTGAAGTCGGCGATCCGGCAGGACCCCTTCCCCCTGCGGGGAGGACGACAGATCACGTCATCTCGACCGACGGCTCAGGAGCTTTTACAGAAGGAAGTCGACACAAGCATCGAGATTCCCGGGCGCAGACCAGTAGCCACCGGAGGAGACGGAGCATCACTCTTCCTCGAGCCAGAAGACCTGCTCTACGCGAACACCGAAGGCACGCGCGATTCTCAGGGCGAGGATCGTACTCGGTACGTACACGGCGCGCTCGACCGTATTGATCGTCTTGCGCGTGACACCGACGTGGGCGGCGAGATCGGCCTGAGTCCAGTCTCGCTCCGCTCGGAGCACCTTCATGCGGTTCGTGAGTGGGGACGCGTCGGGCATGTCAACCTCGATCGAGCACGAGGTACGCGATGATCGCCGACGCGAGTGCCACCGCAATTCCGAGCTGAGCCACGAGCGCTCCCGGAATCGGTACGGCAAGGGCGACGAGCCGGACAGCGATGAGGAATGCGCCGAGAGACCAGAAGCCTGCGGCATAGGCAGTCCCGCGGATGTGGCGGGTGCGCTCATCGTCGAGCGCCCGCGCAAGCGCCGGGTCCGCGGAAATCTTTCGTCCGATCCAGGCATGGCGTGCGCCGAAGGCGAGCCACGACACTCCGAGCGCGAGCGCCAGCCAGAAGAGCGTGTCTGCGGGAAGTCCTTCCAGACGATGCCCGAGAAACTCGTCGGAAAGGACTGTGACCTGCCAAAGGACGTAGGACGCGACGAACCCCTTGAGGGCGGTCACTCGTGACCGATCGATTCGATCCACGCGCTCCTGGCTCTCCACCGAAACCTCTTCTCTCATCTCAGAATCCTCCCCCCTGGCCGAAGCTCGTGTACAAGAAAGAGTATTGTACTACCCCAAAAGAGTAGCGTAAGTTACAATACGTCACGCGTACTTACCTTAACACGAGGAGCCCTCATGCCGCATCCCTTGTCACAGGTAGCGCTGGTGGTCGTGGGCTTCGGCCTGGTCGCGGGACTGCCGACTCCGGTCTCCGCCCAGACCGAGCGTGAGGTGACGATCGAATCCGAGCGGGGAGTGCACCTGGCTGGCACGCTGGTGACTCCCGACGGCCCCGGACCGTATCCGTCCGCCATTCTCGTATCGGGAAGTGGGCCGCAGGATCGTGACGAGTCCGTGGCCGGGATGAAGCCGTTTCGCCTGCTCGCTCGGCTGCTGCTCGCGGAGGGGATCGCTACGCTCAGGATGGACGATCCGGGCGTCGGTGGATCCACGGGCGAGTGGGTGACCTCGACGATGTCGGACCTCGAGGTCGACCTGCGGTCCGCACTGGATTTCCTGCGTGGGGAGCCCGACATCGAGGCCTCCGCAATCGGTTTGATTGGACACTCCGAAGGCGGAGTCGTCGCGATGTCTGTCGCGGCTCACGATCCGGAAGTGGCCTTTCTCGTGTTGCTCGCCTCCCCGGTTGCCCCGGTCGCCGACGTCCTCATGGCACAGACCGAATCCGTGCTTCGGGTCACCGGCGCGAGCGACGAGGAAATCGCTCGACACCACGAAATTCAGACGGAGACGTTCCGAGCCATTCGAACGGGGCGCGGGTGGGAGCGTGTGAACGACCTCACCGAGGCCGTGACTCGGGACGCCATCACGGCCCTCCCGGCGGACCGTCAGGCCATGCTCGGGGATCTGGACGCGGTGATCGCAGCTCAGGTCGAGCAACAGATCCAGCTCGCACAAGCCCCCTGGTTCCGATCACTCGCCCTCATCGACCCGCGTGAGTCACTTCGCGCCGTGAGGGCTCCGGTGCTCGCTCTCTTCGGCGAGAACGACCTTCAGGTGCCTTCCGGTCTCAACCGGGAGGCCGCCGAGGCCACCCTCTCGGGGGCGGGACATCCCGACTTCGAGATCGTGGTGATTCCAGGAGCGAACCACCTCTTCCAGGACGGAGGAACGGGGGACCCGGCTGAGTACGCGCAACTCTCCCCCCGCTTCAAGCCGGACCTCTCCGAACGCTTGACCTTGTGGTTGAGGGCTCGAATCGGAGGCGACCGATGACAGAGATGATTCGCATCGAAGGGCTCTCGATCAACTTCGGCGAGACGGCGGCCCTGCGGGGTCTCGATCTCGAGGTCGATACGGGTTCGGTGTTCGGATTCCTGGGTCCCAATGGCGCCGGGAAGACCACGACTATTCGTCTCATGCTCGGGCTGCTGACACCGGATGCCGGGAGCTGCCGTGTCATGGGCTTCGATCCACGGACGGAGTCACATCGGATCCGGGCCGAAACGGGCGCGCTTCTCGAACATCCGGGAGTCTACGAGAGACTCACGGTCGAGGAGAACCTGCGACTGTTCGGAAGGGTCAATCGACTGGACGGGGTCGCGCTGGACATCCGAGTGGGCGAGATCCTCGATCGCTTCGACCTGCGGCACCGGCGGGACGATCTGTCCGGTAGACTCAGCAAGGGAATGAAGCAGAAGCTCGGCGTCGCGCGCGCGATCCTCCATGAGCCGAAGCTACTCGTCCTCGACGAGCCCACGAGCGGCCTCGACCCCGCGTCGGCCGCCCGACTCAGAGCAGACCTGACGACGCTTGCCGCGGAAGGCGTCACCGTCTTTCTGACGACTCATGATCTCGATGAGGTCGACCGAATCTGCGACCGGGCCGCCGTAATCGACTCCGGAATGTTGAAAGCAGCGGGGTCGTTGAGCGAGTTGCGGGAGCGCACGGGAAGCCGGAAGCACAGGATCCGAATTCGGGAGAGCCCGCCTGCGTTGGAGGACGCCCTCACGGGGTGGGATCCCCGGGTCTCGGTCGAGGTCACGCCAGGTCGCGACGGGCCGGTCGTCGTGTTCTTCGAGGAGGGCCGCCACTCGGTTTCGGACCTGGTCGCATTTCTGGTGGACCGGGGGGCCCACGTCGAAGAGGTCGGTCCCGTCGGCCGGGACCTCGAGACGGCGTACCTGAGTTCTATCTCGGGAGGCGTCGATGTGGCATGACGTGCGTGTGGTGTTCTGGAAGGAATGGAAGGCGCTCGCGGACCAGATTGGGGGAGACTCGCGGGCGGGTCTCGCGATCGTCGCCGCCCTCTTCATCGGTCTGAGCACCTTCGCGGCATTCTTCGCCGGGCCGGGCTGGGTCGAGTCTCCGCTGGCGCTCGTGAACTATCCGTTGCTTGCAGCCTCGATCGCCATCCAGCCGATCGTCGATTCCTTCGCCGGGGAGCGGGAGCGCCACACACTCGAGACGCTACTGGCGTCACGCCTGTCCGACCGCGGCATCGTCGTGGGCAAGACCCTGGCCGCGGTGGTCCCCGCCTTCGGCGCCGGGCTCGTGCTGTTCGCGCTGGGAGTCGTGGTCGTGAACCTGAGTCCGGGTCGGTCGGGACCGTTCGTTGTTCCGCCTCCACTGCTGCTCTGGTCGACAGTAGCGCTGATCGGTCTTCTGCCACTGCTCGTCGCCGGAGCCGGCGTCCTGGTTTCACTGCGCGCGTCGACGGTTCGAAGAGCGCAGCAGATGCTGGGGTTCGCGATAGTCGCGGTCGTCCTCATTCCGTTCGTCGTGGTGATGGCTGCTCCCGCGTGGCTTCGGGAAGAGTTCATCACGACGGTTTCCTCGGCGGCCCCCGGGCGCCTGGTTCTCCTGGCCCTCTCGGCCGCGGTGGCGCTGGCCTTCATTCTCCAGGGCATCGCCATCAGCCGATTCCGCCGCGGACGTGTCCCGCTTGACTAGGGCGTGTTCACCCAACGGGTCCGCGCCCTTTTGGGTCTGAAGCGTGGCCCATCAAGGCGCGAGGAGCATGGCGTGGCAGCGTCACGTCGGCGACGAGCAACGCCGAGGGGAGGCGTGTCAGATCCCGATCCGGAGGACCGGGCCCTGTCTCCATCCTGCCGCGTTGTCGCTCCCTCGACTTCCTGATCCGAGTCCCCGCCGGGCTGGAGCGGGCCGCCCGCGCGACGGAAGCGCTCGGGAAATGGGGAGGACCGTGCGGATGGACTTCACCCCTCGGGAAATGAGCGACGTGGTAGCGCCTGGCGCGCCACCCGATCACAGCGGTCGACTCCAGGGCTGAAGAAAACGAATACCCGCCCGGGGGACTCCGAAACGCGCCGGACGCA
>JGI12109J20283_11913946_pt1 | contig 64296 bp, 50 predicted proteins | sample ElkSlonscriptome_12_FD_20283 | JGI IMG/M metagenome (IMG submission 20283) | reverse complement strand
AAGATGTGGCGGGTTGCCTCCAGATGTACCCGCCACTCCCGGTCACGCCTCAGGCGGCGCGTGGATGGTCAGCCACTGCTCCAGGTCGGTCATACTATGAAAGTTCAGCAGTGCTTCCGCCAATTCGAGTAAACGAACCGCATCAAGCTGCTGCACCCGGGCCGTCGTGACGGCATCCAGCGGACCACAGCGCCAGGCCAGCAGCCGTAGCACTAGTTCAAGCTGTCCCTCTTCGCGTCCCTCCGCCCGACCTTCTTCCCGACCTTCTTCCCGACCTTCTTCCCGGCCCTGCTCGCGCAGTTTGCGCATCATTGGGGTTTCGGGCAAGCCGTAGTCCCGAGTGATAATCTGTTCCGCCATCGCTGCGATCTCCTTATCGGTACATAACAGGAGCAACTCCGCCAGTAGATTTTCGCGCTGTTCGCCGCTGGTGCCCTGCACCACCTGCGCAATCGCCTGGGGAATCGTCTGCTCCGGCTGCCGGATGCGCGTCTGCCCAATCAGCGCCAGCAGTGCGGGGCGGTTGAGCGCCAGCAGCGCCTCGGCCTCCAGTTGCCAGAGGCGGATCACATCATACCGCCAGGACATCCGCACCTGTCCGTCCGGGTCATACAGTGCATGCTCGCCGGTGTCACGCGCACCCGCGCCACCGAGATACAGCACTACGCTGCGCATCGGGATATCCCGATACATCAGCGCCAGACGGGTGCCATACTCCAACAGGCGTAGCGACATTGGTTTATCGCTTCCCGGCCCCTGAAACTCGATATGCAGGATAACCTCGCGCCCGTCCGCCAGAGTCACAAAGAGCACCTGATCAGTGTCAATCGGGTCGGGTATGGCGGTCAACTCGCCCTGCCGGGTGGTCACGCTTCGCACCGACTGACCGAGTAGCCAGGTAGCGAAGTCGATTGCTGCCAGTGTCATCAGCCGCTTGAGCGGGTGATCGGTTCCCGCCATTGTTTTATTCCCCTGATACTACACTGGACATCTGTTCGTGGCGTTATGTGTAGTATAACACATGGGGAGAATGCGTAACAGGCCGGTGCATGCGTTTGGGTGCGGCGCACCGGCCGGGAATGCCGGCAGTGAAGGCATGCCACCACAGGCTTATCCGTCTTAACGCATCGGCGCACTATCTGCGCTGGTCGGTTCATCCGCAAACGTGGCTACGGGGGGCTCAAGCTCAACCCAGTCGCCCGAGTGAGCGCTCGAGTGGCGGATCGCTTCAATCACCTGCTGGATACGCAGGCCATCCGCGAAGGTTGCTGCGGGTGCAAGCGCTGCCGGGTCGCCCTCTAGCCCGGCGCGCAGAGCATGCCCCATGTAAACGGTTGCCTCCGCAAAACAGGCAAAGCTGCTATGGCTGATCCCCGCCAGCGCATCCGGGAATGTAATCGTATGCGCCGGCGTAATATCTCGCAGATCTTCATCATACCGGGCGTGCAGCAACTGCCCATCAAGAAACACCAGCGTGCCCTCATCACCATGCAGGGTGATGCTCTGCGGCTCTTCCATGCGCGCAACCATGCTGGCAATGACCACCGCCACTCCGCCCCGCGCAAAGCGCAGATGAAACGTGGCGAAATCATCGGCGGTCACAGAACGTACGTTGGTCGAGGTAAGTTGGCCGGATTTGTCCTGCGGTCGCTCGGTAATAAACGTGGTGAGAAAGCCCTGCGCTGAGGTGATTTCATCACCCAGCATATAACGCAGGATGTCGGTCTGGTGCGTACCGATGGTGCCCAGCACACCGCCCCCCTGCGCGGCATCGCTCCACCAGTTCCAGGGATGGCGCAGGTTAGCGCGCACACTGGCAATTGCGCGTACTTCGGCCCGCCGGAACTGACCAATTCCGCCCGAGGCAACCAGTTGCCGCGCCGCGCGTAGTGCCGGCAAGAACCGCAGTTCGTGATCAATCAGGGTAAACTGCTCCGGGCAGGAACGAGCTATCTCCAGCATATGCCGCGACTCGGAGAGTTGCAGCGCCATCGGCTTCTCGCACAACACATGCTTGCCCGCCGTCAATGCTGCCAGGCACATGGCGCAGTGTAGTCCAGGCGGGGTGACAATGCTCACCAGGTCCACATCATCCCGGGCAATCAGCGCCTGCCAGTCGCTGGTAGCAAAGGGAACATCCAGTTGATCGGCAATCCGCCGAGTCTTCTTTTCCTGGCGACCTGCAATTGCCACCACATCCAACCCGGCCGCGCGAAAGGCCGGGAGTTGCACCTGCACACCCCAGTTCGTGCCGATAATGCCAATACCCCGCCGACTCATGCTTCGGCAGTGGTTGGATCAATCACGGTTGCCACCCGCGCAACGGAATTTGCCGGGAAGCCACCCCGCTGCGCATGGTTGCGCACGCTCGCTTCATCGGGAGCGATATAGACGCAGTAGATCTTATCGCCCGTAACGTAGCTTTCGATCCACTGGATCTGCGGTCCCAACTCGGTCAGCACATTACAGGATGTCTGAGAAATCGACTGCAACTCCTGACGGGAGAGATTGCCGGCTCCCGGAATTTCACGCTCGATGATATACTTCGGCATTGTGGGCCTCCTCTAGCACCTTCAACTGTTCCAATTGCATCAGCGCATTGACAAACACATCGTGGGCATTGGCGGGCAGCGCGCGCGTCGCCAAAAATGCGTCCAGCATCGTTCCCAACGGACATGCGCCGTCAATACTGCATACAAAATCGACCAGATCGCGCGAGTAGAGAAAATAGAGGCGGCGATTGTCATAGCGATAGACCAGCCCGCCAAAACGTTCGGGCCGTACCGTCGCATCACGCGAGAGCACGTAGTGGGCATCGAGATTCATACTTTTTACCTTGTGCAAATGACACACCTTACGCGGTTGCCATGCAAACCGGACATTTCATGAGATCGAAGCTCGATTCGCCTGCGGCAGCATGGTATTTCTTTTGCACAAAAAATCTATAACCTGAATGTTGTGTGCAAAAGATTTCGGAATCTTCCGCCCTGCCGGAGGAGCTATGTAGGACCAGACGCAGGATCGCGTGATGCATATATCAGCACGGGCAGTTTCGCGTGCTTCGCTCATTTCGCGGCTTTCGCGGTCCAAACCCGTACCGGCTACTTCAACAGCATCCCGGCATCAACCTTCAACTCCTGACCCGTGATATGGCTGGCCTCATCGGAAACCAGCCAGAGGGCGGCATTGGCAATCTCCTGCGGCTCAACCAGGCGCACCGGGAGCAGATTATTGGCATAGAGATGCTCAACCAGTTCCTCCCGGGAAATACCGGCCGCCGTAGCCATGCCGTCAATCAGCGCAGTATTGACACCGGTCGGGTGGAGTGTGTTGACGGTAATCCCAAACTGGGCCACCTCCAGCGCCAGCGACTTCGCCAGACCGACTACCCCCCACTTGGCCGCGCAGTAGTGCCCCAGACCCGGCATCCCGCGCAACCCGGCCACCGAAGAGGTCATCACAATACGCCCGCCCATTCGCCGCTCGATCATCGTGGGGACAACATACTTTACCGCCAGCCAGTAGCCCTTGAGGTTAACATCCAGCATCGTGTCCCACCAGTCCTCGGTGACATCCCAGGTCAGCGACATATCGGCAATCCCGGCATTACAGACCAGAATATCGATCTGTCCAAACTCATGAATGGCCTGCTGCACGGCGGCTTCCATCGCGCCGGCACTGCGCACATCAGCCACCACCCCCAACGCCAGGCGACCATGCGCCCGCACCTGTTGCACTGTCTCGTCCAGGTCACTCCGCTGCGCCAGGGCATAGCGGGGGTAGGGCAGATCGGCACAGATATCAATGGCGACAATATTTGCGCCCTCACGTGCCATTGTTACAGCATGGGCACGTCCCTGCCCGCGGGCAGCGCCGGTAATAAATGCAACTTTTCCGTCTAATTTCCCCATAAGATTTTGACACCATTCACCATGTCTGAGGTCTGGTTAACCCGGTTGAGCATTCCTGTGGGCGTTCCGGAACGATCACGATACGATACTATCATCTATCAGTGCGGCACAGGTGTGGGTGGAATCACCCGCACCTGTGCCGTAGACCAACTTAATACACGCCACACATGCCGTCGATACTGACCTCCTCAATGACCAGTTCGGCGAGAATTTGCGGCGTATCGTTCCGACTTGCGTGGTTCTCTGCGCGCTGAGCTTCAGTTGTTGGATATACGTACGTTTCCGAGAGCGTGGTCACGACTTCCACGGCTGCGTCATCGTGTTGAAGATCCATAGCGAAGTCTCTCCTTATTTCAAGGCACAAAACCTTCATCCAGTTGAACTGCATGAACCAGCGATATATTACATTGTGAATGATAACACAAACACCATATCCGGTAGGATACGACACTGCCGGCCAAACAGTTACACATGCTGGATGCTTCCTATCATAGCATTCTCACCCCAGGCTTGTAACTCACTGCCTGGATAATTGCAGGTTGACCGATAGGGCAGTAAGACTGCTAACCAACTGGACAGTTTACCTGGCTTCTGTGGGGAAACATTTGACGTAGTGCGCGCCGGTCGGTATAATAGAAAAATAGTTAAACACCATATTTACAACTCTAAACATGTTTAACCTGCGCCCGGCGCATTTCAACCGGTTCACCGTATCCAGAACCTGTGTTACCTGTACAAACAATTAGAGAAACCCGAGACGCGGGAGGTCTTCGGAGCATACGCAGAGAGGCGTTTGGCAGTTTTCCCCCTGTACGCCAGGTATCATATGCAAAATAGTCCACAATGTACGACCAGTACATCCGGCGTATCGCCTCCCTGCAAAGTGCAGTATATTCCTCCCTTACCCACACCGCTGAATACGATCCTGTAGTACGCTACCGGCGCAGTGCCGGAAAAGAAGCTACTGTCGAATGTAGCATACATCAGAATAACGACTATGCAGTTCTGCAAGTTTGTTGTGCCTGAAGTAATCTTTGGGGCCGGCTCACTGGCACAGGTGGGGAAGGCCGTACGGCGACTGGGGGCAACCCGGGTGCTGGTAGTCACCGATCCCGGTGTGATCGCTGCCGGTTGGCTCGAAACACTACTTCCGCATATCGAGGCCGAACAGGTAGACCATGTACTCTGGTCTGAGGTCACCCCTAATCCCAAGGATTACGAGGTTGAGTCCGGTGTCATCCGTTACCATGAGAACAAATGCGATGCCCTGGTTGCACTAGGGGGCGGCAGTTGCATCGATGCCGCCAAAGGCATTGCGGTGTTAAGCACTAATGGTGGCCGGATTCAGGCGTACGAAGGGGTTGATAAGATCCAGCGACCCCTGCCGCCCATGGTGATGGTTCCATCCACCGGCGGCAGCGGTGCCGATGTCTCGCAGTTTGCAATTATTAGCGACACCTCACGCCGCATCAAGATGACCTTGATCAGTAAGTCACTTATCCCGGATATTTCGATTACTGATCCGCTGCTCTTGACAACGAAAGACGCCTATCTGACGGCGACAATCGGGATGGATGCCCTGACGCATAGCATTGAGGCTTATGTTTCGCTGGCGGCCACGTTTTTGACCGATGTACATGCCTTACGTTCCATCGAGCTTCTTTTCGCACATTTACCCTTGTCGGTTGCCGGGAGCAGTGACCTGTCCGCCAAAGCAGCGATGGCCCGTGGCAGTCTGCACGCGGGGCTGGCCTTCTCCAACGCTATCCTGGGCGCAACCCACGCGATCGCCCATCAGATTGGCGGTCTGCTCGACTCGCACCATAGCGCGTTGAGCGCCCTGCTGCTGCCGTATGTGATGGAGTTCAACCTGGAAGCCTGTCCGGAGCGCTATGCCGCTATCGCCCGGGCCATGGGGATCGACACCGCCGACATGACGCCCTTTGAAGCAGGCGCGGCAGCCATTGCTGCAGTCCGCAACCTGGCCCACCGCATTGGCCTGACGCAGCGACTGGCGGCGGTTGGCATGACCGAGAAGTTGGTTCCCGTGGTGTGCGAAAACGCATTGCGCGATGCATGTATGGCGACCAATCCACGTGAGACGACTGCTGCTGTGATCGCTACAGTGCTCCATAAAGCAATGTAATCATGCGGTTAGAAAGATGCTATTATGGAAACAACGCGCGAACACCTGCTTGAACATCTTACCGGGCTCAAGTCATCCAAGCGAACCTACTACCCGGAGTATCGGGAAAAAGAACGCCGCCTGGATCGGGCGATTGCCTCGATTGCCAATATCTCGGCGGCGCTCTGCAACACCACCAGCGGCGTGCCCTTCCTGGCCCAGGCCGTGGTCCGGGTGGCCGCCCAACATTTTGAAGCCGACTGGGCTGTTATTGCCCTGAATGATGCAGCCAGACAGCGCTGGATTACCGGCCACAATGGGCATGAAGCGGCAGTACAGACCAACACCGACATGCCCCTGGTGTTGGATACCGTGATCGATCAGGTCATCGCGCAACGCCGTCTCGTTGTAGCGATTACGCCCGGATTGCCCGGCATCCTGGGGGAACCGATGTTCCTGAGCCGGCAACTGGTCGGTGCCCTGGTGGTTATGCCGGGGCATCAGTTTGTGCTGGATGAACGGGAACTCTCGGTATTGCAGACTCTGGCAAACCAGGCAGCAGTAGCCTTTGAGAATGCCCGGCTCTATGAAGAGAGTGAACGCCTGCGGGCCGAAGCGACCGCGCACTACGAAGAAACCTACCGGCAAAAAACGCAACTGGAGGAGCAGAATCGTCAACTGGAACGCGCCCGGCGGCGGCTTATTCGGGCCCGCCAGAATGAGACGGTCAACAAAGAGCGTAACCGCATCGCCCGTGAACTACACGACAATGTCGCCCAACATCTTATCAGCATCGGCATGAATCTGGAATGGTGCCGCGCACAGTTGCTCCCGCAGACGCCTGTGTATGAGCGTATCAGCAGCACCAAGGAGATGGCCCGTGGCGCAATTACCCGCGTTCGCGAGGCCATCTTTGAGCTTTCCACGATCAAAACCAGCCAGGTCAGTCTGGTTGAGGCATTGAATGATCTGGCAACCGACTTTACCCGCCGCACCCATCTGCACGTTCAGCTCCATGTAGCGGATGCGCCGGGAACGCTCCCCACCGAATTAGAGTATGCCTGCTACCATATTGTGCAGGAAGCGCTCTTCAATGCCTACAAACACGCCCAGGCCGGCAGTGCCTGGATTGAAGTCCAGTTTGACGCGGAGTTGGTTCAGATTACTGTGACCGACGATGGCATCGGTATCCCGGAAGCGTATCTGCAGCAGGAGCAGGAGCCACATGTCGGACAGCCGGCCGGCCATTTTGGGCTTTGCACCATGCATGAGCGCGCCCAGGAGGTTGGCGGCGACCTGACCATCACACGCCGTCCATCGGGGGGCACGGAGGTCTGTATCACTGCACCGCTCCAGATGATCAACAGGAGTAGCCAGTGTGAACACGCCTATTCGGTTAATGATTGTTGATGATCATAGCATTGTCCGCCACGGGCTGCGCTCAATCCTGGAGCTGGAACAGGGCATTGAAGTGGTCGGCGAAGCCGATAGCGGACGGGTCGCCCTGGGCATGCTGGACAGCGTTATGCCGGATATTGTGCTGCTTGACCTGAGCCTGGGCGAGCGTGGCACCGCCGAGGGCATTGATGTTTGCCAGACGATCACGACTGGCTACCCGCAGACGAGGGTGATTGTGCTGACGACTTTCCTGGAGGAGCGCCTGGTGCTGCAGGCCATCCGCAGCGGTGCGCGCGGCTATGTGCTCAAGGATGTGGACGCAATCGATCTGGTTAAGATTGTCCGCGCCGTGAACCGGGGTGAGTCGGCGCTGGATACCCGCAGCGCGGCCCTGGTGATGCGCAATGTTCTGAGTGGCGATAACGTGGGCCAACCCGCGCTGGAGTTTACCGAGCGCGAAATGGAGATTATGCATCTGCTACGGCAAGGCTACTCCAATCGCCAGATTGGTGACAGTATCGCTATCAGCGAGAGTACCGTCAAGTTTCACATCCGCAAGATCATGCGTAAACTCGATGTTAACCACCGCACAGAGATTGTCTACACGGCCGGCAAGCTCGGCCTGATTTAGCCGCGGCTCTGCCGGCGACCTCAACGCCAGGAATGCGTACGCAGAAGGGTTCTTGCGGCAAATACAAATAGTCCACGGTTGTGCCTGGCAAGCGGCAGGAGGACAGGAGAAAAGCCGCAACCCGCCCCCGTCCTTTGTTCTTCGCCCTCTGCCCTTCGTCCTCTGCCCGCCGCATCGTGTATAATGGGAGCCGTTCAGACGATGTTCTATGAAACCCGTAACCCATAACCGGTTGGAGCCATATTGAAAGAAACCCGTCTCCACGCCCATCAGCGCCAGGTCCGGCGGCTGCAGCGGCGGCTGGAGCAGTTGCAGCAAACCAGTCAGCACTACTCATGGATCAGGGTTGGCATCTTTCTGGGAGGGCTGACCCTCAGCGGTATTGCCCTCTTCCAGGTGGGTGACTGGCTCTTCTGGGGAGGGTTGGTTGTTACTGCACTGATCTTTGGTCTGGTCGTCCGTTGCCACCAGCAGGTTGAGCGCAGCATTGCCCGACATACCACCTGGCAGGCCATAAAGATTACCCAGATCGCCCGGATGCAGCTTGACTGGACTCACCTGCCGGCCACGTTCATCGAGCAGCCGCGCTATGAGCATCCCTTCGAGGCGGACCTCGACATCGTCGGCGCGCGCTCCCTGCACCATCTGATCGATACGACCAGCTCGCGCGCGGGCAGTCTGCGCCTGCGTGACTGGCTAACAACGCCGGTTCCCGACATGGAACAGGTGATGCAGCGGCAGCAGCGTATCCGCGAATTAATGCGGCAACGGCACTTCCGCGAGCAACTGACCCTCCATGCCCGCCTCGCCGCGCGCACAGCGGAGAAGTGGGATGCGCAGCGTCTCCTGGCATGGCTCGACGGGTCTGCGCCAACCGCGCCACTGGGCCGCCTGCTTGTCCTGTTCAGCGCCTTTATTCTGCTCAATCTCAGTCTGCTCGTGCTGAATGCAGTAGGGTTGCTGCCACCTATCTGGCAGGTAACGCTGGTGCTTTACCTGGTACTGCTCCTGGCAATGGCCCGCGTGACGGGGCAGGTCTTCGATGAGGCGACCGCTCTGCGCGAGGCGTTAGAGCAACTGCTGGCCGTCTTTCGCTACCTGGAAACCTACGGCTACCACAACACACCCCATCTGGCGGCGCTCTGTACGCCATTCCGGAGCGAATCACAGCGCCCCTCCCACCATCTGGCGCGGATTACGCGCGTCGTTGCCGCTACCGGGCTACGCGGAAATCCCTTTGCCTGGTTTTTCCTGAATGCCGCGCTGCCCTGGGACATGTATTTTGCGTACCGGCTGCGGCAGCTTAAACGCAACCTGGCCGCGCATCTCCCGATCTGGATGGATGTCTGGTTTGAACTTGAGGCCGCCGGCGCCCTGGCGAATCTGGCTTATCTGAATCCGGAGTATACCTTCCCAACGTTCACCCCTGCCGCAGAACAGACCGGGACACCACTGCTCCGGGGACAGGGGTTGGGGCATCCGCTCCTCCCCGACGGCGCGAAGGTGCGCAATGATTTTGCGGTCAACACGCCGGGGGAAGTTGCGATTATCACCGGATCGAACATGGCCGGCAAGAGCACCTTTTTGCGGACGGTGGGGATCAATCTTGCGCTGGCCTATGCCGGTAGCCCGGTCGATGCCACCCGGTTTCAGATACGACTCTTCCGGTTATTTACCTGCATTAAAGTGAGCGACTCGGTGACAGATGGAATTTCCTATTTTTATGCCGAGGTGCGGCGGCTCAAAGCACTGCTGGCAGAACTGCAGCAGACGCACCCGCTTCCGCTTTTCTTCTGTATTGATGAGATTTTCCGGGGAACCAACAACCGTGAGCGGCTGATTGGCAGTCGAGCCTATATTCGCGCGCTGGTTGGCGGTCACGGCATTGGCATGATTTCAACCCATGACCTGGATCTGGTCCAACTGGCAGAAGAACTGCCGCCGGTCCATAACTATCACTTTCGGGATGCGGTGACGGATGGACGCATGGTGTTTGACTACCGCCTTCGCCCCGGTCCCTGTCCAACCACAAATGCGTTAACGATTATGCGGACTGAAGGGTTGCCGGTGCCGGGGCCGACTATGGACGAAGCAGAGTAGCGCCGATTGCGGCGGGCAGTACCACCCCGGCATCACGGACGCTGGTCCGGTGCCGGGGCAGCAGAGGAGATGTTCCGGTAGGGACAGGGGCGCAGCGCGCCTGCACTGCGCCCCTGGAAGGCGGCAGCATGGCTACCGTACTATAGCACTCCGTCGTCGGCAGTTCCGCTTCAGCGCTCACGACGGATATCGTCTGCCAGGTAGTGTACCTCGGCCAGTTGCGCTCGAAGCAACCGCTGCATGGCAATCGCTGTTTCCGCACTGCGTAGCGCCTGCCGCCGGGCCACCTGCGCCAGTCCCGGCTTGTTCGCGCGTTGGGCCAGGTCAATGCGCTGGAGCCAGCGCTGCCACTGCTCCTCGGCCTTATTGCAGCGTTGTTCGGTGTTGCGAGCCGCGACAAACGCCCGCATATACTGGTTACGTTTAATTCTCATACTCATCGCGGCGCTCCTTGGGTCGGCGTGAAGAAGCATAGCGCCCCCCCGTCGCGGAACGCCCCGATCCCCGGCCGGCAGCACGCCGGTTGCGCGCGCCACGCCAGTCCAGGCGATCCTGGCGCTCCTGCCGTTCGCGGTCTTGCCGTTCGCGCCAGGCCCGGTCAGGAGCGGGTTTGCTGCGCGGCCCGGACCGATCCGGGTCAACCCGCCGATTACCGTTCGACTCCGTAGAATGTGAAGACTGTGGCCCGCGCTGCTCCCCCCGACTGGAATAGCCACCGTCACGGGGGCGATCGCGCTGATCACTCGAGCGTGAGCTATCACGCCGTGTCCCGGAACGCTCATCCCGCCGCGAGTCGGATCGGCGTTCACCACTGGTACCGGTTTGCTCAGAACGGCGCGACCAGGAGCTACCCTCACGCTGCGTTCGGCGCGAAGACCGCTGGGACTGCCCAGCGTCCTGCCCGCGACCATAGCGCTCGCGCTGCCGGGAACGCTCATCCCGCCGACCGGCCGGACGATCGCTCCCGCCGTGCGCGCTGTCTATGCGCGCGCGATCCACACGTCGCCGCTCGCTTCCGACCGTCAGGTGTGCGCGGAGCGTTGCTACTTCTTCAGCCGTCAGCGCGCGCCACTGACCGGGCTGAAGCTCACCAAGCAATAGCTGGTCTTCCCGCACCCGCAGAAGCTGCTGGACGGTATATCCGAGCACCTGTGCAACCGCGCGAATCTGGCGCTTGCGCCCTTCGCGCAGCACCACCCGCACCCAGGCTCCGCCATCCGTCTCTTCCAGCAGATCAACCTCGGCGGGCGCAGTTCGTTCGCCATCAAGCTCTACCCCGGCACGCCAGGCATCCAGTGCCTCGGCATCCGGCGTCCGGTCCAGCAGTGCCCGGTATTCTTTCTCGACCGCAAAGCGGGGATGCGTCAGGCGATGCATCAACTCACCATCATTGGTGAGCAGCAGCAGCCCTTCACTCTCCATATCGAGGCGACCAACCGGGAATACCCGCACCGGCACATCGACCAGATCAACTACCGTCGGGCGACCCTGCGGATCATCAGCCGTTGAAACTACACCCACGGGCTTATTGAGCAAGATATAGGTCCGCTCGGTGGGTTGATGAATAGGATTGCCATCCAGCGCCACGGTATCTTGATCAATATCCACCCGTGTCCCCAATTCACGCACCACCTGACCATTCACGGTGACACGACCAGCAGTAATCAACTCCTCGCAATCACGGCGGGAAGCAACCCCCGCACCGGCGAGCATCTTTTGTAATCGCTCGGTATTCACACAACACCTTCCTACGGTCGCCGATAGCGTTCGACGGCAGACCAGTGAGTAACTACCTCTCTTCAGATCACATGTGGAGATTACACCCCGGCGGTAATGCGCATAGCCCGTGCCCAGCACAGCAATGCCAGGCATCACCGCTGATGTCATTGCTCACATTTCTTTTTGAACCGTCATCGTAAACGTTATAATGCGTGGCTCAATCACCGTACGGTGACCAGAACTACCTGTGTTGAGGAAGACTGCCTGTGCAGCGTCTCAGCGTCACTCAGGGTCAATCGCGCTGGTGTGGATGTTGCCCGACATGAATGGAATATGCATGCCTGATGCCGGACCAGGCAGGCGGATCGGTTGGTTTGGATAGGGGCGCACCCGTAGTAAAGCATACCAGGAAAAGACGATGGGCGAGGACAGTCCATCCGTTGTCCCTGAGTATCAGGCGTGTACCAACATGAATCTGGTTTTGGAACCTGATCCAGTATACCATAAGATGGTTCACTGTGTATACCCATAATGTGAGGAGATTATGATAATCTCGGGGCAATGTGGGGGCGTATGGCCGCCGCCATCCGCAGAACAGGGCAGCGCGGCGGCCCGGCCGCAGTTGACCTACCGGCCGGATCAAACGATCATCTGCGCGACAGAGCTTGCGCGTAATCCCTATCTGGACTATACTTGCCGCAGCGTAAACCAGACGCAGGAAGTAGCTATAAGCCCTGGACGCACCACGGCGTGCATCGCCATGTCATCAGCGACACGGGGATATCCAGGCGCTGACCGAATCGAGCATGTACGCATGTGCCCCACCGCCTCAACCGGGCAACAATGGGCGCACTGAGGAGGAACATACCATGTTTGGCGCGAATAAGAAGCCCCAGCCAACACCCCAGCAAATGAGTAGCAAACCGGAGACAATCATCGGTGTCAACACGCGCTTTGTCGGCACCCTTACCTCCGATGGCAATATTCGCATAGATGGTTCCGTTGAGGGTGATATTGAAGTGCTCGGCAACTTGATTATCGGTGAAACCGGCCGGGTCATCGCTACCGTGAAGGCTCAGAATGTGCATGTATCCGGCGCGGTGAAGGGGGAGATTACCGCAGTCGAGCAGCTTGAAATTTCGCCTACCGGGAAGGTCTGGGGCGATATTACCACGGCGGCGCTGCAGATTGAGCCCGGCGGGTTGTTCCGGGGACAGAGTGCTATGACCACCACCGTCGAAGAGCCGCTCCTGCTTGAAGCGCCGCGCGCGGCTGAAGCCGCCCGACCGGCCGAGGAAGAAGCCTCCAGTTCGAGCTAGAGGAAGACAGCATATGTCGCAGCGTAAATCATCACCCCGACACTCCACCACGCAACGCCTCACGCAGTCGTTGCAGCAGGTCTACCAGACGGTGCTGACTGCTCTGACCCTGCCCCTCCGGCGCAGTGGGGTTCACCTGGTGACACTGGCGCTGGTGCTGCTAACCATTTCCTTGCTGATCAACTTCGGCGGCCAGGTGTTGCAGGCCACCCGACTGGAGACCCGCCGCACAAATCTGGCAACTGAGGTTGCGCAGATTGAAGCCGAGAACCGCGATCTGCAGGGTGCCGTCGAGTATGCCGAGTCGAATGCCAATGTTGAACGTGTTGCGCGTGAGCAGCTTGGGTATACCCGCGCGGGTGAAACCGTGCTGCTGCCCCAGTTTCCTGCCGCAACCCCTACCCCTACCGCTGCGCCACCGGAAGTATTGCCACCACAAGCGCGAGAACCGAACTGGCGTCAGTGGTGGGGGGCTGTCTTTCCACCATCCAGTAGGGAGTAATCTCGGCTCACCCGATCAGATCCCCCGCATGAGTTGCTGATCGAACTACCCGGACACCTCGCGGATCGCCTGCGCCGTGGCGGTATCGCCCTGCGCCAGTGCCAGATCTGCCAGATCGTTCAGAATAGCGCTATCCAGGAAGCGCGCGCCGATGCCGGTGCTGATCGACAGAGCCTGCATCGCGCAACGCCGAGCCTCAGCATACGCGCCCAGTATGGTTTTGATCCGGGTTAGCCGGCGCAAGGCTGTCACCTGGAGCATGCGCTCATCCGTTGCCAGGCTAATCATCAGCGCGCGTTCAGCATGCCGGGTCGCCTTGGCATAGGCCCGTTCCGCATAGTCAACCCGGCAGAGTAACACCAGGGCAGTAGCCTCACCCGACCAGTCATCCAGTTCCTGCGCCAGCGTCAGCGCCTGCTGATGATACTGCCGCGCCGGAGCCGACTGCCCCTGCATTCGGCAGGCCTGCCCGCGCCCATTGAGACAGCGGGCCAGCAGCAACCGTGGGTCCAGTTGCGCCGTTGTCAGCGGTCGTTGCGCACCAGTAGCCCGAATTGAACGTCTTTTGTCAGGCTGTGACCGCGCCATACGCCGCTGCCGGTGAGCCATATACCAGCGATAGCGCATGAATGCCTGGTTGTGGTTAGACTGCGCACCCGACGCATCTCCCAGGCCGGCCAGCGCCCATCCCACAGCATCCCGGCAGGCTGTCCAGAGCAGCCAGGCCTGCTGTCGCACAGCGGCACTGCGCGTCCGGCGACCGGCCTGCCGGAGATGCCGGTACACCCGCGCCACCTGCGCAGACACACCGGCATACTCACCCATCAATAATGCATTGTTCAGTCGGCACCAAGCAGCATACGCCCGGCGCAGTTCATCGTTCAGACAACCGGCAAGCGCCGTTAACGCCCTGACAGCATCCTCCTGCACAATGCAATCACCGGATCGGGTATCTATCAAGAGGCGAATAACCAGCAGATCATAGCGCTGCAGCGGCTCCGCCGTCAGTGCCAGCGCAGTTACAAGATAGGTTTGCGCCGTGGCATGCGCATAGCGACCGACGGCATGCAGCGCAGCAAGCCGGCAGTAGTCGCGCTGCTTCAGCGTATCTTCCGCAGCGCCGTAGTGGTAGGCCAGTACCCCATAGATCACTGGAGCAATGCGTTTTATGCACAGATCATCCCGGTAGATTATTTCATACCAGTGCGCGACGGCAGCATGCAGGATGCGCCGCTGTTGAAAGAGCAGACTGGTGTAGGCCACCTTCTGGATCGTCCGGGATTTGAAACGGTATACACGGATGGAGCCATCCAGTTCCAGATCGAGGATATCGAGTGCCATCAACCGATCCAGTTGCGCCTGCAATTCCGGAAGCGCTAATCCGGATGGGTGAATTGCGGATAACAGGGGGAGTGGAAAGGTATGCCCAATCACCGCGGCGGCCTTCAATGTCAACTGGAGCGGCTCTTCCAGGCGATCCATACGGGCCTGAGTAATGCCCTGCACCGTGGCGGATAGATGCATATCCGTTGCAGCATCCTTCAGCCGGGCAACATCGTTATCAATATAGATCAGGCGGTTCTCGCGCAACATATGCACATATTCTTTGATCAGGAGGGGCTGTCCCTGCGCGTACTCCTCAATCAGACGATGCAGGGCGGGCGACAGATCATGCGCCTCCAGCAGCCTACCGAGCAACGCATGCTGCTCCTGCCTGGTCAGCGCACCCAGAACGATATGCCGGCAGTGCGGCAGGTTGCGCAAGGTCTGGAGCGCAGCCGGCGGCGGGCCGGTGAGTGGGCGATGCGAACAGAGCAGCAACAGGGGGTAGGAGGGGGACGCAGCGGGCCCTGCGCCCGCAGCAAGACGTGCCGCCAGTTGGAGGGAAACCTCGTCGGCCCACTGAATATCTTCGAGCAGCAGCAGCAGCGGCGACTGGCGCATGCGCTGAAGCAGCAGCGCCTCAGCCAGGTCCAACATCGCCGCTATTTCGCCGGCATCGGCGGCAGGCATGCCGGCAGCATGGGCATACGCCGCAGCCGCGTCCGCCCCGGGAAGACCAGACAATCGGGCCAACCGATGCATGACCTGATCCTGATCCAACGGTATGCGCCCCTGATGACCGCGTGACAATGTTTTCAGAATGGGCGTGAGCCGCCGGCGCTGGAGTGACAGCGGTAGTGCCGGGTTCAGGCCGCATACTTCTGCCAGCACCGCTTGCCAGGCGTGACCCGGCACCGCTTGCCGGCTCCGCCGGCAAATCCCCCGGTACGCGGGCAGCAACCGCCCCCACCGGCTCAGCATTACCGTATCCAGCAGGCTACTCTTCCCAATGCCTGCCTCGCCCTCCACAATTACGACCTGAGCCTGCCCCCCAATAGCCTGCGCCATGGCCTGCCAGAGCAGCGCGCGTTCATTCGTCCGGCCGATCAGGGGGAGTTGATCGGGCCGATAACGCTGAAATGGTTGATCACTCAACCGGATGGATCGCGGCATCTTTGTCACCGGCATAACCGGCACTGGTTGGGCCATGCCTTTCATACAGAGGAAGGATGGCGCACCGACGGCGTAATGCCCGACAACCTCATGGCGCATACGTCCCGAAATCAGGACAGTGCCGGGAGTTGCCGCCTCCATCAAATGCACTGCCAGGTTCATCTCGCTGCCCTGAACCGTGTATGCCCGCCGCACCAGGCAACCCACAGCACCTACAAACAACGTCCCAATGGAGATACCGGCGCGGGTTATCAAGTTGCGCTCCCGCAATTCGAGGCAGCAACCCACCGCACGGAGGGCATCATCACCATAGGCCACCGGTGCGCCGAACAGCAGGACCAACAGCGGACCCTTATCGCCAATCTCAACCTCGTTGAGCCGGCCGCCCCAACGCGCAACAACCGCCTGCACCTGGGCAACCAGGTCATGCAATGCCGAAGCGGTCGGTGGCCGTTGAAAGGCTGCAAATGCCGGAACACAGCGCCGATACTCGGCCGGCAGCACACCACTCTGCAGGCGCTCGGCGAAGGCGGGCGGCAAAAAGTGTTCCAGGGTTAATCGTACCGGATGTGACCAACCCTCCCCAACCTCCGGCTGCCGGGGTAACATCTGATGCGTGGCACACTGGTCGTGGTGGTCACCAGACGATGCCCCGACGGCACTACGCATGGGGAGTACATCATCGCTGGTGATGATGTACATTTTGCCCGTGGATGCCTGATCCTTGGCTGCCGCGGCCGCCTCCAGTGCCGGGCCGAAGAGGGTCATATGCACGCCATATGCCGGCAGTCCCACCAGAGCCGCCACACCAGGACCAGCCGCCACGCCAATCCGCAGGTCCAGCCAGGTGGGACCAGCGGGGGTTTCAACGGCCGGCAGATCCGCGACGGCAGCCAGCATTGCCTGTCCACATTCCCGCCCATATGCCGGATCAACCCGATCCGGCCACCAGACGGTTAATGCATCACCCGCAATCGCCACCACATCACCGCCGTGAGCGGCAATTGTCTGTACCATGACTGTAAAGAAATTGGTGAGTATTTCATGCAACTGCTCGGCACCGTCCGGTACCTGGGCAAAGGTGGCACTCAACGCGGAGAAGTTGCGCAAATCAACATAGAGAATGGTGGCATTAAGATACCAGGCACTGCCGGGATACAGTGCCATTGTATCAAGCCTGGCACGCAGCCAGTCGGAAACATAGGGAATAAAACATATGTTGGTTTGATCTAATTGCATCGCAAGCCATAATGACGAATGTGATAAATGATAGTACGATGTATTGTACAGAAATCCGGCAACTATTTCTAGTGCATATGGTGTAACTCTTCACTCCGCGCTAAGAGACTGTCTGAAACGGGTTGGGCATGGGGCGACGGCCCCGGCGCGGGCGTCCCGGCATCAGCCGGGGTGTGGCCGGAACCGGCTGCCGCCGGGACGCCGGGGGCGCGGTCCGGTGTCGCAGGGCACCCGGCATGCCGTGGGACCGCCGCGCATCAGCTTTTCAGACAGTCTCTAAGGTAAACGCTGTGCGGGCGCTCGTTCCTCCCATCACGAGATTCCTCACTCCGTTTAGAATAACTTCAAACGTCTGCGTCTCATCCGGTCAAACGTCCGGTTTGTGCGTCCACCGCGTACGTGCTATCGCAGAGATGTATGCTATAGTAGCAGGGAGATTCCACAAAACGATGTTTATCAAAACGGCCCAACCTGGCATATTTGTCACCATCCCTCACCATCCCGGTCGGCATCTGCATAAGATTGTGCCAATGGTCACCGCCGTTACCACTATGAGAAGGGAACTGCATGTCCAGAGTCATTACGCTACCAGCCGGTCCCCGCCTGCTGATTGAAGAGTTACCCCACACCTACTCGGTCTCAATCGGCTATTTCACGGGCGTGGGCGCCTGCTATGAACCCGCCACACTGAGTGGCGCGTCACACTTTATTGAGCATATGTGTTTTAAGGGTACCCGTGAGTTGCCCAATGCCATGCTCATCTCCGATGCGATTGAGGGTGTCGGCGGAATCCTGAACGCGGCCACCTCCTACGAGTCAACCGTCTACTGGGCCAAGGTCGCCGATATGCATTTTGACCGGGCCGTGCATGTGCTGACCGAGATGCTCTGCTGCCCGCTGTTTGATCCGCGCGAGGTGGAGAAGGAACGCCGGGTGATTATCGAAGAGATCCGCAGCCTGCAAGACTCCCCCGGCGAGTGGGTGCATGCGCTACTCCAGGAGGCGATGTGGGGCAGTCAGCCCCTGGGACGCGATATCGCCGGGAGTCCTGAGTCGGTCAGCGCGCTAAGCCGGGATGATCTGCTCACCTTCTGGCACAAACACTACTGTCCTGAGAATCTAGTCATCTCGGTAGCGGGCAATGTGCGTACCGACCAGGTAGTTGCCACGCTGGATGCCGCCTTCGCCCGGCATGATGCCAACCCAACTAACGGCACGCTGCCCGAACCGGCCGATCCCGCGGCGATAGCGTGCCTGCCGCATACCCACGACATTCGCCCGGCGCTGCCCGGTCCCCATGTTGCGCTGCTGCAACGCCAGACCGAGCAGGGCAACTTCTGCCTGGGAGTGCCGGCGCTCTCTTACCGCGACCCGGACCGGCGCGCGCTACAAGTGCTTGACACCATCGTCGGCGGAGGTATGGCTTCACGCCTGTTTCAGGTTCTGCGGGAGGAGTTGGGCCTGGCCTACCATGTCGGGTCATACCAGAGCGAACTGGCCGAAACGGGCATGTGGGTCATTTATGGTGGGGTTGAGCCGGAAATGCTGCGGGATAGCATCACCACGATCCTCGATATTCTACGCGATATCCTCAACGACGGTGTCACCGAGGAGGAACTGACGCGGGTGAAGGAGCAGGTCAAGGGAGGCATTCTGCTCTCGCTGGAGGATACCTGGTCGGTGGCTTCACGTAATGGAGCGCACCAGCTTCGCTACAACGAGGTCATCCCAATTGAGCGGGTCGTCACCGAGGTTGAAGCCGTCACCGGGGAGGATATTTTACGGGTTGCGCGGCGATTGCTCTACCGGGACGCGCTGCACCTGGCGGTGATTGGACCCTACGGCAGCGACGATCAGCAGGAACTACACACGATGCTCACAACCGCATTTGCAGCGTGAACAACAGGGGTCACGCGGTGGGTGCTCAAACCAGGCGTTTGAGCAGATGCAAGGCCGGCTTCGCCGGCGGCAGCAGGGTACTTTTCTTACTTTTTTCACGAACATCCGGCTCTTCGAGCCGGATGTTCGTGAAAAAGAAACGATATCTTCCGCCCTGCCGGAGGCAAATCGGTGCATCGGGGGAACCCACGGCGTAACTTGTGTATACGAAGGGTACTGGTATATGCGACACTGGCATGGGTATAAAACAGAGGAAAAGTTATGCCACAGGTAGCAATTATTGGCGCGGGAGCGGCCGGACTGGCAGCAGCGCAGGCACTCACGCGCCACGGCATAACGCCGACAATCTATGAGAAGAGTCGCGGGGTCGGCGGGCGCACGCTGACGCGGCGGGTATTTGACTGCATCGTTGACCATGGCGCACAGAATGTAAAAACGCCCACACCCGCGCTCGAGCAGCTTATCCACAGCAGCCATGATCCTGACGGCGCGCCGGCGTATGATATTCACCAGCCGGTCTGGACATTTGATGCCGCCGGGAAGATTGCCGTGGGCGATCCTCAGCAGAACGCCGAGCCCAAATGGGGCTGGCATAGCGGGATCAACCAACTCAGCCGGACGCTGGCACAGGGGTTGACCATCCGAACCGAGACGCAGGTTGAACGGCTGGTCGCCACCGGAACATCCCCCGGCTACACGCTGCTTGACGCCACTGGAGCAGTAGTGTGCCAGGCCGATGCGGTCCTGCTGACCCCGCCGGGGCCGCAGAGTGCCGCGATTATCGCCGCCGGCATGCTTGATCAGGCATTGCAGGAGCAGTTGCTAGACGAACTGGCGCGAGCCGACTACCGCCGCTGCCTCTCGGTTGCGCTGGCCTACCCGCGCCGCCCCGAGCTACCCTGGTATGCCCTGATCAATACCGACCGCCGCCACCCGATTGCATGGCTGGCCTGTGAGCATATCAAACCGGGCCACGCACCCGCGCAGGTCGGGCTGATGCTGGCGCAGATGTCCCACGACTTCAGTGTTGCGCACTGGGAGGCAGCCGCGCAGGGAACGTATGCCGGAGGTGATACACCGCTACCACCGATGCTCACGCAGGTACAGCAACTGGTGCAATCCTTGCTTGACAGCGACCCGGGGCCGCCGCTCTGGGCCGATCTGCAACGCTGGCGCTACGCCCTGCCCGCCGGCAGCGCCGATTTTGCGCAACTCAACCGCACCGGCAGCGGCCTCTTCTTCGCCGGGGACTATGTCGCCGGACAGGGACGAGTTCACCTGGCAATCGAAAGCGGACGGCAGGTTGCCGCGTTGATCGAGCAGTATTGCCGGGAGGGCTACATCACACGACGTACGCGGTCGTCCATCCAGCGGATGTGAATCGCCTGCCGCAGGCGAATCGGGCTTCCATCGGGTGAAACGTCCAGGTTGCATGACAACCGCGTAACTCCTGTACATCACTCGTACGCCAGCACATCACGCACGCTGACGCGGGTTGCATTGCGGGCGGGCAGGAGACTCGCCCCAAGCGCCAGCACAACCGAGAGCAGCAGCCAGATCAGGCCACCAGTGAGGGAGAAGTGAAACGCCAGCGGGTCCGCAAAGAGCAGTTCGCCCAGGGCATCACTCAGCAACCGGCTGACCGGCAACGCCAGCAGCGTACCCATCCCGCAACTGAGCAGTCCAATCAGCAGCCCCTCGGCCAGCACGATTTGCAGAATCACGCCGCTGGATGCACCGATGGCCCGCATAATGCCGATCTCGCGGGTGCGCTCGATCACATTCAGGCTCATCGTTCCGGCCAGCCCTAACCCGCCGACCAGCGCCACCAGGAATGCCATAAACAGCAGGCTAACGACAATCACCTGGATCACCTCCCGGTCGCCCTGGCTTAACTCGGTCATGGTCTTGGTTGAACTGACATTGATGCCTTGCCGTTTGAAGTGCGTTTCCACGGCGTTGACCAGCGCCGCCTGGTACTCCGGGCTGTGCCGGTCGGCCACGATCCGCAGATAGCTCGACTGGTCAACCTCGCGCGCAACCCGGCTGTAGTAGTCATAGTCGGCATAAACCCAGCGCAACTCGGCGAAGGTGGGCATAATACCCACAACCTGCCAGGTCGTCTCGCGGCCGTCAATCTTCAGCGTCAGCATGCTACCCACCTGCAGATCGGGATTCTCCGCCTGCATGCCGGTGCTGATGACCAGCGCATTCTCATCCTCCGGGCGCAGCCAGCGGCCCGCCTGCACTCGGGGCAGCATCGTCTGCGTATCCGGCGGCACCGCAAACATCTGAAGCGGTAGCCCTTCCGCATCATTAGGGAATACGCGCCGCACGCTGGTCTGGATCTGGGCTTCGGCGGCAACCACCCCCGGCAACCGCTCGGCCTCGCTGACCAGGTAGTCGGCGCGGTAGGTACGCTCCAGGTAGATCTCGGCATCAAAGTTGTAGAGCCGGGTGATCAGTTCGTCCAGCGTACCCAGCAGCGAGGTGCGCACGCTAAAGACGGCCACAAAGATCGCCCCGCCCAGGGTCAGCGTTATCAGCGTCAGCGCCAGCCGTCCCCGGCGGCGGAAGGTGTTACGCAGCGCCAGCAGCAGTGGCCGCGGTATGAACCGCAACCCACGCCCCGTCAACTGGGAGCGGCGCTGCTGCCCGCCCGGTTGGGCAATGCCGTGATCGTCCAGCGCGGCCCGGACGGTGATGCGTGTTCCGGCGAGGATCGGCCCGAGCGCCGCCAGCAGCGGCACGGCCAGACTCATGGCGGCCTGCGTCAGGATGATCATGCCGGGGATGCGCCGATTCTGCACATCAAAGTTGAGGAAGCCGGCAATCTCCTGGGTAAACACCCCGGTTGCCAGATGCGCCAGCGGCACCGCCGGAACCAGCGCAAGCAACCCGAAGCCGATCACCAGCAGCAGATACATGCCGATGATCTGGGATGAACGCGCGCCGATTGACTTGAGAATGCCGATCTGCCGGGTCTGTCGGGCCAGCAGCGCCCCGATAGTATTGACGACCAGGAAGCCACTCAGCAGGATCGCCATGACACTCATCACGCTCATCAGAGCGGTAATGGCGGTAATCACAAACTCCAGCGGGGGCTCCTCCGGGGTCGGCACCTGCGGAAAGGCGGGGTCCAGCCCGGCCTTCTGGATTTTGTCGTAGACCTGCTGCGCCACCGCTGCGTTATGTGCCTGGCTCTCGGCATGCTGCGCCACCCGCACCAGCATCTGGTTGAACGTGCGCGGCTCCCCCAGCCACTCCAGCGTATCACGGGAGATATAGCCGTAAACGGTGCCCAGGAAGGGTGTCGGCCACTGGTGTAGATCATGCACCACGCCGACAATGGGCAACTCCCGCCGGGTGCCGTCGGGCAGTTCCACCTGGATGGCATCGCCCACCTGCGCCGGCAACTCCGGCATGCTGGAGCGCTCGATCAGGATAGCCTGCTCCGGGGGCGGCCAGGTTCCCCGCACCTGCGCGATGGTATTGACCTGCATATCGTCAAAGTCATCAATCGCCGTAAACTGGATCGTCTGCCGGCGGTCAGGAGCCACCTGCACCTGAGCGGTGAAGACGCGACGGCCCTCGGCGGTCGCCACCTCGGGCATCTGCTCCACGACTTCCACCAGATCAGTGTCAAAGCCGCGTGTGTTGGACGATGCCGTATTGATGGTGAAGTCGGTGTTGTAGCCCGTCGCGCCAATCGCAATCGTAAAATGCGCCGGGTTGGTCGCGGCATAGGTCGCGCGCAACTGGTTCGTCAGGATATCCTGGCTGGACATGATCATCCCAACCGCGAACACCCCGATAAAGATCGCCATGACGACCAGCAGCGTGCGTGTTTTGTTGCCGCCCAGGTCGGCCAGGACTTTGTTCCAGCGGGGACGCAAGAGGAAGCGCGGATGCCACCCGCGCCGCCGCACTGCTGGTTGCCGCTTATGGGATGTCACCGCCATGGCTGCCTCCTATGCTTCGGCTGCCAGACCTGCCAGCAGCAACTCCATCGCGGCGGTGAACTGCGCCTCCAGCCGCACCGTCTGCGGGTCAATCGTCCAGAGCACAATTAAGCCCTCGTACAGCGCCGTCAGGGTGATAACGGTTTCGATCGGATCGACCGGGCGAAACTCGCCCCGGTCAATGCCCTGCCGGATTAGCGGTATCAGCGCGTCCCGGTAGGAGCGGGTGTAGGTCGCCTGCAAAAACGCACGCACCTCCGCATTGCGCGACGATAGCCCGTAGAAGTCGAGAAAGAGCGGCATCAGCCCAAGTTCGGCGATCTGCGCAACATCCTGCACCACCGCCTGGGTGAACTGCAGCAGGCGGTCACGCACGGCACCCTCGGCGGTCAGCAGCGCCTGCAAGCCGCTCAGTTCCCGGTCGAAGAAGCGCTGCATCAGCGCCAGAATAATCTCGTCTTTGCTCTTGAAGTACCAGTAGATCGCGCCCTTACTCAAACCGGATTCCTGCACAATGTCATCCATGCGCGCCTGGTGAAATCCCCGGCGGGCAAACACGGCGGCGGCTGTGTCGAGGATCTGCTCCTTGCGTTCGCTGCTGATATCCTGGCGAGGCATTGCTTTCTCCCGTATCCCGTATCCCGTATCCCGTATCCCGTATCCCGTATCCCGTATCCTGTAGGCCGTAGTCGGTAATCTGACAGGAGTTACGCGGTGCGCGTTTAAACGGGCCGTTTGCTCCCGATAACGGCGTAGTTCGCCTGCGGCAGCGTGGTACACTTTTTATCTTTTTCACAAAAATGTTGCACAAAGTGCAACATTTTTGTGAAAAAGCATGTCCATTCCACCCTGCCGGAGGCGAATCGGGCCGGTTGTCCCGGCAGACGCCTGGTTTGGAACCGACCGCGTAACTCGCGTAGTCTGAAACAATACCTGTGCCCAGACTAAACCGACTGGTCAGTTTAGTTTCAGGATACACCCTGGCGGCGGAGATGTCAAGCGGGGCGCAGCATGCTGCGCCCCGCTTGAGAAAATTCACATCACCAATGTTCCGATACGTTATGTCGAGTTATCGGCAGCCGTGTGCAGCAACTGTTCAAACTCGGACAGATCGGACACCTGCTGCACTGCCATAACGAGCCGGCGTAACTGGCCGGCGTGGTTTACGCGCCGAATATCTTGCACTAGCGACAACGGCGCATCAGGAAAGCGCACCAGCACGGCATCTTCGAGTAACTGTTGAAACTCTGTTTCCTGCTGGCGCAGTTGGGCCAACAATGCTGCTTCGCGCTCCTTGAACTCTGCGGTATACTCCTGCATCAAATAGTCAAAGAACTCCGAACTCATAAGTTTCTCCTTTCCGACCAGGTCGATAAAGCGCTGCGGGTTCAGCAACGGGACGGCAAATGCACCCAGGATCGAGAGCAGATCGCCCTGCTCGGTTTGCGGCGCTTGCTGCAGGACCACTTCAATCGCCTGTTGCACCAGCGGCGCACTCGCATTGTGCATTAACGGGCTCAGGACAACCAGCCCCAGGTTGGCCGACGCCAGGGCTGCTGCCGCATCCTGTTCCCATAACCGAATTCGACTAAATGACCAGGTCTGTACAACCTGTCCATCAACCTGCTGGATCAGCGTATCACCAACATCATGATCGGGGGCAAGGTAGACTACCGTACCAACCACCACTGTCGCCGGCTCCTGTTGACCAAACCAGGCCATATAGCCCGCCAGACGCCAGAGCACGGTTGGATCGCGGTATCCTTGCCACTCCACAAGGTGCAGATATTCCTGCCCCTGGGGACTACGAATACGCAGCACGGTATCCAGACGTGTGGCACTGGCCGGTAGTTCACGGCTCTCCACGCGCACCAGCGTTGCTGCCGGCAATCCGAGTAGGGGCAGGAGATCGGCCCCGCGCAACGCCATCAGCCGTTTGAGCGGAATATCTGTTTGCATCAATTCTCCTCCCGAAGGTGTGTTGCTGCCTATAGCATAGCATATCTGGAACCCCCGCGATAACGGGACAGCCAGGACATCGCCGCGCTACCCCGATCTACAGCAGGGTTGCCGGGCGCTCCAGCCCATGGGCCGCCATCAGCGCAGCATCGCCCATAACGACGTAGGGGCGACCATCGCCCACGATCTGACCTGCATCCAGCAGCAGCACGCGATCACAGACTTCCAGGATGAGTTCGAGGTCGTGGGAGGCGAGGAGAAGGGTTTCCGGTGACGCCTGCAAGAACTGGATCAGGCGTCGGCGGGAGCGGATATCGAGGTTCGCGGAGGGTTCATCATAGATGACCAGGCGCGGGTGCAGCGCCAGCACCCCGGCAATTGCCACCATGCGCTGCTCACCGCCGGAGAGTTGCTGCGGGGGACGCTCGGCCAGATGGCGGACGCCCGTTGTCGTCAGTGCCGCCTCGACTCGGGCCGCCACCTCTGCGCGCGACAGACCGAGGTTCTGCGGGCCAAAGGCGACATCATCCCAGACCGAGAGGCAGAAGAGTTGATCATCCGGGTTCTGGAAGACCATGCCGATTTCGGGATGAAACGTGCCCGGCGTTACCGGACGCTCAAGCAGCCGGATCATTCCTGAGTCCGGGGTCAACACACCGCACAGCAACATAAACAGGGTGGTCTTGCCGGCCCCGTTGGGGCCAATCACGCCGACGCGCTCCCCCGGTTGCAGCGTCAGATGCAGATCGCGTAACAGACCGGGCCGCCCGGGGTAGGCAAACGACAACCCGGTGACATACAACAGATGGGGCGCAACGCCCGGCGCTCCTTCGGCAGCAGGCGTTGGCTGCGGCGGTTGGGTGCTCATGCTACACCAGCGCTCCGGTGCGTAGCAGAACATCACCCACAACAAACCCGGTAGCAACCAGCAGCGTGCCAACCAGCGCCATCAAATCCGGTCGCGTCACCGGAACCAGCGTCGAAGCACAACACGCTGATTCATGACCATAGCCACGCAGGATCATCGCCTGGTAGACCCGCTCGGAGCGCGCATAGCTACGCACCAGTAGACTCCCGACCAGCGCCGCCGGCATCCGCAGGTTGCGCGGGCTAAACGCACGCCCCTGAAACCCACGCAATCGCATGGCCGTCTGCATCATCCGCAGATCGCGCCCCAATTCATGCAGATAGCGGTAGGCAAGCAGTGTCATATCGGCCAGAATTTCCGGGAGACCAAGCGCACGCAACGCCCGAACGCTGGTCAGGAAGGGCATCGTGCCAAAGAGCACAATGCTGACAGTAAGAATAGCACCAAAGCGGGTAGCAACCAGCAGCAGAAAGAGCAGCCCTTCGCGGTAGAGTGCCAGAGGCCCGATCTTCAGCAGGATCGTCGAGCCAACCAGCAGCGGAACCAGCAGCGCAAACAGCAGGAGAAACATACCCGGGTAGCGCAATCGGGAGAGGAGCAATGCGGCGGGCAGTCGGGACGCGGCATAGAGTCCGGCCGTCACCAGCAGCATGGCCGGAAGCAGACGCAGGTCACGCACAAAGGCAAAGGCAAACAGCAAAACCAGAAGCGCAACCAGCTTGCAGCGCGGCTCCCAGCGGTGGAGCGGCGAGTCGCGGTGGGCATAGGCATCAAGCGTGAGGTTCATCGGCTCCTCGGATGCCGGGTAGGGAAGGATCAGGCGCAGCGACCGGAACCGGCGGGGTCCACCCGGATGCGCCATCCAGCAGATCCGGCCGCACCCGTTGCAGGAAGAGCACCACCAGCGCGGTGAAAACGCCTTCGAGCAGCACGACCGGAATGTGTGCCAGCGCCAGCGCCGTGATCGCCGCACGTTCCATCCGAATGTCCAGCGTCGCCGGTATGGTGGTCACCAGCAACCCATAGAAGATCAGAACCGCCAGCGCCAGTCCACCGGCGCCCCCCAGAAAGCCGGCCAGACCTGTACCAGCGCGACTCTCCCGTCCAAAAAGGAACCGCAGGCGAAAGAGAACGTAGGCCAGCAACGCAGGCAGCCCCATCATCGTTGCATTGACGCCCAGTGTAGTCAGCCCGCCATGCTGAAACATCACCGCCTGAAAAAAGAGCCCGATCAAAATTGCCGGGACCGCGTAGTAGCCCAGCAGCACCCCCAGCAATCCATTCAGAATCAGGTGAACGCTGGTCGGCGGCACCGGGATGTGAATCCAGGAGGCGACAAAGAAGGCCGCCGTCAGCAGCGCCGCCTGCGGCACCCGCGCCCGCGGATTCGCCTGCCGGTTGATCTTGCGGAGCGCGTACCAGGTCAGCGCCCCGCCGGTCGCATACCCCGCCGCGCAAACCGTCACCGGGAGAATCCCATCCGGCAGATGCATAGCTACTTCCTGTTGATAAAGAAGAGGGCCGTACCAACACACCCCCAGACCACCGACGCGCCCATGACGAGCAGTTGCAGCGGCGTGTACCCACCGACACCGCCTACCGGCTGCATCACCGGGGCATAGCGTGCGACACCTTCACCCATCCCGGCAGCCGTAGCCATTCCCGCACCGACTGGGATCACAACAATATCGCCATGCCCGGACTGCCGCACCTGCACCTCCCAGTTGCCGGGCCGATCCGGGTCGGGCATAAAAGTAAAGCGTCCCTCGGCATCGCAAGTGCCGGTCATCCAGGGGTTTACCGGGTCGTCCGGGGCATAAATTGTCACCTGCGCTCCCGCCATCGGCTCACCATTGTCGAATTGCGCCACCAGCGCGACCGCCGGGCCAGTCGTGTAGGAGATGTTGCTGCCATGCGCGGTGACGGGGGCAGCCAGTGCCAGTGCCGGCAGCAACAGCAGCGGCAGGAGATAGTACCAGCGTATACTCTTTGCTCCTGGCATTATGTCAACTTTCACTCGTATTTTGGCAGTGGCCTTCGCCCACATGCGCCAGATGCATCTCGGTCAGCTTCGCATAGTCTTCGGCAGAGAGGCCGGCCTGGAGCGCGCTCATATCGACATCCACCATGCCATCCTGGGCCAGCGCGGCAAACGGTTCAAACCCCAGCGCGCCCGCGTTAATGTCGGCATCCGGCGGTGCAGATCCATCGCCAAAGAGATGATCAAAATGGAAGGTTGCCTCCAGATCCGCCGTTTCCCCGGCCTGCAGGATACCCTTGCGCTCATCACCAACGAAATCACCGCAGACATAGGCGCGCTCCCCATCCAGGCTGATGCGGAAGGGCAGCATTACGTCATCTTTCGCGGCGCGCCCCTCCATCAGGATCACCGCGCCGTCGGCAGGACCATCCGCCGCACGCACCAGTTCCCAGGCCAGCGCGTTGTAGCGCCCGGCGGCGGCTTCAACCGCGCCCACCAGGATGGGATCGGCCTGCGCATCACCCGCAGCCAGATCAACGGTGGTAGGTTTTTCCAGGCTGACCTGCACAGCGGCCTGCGGCATACCACCTGCATCGGCATCGAAGGGCGGATCACTCTGGTAGGCCGTGAGGTTCGCCGGCGTCACATACAGATGATCAAAACTGATGGCCCAGCCGTCGCTGGTGACAAAACCCTGGCGTACAAAATCCTCGCCATTGGCGCGAAACTCAAGGGTGCCCGTACCCACTTCGGAAGATACTGGCGGCGCGGCAGTGGGTGTATTGCCACAGCCCGAGAGAAGTAACGCAGTCAGCAACGCCAATCCAACCAGATGAACCCGCCATGTAGCCATACCACTTATGCTCCTTCATCTGCTACTGTTCCGTCTCGAAGCGTTCCTGGCAATCCCGACACAAACCCGAGAGCGCGAAGTGCTGAAGATCGGCGGCAAAACCATACTGCTGTTGCAGTTGCACGCGCAACGCCGCAATCAACTGCTCATCCGCCTCGATCACCGTGCCACACTGGCGGCAGACCAGATGAATATGGGGACCATGCTGGATCGTGGCATAGATCACCTGCCCGCCCCCCAGGTCCGCCCGATGGGCTAACCCCTCCTTCACCAGGAAATCAAGCGTCCGGTAGATGGTAGCGATATTCACGCCCGGCGTACGCTGCTGCACCCGCGCGAAGATCTCCTCGGCGGTCATATGCCGGCAACTGTGGGCAATCGCCTCGATAATCAGCGCCCGCTGCGGTGTAATCCGGTAGCCGCGCCGGCGCAGCGTTTCAATAGATGTATGACAGTGCGGCATTGCGACTCATTGCTTTTGCGAATACTTGCAGGTAGGAGGCATTATCTCCAGAAGGGCGGGGTTGTCAAGTTGGCCCAGGCATACAGAAACTGCCTGATGAACGGTGAGAAATTAGTCCAGATATGCCATCCTGGAGACCCGGCTTTCGCCGGTTGGATACCTGCCGGAACCGCAGCCGACTGCCGGGAACGCCCGGTCCGGCTGATGAACGGTGAGAAATTAGTCCGGATAGGTGCTGCACGGGAGTCCCGGCTTTCGCCGGTTGGATACCTGCCGGAACCGCAGCCGACTGCCGGGAACGCCCGGTCCAGCTAATGAACGGTGAGAAATTAGTCCGGATAGGTGCTGCACGGGAGTCCCGGCTTTCGCCGGTTGGATACCTGCCGGAACCGCAGCCGACTGCCGGGAACGCCCGGTCCGGCGAAAGCCGGGACTCCTGGTGCGCTGTATCAGCCCAACCGAAACCGGCTGCACTATATAAATCTTGGTAATAAAATCCCCAGTAATACACATGTATACCAGGGACTATACCAATAGCTTCAACTTTTTGGGCACGGATGGCGCTGAACAATTATCTCCCAATCATTCCCTAACATCTGGATTGAAAGAACGCATCATCATTTGTCGTGATGGGTCTCGATTGGTAGCAGATGATGCTGTTGCCGGGCGCTCCAGTGCCGCACTGATTCCAGCCTGCAAACTACCCCGCGTGATAATACCACTCAGTTCAACTCCCAGGTGAACCAGCGTCTGCGCAATCTGGGGCTGAATACCGGTCAGCATGACCTGCGCGCCCAGCAACTTCACCGCCTGGGCTGCCCGGACCAACGCCTGCGCGACCTGGGTATCCACCACCGATACGCCGGTAATATCCAGGATCACCAGTTCGGCCTGATGCTGCGCCACACCTTCCAGCAGCACTTCCAACACCTGTTGCGCCCGCCCGCTGTCAATTGTCCCGATCAGCGGCATAATCACCACATCCTCAGAAATCGGAATGAGCGGGCTCGACAATTCACGCAGGGCATCCCGCTGCGCATCGATGACCTGCTGCTGAAGTGCGGTCCGTTCGGTTTCCTGGCGCTGTTGCTCACTCATATCACGGATGATCGCCGGCAAGGCCAACAGGTTGCCCTGGCTATCACTAATAGCAAAGGCAGACACCTGCGCCGGGAAGGTGCTACCGTCCTGGCGTCTTCCGGTGAGCAAGCCGGTCCATGCCCCCCGCGTCGAGATTTCCCCCATCAAGGCAGGTATGCGTTCACGTTGATCCACATCAGTAAACAGTGTCGTATTCAGCATACCAACCGTTGCATTATCATAGCCAAACATCTGCTGCAAAGACTGGTTGGCATAGCTAATAATACCATCGGGAGCAGCAATACCGATTGCATCAGGCGAACTCTCAGCCAGGGCTTTGAAGATCTGCAGTTGCGCTTCGGCCCGCTTACGCTCCGTGATATCCAGGCCGATACCACCCACCGCATACAAATTGCCCTGGTCGTCGCGGATGGGAAAGTTTGTGGCAAGAAACGTAAGTGTTCCTCCCACCAGCGACACACTAACCTCACGCTCAACCGGGTTTCCGGTGGCAAATACCTGCTGTTCACGCGCCGTGGCTGCACTCGCCTCCTCGGATGACAGAATATCGAAGTCCGTCAGCCCGATCAGTTCGTCCGGCATACACCCGACTCTTTGCGCAGCAAAGGTATTGGCAATCAGGTAACGCCCGCCACCATCTTTTGCGATCACTCCGGCAGGCAGACCGTCAATCAACCCCTGCAACAGTGACTGGCTCCGGCGCAACTCGGCCTCAATCTGCTTCCGCTGCTCAATCTCCGCTTGAAGTTTCTGCAATGCGACCGCCAGATCCGCGCGGGTGGCGGCATCACTTGCGAGTAACTGATCGATCTCCTGCTCAATTGACCGATCCGATGGACGCACCACAAAAGTATCGCAGGCATCACCCCGGGCAATAAATTCAACCTGTTCCGCCCAGCACTCCGTCTCAAAGAGCAGCGAGAAGATCCCGGAGCATTTGCCGGCAGCAACACCACTGCCCCAGCAGACTCCCAGCGCACGCTGATAGAGTCCCTCAAAACTATTCTGCACCCGGATGCGTGCTTCCTGCTTTGCATGATCCAGCGACAGCAGCTCCCAGTGCCCCCAGCCGGCCAGAATTGGAAAGCGCGACCAGGCGGCGAAACCCTGGGCAAAATCAGGCCGACTGGTAATAATCTCCCAGTCGATATTGATATTACGCCGTCCCTCACTCTGCATCGCCAGGAAAAAGCGTTCGCTGCCGACCATCTTCTGGAACCCGGACATCAACCCGGCCAGCGTCGGTTCAATGAACATTGTTGCAACGGCTGCACCCTGAAAGGTACAGATGCCGGCATCGAGTTGCCACTCAATCGGGACACCGAACAGATCTATACGCGCATGCGGGGCAGCGGCATGCGGGTCTGCCTCTGCGGGTTGCGTCCGTTCAGTGAGCATCTGCTCCAATGCAGCTACACGCTGCTTGAGCTGTACATTTTCCGCTTGAACATCTGCAATAGTTGTGGTCATTGTGTATGCTCCATCTTATTCATTGCAAAAGTGATTCCGCTTTGGAACCAGCTCAATTGATAACATCAAAAGTCGAGATACCGGCACACCCGTTCGCGGATATACAAAGATATGTACAGCAGCATTATTACCAGTGGAGAAAATCAGTATTCGTGTCACCAGATCCGCAACTCACCATCACTTATACTGTTACCAATTATACTGATCAGGCATTACCAGAGACATACAAACGCATCAAGCGAATAACTGTAACGATCACGCCCGGTCACAAGACAGTACAATGACATACTGGTATCATAGATTGCACCGATACAGTCTGGGTTTAACCCGTAAACGGTATCTCCTATCAGATTCCAAGACAACGAGTGGCGATGAGGATAATCTGCGGAAAACGTGGAGCAAGCTAGATAATGAGGTTCGCTTGTGGATAAGCTCTGGTCGTTATCAGAAATCGATATTTTCCAGGATCTGTCGGAAGAGGAGTTAAAAATCATCGCCGACCGCGCTCCCATGCAGACGGTCACGACGGGTACGGTCTTCTTCTCGCCGGACGAACGCACCGAAGTGCTCTTCATTCTCAAATCGGGGCGGGTACGCATCTTCCGGCTCTCCGCCGAGGGCAAGGCATTCACGACGGCGATTGTCAGTGCCGGGACAATCTTTGGTGAGATGACCCTGGTCGGGCAACATATGCATGATAACTTTGCCGAGGCGCTCGACTCCTGCGTGATCTGCCTGATGAGCAACGAGGATGTACGCCGGCTGCTCCTGAGCGATCCGCGCATTGCGGCGCGGATTGCCGAAACCCTGGGCCGCCGCCTGATCGATATGGAACAGCGCCTGAGCGACTTTGCCTTCAAGAGCGTGCCACAGCGGGTCGCCGGCACCCTGCTGACGATTGCGCGTAGTGATCAATCGCGTCAGGTCTGGCCGTTTGGCAAGCAGCGCACCGAAGTTCGCGTCACCCACGAGCAACTGGCCGAGTTTGTCGGCACCTACCGCGAAACCGTCACCAAGATTCTCAACGAGCTGCGGGACCAGGGTCTGATCGAGTTGCGGCGCGGCAAGATTGCCCTGCTCGACACAACCGCGCTCGCAGCCGTGGCCGCTGAGGAGTAAGTACGAGCGGCTTGTTCCCTTGCTTAACTATTCCCTTACAAGGCGCGTACCGGTACTACAGAAACGAGAGAACGTACAGAACTTACGCGGTGGGCGTTCAAAACGGACGTTTGACCAGATGGAAGCCAGTTTCGCCTGCGGCAGCAAGGTACTTGTTCGATCTTTTTGGAAAAAAGTGGCTCTCCGAGCCACTTTTTTCCAAAAAGGATGTCCGGTTCCACCCTGCCGGAGGCGGAATCTCCCGTCGGGTCAACGACCGCGTAAGTCCTGTAACTTAACAGGACTTACGCGGTCAGTTCCAAATCCGGCATTTGCCTGAATAAACGGCCCGACTCGCCTCCGGCAGGGCGGAAGATGCCATGCTTGTTCACAAACATGTTGCACATAGTACAACATGTTTGTGAACAAGATAAAAACGCACCATGCTGCCGCAGGCGATTCTGCCGTTCACCGGGTGAAACACCCGGTTTGATGAACTACCGCGTAAGTCCTGTAACTTAACACCTGTATCATAATTCTCCCGTATAATAGACTGCGGTATCCGCATCAGTTTAGTTGCACAGGGGGAAAAGGATGTTTCAGACCATGATCAACGGCAGTATTGCCGTCCTGACCCGACCGTCCGTCGCAACGTTTGAGGAGCACGAGCAGAACAATCTGGGGTGGGCGACGATCTATGTCGCCATCGGTGCAGTCCTGGCCGGTATCTTTGGGGCAATTGCCTTCGCCGTCCAGCGCCCGTTCATTGAACAGGAGCTTGGACAGTTCGAGGAAGAGTTTGGCATGCAGTTAGATGTTGCTGCCGCTCAACCCACAATCACGGGCGCTATTTTCAGCAATCTCTTCGGCACGCTCCTGGGGTTCTTTATCTTTCTGGGAATTGTCTACCTGCTGGGGCGCGCGTTTGGCGGCACCGGCAATTTCGGGGAACTGGCCTTTGACATTTCGTTGTTCTGGACACCGCTGCTGGTTTTGCGAGCATTGCTCGGTATTCTTGCTTTTGGTCCTATCCTGAGTGCAATCCTGGGGTTTGTAAGCCTGGCCATTGGCATCTATAACATCTATCTGACCTACCTGGGCATTCAGTCCGGGATGAATCTACCAGGAAACAAAGCACTCTATGTCATCTTGATTCTGGTCGGTATCGTGATACTGCTCGGCATTTGCGTTGCGGTTATTTTTGGAGCAGCAATTGCGGCACTGATGAGCCAGATGCAGTAGCCACTTCCAGCGATTCAACTATTCGGGAACTGTATCGGGTGCAGGATGTAATAACACATCCTGCACCTTCTTTTGTCGTAAAAAAGCGCTTCTACTTGCCGCAGAGATTACCATAAGCACAGCACACATATTATAAGAGACTGTCTGAAAAGATGATGCGCGTCGGTCACACGGCATGCGGGGTGCCTTGCGACACCGGACAGCGCCCCAGGCGTCCCGGCTTCCGCCGGTTCCGGCCACACCCCGGCGGAAGCCGGGACGCCTGCTCCGGGGCCATAGCCCCATGACCAACCCGTTTCAGACAGTCTCTCAGTGCGCTCCTCAGTGAACTCCGTGCCCGCTGTGGCTGATATTCCTCGAATAGATCAACAAATCCGGGGCAACTGCTCCCCGCTGAGCATATCCACCACGCGCATCCCGCCAATACGGCTGCGCAGAAAGACCTTGCCGGGATGCGCCGCCACCACTTCGCCAATGATTGCCGCTTCGCGGCCCAGCGGATGCTGCTGCATGGCCGCCAGCACTGCGTCGGCGGCTTCCCGCGCGACGATGACCAGGCATTTGCCCTCGTTCGCCACATAGAGCGGGTCCAACCCCAGGATCTCGCATGCGCCGCGCACCTCCTCACCCAGCGGGATGCGCGTCTCTTCCAGGCGGATGCCCACCTGCGCCTGCGCCGCAATCTCATTCAGCGCACTCGCCAGCCCACCCCGCGTCGGGTCACGCAAGACATGCACCTGCTCCGTCGCCACATCCAGGATGTGCGCCACCAGTTCATGCAGCGCGGCCGAGTCGCTCTCCAGGGCAGTTTCAAACTCCAGCCCTTCGCGCACGGACATAATGGCGATGCCATGGACGGCAATCGCTCCGTTGATCAGGATTATGTCACCCGGACGTGCCCGCGTCGGCGCAACGGTAATACCTTCGCGGATCAACCCCAGGCCGGTGGTGTTGATAAAAATTCCATCACCCTTGCCCCGATCTACCACCTTGGTATCCCCAGTGACAATCGGCACGCCGGCCTGCTGCGCCGCCGCCTGCATCGACTGCACGATCTGCCAGAGTTCCTCCATCGGCAGACCTTCTTCCAGGATAAAGCCGGCCGTGAGCGTGAGCGGCTGCGCGCCGCACATCGCCAGATCGTTGACCGTGCCATGCACCGCCAGCGAGCCAATATCGCCGCCGGGGAAGAAGCGCGGGCTGATCACAAACGAGTCGGTCGAGATCGCCAGACGGCTCCCGCCGACATCCAGCATTGCGCCGTCGTGCAGCATCTCCAGCGACGGGTTGGCAAAGGCGGGCAGCAGCATACGCTCGATCAGCATCTGCGTCATGCGGCCGCCACCGCCATGGGCCAGCAGCACGGTGGGGTAGTCATTGATCGGGATGGGACATTGCAGTCCTGCGGAGAGATCCATACCAGTCACCGCGTCCCTTCTTCAACCTGCACGGCGCGACCATACTGGTAGTAGGCGGCGCATGCGCCCTCGGAGGAGACCATCGGCGCGCCCACGGGATGCTCCGGCGTGCAGAGCGTGCCAAACGCGGCGCAGTCGCAGGGCTTCTTCAGCCCCTGCATAATCTCCCCGGCCACACAGATAGTTGACTCCTCGGCGGTGATATCGGCGACGGCAAAGCGCTGCTCGGCATCGAAGCGGGCAAACTGCGGCTGCAAGCGATAGCCGCTACGCGGGATCATGCCAATGCCCCGCCACTGCCGGTCACACACCTCAAACACCTGGGCCAGCAACTGCTGCGCGGGCTGGTTCCCCTCCCGGCAGACCGCGCGGCTGTACTGATTCTCCAGGTCCGCGCGCCCCTCCTCCAGCGCCTTGAGCGTCATGTAGATACCCTGGAGCAGATCGAGCGGCTCAAAGCCGGTGATAACAATGGGCGCACGATAGTTCGCCACCACCGGCTCATACTCCCAGTAGCCCATTACGGTGCAAACATGGCCCGCCGCCAGGAAGCCCTGCACCCGGTTCAGGGGGGAACTCAGGATCGCCTCCATCGCCGGGGGCACCAGCACATGCGAGCAGAGAATCGAGAAGTTCTCCAACCCCAACTGGCCGGCCTGCCAGACCGCCATCGCATTGGCCGGAGCGGTCGTCTCAAAGCCCACCGCGAAGAAGACCACCTGGCGATCCGGGTGCTTCTGCGCCAGTTTGACCGCATCCAGCGGCGAGTAGAGCATGCGCACATCGCCCCCCTGCGCCTTCACACTCAGCAGGTCGGTTTCGGAGCCCGGCACCCGTAGCATATCGCCAAACGAGGTAAAGATCACCTCAGGGCGGCGCGCAATCGCAATCGCTTTATCAATCAACTCCAGCGGGGTGACGCAGACCGGGCAACCCGGCCCATGCACCAGCGTCACCGCCTCCGGCAGCAACTGGTCAATCCCCGACTTGATCAAAGTATGCGTCTGCCCACCGCAGATCTCCATAATAGTCCAGGGCCGTGTCACCAGCCGCTGGATCGCCTGAACAAACTTCTGCGCATCAGCTTCGCTACGGTATTCATCTATAAAGCGCATACTAATCTCCTTTGATTTACCCGGGCGTACGCGGTCATTAAACCCTGAAGGAAATGTCGTCTCCGAGCTACCGCAGACGATCCTGCCGTTTATCCAGGCAAACGCCCGGTTTGCACACCCACCGCGTAATTCCTGTTAATGTATGAGGCAGCATTTACACTGGTTGCCCAGATCTTCTATTCCCATGATAGAAGTCAACTATTGTACCGGATGGGACATGGTTTTATCCCATCAGAATAACGCGTAGCTCAACCTTCGATTCGCACCGGCAACAGCACCGTAAAAATAGATCCCTGGCCCGGCTCACTCATAACGGTGATTTTACCGCCCAGCAACTCGCAATAGTGCCGGCTGATCGTTAAACCCAGACCGGAACTGGAGAACGACTCATTCAAGGCCGTATCAGGCCGGGCAAACGCATCAAAAATATACTGCATCTGGAGCGGAGTCATTCCGATGCCGGTATCACACACCTCAAACACCAGGAAGAGTGCCGCGTTTTCTACCCTATCCGCCCCATCCACCCCGTCGGATAGATCACTTCCGCTGCGCAGTTCCTGCTGGTGCGTTGTATGCACCGACAGGCGGATCATACCCTGGTCGGTAAAGCGGGCGGCATTAGTCAACAGATGCAGCAACACCTGCCGCACCTTCCCGACATCCGCATAAAAAGTACCGGGGTTGTCCGGCAGCACCACTTCCAGCAGATTGCCGCGCTGCTCAATCAGGGGGCGCATTGTCACCACCACCTCCTCGACCAGAGCAGCCACGGCAAAGGTCTCCAGATGCAGCCGGGTTTTCCCGGCCTCAATACGCGAGATATCCAGCAGGTCATTGATCAGCGCCAGCAGATGATTGCCCGACGCGGCTATCTGATCGTTATTGACGAACAGATCGGTGACACCCTGCTGTTGCAGTTGCAGCCGTAACAGATCATTGTACCCCAGGATTGATGTGAGGGGCGTGCGCAACTCATGGCTCATATGCGCCAGAAATGCGCTCCGGGCACGATTCGCACTCTCGGCGACCTCTTTGGCATAGCGCAGATTCTCCTCAACCCGGCGGCGTTCCACAATTTCGGCCTGCAGTTCGCGGTTGGTATGCGCCAGAGCCAGCACACTGTACCCGGTCAGGCGCGCCCCCAGAAAGCTACAAAGCGCCACAATCACCAGCATTAATCCCGAGACCAGCAAAATCGCAGGCGCAAACGGGTTAATTACAGGTTGCAGCAATGCTAGAGCAACCGCCAGACCGGCCAGATCGATCAGGAGTACGGCCCAGATCTGCCAGGGACGCAGCACCAGGCTGGCGACAACTACCGAGATTGCCAGGAAAAAGGGCGATGTAATCGTTGCACCGGTGGCAACCATCGTCGCCAGCGGCAGCACAATCAGTTGCGCTACCAGCAGCAGTGCCGCCGGCGTCACCCACCCCTGCCGCGCAAGCAGGATATCGATCCCAAACATGACCGCGCCGGCGAGAATAGCCACCAGGCCCGATCGAGAGATATCAGGAATCAGCAGGACAATCAGTGCAAACAGGCCGGCCACCCCGGTTAAACCCAGAGCAACCATCACCACCATCTGTCCCCGCTGCTGCACCAACTCGTCGTCACTGCGAATGACCAGCAGTTGCCGCACACCCTGTTGCACCCCATCGCTCCCCAGGTCTACCGGACTCACGCTACGGTCATACGTTACCCTGCCCCCCGTTTGCGAGCATGCCTTAGCCTGACGTGCGCAAGCCCTATTGCTTTCAGCCGGGACGACTGCCTGCCGGAGCAGACTACTATTCTCCCGAACGGATATCGTTTGGGAGAATAGCAAGCGCCTGGCCGTTACTCCGGCTGTGGTATTTCCAACTCAGCCAGTTCATCCATCTGCCGCAGCATTTCAAATACTTGCGCGGCCTCTTCTTCGTCAATTTTACTGATAGCAAAACCAACATGCACCAGCACATACTCCCCGATCTGTACATCGGGGACATAAGCCAGGCACACCTCTTTGGTGATGCCGCCAAAGCTGACCTTGCCCATGGGCATGCCAATATCCCCGGCTTCAATCTGGAGAACTTTCCCAGGTACACCAAGACACATCACCGTACCTCCTAGGCTTCTTCGTTTATCAAGTACAACCGCCGATCTTCGACGCGATATAACATCGGTGCAACAATAATGTTGGGGTAGCGCAGGCGCAGGCGGCGCGCTTCGCTCAACACGAAATCAATCTCATTGTCGATCTCAAACATTGGCGCAAAATGCATAAAATGTTCATTGGCACGGGCTGCATCCCAACCCTCATGCTGCACCAGTCCCTCGATAAAAGCATCTTTTTTTGCCATCAGTCCAACCATGCCACAGTTGTTATGCCCGATCAAGGCGATGGCGTAGACCCGCCCGACCGCAATTGCAAAAGAAACTGAGAAATCGCTATAACGCAGATTGGCGCCCCCGGCACGAATGACATAGGCAAAGTTGTCGGGCATGCGCAACCGTTCCCGATAGTCCATACATTTACCGATTAATATCTCTGGTTTTTCGCATGTCGGGAATGGTTCACCCAGATTATGGTACTGGAACAGATGTTCAATCGGTGTATTGCGATACTGGGGAAAGATATTTTCAACCGTATCAACCGAAACCAGCCGATGCATAATTATTCTCCCTTCACAACAGTCAGCAACCGCGCTGCTGCTACTGCCACCTGTCCCAGGCTGATGCTACCGTCATTGGGCGGAACCTGACGATGCAACAACACGTCAAAACCGGCTTCCCGCAGACGAACGGTAGCCCGCTCCGTCAGCCGGCGATTCTGAAAACAGCCGCCCGCCAGCACCACCCGTGACTCCCCGACCAGCCGGGCCACGGTGAGGATCATCTCCACCAGCGCATTGTGGAAACGTCCTGCAATAATACTCGCTGAGACACCGCACTGCAAGTCGTGCAACACTGCCGCAACCAGCGGAGCCCAATCCAGCACCACGGGTGACTCCCCCGGTTGAGCAACCATGAACGGGTACGCATCATGTACGCTGGGATCGGCGCTAAACTCCAGCGCGATGGCCGCCTGCCCCTCGAAGCTGACCTGCTGATGCAGACCAATCAGGGCCGCCACGCCATCGAAGAGGCGACCGGCACTGGTTGTGCGCGGCGTGTTGAGGCCACGCCGCAGCATCTGCGCCAGCAACCGCCGCTCGTGAGGCTGAAATGCCCGGATCGCCGCCAGATCATCCCGCTCCAGCGCCGCCGCGCCATACAGTTCCCACAGGAGCGCCAGCGCTACCCGGCGCGGCTCCTTCACCGCCGCGTCCCCGCCGGGCAGACTGAACGGACGCAGGTGGGCCACCCGCCGGAAATCGGCGGCATCGCCCAGCAAGAACTCGCCGCCCCAGATGGTGCCATCAAGCCCATAGCCGGTACCATCCCAGGTGACACCCAGCGCCGGACCCGCCACCCCATGCTCCGCCAGGCATGCCGCCAGATGCGCATGATGATGTTGAACCGGGATCAGTTGGCAGTCGGCAGTCGGCAGTCGGCAGTCGGCACGGCTCGCTGTTTGCTGATTGCGCGCTGCGCGCTGCGCACTGCGCACTGCTTTCTGCTCTCTGGAAAGTGCCCAGCGGGTTGAGAGATAATCCGGGTGCAGGTCATGGGCGATTGCCACGGGAACAACTTCATAGAGGCGCAAAAAGTCGGCGATAACCTGCTCAAAGGCGGCCATCGCCTGAGGCGTCTCCAGATCGCCGATATGCTGGCTGATAAAGACCTGGCGCTCCACACTCAGCGCGACCGTGTTTTTGAGATGTGCCCCCACCGCCAGGATCGGCGGCAGTGGCCGGGGCATCCGCACCGGCAGCGGTGCATACCCCCGTGCCCGCCGCAGCAGGCGCGGCGTATCCTCCAGCAGCCAGGCGATGCTATCATCAACATGGCGCCGGATGGGACGATCATGCACCAGGAACTGATCGGCAATCAGCCCCAGGCGCTGCACCGCTTCCTGCTCATCGGTGCAGATCGGCTCATCACTCAGGTTCCCGCTGGTGGCAACAAGCGGGAAATCAAGTGCGCGCAACAGCAGGTGGTGCAGCGGGTTGGCGGGTAGCATCACGCCCAGCATAGCGGTATCCGGCGCAACATTCGCCGCAACCGGCGCAGACGGATGCCGCTCCAGCAGCACAATCGGCGCTTCAGGCGAGGCCAGCAGCGCCGCGGCAGCCTCCGGGATCACGCAGAGCAGGCGGGCCTGTTCCAGGTCACGCACCATCAGCGCGAAGGGTTTGTCCCGCCGGGGTTTGCGTTCGCGCAAGCGGTTAATCGCCTCGGCGTTGCGCGCGTCAACCATCAGATGAAACCCACCCAACCCCTTCACCGCCACGATCTGCCCGGCGCGGAGAGCAGTAACCGTACCGCGCAGTGCTGCCTCCCCCTCAGCAATGACCGCATGCCGGGAAGATGTGCCGGCAGTCTGATCCGGCGGCAACAGTTGCCGATCGCCGATCGGCTGCCAGAGCGCCAGTTGCGGCCCACAGACCGGGCAGGCATTGGGCTGCGCGTGGAAGCGCCGATCCAGCGGGTTATCATACTCGGCCTGGCAGTCGGAGCAGAGCGTAAAGCCGCGCATCGTGGTGTTGGGACGATCATAGGGCAGCGCACGAATGATGGTGAAGCGGGGGCCGCAGTTGGTACAGTTGGTGAAGGGATAGCGGTAGCGCCGATTGGCCGGATCAACCAGCTCCTCCAGGCAGTCGGCGCAGGTAGCAATATCGGGCAGCACCAGGACCGTCTTCGCGCCCTGCTCATCGCTGTGGCGGATGGCAAACTGCTCATAGCCCACCGGATCAAGCCAGGCCACATTCAGATGATGGATCTGGGCGCGGGGCGGCGGCGCTGTCTCGAGCCGCGCCAGGAAGCGTATCAGGGCCGCGTGCCGACCCTCAACCTCGATAAAGACGCCGCGTACGTCGTTGATCACCCAGCCGGTCAGGGCCAGTTCGGTTGCCAGCCGGTAGACAAACGGCCGGAACCCGACGCCCTGCACCGCGCCCCGGATCTCCACGCGCAGCCGTTGGAGTGTGGCCGTTTGTGGCGGTGCCGGCACACGCGGACGGGAACGCAAAGCGCCACCACCTCCGGATCTTCGTCGCCGCATCGCCGCACCACCTCTCGCTTGCCGCCAGTCAGTGGCGAAGCCGCTCAACCAGCCAGTCTACCCATTCCGGCACACCTTCACCCGTGCGGCAGCAGAGCGGGAATACCGGCACCTCCGGATTGACCATCTCAACGCCACGTTTAAAGTAGAGTACATCGAAATCAAAGACATCGATCAGATCGGCCTTGTTGAGCAGCACTATATCGGCGTGGGCAAACATACTGGGATATTTGTAGGGCTTGTCGTGCCCCTCGGAGACACTGGCGACCACAACCGCGATATCGGCCCCCAGCGAAAACCCCGCCGGACAGATCAGATTGCCGACATTCTCAATAAACAGCAGATCAATATCATTCAACGGCAAATGGTTCAGCGCCTTACTGACCTGGGGCGCATCAAGATGGCAGTTGCCCCCGGTGTTGATCTGCACCACCGGAATACCCCGGGCCGCAATCGTATCCGCATCAATACTCGAGGCCACATCCCCCTCGATCACGCCGGGGCGCACATCCGCGGGCAGATGGGCCGAGGTTGCCAGGATCATGCTGGTCTTCCCCGCGCCGGGAGAAGCCATCACATTGGCGACAAACACGCCTGCCGAGTCAAAGACGACGCGATTCTCAACCGCTACCTGATCATTCGCGCTCAGAATATCTTTCACCACCGGGATCTTCATCATCCACCTCTATGCTCTCAACGTAGAATTCTTTGCCGCCGGTAACCTGCGGACGTTCGCCACCGCAGGCCGGGCAGCAGGGCAGCAGGGGCGGACTGACCGACCAGGTATGCCCACAATCCGGACAGGTTGCCACGGCGGACTCCCTGCGGAAGTGCATCTCCGCCCCTTCGGCCGGCGTCCCACGACTCAAAATATCAAAGTAGAACTGCACCGAGTCATCAACGATACTGCTCATATCGCCGATCACCAGGTCAACGCGGACGATACGCTGCGCCCCGGCCTGCCGCGCCGTCTCCAACACCAGATCAAGGATACCCTGGGTAACCGGAAGTTCATGCATATAAATAGAACTGAGAACTGAGAACCAGAGAACTAAGAACAAAAGACCTGAGACCCGAGAGCCGGTCTGAAAAGATGATGCGCGTCGGTCCCACGGCATGCGGGGTGCCCTGCGCCACCGGACAGCGCCCCCGGAATCCCGGCGTCCGCCGGGTCCGGCCACACCCCGGCTGACGCCGGGACTCCCGCGCCGGGGCCGTCGCTCCATGACCAACCCGTTTCAGACAGCCTCTGAGACCTGAGACCTGGGAACCTGAGACCTGAAAACCGGACACTTCAAGCCGAGACGTTCAACCGCGTCATACGGCGCAGCGGGCAGTAGCTCGCCGGGGCGGTTTACTGACATGGCGGCTCTGATAGCTCCGGGCAATAAGAATGATATCTCAAACATTATGGTTCCTGAATGTACCCTATATTGTACCAGGTTGTCAAGTAGCGTGCCGTTATCCGCATCACCGGCTCACACCCCGGTGAACAGCGCGGCGACCTGGCCGGTGAAGCCGGGCAGCAGCGGCGATGTGAGTACATCAGATGCAGTCAGTGTGGCGACCAGCGTCAGGGCCGCCGGTGCGCGCCGGTACACCTCCACCTGACGCAGTGACCAATCGACAATCCAGTACTCCCCCACGCCCTGCCGGTCATACAGGTCGCGCTTCTCATCCCGATCACGCTCTGCGTTCTTCAGTCCGGGGGAGAGCACTTCAATCACCAGTTCCGGCGCAGCGTGCAGTTTGCCATCCGCCCCGGCAGCAGTCGTCAACCGTTCCCGGCTAATCCAGACCAGATCGGGCGCAACGGCCTCATCCGCGGCAAAGATAATCCCGGGCGCGGGTATAACCATACCCGGGCGGGTGGATTCATTCCAGGTTTCAAGTAAATACCCAAGCCGCCCACACACCACCTGATGATGCCAGTGCGGTTGCTTCGACACGTATAACTCCCCATCAATGATTTCGTAGCGATACCCCGTATCGGGAAACGCCGCCAGGTCCGCAATTGTCCAGCGCTGCGCGATGGTCATGCTTACCTCCTTACCAGCATACCTGGCCCTCATGATACCGCACATCCGAAGGTTGAGCGCGGGATGATAGAGATGCGGACTCTATAGCAAGCCCGGCGTCAGCAACCACACGCAGGCCGTCCCCGCGCCCGCGATACGGGCCTTGTCTGACCGCACTACGCCTATCTGCTACCACGGTTGGCAGATGTTCTGACGTTGCTGCCGCAGTAGGATGAACATAAACATGCAACAAGAAACGTAGCGAAGATAAAAAGCTATGCCCAATCAATTCGTCCAGGCATTGACGACCCAGCGCACCGAACTGCAGAACGAACGCCTGCCGGTGCAGGGCCGGCTTCCCGCCTGGCTCAGCGGTACGCTGGTGCGCGATACGCCCGCGCAGTACGAGGTGGGCGCGCAATGCTACCGCTCATACCTGCTGGTGCTGGATACGCAACGCTTCCGCGAGATCGCCCGCGCCGAGGTGCCGCAGCACATCCCGTTCGGCTTTCATGGACTATACCCTACGTCACCATACTGCTGTGGCTCGCCCTCGTGGAGGGAGCGGTCGCGCTGCTTGGTGTGATGGCACTGCTTGTAGTAATAGCCTTCGGCTACAAAGAGACATATGGTACTTGATCTATCTTTTTCACAAAAATGTTGCACATAGTGCAACATTTTTGTGAAAAAGAATTGAATCTTCCGCTAAACGCGCGCAAAGCCGCAAAGGACGCCAAGAACCGCAAAACCTCTGTAGCTTTGCGGCTTTGCGCGCGTCACTTTCGTCATGTTATTGTATTATATGCCTGTACCCTCATTCCTGATTTGTGGGTAAAGGTTCGTTGCTAACGAACAGGTATCGTACCATGACCGATCGGTTGCCGCTGCTGCTCCCCTATCTGCCCCCGCCGCTGCTGCGCTATGTGCAGGCGAACCCGGCCCGCCCGCCGCACTGCTCCGCCCAGCGCTTTGCGGCTGCCCTGCTCTTTGCCGATGTCTCCGGCTTTACCCCGCTGACCGAGGCACTGGGCCGGCATGGCAGTGCCGGGGCCGAGGAGCTAAACCGGCTGATGAATAGCTACTTTGATCGCATGATCAGCCTGCTCACGGCGGAGGGCGGCGAAGTGGTCAGCTTTTCCGGGGATGCCATCAGTGTGCTGTTTCCCGCGCTGGACGAACCGCCGGGGCATGCGGTTCGCCGGGCTTACCAGGCAGGCACGGCGATGCAGGCAGCGATGGCGGCATTTCACACCCTGCCGACGAGCGTCGGCCCGGTGACGCTGGGCATGAAGGTCAGCATCGGCGCGGGTGAGGTTGTGGCCCTCCAGGTGGGCGGTATCTTTGACCGCTGGGAGTATGTGATCGCGGGTGAGCCGCTGCAGCAGATTGCGGCGGCAGAGCCCCAGATGACGCGGGGCGCTGTGCTCCTCAGCCCGAAAGCGCAGGCGCTCCTCTACCCCGAACCGCTCCCGGCACACGCGCAGGTGCCGCTGCTCCCGGCAGATACGCCTGACCCGGACGCCCTGGCAGAGGTTCTGCGCTGCTATGTTTCGCGGGCAGTCGAAACGGCATTGCGTGCGGGCAAACATGCCTGGTTGAGCGAGTTGCGCCCGATGAGTGTGCTCTTTATCGGTGCCGATGGGATGGACTACACGCAGGATGCCGGGGGCCAACACCTGCACCATCTGGTGCGAACAGCCCAGTCAGTGATCTATCGCTACGAGGGGAGCCTGATCCAGGTGGTTGTCGATGACAAGGGCACGGTGATCCTGGCACTGTTTGGCGCGCCGCCCCTGGCCCACGAGGATGATGCCCTGCGTGCGGTGCGCAGTGCGCTTGATCTGCAGGCCCACTATCATGGCGATGCACCGCACGCAGACGGGATCGAGTTAAAACTGGGAATTGCGACGGGACGCGTTTTTGTGGGCCTGGTCGGGAGCGATATCCGCCGTACCTACGCCGCAATGGGCGATACGGTCAACCTGGCGGCCCGGCTGATGGGTCGCGCGGCGGTGGGAGAAGTCCTGTGCGATTTTGCAACCTATCGCCAGGCCCGCGAACAGATTACGTTTGCCGCGCTGCCGCCTGTACGACTGAAAGGCAAGGCCAGCCTGGTACGGATCTATCGGCCGGGCAGCGCACTTACAAACGAAGCGGCGGACTCACCGCTGCCGGATATGCTGAAGCCACCGACGGATCTGCCCTTCGTCGGGCGGCAGACGGAGGTGGCCCACCTGGAGGCGACCATGGCGGCACTCCAGGCCGGGCACGGGAATGTCCTGATCATTCAGGGCGAGGCCGGGATTGGCAAGTCGCGGCTGGTGCGGGAACTCATCCGGCGAGTGCGCGAACGGGGGTGGACCGGGTTGCTGGGGGTCGGGCAGAGCATCGAGCAGCAGACACCCTACCATGCCTGGCGGGATATGTTTAACGCATTCTTTGAACTGGAGGCCGGCACGCCACATGCCACCCGGCAGACCCGGGTTCAGACGCTTGTCGCCGAGATTGCGCCCGATCAGCGCGAACGCCTGCCGTTGCTCAACGATCTGCTCAACCTCGACCTGCCCGACACACCGCTCACGGCCGAACTGGACCCGGCCCTGCGCCGGCAAAATCTGGGGCTGTTACTGCTCAGCCTGCTGCACGGCTGGGCACGCGATAGTCAACTTATCCTGGTGCTGGAAGATGCCCACTGGCTCGACAGTCTGTCGTGGGAGTTTCTGCTGCAGGTTGCCCGCTCGCTGGCAGTTGTGGATGTTCCGATCTGGCTGGTGCTGAGTATGCGACCGGCGGAGGCCCATACCCCGGTAGCGGCGTACGCAGCAACCCTGCAGGCACTGCCCCAGGCAACAACGCTGGCGCTCGCCCGGCTGGACTCCGGGGATATCCTCCAACTGGTGACAGCGCGGTTGGGGCTGGCTCCGGGGGCGCTGCCGGACGCTGTAACCGACCTGATAGACCAGTATGCCGATGGGAATCCCTTCTTTGCCGAAGAACTGGTGCTGACGTTGCGCGACCAGGGACACATCAGCATCGAGCCTGATCCGGTAGAACCGCATGTGCGGCATTGCCGCGTAACCGGCGATATCCACCGCATGCATGCAACCCTGCCGACAACTGTGCATGGGCTGATCCTGGCACGCCTGGATCGCCTGGTGCAGGATGCGCAACTGATCCTGAAGGTTGCCGCCGTGATCGGGCGGATCTTTGGGCATGCCCTGCTTACGCATACCCTCCAGCGCCACACGCCTGTCACTGAAGAGATAGTGCCGCAGCATCTGCAGAAGCTGGATGCCCTGGATATCACCATGGCCTACAGGCAAGACCCCATGCCAATGCACATGTTTCGCCATGTTATCATCCAGGAAGTAACCTACCAGACCCTGCTCTTTGCCCAGCGGCGACTGCTCCACCGCACCATTGCCGAGTGGCATGAAGTCACCTACGGCGGTACCGATTTCTCAATCTTGCATTTTGCGTTGACCGAACCCACCATGCGGCCCACAGCGCTCAGTCCATTTTACACCCTGCTGGCGTACCACTATCGCCATGCTGAGAATACCGTGAAGGAGCGGCAGTATGCATGGCTGGCGGGGGAGCAGGCCGCCGTCCAGTATGCCAACACCGAAGCGCTGCAATACCTGACCCGCGCGCTGGAACTGACCGACGCCCACACCCATGCCGAACGTTACGCGCTGCTGCTGGCACGCGAGCAGGTGTATGACCGGCAGGGCAACCGCGCGGCGCAACTGGATGACCTGGCAGCCCTGGCACACCTGGCCGAGCAGACGGACACCCTGGCGTGGCAGGCGGAAACGGCCATCCGGCAGGCAAACTACGATATCGTCACGGGGGACTACCCCGCCGCCATCGCCGCAACGCAACGCACGGTTGACCGGATCGAGCAGACAGCAGCGCCAGAGCAAAATACCCTGTTGCCCCTCCTGGTACGCGCCTATCTTCAGGGGGGGCGCGCGCTGCGATTTCAGGCCGACTACCCGGCGGCCCAGCAGCAGTTAACGCAGGCACTCCACCTGGCCCAGGCTCACACACTGCTGGAACTGGAAGCCGAGGCGCTGCGGCAGCTTGGCGCAGTGACATTCTTTCAAGATGACTATGCTGCGGCACGCACGTATGACGAGCAGGCCTTGCAGCTATTCCAGCAGTTACAGAACCGCCAACAAGAAGCGCATACACTCAATTCCCTGGGCAGCGATGCCAGTGAACAGGGAGACTATACCGGCGCAATGCGCTATTACGAAGCGGCGCTGGCCCTCTTTCAAACCGTTGGTGATCAGTGGGGGATGGGGACAACCCTGGGCAACCTGGGGCAGGTCTGCCGCGAACAGGGGGATTACACGCGAGCCATACACGCCTACCAGCGCGGACTCGATCTGGCCCGCGCCACGGGTGATGCAGGTACGGAGGGCTGGCTCCTGGGTAATTCAGGCTGGGTCTTGCTGGATTGCGGGGAGTATGGAGAAGCGATGCAGATGTTTGCGCAGGCCTTGCGTGTCTGTCGCACCATCGGCGCACGTGTGGAGGAAGGATGGGTGCTCTCTGGATTGGGCCTGGTGTGCCATCTCCAGGGAGATCAGACGACCGCTCAAACCCATGAATACCAGGTGCTGGCACTGGCAGAGGCGAGCAACAACCGTTCGCTTGCCGGTGATGCCTGGCTCTGTCTGGGGCACACGCTGGCGGCAGAGGGCAAACTGGCAGAGGCACACCAGGCCTATACAACATCGCTTGCCGTATGGTACGAGGTTGGGCAGAGCAATCGCGCAATGGAGGCACACGCCGGTCTGGCACGGGTCGCCCTGCTCCAGGATGATCACGCAACCGCCCGGGCGCATGTGGAGCCAATCCTGGCCTATCTTGATCAGCACGCGCTTGCAGGCACAGATGAGCCATTTCGTATCTATCTGACCTGCTACCAGGTGTTGCAAGCCGGCCATGATCCGCGTGCCGGCCAGATCCTGCACACGGCCTGCGCCCGGTTGCGCGAGCGGGCAGACCATATCACCGACGAAGGGCTGCGCCGCTCCTACCTCGAACATGTTGCCGCACACCGGGCCTTGCTGCTGGCTGAGGCTGAAGGTCGTAATCCGTAGTCCGAAACCCAAACTCCGGAACTGCAACCCATAACCCACAACCCGTTTTACCGCACAACCAGCGGTAAATAGGTAGTTCTTGCCGGCGACTCATTCGGTTGGGCCAGATCGCGTGGGCGACTGTTGTCCCACCCCACGCTAACCAGCAGCGCCACTCCGTCGATCTCGAATGTCACGGTTCGCCCGGGTGCGCCACAGCCGGCAGCCGCACTGCCATCATCCGCAGGCACATTAATGGCGAAGACGACCTGATCAGCGGTGGCACTGTCGGCAAAGGTCATGGTTGTGCCACAGACCTGCCCGCCCACGCGGGCTACAACGGTTGTACCGGCGGGAACCTGCGTCAAACCGAGATCGGATAGCCGGGCATAGTAGGTTGCCGGCGGCACCGGTACACCGGCAGCGCGAGTGCGCGCATCCGACCGGGTTTGTGTCACCGCCGGCATGTCCGTCACACGAACCCAGTAGCCCTGACCATACCGCAATCCCTGCAGGTCATTAACCCATGCGGGCACGTCGATGTCATAGACTTTCCAGGGATCGGTTGTATCGTCCTGCGCATACCCGTAGACCGTGGTATACCCCTGCGCATTAATCCGCCCGAGCGCCTCGGGTACCGACTGAGTATCCGTCCAGGGATAGGCCAGAAGATTCCAGCCCGGTTGCACGGTAACACTGGTCATCAGGGCATACACCCCTGGCTCTTCTGCCTGTGCTGTAGCCTCATTCCGTTCGGTATCCAGATATGTTTCCAATTGTTGCCAGGCTCCACCTTCCAGGGCCCGGAAGTAGATCGTGATACCGCCTTCAGTACCCGGCGGTACTTCGCCACTCAGGTAGCCAATGCTGATCGCAGCATTCGCCTGCAACTGCGGGGCATTAGCAGTTGCTGTTAAGCGGTACGCCTGGCCTACGACTGCGGCCCAGGGTGCTGGGGCGAGGACACTGGCCGACTGCAAGGCATAAAACTCACCCTCGGTAAACTGCTCGTCTCGAAGGTAGAGGATGGCCTGACCATCACTCGATAGCACTGGCGCAGTTTTCCGCTTCAGTGAGCCTGGGTTGTTGCGGGGGACAGTTTTGCGCTTCAGTGAGCCCGGATTATCTCCGGGCACAGTTTTCCGCTTCAGTGAGCCGGGATTACCACCAATCGCATAGTCGCTCACAATCTCGCGGCCCTGGCCGTCCATGTCAACCCAGACATGCACATAGCCAGTGAACGCCGGTTCCTTCAGGGTAAACGTCCCGCTATAACGTCCCCCGGTTTCGGGCAGGTCAATCGGCGCGCCGGCCGGGGCTCCGGTAGGGTAGAGCTGCGCTTTGAGCGGCAGTCCCGGATCGACCCGTTCCACCGCAATCTCCACCGTACGCGACGTAACCGGCGTGATGACCAGATCGGGCTGCCACGGTTGGGACAGGCGGGTCAGTTCGATCTGCTGGTCATCCGCACTGACCGACTCGCACCCCAGACGGTCCTCCGTCAGGTTGTAGACGCACAGCCGGTCGCCGGGCCGCGCCCCGCGCGCTTCAACCCGATCCAGCACCGGACGCCCCAGGTCGATCAGGCGCTGCCGGTCTGACTGGAAGAGAAAGACCCGGCTGTTGGGATCAGGTTGAACGGCAACACCAGCTTTGTCGGTCAGGTAGAAGATCGGCGTCTGCAGGGTAGCGGCCGGTGACACTGGTGGGGTAGCGCGCACGCGCGTCACCGCCAGCGGCAGGGTGTTGGGGCCAGGGTTGGCATTGAATGTTGCGGGCGGGTTGAGCACGAAGGTCTGCTCTGGTTGCTCCAGTTGATCCAGGCGCTCCCAGTCGTAGAAGCGCGCCAGCGTCTCCCAGTCGGCGCGGCCGGTCTCCTGCTGAGAGAGGGTCTGCGCACACGCAGGTAGCCAGTCTTGTGCGGGGCGCAACTCGCTGCCGTTGTCGATGTAGGGATCGGCCATTGCGCCCGCGCAGGTCTGCACCGGGATCAGCCGGCCATCCTGAGCAAAGCCCAGGTAGTTATCATCAAGGAAGAACAGGTAGTGCCCCAGTTCGTGCGCGAGGGTGCGCGGCCAATCCTCGCCAATGGTCCCATCGGCCTCACCATAACGGTTCCAGACTGCACCCATGCGGATTTGACCCGGCTCATAGGTAATGGGCTTCGTCGCCCCGTTAAGCATTACCGTCTCGCTGATTGGTCGGGTGACAATACCGCCCTGGTTGGCATTGGGCCGCAGCCGGTTGGTAGCATAGATCCGCACATGGGCATGGTTCCACCAGTAGTCGGCGATGCACTCATCCGGCCTATCGGGATCACAGGCTGCGCTGGTTGCAGTTGCCGGGCCCCGATCATGGTGTAGCGTGATATCCCCCAGGGCGGCATGCCCGTCCGTCCAGTCATAAAGCGCAGTTGAGGCGCGCTGGAGGTCGGCTTCCAGCCGAGCCAGGTACTGCGGGTCATTGCGCGCATCCCACTCCAGCGCCACATCCAGGTTGAACAGAATGAGCGACTGGTCGGGTGCAACGGTAAGAGTTTGTACGCCCACCGCAGTCACCGGGTTAACATCCAGGCCGGTGGCAGTCGGAGCCGCGCTGGTCTGGTAGAGCGTGTAGGTCGCCGTGGCAGTGATCGGCGCTAATGCGATCAGTCGGTCGCCGGGGGTGATCACGCCGCGCCCCTGGAGAAAACCCTGCCCATCGGTGCGGAAGGGCTCGCCCGTACTGCGCATAAACGGCTCTGCCCCACGCAGAGCATTCGCAGGCAGACGGTAGACCAGCGCATCCGGCGCGGGCGTGCCATCAGTTTGCAAGACCCGCACCTGTGTGCCGCGCACGCGGAAGGGCGTAGTCTGGGCCGCAACAGAAGGATGCTGATATGGACCAGGGACACCATTGATGCCGGGGGTATGGCCGGGATAGGCCACGATCCGGAAGACCAGATTATCGGATTGACCCGCGAAGCCACTGGACAGGAGATCCCAGTTGAAGGTATGTGTGCTGCCCTGGGGGTCAGCCGCCAGGTTCGTGGTAACGGTTGACGCGGTGGGAACCGCCGCCTGCCAGTCACCGCCGCCATTCAGCGAGAAGAAGGCACGGACTTCGCGCACCGGGTCACCTTCCGGGTCGGCCAACGTGAAGGGAACCGGGATCACCTCACCCGACTGGATCTCCGGGGTGGAAAAAAGCGGCGCATCCGGGACGGAACCGGGGCGGGTGACGTTGATCCGGGGTGGATTGTTGGGCAGGCCAGTGGGTCGCGCCAGATAATTGAGATAAATCGTATTTTTGCCACCCTCTCCCTGGCGCTGCGCGACAAAATCGAGCGTCCCATCGTTGTTCACATCACCAATTCCGACAATCCCAACCTCATTGGATGGTCCGTAGGTAATCAGGAAAGTCTGGGGAAAATGACCGCTCCCATCGTTTCGGTAAACTCGGAAGGTGTCCGTAACCAGGTCAAGGTCGCCATCGCCATCGATATCCCCAGGATAGACGGCGGATTCATCCCCGGTACCAAAGGAACGCGTCTGCGTTTCCGGAAAATGACCGCTCCCATCGTTGAAGGTAATCCAGGTCTGCCCGAAGTACACGCTCACGATATCCAGGCTGCCATCACCGTTCAGGTCGCACAGTGTGCGATCCAGGGGGACGCCTGCGAGATGCAGGGGACGCGCGGCTGTGGCGAGAAACTGTCCCATGCCATCGTTGAAATAGACCAGGCTCTGAGCATCCTCATCGCTGACAATATCCAGGTCGCCGTCGTTGTCGAGGTCGCCAACGACAACCCGCCGGGTGTAGGCATCGGCACCAAACGCATACACCTGCTCATTCGGGAAGTTGCCCTGACCGTCATTGAGATAAACCATATTCTGGCCGGTTCTGGCGGTGACAACATCGAGATCACCATCGTTATCCAGATCACCGAGAGCAACATGGACTGTCTCGCTGTCGGCCGATCCGAAAGCCTGTCTATGTGGAAAATTCCCCTGACCGTCATTCAGATAGATGAAATTCGGACTGTCGCTACTGCCGATAACAATGTCGAGGGCTGCATCACCGTTCAGATCACCGACGGCGGTAGCATCAACCCATGATTGCATCGGTCCATACAGGCGCTTATCTTCATCGCGGAAATTCCCCTGACGATTGTTCAGGTAGACGGCTATGCGGCGTACGGCGGCATCCCACCCGATCATGTCAAGATAACCATCACCATCGAGATCCCCAACTGGTCGCCCCCACTGGCTTGATTCCAACGCCGGCACGTTATCATAGCGTCCCGGTTCGGTATTGAAGAAAATAGCGCCCTGGCGGTTGCCACCTGCAACGATATCCACCGCACCGTCCTCATTCAAATCCCCAAGTGCAACGCCGGCGGTATAATCATTACCACTAAAGGATGAACCTGGAATAGTGGTGTACGGTACGATGCCGGAGGTGCGCGTACCAATCTCGATGCTGTTCAACTCATTGCTTCCAGTGATAATATCGAGCACACCATCGCCGCTGATATCGCCCACTGCCAGACTGCGGGTTGATGGAGAAAAGGCACTGATAACAAGTGAATTTGCGTCTAAAAAATTCCCCGTAGCATCGTTAAAATATATGGTGTTATATTCTTGATCATTACCAACGACAATATCCAGCGCGCCATCGGCGTTGAAATCGCCAGGCGCTACACTCCAGGTGGTACTATCACCGGGGCCAAAAGGTTGAACATTGAAAGTGGGAAAGTTGCCGTTGCCATCATTAAAATAGATAACATTCTGCTGACCATCATCACCGACGACAATATCCAGCGCATCATCGCCGTTCAGATCACCGACCGCTATACTTCGGGTCAACCTGTTCGCCAGGCCAGGCAACTGCTCCCCGCCCGCCGGAAAATTGCCACTACCATCGTTCAGATACACCCTGTTCGGCTGTTCATAATTGCCGGTGACAATATCGAGCGCACCATCGCCATTCAGATCGCCCAGCACTACACTGGTCGTCTGGCTGTCCTCAGGCCCAAAGAGGCGAGAGCGGGCAGGCGAGAAACTGCCGTTATCGTTCATGTAGACAACATTCTGTGCCCCGCCGATAATCCGGCCAACTGCTTCCGAGGAGAGATCACTATTACCAGTCACGACATCGAGATCGCCATCCGCATCAATATCACCCAGCGCTATTGCCGTCGTTGTGGTGGTGCTTTTGGGGCGATAGATCTGTACGCTATCGGTAGGAAACCTGCCGTTCCCGTCCCGGTTGAAATAGATCGTACCCGCTTCCCAATAGCCACCGGCGACAATATCGAGATGTCCGTCACCATCAAGATCACCAACGGCCACACTCCAGGCCTCACCCTGCTGCCCGAATGGTCGCCGCTCACCAAAGCCGGTTGTGTCGGCCAGGGCGCGGGGAACTGCCGGGGTAAACGGTAGCAGCGCCGTAAACAGCAGCAAAACGACGAGCAACCAGCGGGCTGAATACGAGCGATTGAAAACTACTGATCCGGAGCGTGACCAGTTATGCATGAGGGTATCCTCCCTGGCGTTAACTATATAATTATCTATCCCTGGAGTTGTAGATCGTGGCGTTCCGAAGGCACTGCGATGATCATGCCATCCCGATGACCGATTTGTCTAGTATCATCGGATGAATATTTCATAATTGGTCCAGGAACGCCTGATAGACGTTACGGCCAACATACCGGGCAACCGTCGCAGAAACGTCGGAACCTTCGGTCGGTGTGCCAGTTGCGCGATCCGGGACTCCGGGTCGCGCAACTGGTGAATAACAGGAGTTACGCGGGTGCTCACGCAAAAGGCATTTTCGCCGCCGGCAGAGCGGAAGATTCCATTCTTGTTCACAAACATGTTGCACGTTATGCAACATGTTTGTGAGAGACTGTCTGAAAAGATGATTCGCGTCGGTCACACGGCATGCGGGGTGCCCTGCGACAGCGGACAGCGCCCCAGGAGTCCCGGCTTCAGCCGGTTCCGGCACACACCGGCTGAAGCCGGGACTCCCGCTCCGGGGCCGTAGCCCCATGACCAGCCCTTTTCAGACAGTCTCTGAAAAAGAATAAAACCTACCATGCTGCCGCAGGCGAGTCTGCCGTTCACCGGGTGAAATGCCCGGTTTGATGAATGACCGCGTACATCGTGTCACTTGACACGCGTTACGCGGTGGGCGTTTGGACCACGAACAACACGACATGAGCGAAACCCGCGAACAGGTGATCCCGCGTTTGGTGGGGGATATCGCCTCCGTCAGGGCAGAAGAAATTATCTTTTTCACAAAACAATGCACGTTGTGCATTGTTTTGTGAAAAAGAATAAAACGTACCATGCTGCCGCAGGCGGTTTGTGTTTCATCGGGTGAAACGCTCAGTTTGATGAACGACCGCGTACGTCGTGTCACTTGACTGACCGGTTACAATGACGGCCAGCGTTAGATTCCAATCAACTCGATCCAGCTGGCAATGCAGACCAGATGCAGTACCTGATCCGCCCAGATCGCAATATGCCGGCCTATATCGCCCTCGCGCCGCTGTCCAATCATCCGCTGCCACCATCCCAGGGGAATACGGGTATCGATCAGCAGGTGCAGGCTCCCCAGACCGAGCCCGGCCGGCCATCCCAGCGCCAGGCCGAGCAGCAGCGTATGAATACCGGCATGCAGCCAGGCCGCCGGATGACCTAGAGCTGTCTTATGAATTGCCAGCCACTCGTTTTGTAACAGCCAGTCGGCAATCAGGTGGGCGATGAATGCGCGTTCAAATGGTGAGAGTGTTTCCACAGCGGAATGCTACCTTGCTGTATTCGCTTAAAGATCATACAACGTCGGGCGTGAAAAGATTGTCAGGATACCGGCAGATTACCCTCTTCACATATGCCAAATTTTGGGTACACTTACTACAGTCATTCCCGTTTCAGGAACATACACGCCGCCGGCACGCCGGGAGTTGGGATGCGGACAGGCAGAAGCCCGTCCCGACCACAACCATCTTCCCCATGACTGCCCTGCCGGAGGAGATTTTGTCTTATGGACAAGCTACCGTGTACACGGTGTAACAAAACACCGATAACCTGGTCTAACTATAAAATGTAATCGTCGCAAAAACGACGCAGGCGAAGCCTATGAATAGTGAGACGACAACCGAGACCCTGCATATTACGCTGCTTGGCAGCCCCGGCCTGACCCGAAATGCAGAACCGGTAACCGGTCTGGCCTACAGCCGCGCGGCGGCCCTGGTCTACTATCTGGCGGCAACCGGGCGCAGCCACACCCGCGAGGCGCTGTCCGGGCTCTTCTGGTCTGAAACCAGTGATGAGCAGGCCCGGAAAAACCTGCGTGATGTGCTGGCTAATCTGCGGCGGGTGCTCGCGCCCTACCTGACCATCTCCCGCCAGACGGTCAGCTTGAATAGCGCAGCCCCAATCCTCACGGACAGCCGACGCTTTGAGTTGCATCTGGAGACAGCGCGGAAGGCCACCGACCAGGCCGACAAAGTGCAGGCGTTGCGCGCCGCTGTAACGCTCTACCGGGGTGACTTCCTGGAGGGGGTGTATGTGGCTCAGGCTCCGGCCTTTGAGGAGTGGATGCTGGCCGAGCGCGAGCGCTTCCGCCAACTGGCCCTGCATGCCCGACATACCCTGGTGACATACAGCGCCCAGCAGGGTCACTACCTGGAAGGGATCGATGATGCGACCCGCCTGCTGACGCTTGACCCGTTGCACGAGGAGTCCCACCGCCAGCTTATCTGGCTGCTGGCGTTGAGCGGGCAGCGCAGTGCCGCCCTGGCACAGTATGAAACCCTGTGCCGCATGCTGGACGATGAGTTGGGCATGGAGCCGACTGAAGAGACCCAGGCGTTGTATGAACAGATCGTAGACGATACGATCGCTTCCACGGCGGTGACGGCACCGCTGCCCCCAACCACCCGGCCACTCCATAATCTTCCCGCATCCCTCACCCACTTTGTTGGACGCGCGGCCGAGATCGCCCATCTGCTGGACCGGCTCGCCTCCGGTAGCGTGCGCCTGCTGACACTTGTTGGTCCCGGGGGAGTGGGCAAGACCACCCTGGCCCTGCATGTTGCCAACCAGGTTGTCGCCACCGGCCTGGCAGAGACGGCCTTTCCGCACGGGGTATTCTTCGTCTCCCTGGGTGCGCTCACGCCGGACTCCCGGACGGAGCAGGCTGCCCTTGCCAATGACCTGGCAGCCCGGATTGGCGATGCGCTGGGGTTTACCTTTGCGGGCGCGGATGACCTCTACACCCAGATCCGCAACTACCTGCAGACGAAGCAGTTGCTGCTAGTCCTTGACAACTTTGAGCAACTGCTGGGGGCGACGGAGTCTATCATTCGGCTGCTGCACCACGCACCGGAATTGTCGCTGATGATCACATCGCGCACACGGCTGAATGTACGCGGTGAGCAGATTGCTGAACTGGCGGGACTGCCGATTCCTGGCATGCAGGAGATGGCGGTTCCCAGCGTCTGGGAGCGCTATGATGCGCTCCAGTTGTTCCGCCAGACCGCCGAGGCCGTCCATCCGCAACTGGCCTGGACTGCGGCGGACAAAGCGGCAGCGGCCCGAATTTGCCGGCTGGTTGGTGGGCTACCGTTGGGGATTGAACTGGCGGCCAGCATGGTTCGGCTCTTGCCAGTGGCGGAGATTGCGCGGGAACTGGAGCAAAACCTGAACATTCTCTACGATACACGCCGGGACACGCCCGAGCGGCACCAGAGCCTGCGCGCCGTCTTTGACCACTCCTGGAGCCTGTTGTCCCCGGAAGAACGGATGGTTGTGCGGCGGCTATCGGTCTTTCGGGATGGCTTCAACCAGGTTGTCGCCGAATATGTTTGCAGTGATCATGCCGGCGTGGGAAATGGCGATCCGCTGCCCACACCGTCTGCAATGCGGTCAACCGGCCAGTTTCTCGCGCTCTTCGCAACGCTGGTTGATAGCTCGCTGGTACGCCGGGTGATAACCGGGGAGCATGAAACCGCCAGTACTCGCTTCCATCTGCTGGAGGTGGTACGCCAGTATGCCGCCGAACAGTTAACCCTGGCAATGGATGCGGCTGAGGAGGCTGCCCACGCGGTCCGGGACCGCCACTGCCACTACTACCTCGCCTTCGTCCGGGAGCACGCGGCCAAGCTGCGCGGTCCCGGTCAGCGGGAGACGACTGAAACTGTTCACCAGGAGCTTGAGAATATCCGGCATGCCTGGCAGTGGGCCGTTGCCCGCGGGCACTACCAGGCGCTTGACTGGGCGGCAATGGGTCTGTTCTACGTTTACGAGATGCAGAGCTGGTTTCAGGAGGGCGCGACGGCCTTTGCCGCAGCCGCTGAATGTCTGGCAGCGCTCCAGAATACTGAGCCGGCGGACGATGTTCAGCGGATTGGAGGAATGTTGCTGGCGCAGCAAGGATGGTTTACCTTCCATCTGGGCCGGCAAGAGGCAGCCCGGGCGCTGCTGGAGCGCAGCCTGACGCTGCTGCGTCCACTGAACCGGGAGGCGGAGCTTATCTTCCCGCTGAATCGCCTCGCAGCCATCACCTATCATGCCGGTGACTATACGCGGGCCACCCAACTGGTGCAGGAAGCGCTAGGGTTGAGCCTGGCGCTGGGCGACCGCGACGGCGAGGCGGTTGCCCGCACCATCCTGGGCGAGATTGCCTATCGTGTGGGCGATTATGCCGAGGCGCGCCGCCACTGTCAGGAGAGCCTGGCGGTTGAGCGTAGTCTGGGGAATACCTGGGGGACGGTCTTTAATCTGATCATGCTGGGACGGGTGGCTTATGCCCTGGGAGAGTATGTCGAGGCGCGTCACCAGTTCCAGGAGAGTCTGATCATCCGCCATGCCATAGCCGATACGCGCGGGATCGCGCTCTGCCTCAACTATCTGGGAGAGACGGCGGCGGCGCAGGGCAATTATGCCGAGGCCCGCGGGCTGTATCGAGAGAGCCTGGCGCTGTTCCGCGAGATTGGTAACCTGGCGGGGGCGGCACTGGGGCTGACCCGCCTGGGCGACACGGCGCTGGCCCTCCAGGAACCGGACGCTGCCCGGCAATATTTTCGCGAGGCGCTCAGCTCTGCCCGGCAGGCCCAGGCGCTGCCGCATATGCTGGCGGCCCTGGCCGGTATCGCCATGGTGCAGATCGATACCGACCCCGACCTGGCGGAGACGCTGGTGGCGCTGGTGGAACAACATCCCGCCACGACCCAGGAAACCCGCGATCGGGTGACCACGTTGCGCGCGCGCCTGCCCACGGCAGACACGCGCGCAACGTACACAGCTACGCAACGCCAACCTGTGCCGCAAGACCTGGAGAGCGTGATACAACGACTGGAAATAAAATAAAAGCAGTAGCAAAAACAGCGTTTTTTTATTCTTTGAACCGGTCTTGACGAAGAATAAAAGTATCCTGAGGAAGGAGGCTAACAAATTCATGGATGATCACAACATTATTCACCGTTACATCAATTGGCACGCAACGGGTAACGGAGAATATCCCTACCAGCTACATACTGACGGTTCAAACTACGTTATCAGAGTAAACGATTTGCCTGAAGAAGCATCCTACACAATGCATTGATTGTAGATGGTGCAGAACGAATAAGTTTCAGTACATGACCAGCTCACTGGACAAGACCATCGCAACGATAGGGAAATCGCACGACCAATAACGGGAGGCAGCCGGTGGCAAACAGTGCCCCCGGCTGCCTCCCTGGTGTCCTGGTCACGAGATCGACTAAAAAAGGCTAGGGAACCACACCTTATTGGTCAGTGCTCCCATGCTGGTGATGCTGGGTCCGCGTATCGCGGACAATCACACCGGCGTGTGGGTCAATGGTGTGCAACCTGCGAACCACAACTTCAATGCTGTTAACCAGGTGATTGGCTGGAGCTACGACACGGCGGGCAACCTGCTCAGTGACGGGACGACCAGCCGTAGCTACGACGCGCTTGACCGCCTCGTCGCCCACGACAGCACGAGCTATACCTACAATGGCGACGGCGTCCTGGTCAGTGACGGTACCACGACCTATGCGCAGGATCTCGCCGCGCCGCTGAGCCAGGTGCTCAGCGACGGGACCGCCAACTACGTCTACGGCCACGACCGCCTGCGCGTGTTGGGTGGCCCGTGGTACGTCGGCGACGCCCTCGGCAGCGTGCGGCAGACGCTCGATGACGCGGGTGGGGTACTGGGAAGTGTGCAGTATGATCCGTGGGGTGTGCCGACCGCGGGCACCCCGCAGCCCTTCGGCTTCACGGGGGAACTGCATTCGGCGGGGCAGGTCTATCTGCGGGCGCGCTGGTATGCGCCGGGGCAGGGGCGGTTTGTCAGTGAAGACCCGTTTGCGGGCTTCCCGGAGATGCCGTACAGCCTGCATGCGTATCAGTATGCCTACAGCAATCCGCTGCGGTGGACGGATCCGAGTGGGGAAAATCCTGCTGCCTGCGCCTTGACTGGACCAGGGACCGGCGTTTGTCTCGGTCTATACGTGGTTGTGGGGGCGGTGCTCGTCGTGACGGGCACGCCCGTCCTGGTGACAGCCGTGTCGCGCGGCCCCGGGGATACCACCACGTTTCGGTATGTCGATCCCGACACGATCCCCACGCCGGCGCCGACGCCCGATCCGTTCCCCCCGGATGCGCAACCCCGCGTCCTGCCGGATGGTCCACAACTCTCGCCGACATGGATGCCACCCGAACCGGGACCGGGACCAGGCCCACAACCGGAAGAGCCACCCGCACGTGGCAGTCGGCCCGCGCCCGCGCCCATCCCGTTCGATGTCTGTCGTCAGCCGACGGCGACGGCGACGGAGGAAGATAGGGATATTGTATATCGAGTTATGGCCCCTGGTGAACATCCAGTAGCGCTCACAAACGGAATCTGGGCGAAAGATCCGTCGCGTCGAGTCAGTCCGCATCGTCATGTAACACACGGCAACAAAGAATCCGATAACTGGATTTCTACAACTCGTAATCTGCTGTGGGCACTTACATGGCAATCTAATGATAACCAGCCCATTTACATCATTGACTTAGATAAAGTACAATCGCCAGTAGTTGATCTGACGGTACCAAGTAACACGGTGGGATGGAATCCATATGCACGAAATTTAGCCGTTCGAGCATCAGAGGTGCTGGTGGATACGCATATCCAAGCTGAAGCAATTGTTGGTACCATACCGTGAGAGAAATGGGGGGACGAGCATGGAAGAGGCATATCCTGTGAACGTTATTCGCCGAGAATGCGAGTCAATCGATGGTTTCTTAGTTGGACTGAGAGCTGGAACCTTTTTAATAGAACAGTACACTGAGCTCCTACAAGCTATTCGTACATACCGTGAGCTTGTTCGAAATACTGAGCACATTCGACGTCTGGTGGCCATTGATTTGTATTATCTCGATCTGGCATTGTCCGATGCACTTACGACACATCAAAACAAGGCGCACTATCCGGCGTTGAAGAAAGCACAACTGGAGTGTTCGAACGTCATTATTGAGGTATTCACACCGGAGGATATCCTATGAGCAGAAACGGGTTGATCGTCTCCCGAGGGGACTAACGTTTCAATCTAATGGGTACATCATACAGCTCGGCGAAGACGCACCTGATACGGATAAACTTTGACTGTTAAATCCGGATATCGTGTGCCCTCCATGCCAGCGTTGTTATGTATGATACCCTCCCCGGCTGACGCAGCGGGATGGCACGAGTACGGGCGCAGCATCACCTACACCGACGACGGCCTGCAGCGCCTGACCGGGGCGACGGAGACGCCGGGCACCACCTACGCCTACAGCTACGACCTGGCCGGCAACCGCACCGAAGTCTGGGAGAACGGCGCACCCATCGCCAACCTGAGCTATACTGATGCCAACCAGGTCATCGGCTGGAGCTACGATGCGGCGGGCAACCTGCTCAGCGATGGGACCAGCACCCGCAGCTATGACGCGCTACATCGCCTGGTCGCTCAGGACAGCACCAGTTACACCTCTAATGGCGACGGCGTGCTGGTCAGCGACGGCACCACGACCTACGCGCAGGATCTCGCCGCGCCGCTGAGCCAGGTGCTCAGCGACGGGACGGCCAACTATGTGTACGGCCACGACCGCCTGCGCGCCCTGGGTGGGCCGTGGTACATCGGCGATGCGCTGGGCAGCGTGCGGCAAACCCTCGATGATGCGGGGGCGATGCTCGCCACGACGAACTACGATCCGTGGGGCACGCCGCAGGGCAGCTTCATCGCGCCCTTTGGCTTCACCGGCGAATTGCAGGATGCGCAGGGGCTGACGTATCTGCGGGCCAGGTGGTACGCGCCTGCGCAGGGGCGGTTTGTCAGTGAGGATCCGTTTGCGGGCTTTGCGGAGATGCCGTATAGCCTGCATGCGTACCAGTATGGGTATAGTAATCCGGTGCGGTGGACCGATCCGACGGGAACGATTGTCTGTCTAGGGGTATGCATTGGCCTCCTGGTGGCCGGTGGGGTGATCATCCTGGCGGCCGTGACGCACGAAGCCACCCGTTCCACCCAGATGGCGGGGGACACCATGCCGCCCCTGGACCCGTCAGCGCTGATCCCCATGCCCGATGCGGCCACGCAGGCCCGCAACCGGGCGGACTTTGTGCGGGGTGTGGCCTATCTCCGGAACCCGGGGGCGTATGTCTGGGTCACGCCGCCCATGGACCCGGGCCCACCGGACCCGGTGGGGTATGCCGGTCCATCGCTCCAGTACCCCTCGCTTGAGGATCTCACGGTGCGTAGCCCGCGCACCGGACCGGAGGAGGTCTGTGTGGTCTGGCCGGGACCATCCCGGCAGGCGTCGCTCTGGCCGTTGACCACGGGCGCACCCGGTGAGCAGGTGGACGCGCCGCTGGTCTGGATGGCGAAACGAAAACTTGGGGATTTGCAGCCCCTGCATCAGCCTAGTCTGAATCCATTGATAGAGCAAAGGCTCCGTCAACTGTCTGATCAGCAACTTCTCGATGCAGTCTTCAACCCATCAGATGGACGTCTCATCACAGTCTACCCCGGAGGTAGTGTAGCCATTGATGGCAATACCCGATTATATGAGATGCAACGACGCATGCACCAGAACCCAAGCGGAGTTTTCCATAGAGATTTGGAAATACCTGTGATTGAGAAACTAAAGGCGCCGCTTGATCCAAATTTACCAGATGATTATTGATGAACAAGGAGGGAGATCATGCAACGCGATACGACGTTCTATCTGCTGATTTTGGAAGAGGTACTCCTGGAACTACGGAACTTTGAGGCACACGAGGTCCATCATGCACCAAAAATCGCTTATATTTTTCACAATGTCCCGGCGTTGCTACAATCTAACTTTCGTTCCACGACAGGCGATGAAGCCTTTGAGGTTATACAAGCGCGGGCACAAGCGCTCGGATTAACGAGTTGGGTTGATATAGCAATCCTAACGTGGTTGTGAACTGCTTCTTCCGAATTCGCTCCCAACCGCCGGAAGGCGGCACTACGACGAATGTAGGGTTGCTATATATGTGAACGGAACGTTCTTGCACGGATGGCACTCTTGCACGATCCCGGACGTAAGGAGTAAACCTGGTACGTCGGCGACGCCCTGGGCAGCGTGCGCCAGACCCTCGATGATGCGGGTGCGGTGCTGGGGAGTGTGCAGTACGATCCGTGGGGTGTGCCGACGACGGGTACGCCCCAGCCGTTCGGCTTCACGGGGGAACTGCACCGCGTGGGGCAGGTCTATCTGCGGGCACGGTGGTATGCGCCGGGGCAGGGCACGTTTACAGCCAGAGATCCGTTTGCGGGCTTCCCGGAGCTGCCGTACAGCCTGCATGCGTATCAGTATGGGTATAGCAATCCCGTGCGGTGGACGGATCCGAGTGGACATATTCCTGTTCCACCACCTACTCCTCTTTATGTACCAAATTTACATCTTACTCTCATAAGAGAAGCGCTTGAACTATATAGCAAAAATGGATCGTCCCGAAATTGTGCATTGACCCCAGATGATGGTCAATCTGATCTCACGGATACGGTTGTAACTGTTCACACTTGGGGGGAAAGAATTTCAGGCCGGGGTCGGTGCAGGCGCACCCAGCGCGCGGAGACATTCCTGAAAGGCATTCAGCCCACGGGCCAGCCAGGTCTCGAACAGGC
>JGI12109J20283_10232136_pt1 | contig 65174 bp, 46 predicted proteins | sample ElkSlonscriptome_12_FD_20283 | JGI IMG/M metagenome (IMG submission 20283) | reverse complement strand
AGCCGCGGGCGGATGGCAAGCGCGCGGGCGATGGCAACTCGCTGCTGCTGCCCGCCACTCAACTCGTAGGGCCGATGGTCGATCCAGGTCGTCAGGCCCACTGCCGCAATGCAACGGCGGATGCGCCCGTCCCACTCCTTGCGCGGCAGTTCGCCGGAGAGCCGCAGGGCCAGTTCGACATTCTCGTAGGCCGAGGCGGTCGGCATCAGCGCAAAGCTCTGGAAGATAAAGCCAATGCGCCGCCGCAGCGCGGCCAGCGCCTGCCCGTTGAGCGTATCCAGCCGCTGCCCCTCAACCGTGACCGTGCCACGCGTGGGTTGATCCAGTCCGCCGACAAGATTCAGCAGCGTGGTTTTACCGCTCCCGCTGGGCCCCATCAGCACCACCATGGAACCCCGCTCGATCTGCATATCCAGATTCTGGAGCGCCTTGACCTCGCGCCCGTTCAGGGTAAAGGTGCGTTCGACCCCCGCTACATCAATCACAATATCGCGCATAATCCGTAGTCCATAATCTGCAATCATGCATGTAAGTTTCACGTTCCGTACCAGTTTACCATCAAACCGGTAATCAGCCACTATAACCATGGGCAATAGGCGCACGGACAGCATATTTCCGTTCAAAACCACTGTTCTATAGCAGTTCTATATTGGTTGCAATGGCATGTTGAGGACATCTTTTTTACCACCTTTCAACCACAAAATAAATTATGAAATCGAAACGTTATTATCATATTATTAACCCCACAAAGTAAATCCAGACATTGTCCCAGGAGTCCCGGCTTCAGCCGGTGTGTGGCTGTAACCGGCTGAAGCCGGGACTCCTGAGCTCAGGCCGTGCGGTGGCGAACGCCGGCCGGCCACATGCCATATCCAGACTATTTTTCAATGTTCATAAGGCGGCCCTACGTTACCAACTACGTCAGGACTGCTATATCTGGGGTCTCTGTGGCTATGACACCACATCGGCACTACGTGTCGCTAGTCTCGTCCGGCTGGTTAGACCCGGCGTAGTCGGGATCGACCTGCGGCGCGCAGACTTCCGCCTCTGCGCCATCGCGCACACAGGCGAGAAACTCCTCGGTCAGAGACTGCGCGGCGGCCAGTTCCTGCTCCAGATCTTCCCCCTGCATGGCGCGGTCAACCGCCTGGAATAACCAGAAGAAGTCAATCGGCATCTGCTGGTAGGACTGGGCAATATCCACGTCCGGGGTGCGCTCCAGCGCCTCGCGGTAGGCCATGTAGACCTCAACCGCGCCGGGCTCGGCCTCCGCCGTATACGCATCCGACTCGATTACCGACATGCGTGCGGGTAAGCCGCCCTGCACCAATTCGGTCTGCTCACTAAAGTATTTGAGCCAGTTCCAGCAGCGTTCCGGCTGGTCAGTTGTCGCCGAGAGATAGAGTCCCTGCACAAAAAAGTCATTCGGCGTAACGCCACTGTCACCCAGAGGTGGCGGCGCAATCGCCTGGGTAAAATCGGCTTCATTCCCGCTCATAAATAAGAGACTGCCGGGTGTCAGCCACATTCCAACCCGACCATCATTTAACAACTGGAAGGGGGCCGTGTTAAACGCGCCCTGCCGGTAGCCCGACATCCCATCGTGCGGCGAGTAGTTCTCGATCAGGTCCATGTAGAAGCGGATGCCCGCCACGACCTCGGGATTGGTAAAGTCAGGCTGGAGTGACTCGCCGCGGCCCTGCACCAGCGAAACCCCCAGCCGATCCAGGAAGAAGAAGAGATTCTGGCTGCTTGAGGCGATGGAGGCAAATCCATACTGTTCCGTGCCGCCAGCGTCGATGGTCAACTGCTGGGCCGCATTCACAAAATCATCCAGCGTCCAGGCGGCGGTCGGGTAGGCCAGGCCGGCCACGTCGAAGGCATCCTGGTTGTAGTTCAGCGTCTGCAGGTTGACGGCATAGGGCAGGCCATACAGCCCGGTTCCGCTACGGAAGGGCGTCAGAAAGGCATCGGGATAGTCGTCAATGCTGAAGGCGGCATCGGCGTCGATCAGCGGCTGCAGATCGAGGGTTGCGGTAAGTTCCTCCGTCTCGGGCAGACTACTCCAGACAAAGCAGTCCGACGTGGCCGCCACTTCACCAAAGTCCGGCGGGCCATCGACGAAGTTAATATTGGCAATCTCGACAAAAACGTCGGGATTGTTCTGGTTATACTCGCGCGCGATCCGGCGCATATCACCGGCCTGAAACTCCGACACGCTGAAGGTGATCGTCGTCGCGCCGGCCGGTGCATCGTCCGGGACTGGGGTCGCCACCACAATCGGCCCGGTATCCGGGGTGGGCTCCGGCGTCAATTGCATCTCGGCGACGCGCTCGGTCAGTTGCGTCTGCGCCTCGGCCAGCGCCTCGTCTGCCGACGCGTCACCACTGAGGACACTGGCAACAGCACCGCTAAGGATCTCAAGATACTGGTTGGAAAAAACCCCTTCCGGAATGGGGGGAATGGGCCGCTCCAGCACGGCGCGAACGGCGGCGGCGGTTTCTTCGTCCAGATCATCCCAGTAGCCGCTCTGCTCGGCGACCGAGCGGCGCGCCGGGATCTCGCTCACTCCCCCCATGCCAAAGCGCTGCTCCAGTTGCTGCCGGCTGAGGAATTCGAGCCAGCGCCATGCCGCCTGGGGATGCTGCGTCCCGCTACTCATCACCAGACCTTGTGTATTGGAGAAGAAGGGAAAATTGAGGGGCGGCAGAGCCGTTGTGCCGACCGTAAATGCCGGTTCGACAACATTGCCGCCCATCTCCAGCAGCGGAGCCTGCCATATGCCCAACCGCTCCTCCATGATCAGTTCTCGAACTTCCTCAGAGTCGAACGCCTCGGGATTTTCGCCATCCGGAACATAGATCGCGCCAGACTCGGCCAGCGCCTTGACCCGCTCCAGGGCCGCGACGATCTCGGGCTGATCCAGTTGCATCTGGTCCATCGGGGTGGAGAAGAGGTTAATACCGGCCTGATCCAATTGTACCAACAGCACAACAAATCCGCTACTGAATGTCATAAAGCCATACACATCGACTTCATCGCCGCGCTTACTGGCGATCTGTTCGGCGGCAGCCAGCAGATCGTTCCAACTCCAGTCGGGCTCAGGTGTATCAAGCCCGCTGGCTGTCCAAAGTTCCTGGTTGTAGGAGAGCAGCGGGATCGATAATGATTGAGGCAACAGGTAAATGCCGCCATCCTCCTGGACGTTCAACGCGCCGGGGAAGAAGTCATCCCGGTCGAAGCTCGGGTCGGCCTCCATCAGCGGGGCCATGTCGTAGAGCAGACCCTGCTGGATGTCTTCATCACGGACGAAGAAGGCCGATGCCGTATCCGCCGCCGTGACCATCCGCCGCATCATCTGGTCAGGATCAAACTGCTCCTGGGGAGCAACCCCGGATATCTCATTGGGGGAGATAAACTGCACCTGGATGTCCGGGTTCTCGGCATTAAAGGCTTCGATCAGCGGCGCGTAGGTGGCACGCTCAAACTCCTGGGCTGCAAAGCCAATGGTGACAACATCAGCGCCATTGGACGTAGCGGGGTCGCCGGTCGGGTCATTCGGGTCGGTTGTATCAGCCGGGTTGCCCAACCCACCACACGCCGTCAGCAGCATGCTGAACAGCAGCATGGCAACCAGTATCGTCGAATGTTTCATGTTCATGGTTATCTACTCCTTGTCTCTATTGCGATTGTATGGAAAAAGGATAAGAGTTGTACGGTAAAAACGCACTGCCCGTAGAGATGTACTGATGAACCTTGAAAATTAAATCCGGACTGGACAGGAGTCCCGGCTTCAGCCGGATCAGACTTGCCCGGCAGTAGGCCATAGCCCCGGCAAGCATCTACCGGCTGAAGCCGGGACTCCAGATTATTCATATCCGGACTATGTGCTCACTGTTCATCAGCCAGTCCAGGCTTTCTCGGCAGTAGGCCGTAGCCCCGGCAAGCATCTACCGGCTGAAGCCGGGACTCCAGATTATTCATATCCGGACTATGTGCTCAACGTTCATCAGCCGGATCAGACTTGCCCGGCAGTAGGCCGTAGCCCCGGCAAGCATGCCACCGGCTGAAGCCGGGACTCCAGATTATTCATATCCGGACTATTTGCTCAACTCCCCGACAACGCATGTCACCGGGGCAGCGGCGCTGCCTCGGGTGACGCCTGGTTAAACCCGTCATAGTCAGGGTCAACCTGCGTTGCACAGACATAGGGCTCGGTATCGTTGCGCAGGCAAGCCAGATAATCCTCGGTGGTGACCTGGGCCGCGGCCATGGCCTGCTCCAGATCAGCTTTCCCCTGTAACGCCTGATCCAGGGCATGGTAGAACCAGTAGTAGTCAATATTGCCGCCCCAGAGCGCATTGGGACTGGTGGTCTCGCGGGGCGTTTCCTGGAGCGCTTCGCTGTAGGCGGCAAATACCTCGGCGGCCCCGACCTCGGCCTGGGAGAGAAACTCCTCCGAGGTGGCAACCGAAATGCGCGCCGGGAACTGGTTGTGCATCTCAAAGACCTGACCACTCAGATATTTCATCCATGTCCAGCAGGCTTCGGGCTGCTCCGTGGCGGCGTTGATATGCAACCCACTTACGTTAAAGTCGCCGGCGGTAAGCGAACCATCACCAATGGGCAGTGGCGCGACGGCATGCACAAACCCCGGACCGCCACCAAATCCAATACCAAAGTTAAAGTCAAACCACATAGCCAATCGTCCCGCGTGGATCAAACTCGCAGAGTCACTCGGTCCCTGCGAACTCCCGCTATACCCTTCAATCTGTTCGTGGGGCGAGTAGTTCCGCAGCAGATCAAGGTAGTAGTTCAGCGCCGCCAACACTTGCGGATCGGTGTAATTGGGCCGGAGCGACGCATCACTGCCCTGCGTCAGCGCCACGCCAAAGCGATCCAGGAAGAAGCGCAGATCCTCGGTGATTGAGCCGGGGGCGGCATAGCCATACTGCTGTTCCGCACCGCTGCCGACGGTCAACTGCTGCGCCGCATTCAGGAAATCGTCCGTGGTCCAGTCAATCGTGGGATAGTCCAGCCTGGCCGCGTCAAAGGCGGTCTGGTTGTAGTGCAGCATATGCAGCTCCACCCGGTAGGGCAGACCGTGCAGACTGCTCCCCTCCCGGAAGGGCGCAAGAAAGGCCGGCGGGTAGTCGTCCATAGCAAAGCCGGCATCGGCATCGATCAGCGGCTGCAGATCCAGCGTGGTGCTCATCTGCGGCGGTGGCGAGCCGTGCGCGGTAAAACAGTCAATATCTGCCAGGAAGTCTTCATATTTAACTTCCACGCCGGAGGTGTAATCGGGTTCAATCACTTCAACAAAGATATCCGGATTATCCTGGTTAAACTCGCGCGCAAGCATCCGTAGTTGTCCAGCGCGGAAGATATCGCCATTAAAACGGACAACTGTTGCCCCATCCGGCACGACATCGGGCACCGGCGTTGCTACCACAATCGGGCGCGTATCCGGTGTCGGCTCGGGTGTCAGGGCTACTGTGGCGATCTGCTCATCCAGTTCCGCCTGGGCTGCCGCCAGCGCATCATCCGCCGCTTCGCCCTGCAGGACAGACTCAAGTGCCTGATCCAGCACGCCGAAGACCGAAATGCGCTGATCAGCCAGGCCGGCGGGAACCGGCGCGGTCGTTTGCTCCAGCGCGGCCTGAACTGCGGCGGCGGTGGTTGCGTCCATACTCTCCCAGTACCCGGTGCGCTCGGCAACGGACTGCCGCGCGGGGATACTGCTGGTCGTATCCGAACTGGCATAGTTCTGCTCAAGCTCCTGCCGGCTGACAAAACGCAGCCAGCGCCAGGCTTCATCGGGATGTTCTGTTCCGCTGCTGATCATGTAGCCCTCGTCAATGCCGGAGAAAAAAGGCAATGGCAAGGGCGGGAAGGGCACTTTCCCAACAGTAAAATCCAGCGGCGGAGTATCCGGACCGTGCGAGAGCATTCCCTCCGGCCACATTGCCACCCGCTGATTCTGAGCCAGTTGTTGAAATTGTTCCGAATCGTAACCATTTTCGTCACGAGGAGGTATATAGATTGCGCCCGACTCGCCAAGGGCCACAACACGCTCGATCGCTGCGGCAATTTCGGGCTGATCCAGGCGTACCTGATCTACCGGCTGCGTCAGCAGTTCATGGCCGGTCGAACCTGACTCGGCGAGGAGGGCGAGAACTTCGCCCCCACCCAGCATCAATCCATACACATCCACCGTATCACCGCGACGGGTAGCAAGTTCTTCCGCCGCTGCCAGCATATCGCTCCATTCCCAGGTAGGATCAGGTGCAGGTAGATCGCGGGCCATCCAGAGATCCTGGTTGTACGCCAGCAACTGGACCCGCAGGGTGCGCGGAAGAATGTACAGGCTGCCATCCCGACCGGCAGCACTGAGCGCAAGCGGATAAAAATCAGCGCGGTTAAAATCGGGATCAGCTTCGATCAACGGCGTCAGATCAAACATGTAGCCGCGCTCTATCGCTGTCGGATCAACATAGCCGAGCGCCACCGTGTCGGCTGCGCCGGCGATCCGCCGCATCCGCTCGTCAGAAGACATGGGTTCATTGCTATTCTGGTATGCGCCGGTTGCCGCGTCCAGCGAGACAAACTGCACGCGCATATCCGGATTATCGGCATTAAACGACTCGATCAGCGGCTCGTAGCGCTGACGCTCATAGTCGTTGGCGGCAAAGCCAATAGTGACGACATCGTCCCCACCGCTGGTCGGCTTGCTGCCGGGCAGCAGGCCACCCGACCCGCAGGCACTCAGTATTAGGCCGGCAAGCAGCAGGGCTGCCAGGTAAACGCGTTGCATAATTTTTCTCCTTCTCCTGTCGTACACGTAGAATGTGATGAACGCTGGCGCGGGAACACAGTAGCTGGTGCAGAGGACTGCGGTGGGGACCCGCCCGGCACGTACTCAGAGATCGTTACTCATCGCCGGACGGTTCCGGGTTGCGGCGCTTCTGCCAGGGCAACCGCCAGCGCCGCCGGGCGTGCTTCGGCGTGGCGTTGCGCGGGGACGGGGCGCTGTCGGCATACAGGCTGTGATAGCTCATCTCCGTCTCGGCAGCGGCATTGCGGTCGGCTCCCTCGACCCGGTCCTCATCGCTGGGCCGGATCAGAATGCCGCCATCAACCATTTCGACACGGGCGCGGCGGCCAATGCCGGCCAGCGCGCGCTGCTCACCCGGAAGCTGCAGCCGTCCGGCACGATCCAGCACCACCAGTTCCTGCCCACCGACAAAGGCAGACTGACCGGCAGCATCTGTATCGGCGTGACCGTTGCCGGCAGCACGCTGGTCGTGCGTCACCTCGCTGCTGGTGCGCCCATCGCGGATGGCAACCACCCGGTCGGCCTGTTCGGCCACGCGCGGGTCATGCGTCACCAGCACGATAGTGATTTCATACCGTTCGCGCAGGTTGCGCAGTAGTTTAAGGATCATCTGGGCCGTCGGCCAGTCCAGTTCGCCCGTCGGCTCATCGCCCAGCAGGATTTTTGGTCGGTTTGCCAGGGCACAGGCGATAGCGATGCGCTGCTGCTGCCCGCCGGAGAGCTGCGTCGGCTTCTGCTGCGCATAGTCGCGCATATCCACAGCGTCGAGCAGTTCAGCGGCCCAGACGCGACCCTCCTTGCGACTGCGCCCGGCCAGGGTCATCAGCAGTTCGATATTCTCGCGGGCCGAGAGGTAGGGCAGCAGGTTACGCGCCGTCTGCTGCCAGACGAACCCGACCTGCTCGCGGCGATACGCCGTCAACTCGGACTGGTTAAACTTGAGCAGGTTTTGCCCATCAACCTCCAGCTTACCGGCAGAGGGCCGATCCAGCCCGCCCAGCGCGCTCATCAAGGTTGATTTACCCGACCCGGACGGCCCGACGAGCGCCAGCATTTCACCACGCGCCACCTCCAGATCCAGTCCTTGCAGCGCTACCACCTCCAGATCCGCCACCTGGAAGATTTTTACCAGACCGGAGCAGACAATAAATGGTGCGGCCGGAGCACGCGCAGCAGCAGCCGCTTCGGCTGCCGGAGCAGCATGGTGTACCCCATTCCGCTGCCGGGCAGGATCATCTGCCGCCGGGGGCGCTGCCATATCAACTTTTTCGCCCGCATCACTCACAACTTTTACCTTCCGCACTTCCATTTTGCCCTGCGCTTTGCGCTCTGCGCTTTGCGCTCCCCGCTCCCCGCTCTGCGCTCTGCGCTCCCCGCTCTGCGCTCCCCGCTCTGCGCTTTGCGCTTCTAATTCACATCCCCCAGCTTCACCGCCTGGAACAACTGCATTCGGCCCAACACCCAGGCCAGCGCCAGCAGCGTCAGCAGCAGCGCGACGGCAAAGACCAGATAGATCAGCGTGACTTCATTCCAGGCAATCTCTGGCGGATAGGGCGGCGTCCCCGGCTGCGGCCCCGCGCCCACCTGCAACACTGGCACTACCAGCCAGGCCACCAGCAGGCCAATGCCGGTTCCGGCACCAATACCGGCGGCCACCAGCACCAGATGTTCAATGATCAGCGAGACCGCCACCTGGCTCCCGGCCATGCCCAGCGCACGCAGCACCCCCAGTTCAATCGCCCGGCGGCGGGCCGTGATCAGGGCGGCCAGCAGAAACCCCAGGAGCGTCAGTACACCGGCAGCGATAAACCCGACCGAGAGCAGGCCAAACAGCCCCTGGCGGCGCGGATGCGCCTGCGCTTCCTGGAGCAGCGTAGCAGCATCGCGCACATCAACCAGGTTAATCCCCCGACGACGCACACCGGACGCGATATCCGTGACCGGCACATCGGCGCTGCGGGCAATCCAGGCATCGTAGGGATACTGTCCGCCCATCTGGTCAAAAATATAGTCCAGGTTAGCGACCACAATCGGCCCATCCTGTGGGTAGAATCCCGGCCAGAGATCAATTGCGGCCACAATTACAAACTGAACCTCGCGCCGATCCCCAAAGAGGGACAACTGCGCCGGTAGCACATCGCCCACCTTCAGCCCCTTCGCCAGCATATCCCGGCTGACCAGCACACCCTCAGGCGTGCGCGCCAGCAGGTTCATCAACGCGCCGAGCGGCTGCCCACCGCCCCAGGCCGGATCAAAGCCGGTAATCACCTGGGGGAAATCAATGCGATCAATGCCCACCAGTTGCGCCTGGGTATTGATCCCGCCCAGTTGGATGGTCGCGTCATAGCTGCCGACCCGCGCAACAGCGGTGATGCCCGGCACCTCGAGATGATCATCGACCGGCACAAACAGGAAACGCGCCTCCTCCTCAATATTTTTGCGCTCCGGTTGCTGCGACTGACCGCCCGCGCCGGTTCCACCCTGGGTATCTTCCGTGCTCTGCCCGGTCTCGATCAGTTGTGTACTCGCGCCGACCTGGTAGCGGATGGCCTGACGTAGCGAGCCATCCAGCGTGCGCGCCATCGATGCGCTGTAGGCGGCCAGGCTGAGGGTCAGGATGAGCAGGAGCAGCGGCCCGCGGTAGGAACCGGGCTGGCGGGCCAGGGAGCGCAACGCCACCAGCGGTCCTGTCCAGTTAGGAATGGACGCCAGGCGCGTAGCGATGCTCAACAGCAGCGGGATGATCCGCACCGCGAACAACCCCAGACCAAAGCAGAGCAGCACCGGCACGATCAGCAACAGCGGGTTGGTAAAGGGATCGGCTCCCTGCGCCGCGCCCAGTTGCAACCCACCACCCTGCCGCAACTGGTAGAGACCATAGGCTGGGGGCAGCAGCAGGGCAATATCGAGATAGAAGCGCTGCCAGAAGGGCGGGCGCAACGTGCGTGCGGCCTGCTGCTGCTCATCCACCAGGGTGTGGCGAGAGGCAAACAGCGCCGGCAGCAGCGCCGAGACCAGCGCCAGCACCACTGCGATGCCGCCAAAGCGAACATTCTCCCAGGTCAGGGTCAGCGGCAACGTAGGCAGATCCGAGGTCAGTTGCAGGAACGAGCCGGTGCGGCTCATAAAGCGGGCAAAGCCCAGACCGATCCCCGGCCCCACCAGCAGCGCCAGCAAGCCCATTATCAGCCACTCAACAATATAGATGCCCAGGATCTGCACATCGCGCACCCCACGCGTCTTCAGCAGCGCAATCTCACCCCGCTGCCGGCTGACCAGCAGGTTGGCAACCAGCGCGACAAAATAGAGCACCAGTGCCAGGATCGGCGCGCTGAAGACAAACAGTTGCACCACCAGCGTAGCCACCCCGGACTGGTAGCTGTCCAGCGCCTCGGCCGGGCTCTGCTCCAGCCGCAGCCCCGGCACTATCCCGGCTGCCTGGGCACGGACGCTTTCGATCCGGCGGAGCAGCGGCGAGGCTTCGGCGGCGGTCAGGCCCGCGTCATTCAGGCGGGCAAACCAGAGCACCTGCCCCACTTCGTTGCGCAATGCGTCCGCCACCGGGCCGGTAAAGGTGACCTCCGGTACCAGCAGAACATCCTGGAATGCGTCAGGCTGAAAGAACCAGGCCGGGTCCAGCGGATTGACCGGCTCCCACAATCCGGCAATGACCAGCGGGATCGAGACCGTCCGCCCACCGGAGTTGGTGACCAGCGTAAACTGGTCGCCAACATTCATCCCGATCTCGTCGGCCAGGGAGCGCATCACCATGACCTCAATAGGCGCATCCAGGTTGGTGGCGGGTTGTGGCGCGGTTCCGGCAACGACCTGGATCTGTGCTTCCAGACCAGTGACAAAGCCCAGCGTCACATTTTTCAGGAACTGGTTCTGCGTACCCGCCGACGGCGGCAGAAAGAGGCGCACCTGCTCCGTGCGGGCATGCCGGGCCAGCCCATTCAGCGGCAGGCCCAACCGCTCCAGGCCCGGTCCCGTAATAAACGCATCAGCCGGCGCAACGCGCTCCCACTCCAGCGGCCCTTCCCAGGAGCCAACATAGCGGAACAGCAGCGAGAAGGGTGAGCGCCCCATCTGCTGCTCCTGGCGGGTAATCTCACCCTGTAGCAACCGCAGACTGGCCCCCTCGGCATAGACCGGGATGCTGATGCAGAGCGCGACAGCGGTCATCAGGGCAACCAGCGCGCACAGGGAGAGCCAGAGATTGGCGCGCAACCGCTTGAATGCCGTTGTCAGAACCGAAAGCAGTGTCAGGAAAAAGTTACCCATATGTTTTGTTGTATTTTTTATTATCAAAAACTGTGTGATTTTACCTAAATTTAAAACATGACTTATGCAGCACAGCCTGTTTTAGCCGACTGATAGACCCGGAAGCTCGTTTCGCCTGCTGCCGCAGGGTACTTCTTTATCTTTTTTCACAAAAATTTGCACTACGTGCAAATTTTTGTGAAAAAAGATGGTTTTTCCGCTATGCCTGCTCACCGCGAAAATCCTGACAGATGAGCGAAGAAATGCGTAACCCTATCTTTCCCAGTACCCGGCCGATCTATCATTGTCCAACGATAATATCGCCCGCTTCGACACCCTCGAGGATCTCAAACCGATCATCGGTCCTGATGCCGATTTCGACCGGCGCACGGCGCTCACGGTCGCCCTCACGAATGACCACAAACTGCCGGCCCTCAAACGAGCGGATCGCATCGGGTGGGAGCCAGAGAACATCTTCTTTTTCTTCCAGTACAACGCGCACTTTTGCCACCGCCCCCGGCGCGAGATCCAGCCCTTTCGTATCCAGAATCTCAAAGCGGGTAGTCTGATCCTCTTCGGCGACCGCGCCACTACCTCCCGATCCGTAGGGTGCCGGCAGGCGGCGCACAACTGCGGGCATAATCACATCGGGCCGCGCCAACAGTGTAACCTCGGCGGGTTGCCCTTCGGCCAGTTGACGCATCTGCTCGGCGCTGAGTTCGGCGGCAATTTCCAGTTGCGCCGGATCGGCCAGTTCGACCACCGCCTCGAATGCCTCAACCTGATCCCCCTCACCGATGGCGAGGGCCAGAATCTCACCTGCCTGGGGTGCAATGATCCGCCCATTGTTCACCCGCTTCTGGGTCTTCTCCAGTTCGATCTGGGCATCTTCAATCGCGGTCTGCTCGGTCAGAAAGGTCTCCTGCTGCGCTTCTTCCAGCGCCAGTTGCGCTTCAACTACCGCTTCTTCCTGGTCAATCACCCCTTCGCGGCGGGTCTCCTCCAGGGCCCGGCGGGCATCCTGAACGCTGCGCTCGGCGGCGGTCAGCGCCTCGCTGCCCTCGCCTTCGGCCAGCAGGTTTAGCTCGCGCTCGGCCTCCTGCAGATTCTGCTCGGCCTCCTGGATCTCATAGATCTCGGCTTCGCGCTGGAGTTCCACCTCGCGCTCGGCCAGTTCGATGGCGCGCTCGGCCGCTTCCAGGTCGCGCGTGGCCTGCTCAAATGCCCGGCGAAACTCTTCCTTCTCCGTGTCGGACAACTCGGGATGGTAGCTCTCGCCCGTCACGGGATCTTCAATCTCGTTGTTGGGATCGGTGCCATAGCGCTGCACCCAGTCCCAATCCCAGTAGGCATCGCTATAGTTATCCTGGGCAATCTCCACAGCCTGGGTTGCCTCGATCAGGGCATTCTCGGCCTGGGTTTTAGCTTCCGAGGCATTATCCCGGGTGGTCTTCAGCTCGCGCTGGGCATCCTCAACCGTTTCGCGCGCCTCGCGCAGCGGATCTTTCGCGCCGCCCGGCTGCAGCGCCGCCAGATCTTCCTGCGCGCGCTGGAGGGTTATCTCGGCCTCGTCCACCTGAGCGGCATTATCGCTGCGCGCCTGTTCCAGCGCGCGCTGGGCCTGCACCAGATTGCGCCGCTGCCGCTCAATCTCCAGTCGCTGGCGCTGCTGCGCATTTTCCAGGTCACGCCGCGCCTGCACCAGCCGATTCTCGGCCTGACGCAACTCCTCCAGGGCTTCATCCTGCTGCAACTGGGCAATAATATCACCCGCCTGCACCGGATCACCGCGCTCTACATTTACCGCCTCGACGCGGCCCTCGGTGCGAAAGCTGAGACGCACCAGATCAACCGGCGTCACCCGCGCATTGATCTCCAGCACGCGCTCGACAGTGCCGCGTTCGACGGTATAGGTTGGACGTTCCAGGGCCGGTGCAGGTGGCAGGGGTGTGGGAGTAGGCAGTTCCTGCTGCGATATAGCAGTGGTCGAGCCGCATGCGCTGAAGGGGAGCATAAGCAGAACGAGTGAACATACAAACAAGAATTTACGATACATTGCCTCACTTCTCTCGATACAGGCCATTCCCCGTGTCTGAAGATCCAGACGAAGGAAGGACACAGGATGTTCCAGGTCTGTACGGGGATTTTGCGTGGAGGGGGGAAATGCAGGAGCAAGGAAGCATGGCTGATCAACCTGCTTCTCTGGACCTGTGCATCATAAGGATGCAACCGATCAGATGTTTTTTCAGAATATTATTGTAGACTCACACTTGCAGCCTTTTTTATCAATCAGTTGAATGCGATCTAGCGCGGGGAAGCGACATCCTTTTGAAGTTGATATTGCGCCGCTGCCAATGGGCGCTGCCAGGTTGACCACCGGGAACATCGCTGTCCGGGGCTTCCACATCTCTATCCGGGACACGCGATTGAAGGCAGTGGATCGCAACCTAGGTGTTTGATGGAATGCCACGATAGTTTCACCCCGGCGAGTCAGCGAAGACCGGCACTTCAGGTGCCGGTCTTTTGCACTATCAAAATAATAACACGGGGAAATTATTAAAATGTCGATATGAAAGTTGCAACTTTTTGTTCTAGAAAAACCTGTACATTCTTCGCTGGATGGTGGTAAAATAAAGTATTCTGCAACAGTTACAACCCGAACTACGCCGCGAGCATCCGCCGTACCCCCAAAGGCCGGGTTTTGTGGGGGCGCCATGCACAATCAATCGACAAAACTTATTGAAGAAGCCTGGGTGTTGGCTTTTCGGCTGGCCTGGGCCGCCGCCGTCGCTTCGGGTCCACGCTACGAGCGCCTGATGCACGCCCACGGGCATGCGTTACGGCGCTGGCTGCGACGCAAACGACGGTTTAACCACCCTCCGGACAGACCGCGCCAGGGACACGTTGCACGCGGGAGAGCAAACAGAACCTTGCAGAAATATAGCACATAGTACGACCGTCAAAAAAGCCGTAACATCAGCCGAGTGTGCATACACTGCGCAGCGTGCGAAATACTCACGGTGCGCATATCGGCTGATGTTACGGCGCGTAAACCAGTAAAACGTAGACAAGGATGGCAGCAGATGATTACCGCTGCTTCTCAATTTCGGGTGCGTTGATGCTGGTGGATGTTTTCGTGTCCTGGTGCGTTGTCTCAAAAGTGGCTCCCTCCTTGCCGGCCTCGGCCGGGGCAACAATGCTGGAGGGCGTGTCGCTGGACTGTTGCGTCATTGTAAAGTCCATGTCCGACTGCCCGCGCCGCTCACGCTGACCGCCATTTGACTCCTCACCTGCCCGCTGGGAATGCTGCGGAGCAGATCCCCCGCGATAGCGATGCTCCTGCTCGTGGCGGGCGCGGTCAAACTCTTCCGCGAACTGCGGCAGGTTCTCCTGCAGAATACTGCGCAGTGAATTGGTTGCCGTTGAAAGGGCGGCCCGCCGCAGCGCTTCAATTTCACCACCAAACTGCTGCTGCATCGTAGAGCGGATGCCGGAACCGGAATGGCGCTCACGATCACCATAATACTCTCGCTGGGCACGCTCCCGCGATGGTTCCCGCTCATAGGGCAGTACACCATTGACCATCCGCAGCAGGTGCGCTCGGTGACGCTGGTTGCGACCGGCTCCCCATATGGATTTGGCGGCACGAAAGATCTGGAGGGCACACCCTGCTGGCCCGACTATGCCGGGTCCGGGGCGGGCCTGACCAATCCCGAGATGGTCCGGCGCATCGCCGAGAAAGATCGCAGCACGGAGAGCGACTTCTCGCCGCGCCGGGTCTTTGAGATGCGCTACGGCAAAGCGCCCTTCCAGCCTGCCCGCAGCGACATCCTGGTCGAGTCGATGCTGAGTTGTGTGGTGCGGGAAGATATCTATCCCGGCGATAAGGTGGCATCGAGTAACTGGCCGGGAGTTGCGCCGGGCACAAAAGGCGTGAACAATGCGCTCAGTCCCAAATATTGCAACGTGAGCGGCATCGTCGATATCGCTCCCAAGCCACCGATCCTCTGGATTCGCGGTGATGTGGACCAGATTGTCGCCGATCAGTCGCTCTCCGATGTGGGCACGCTCGGGGCGATGGGATTGATCCCCAACTGGCCCGGCGCGGCGGTCTTCCCCTCGCAGCCGATGGTCGGCCAGACCCGCGCGGTGCTGGAGCGCTACCGCGCCAACGGTGGCTCCTACGGTGAAGAGGTTATAGCCGATGTGGGGCACACACCCTACCTGGAGAAGCCCGGCGAGTTCCTGCAGCTCTGGCTGCCGTTTTTGCAGAAGTATTAATACTGATTTGTTGTCATAGCCACAGAGAACACCGAGGACGCAGAGGTAATGAATGGGAAGGTGCTGCCCCTACGCCCGTTGCCCATGCTGCACCTCTCTGCCTTTCCGCTGGTGTCCCTACCCCTGCATTACACGCTCGGCGATGGTGCCGTCGCGCAGATGGTAGAGATCGGTGGCAAAGTCGGCGGCGGCTGGATCATGCGTTGCCATCAAGATTGTCACCGCTTCGTGGTTTACCAGGGAGCGCAGCAGACCCAGGATCTGCTCTCCCGTCTTGCTGTCCAGGTCGCCGGTCGGCTCGTCGGCCAGAATGAGCCGCGGGCGGATGGCAAGCGCGCGGGCGATGGCAACTCGCTGCTGCTGCCCGCCACTCAACTCGTAGGGCCGATGGTCGATCCAGGTGGTCAGGCCCACCGCCGTAATGCAGCGGTTGTTGGGATCGGTGCCATAGCGCTGCACCCGGTCCCAATCCCAGTAGGTATCGCTATAGTTATCCTGGGCAATCTCCACGGCCTGGGTTTTAGCTTCCGAGGCATTATCCCGGGTGGTCTTCAGTTCGCGCTGCGCATCCTCCACCGCTTCGCGCGCCTCGCGCAGCGGTGCTCTTCGATAAAGTTCGACCTGACATTAATATAGTACCGAACTCAACCTGGGTACCATTGACGTGACCAGTTGCGTCGAGTAGAATGCAAGAGATTTTCGGTTCATACGCAGGTGGTTAGAAATGAAACAACTAACAACAATAACACGCGGAAACACGCTGGCCTCCGGGTTGCCGGTATTCTGGCATCTCCTGCGGACCATGCGCCCGCGCCAGTGGATCAAGAACGCCTTTGTCTTTACCGCGCTGGTCTTCTCCGAGCAACGCCTCTGGACACAACCGGATAAGGTGTTGCTCACGCTTGGAGCATTTGTCATCTTCTGTATGGCGGCCAGTTCGATTTATCTCATCAACGACCTGGTAGATATCGAACGAGATCGGGCGCATCCCAAGAAATGCCGCCGGCCGCTGGCATCCGGGAAACTCAGCCCCCTCGTGGCCGCCCTCGCGGCCGTCCTGCTGATCGGCACCGCGCTACCGGGTGCCTACCTGCTCGACCCTGACTTCGGCTTCTTGACGGTAGTAGTCTCCTACATCGTCATCCAGGGACTGCTCTATACCTACCTGCTGAAACAGGTCGTTATCCTGGACATTATGGTCATTGCAGCGGGCTTCGTATTGCGCGCCGTCGCCGGGGTCGTTGTACTTGACATCAACATCACGCCCTGGTTGCTCGTCTGTATGGGCCTGCTGGCGCTCTTTCTCGGCATTGGGAAACGTCGTCACGAACTTGTGCTGCTGGAAAACGGCGCGGGGGAACATCGGCGCATCCTGGAAGAATATTCCGTCCCCATGCTTGATCAGATGATGTCCATCGTCACCGCCAGTATCATCATGGCATACAGTATGACCACATTCTCCGCTCCGGTTGCTCCTAAGGATCCCTACCCGGTGCTGATATTTACCATTCCCTTCGTCGTCTATGGCATCTTTCGCTATCTCTACCTGATCTACCGGCGGGGCGAGGGGGGGGCTCCGGAAGATCTCGTGCTTAAAGATCTGCCGCTGGCATCCAGCATTCTTCTCTGGGGCGTGACCGTGCTGAGCCTGCTCTTCGTCTTCCGCAATTCATGAGTAGATATGCATGCCTTAACATTTATCAAATTCGGCGGCTCGGTCATCACCGATAAGCGCGGGCAGGAAAAAGCCGACCTGCCCGTGATTCGCCGTTTGGCCGCTGAACTGCGCACAATGCAGACCGAACAACCGGAAGCTACCTTCCTGCTTGGGCATGGTAGTGGCTCCTTCGGGCATCACCATGCTGCCCGCTACGGCGTTCATCGCGGCCTCTCCCCGGAGGCCGACTGGATCGGCTTCGCCTTGACCTCCGGCGCAGCGCTCCGCCTCAACCGCATCGTCGGGGATGCGCTGCTGGCCGCAGGCATCCCCGCCCTGTCTCTTCAGCCCTCTGCTTCACTCCAGAGTAGCGCGGGAACATTACAAGCCTGGCAGACCAATACTATCGAGCAGGCGCTCAATCAGCGACTGGTTCCGGTAATCCACGGCGATGTCGCTTTCGACACGCAGCAGGGCAGCGCAATTATTTCAACTGAGGCACTGTTTGCCCATCTGGTTCTGCATACCACACTCCGGCCAGGGCGGATCATCCTGGTTGGCGAGGCCGCAATCTACACCGCCGACCCTCGCCTTGATCCGCAGGCCCAACCCATCCCACTCATTACGACAGCGAATATCGAGCAGGTGCTGTGCGGCGCAGGCGACTCGCACGCTGTCGATGTCACCGGCGGCATGCGGAGCAAGCTGGAGTTGATGTGGCAGTTGATCCAGGCTCTACCGGGCCTGGAAATCATTCTGATTGGCCCTGCACCGGGCCGATTAACGCAGGCTCTGCGTGGCGAGGCGCTTAACCTGGGAACGATTATTCGCAAAAACTAACGGGCAGCCATACGTTCCCGGCTTCTCGTTATCAATGTAACCAGATGACGTGACTATGATTGCAGAAGATTTTATTGCGCGCAAACGGCCTTCCTGGGAGCAGTTGACAACCCTGCTCAACCGCTCGCAAAACAGCCTGAGCAACCTCTCCGCCGAGGAGTTGCAAGAACTGGGTCGCCTCTACCGACAGGCCACATCCGATCTGGCTGTTGCCCGGCGCGACTTTGCTACCCACGCCGTCACTGCCTATTTGAATGGATTAGTTGCCCGCGCCCACGGCACGATCTACCGGGATAAGAGCCCCCGACTGCAGCAGTTGCGCATCTTCTTCACCAGTACCTTCCCGCGCATCTTTCGGGAAACCTGGGGCTACACGCTGGCATCCTTCCTGATGTTTCTGCTCCCGGCCCTGGTTAGCTTCATCATTGCCTACCGCGATCCGGATGCCCTCTCCCTGCTTATGCCCGGCGCACAGAGTGTTATTAGCGATATCCGGGAGGGGCGCGAGTGGTGGCTGCGGATCAACGAAGATGGGCGCACCGCATCGGCATCGTCGATTATGACTAATAACATCCGTGTCACCTTCCTGGCCTTTGCCGGCGGCATTCTCTTTGGGGCATTCACCCTCTATGTTCTGGCAATGAATGGCATACTGCTCGGCGGTGTGGCCGGTGCCGCCCAGCATTTTGGCTTTGCCGATAACCTGTGGGGCTTTGTGGCGGCCCACGGCACCGTTGAACTGAGTGTCATTTTTATCGCCGGTGGCGCGGGCTTACAACTCGGCTGGTCAATCTTTCGTCCCGGTCTGTTAACCCGGCGCGCTGCGCTGGTCATCGCCGCCCGTCGCGCGGCGCAACTTCTCTTTGGCTGCGTTCCCCTGCTAGTCATTGCCGGCCTGATCGAGGGCTTTATTTCGCCTTCTAATCTGCCCCTGGCATTCAAACTCCTGGTCTCCATCGGGTCAGGCATCCTGCTGTACAGCTATCTGATCCTGGTCGGACGCCCAGGCGCTTCACGCCAACCTGCCGACGCCGTCGCCCCGATGCGCACCTCACCCTGAAGGCAGATCTGCAAGCAATACGACAGATAATACGCAAACGAAACCACCAGAAATTCTCGTTCGTCTGAACTATAGAGCAGATAACCGACACTCCGCTTACTCCACCGAGGACACCTTATGATTCGTACCAGTACAGGGCACACACATTATCGTCCTGCCGTAATACTGATACTCATTCTCGTGCTGACGGGTTGCAACACAGAACCACCTGCTGCACAACCAGTAGCACCAGATACAACAACCACAGCCATACCGGGCGGGACAACTGATACCGCCGGACAGCCGGTACGCATAACCGGCACCTTCGACTATACTAACGACATCATCACCGAGTATTATGTTCAGCATCAGGTTATGCTGGCCGATATGTATGGCTTTGTCATCCGTGACCAGGAGTGGGAAACGCCGATTGACTCCCAGGTAATCGGCTTCCTGGATATCGACGAAGCGGCCCGGCGTGGCAGCTACCAGTTGCAGTTACCGGCTGCGCCTGCCGGTACCTTCGCTGATGTCGATAACGACAACCAGTCCGACCAGGGCGTGCAGATCTTTGCCGTCTCCTACGCTCCCAACCTGACCGGCGGGCCCTTTGCCGTTGACGATGACCCCAACCGGGGCTGGCCGATCTATCTGGCATCAATCCGGACCGACCGGGAAAACGGTGACGAAGTGATCGGCGGGAAGCTGATCGTCTGGACTCCCGACGCTGAACAGCAGTTCCCCACTGACTTTGGTCCTGATGCGCTTCTCTTCACCGCTGACGACCCGGTTGCCGGGCTGCCGGCCGGCTACTCAATCATAGACCTGGATCAGTCCCCATTTGCGCTGCAGCATACACCCGTCCCGGAACTGACACTGTACGAACCAACTGACGTGGTTGTTAAGGATTTCTCCGACTTAAACTACGCTGACGCTTTCGCGCAAATGTTTGAACAGGTACGCCGGGAATATGCCTTCAACGGTATCCCTAACAAAACGCCTGATTGGGATGCGCTGTACGCCGAGCTTGCCCCACGCATAGCTGCCGCCGACAAGCAGAATGATGCCCAGGCATTCTACCTGGCCCTCAATGATTTCGTCTTTGCCTTTCGTGATGGGCATGTAAACTTGAATGGTGGCGCGGTCGGTGATCGCACGACCCGGGCAGCGCTGGCCGGGGGATATGGCCTCGCCATTCGTGAACTGGACGATGGGCGCGTGATCGTTGTCTACATCCGCGACAGCGGACCGGCAGACCGGGCCGGTATCCGCGTAGGGGCGGAGATAACCACCTTTGACGGCATGCCAATCGGCACCGCTATCGACAATGTCCAACCGCTCTCCGGACCATTCTCGACCGAGTTTGCGCGCCGGTATGAACAGACGCGCTACCTGCTACGTGCGCCGGTTGGGACGGAAACAGCCATTACATTCACCAATCCAGGACAGCGCCCCCGAACTGCTACCCTGACCACCGCGTCCGGACAGCAGAGTTTCAATGTTACCTCACTCTTTGCCGACTACGATCCTTATGCACTGCCGGTGGAGTATGAACTCCTGCCATCGGACATTGGCTACATCCGGGTTAACTCAAACTTTGACGATCTCAACCTGATCATCCGCCTCTTCGAGCGCGCACTGGCAACCTTTGATCAGATAGGCGTACCGGGGATTATCATTGATATGCGTTTGAATCTGGGTGGCGCGCCGCTTGGCCTGGCCGGTTTTCTCACCGACGAAACAATTCCGCTGGGACAACTGGAGTATTACAGTGAGGCAACCGGCACATTTGAACCCGACGGCCCCCCTGACGAAGTCTTTCCGAACGAAAATCAGTACCGTTTTGACAGAATGGCCCTGCTGGTCGATCAATCCTGCTACAGTGCCTGTGAATTAGAAGCCTATGCATTCAGTCAGGTACCGGGAATGATCATTGTAGGGCAGTATCCCACCGCCGGAGTAGAAGCTGAGGTTGCACGCGGACAATTTCGGTTGCCGGAAAGTATTACCCTGCAGGTACCCACCGGGCGCTTTACCCGGCCCGATGGCAGCATCTTCCTGGAGGGCATTGGAGTTGAGCCAACCCTGCGCCTTCCCATAACCGAGGAAACTGTACTGTCTAACGAAGATCCGGTGCTACAAGCGGCCGAAGCGGCTATCCTGGAGTAACTCAACCCAACCCACCAGGGGCAAACATCAAACATCGAACCGGATGAGAACCGGGAGCGAGGAAGCGCATGTCACTTTGTATGAGGTGAAGGTGTCACCTCTAACCGGTCCCCAATCTCGGTTGCGGTTGCCTCCAAAACACCGGACGGTAACTCGATCACATAGCGTGCGCCCCAGACCCCGGCATAGGGACGATTTGGCGGCATTGCATGCCGCTTCCCGACAACCTGATCATTGCGATCAAGGAACAACACATCAATGGGGAACCGCATAAAGAAGGTATGAATACTCCACTCCGGATAGATAATCAGCCCATGTCCCGGTTCAAGCTGCGACCGCCCCATCAAACCCATCCCACGCGCCAGGAACGTTCGTGCGAACCGGCAGTGATCTGCAAGCACTGTATTATGCTTCTGATTTATGACAACTATGTTATTCATTGCATTCCTGGTGATCACATCACAAAGAAAAGTAAAACAGTATAGTAAAAGTAGGAAAGAAAAACCCAGACCTACTGTCTCAGATTACTGACTGAGACAGCATGCCTGGATCATCACGCACACACAGATGGCATAACGCTACTGTTCGCTAAAGACCGCCGAGAGACGTCATAATCCGTGGGACGGCCGGACCCAGAATAACAACAAACAGCGCCGGGAAGATCAAGAAGACCATAGGAAAGAGCATCTTAATCGGCGCTTTCTGGGCTTCTTCCTCCGCCCGCTGGCGACGACGCGTCCGCAACTGGTCTGATTGAATACGCAGAATCTTTGACAACGCCACACCCAGCTGATCAGCCTGAATAATTGCCGCGACAAAGGTCTGGACATCATCAACCCCCGTACGCGCCGACATATCCTTTAGTGCTTCGCGGCGTGCGCGGCCAAGCCGCATATCGGTCAGCACACGCGTGAACTCTTTCCCCAATTCATCTTGCCACTTATCCGTTACCCGCTGTATAGCCGAGTCAAACGCCAGACCGGCCTCAACGCTAATCGTAATAAGATCTAACGCATCAGGGAGAGATTTCACGATATTATGCTTCCGTTTGCGAATTTGCTGACCAATCCACATCACCGGAAGTAAATATCCCAGAACAAGCCCAATCGTACTGTACATAACTGCCTGTAACACCGGCATGGTTGAAAAGGTCACCACACCAAAAACCGCAAAGAGCACCAGAGCCAGAATAATACGAATACCGACAAACATGGTCGGAGTAATCCCACCCGGATTACCCGCCTGCTGAAGCTTGACTTTAAGTTGCTCCGCGCTCTGTTTCGGACCACGCTTACCCAACTCCGCCAGCAGCGACCGTGCCATCGGCGCAAGCACACGTTGATGAAATGGCTGTTGCAACTCCATTTCTTCAAGCGTCATGGCCCGTTCCGTAAATTGACTCAGACGATCACTAAACGTCTCAGCCTGTCTGACACGCGTCAGACCAAAAACCACAAGACCAACACTAGAGATCAGTAAGATCCCTGCCAGGACAGCAATCATCATTACACTCATAGCGACACCTCACACTTCGATGTCGATAATCTTCATGATGGCAAAATAGCCAATCATGATCATAAACAGAGAGGCGACCGGCAAACAACACCAATTCTCCGGCGGAAAACCAAAAGTAAAGATTGGCGACATATATTCCGGATTAATGACTGTGATAAAGATAGCAAGCGCTATCGGCAAACCCGTGATTACATATGCGGAAATACGGCCCTGAGCAGTCAGCGTTTTAATCTCACCCTTAATACGTACCCGCTCACGAATGGTGTGACCAATCGTATCAAGAATTTGTGCCAGGTTCCCACCAACCTCATGCTGAATATTCACAGCAGTAATCAACAACTCCAGGTCTTCCGATGGGATACGCCGCAAGAGATTATCAAGAGCCTCCTCAGTTGAGCGCCCCAGACCGACCTCTTGAACCACCCGACTAAACTCAGTCGAGACAGGCTGGGGAGCTTCGCGCGACACCATATCCAGGGTCTGTAAGAAGCTATACCCACTCCGCAATGCGTTTGACATCAGGGTAATAGTATCACCAAGTTGATTATTAAAAGCCTTAATACGGTTCCCTGCGCGCACAGCCAGATAAATGTTCGGCGCAAATGAGAGCACAATTGCACCAACCAGTGATGATATCAACATTGCCTGGGGTGATGCCCGGCCAATAATGGCACCTATTCCAGCACCAGCCAATGCTGCTAATACTTTTACACCAATAAATTCCGAAACACGCCATTTCAAATCAGCACGCGCCAGATCACGGGCAATATTGTTACCGCTTTTGCTCTTGGCAAAAACCGCATCAATGCGCGCAATTGCCTGCTGCGTTCCCGGTTCCTTTTCAACCGAACCACGCCCTGCAAACTGCGACAGGCGATCCGAGACATCGCCACTACCCATACTGCGGGCAACCATCCCAAAGACCACTAGGATAACGAGAAAAACAACGCCAGCCACAGCAAAGGGTAACATATCAGGTGAAAGCATACCCTGCACCAACAAATCCTTTCCAGGCGATTACACCACCAGAAAGTCCAGATAACATTCAAATCCGATCGCAATCAGAATATCCGAGACAACCCTTAGAAGAAGCGATCACCAGAGTAGCCAAAAACATTTGGCGGCAGATAGATATTTAACGCTTCAAACTTCTCAACAAACTTGGGCCGGACACCCGTTGGTCGGAGCGTTCCGACAATTTTTCCCCGTTCGTCGATACCCGTCTGCTCAAATGTAAAAACATCTTGCAGTACGACGACATCGCCTTCCATACCCTGAACCTCAGTAATAGCCGTAATTTTACGACTCCCATCCTTGAGGCGCGATTGCTGCACGATGACTTCAATTGCAGAGGCAACCTGCTCACGGATAGCGCGTGAAGGCAGATCCATTCCTGCCATCAAACACATTGTTTCAATACGGGAAATACTATCACGAGGACTATTCGCGTGGATTGTCGTCATGGATCCATCATGACCAGTATTCATTGCCTGGAGCATATCCAGTGTTTCACCACCACGACACTCCCCAACAACAATACGCTCAGGTCGCATACGCAAACAGTTCATAACCAGATCACGAATACTCACTTCGCCACGACCTTCAACGTTAGGGGGACGTGACTCGAGCGTAACAACATGATCCTGGCGTAACTGCAACTCAGCAGCATTTTCAACCGTTATGATCCGCTCATCTTCAGGAATAAATGACGAGAGCACATTGAGCGTAGTCGTTTTGCCTGAACCGGTACCACCCGCAACGACGATATTTAATCGAGCCCGAACACAGGCTGACAAGAATTCACCCATATCTTCAGTGAGCGAACCAAAGCGTACAAGGTCACTGACAGTCAGTGATTCTTTGCGAAACTTACGAATCGTGATCACCGGACCAACCAGCGACAACGGACGAATGACCGCATTCACACGACTGCCATCAGGCAAACGAGCGTCTACCATTGGTGAAGACTCATCAATACGTCGTCCAAGTGGAGCAACGATCCGGTCAATAATGCGCAATACATGCTCGTCATTATTAAAGACCACATCACTCTTGATCAGCTTACCCTGCTTCTCAATATATATCTGTTTAGGACCATTGACCATGATTTCGCTGATGTCATCATCAGACAGCAACATTTGTAATGGTCCATAGCCGAGAATATCCGCAGCGATGCTCTCAAACATTCGTGTGCGTTCTGCACGACTCAAGACAATACTCTCGCTATCAAGAATCGAGTTAAAAACCTCTTCGACCTGTCGCTGTACACGCACTGAGTCCGAGAGATCAAGCCTGGGGTCAAGCTCATTAATAAGCTTTGACTGAACACGCGACTTTAAATCAGCAAAGGCATTATCATCCTGCTCACGCGTCGCACTATTTGAGCGCGCTGAAGCGTCACTCTGACGTGGGGGTAGTGCTCCGGCACGCTGCGCCCCTGCACCTTCATCACGACCAGGCGTGGTTCCACCGATACGCTTTAGTAATGACATAAATAATACACCTTCCCGAGTACGAGGGTATTACCTTCGTGCTGTCAGACGACCAAACAACCCACGGCTTTGAGGTTTCGCCTTCGGCTCCGGTTGGCGTTTAACCTCATCTTGCGGCTTCTCACTGCTAACCGCCTTGGCGACGTTGGTTAAGCGACTGGCCAGAGTGAAAATGTCTTTGGAAACCTGATGGGTGCGCTTTGCAATTACTAAAGGCACTCCCTGGTTGATGGAATACGTGATTTCCAGAGGGGCATTCGCAATCTGCAACGCGACCTCATGCTGAATGTTACTCTGAACATCCTTAACACTAAACCCCATCCGATTATCCGCCTTATTCAGCACAAGCATTGTCTTCTCACGCGGATACTCCAAAAGTTCAGCTACTTCCAGAAAGAGCTTGATATTTTTGATGCATGGCATTTCCAGAGTCATAAGGGCGATGATTCGATCAGCCATATCAAGGACGGCCAGTGCGCGATCCTGAAACGACGATTGTGTATCAACAACAACATAATCAAACTCCTGGCGCATCAAGTCCAGGATGGTACGGAGTTGATCTGATGTAACCAGTTCACCGGTTTGCGGATTTGGCGGCGCAAGTAACACTTTTACTTGTGAATTATGTGTTGTCAGCACATCATTCAAAAGATCGCGGTCGAGATCATCAACCCGATTCGCCAGGTCCACAATCGTTTTATTCGAAACCAGGTTCAGGATAACATTCAAATCGCCGAAGATCAAATTTCCATCTACGAGCGCCACTTTTTTATTCGTTAACTGGCGGAGTGCAATTGCCAGATTGGCGGCAATGGTTGATGTACCAACACCACCCTTTGGACTGAACACTGCGACAATCTGACCCTGCGCCCCACCACCACTCGGGACAGAACCTTCACTACCACCGGTCGCAGTTGACGTCACAGGACGCGTTGCCGCCAGACGATGCACATGGCGTATTGATTTATACAGATCATCAGCACCAATCGGTTTCGTTAAAAACTCGCGTGCTCCCGCAAGCATGGCACGACGCAGATAATCCGTTTCTCCCTGAACACTCATAATAATGACCTGGATACCTGGATCTTGAGTCATTATTGCTTCTGTCGCAGCAATGCCATCCATATCGGGCATATTGATATCCATCAGGATGACATCCGGTTTGTGTTGTTTCGCCATCGCAACAGCCTCACGCCCATTGCTGGCTTTCGCAACAACCTCTATATCTTTCTCAAAGAACAAAAGCTTCTCGATCTGATCGCGCGTATCGACGATATCATCAACGATCATTACACGAATGTTACTGCTTTCAGTCATGGAGTAACTCCTCTTTCCTGCCTGGTCAGGCTGTTGCATTGGCTCACGGACGTAACGGATGCAGGCACCGGAGCAAGAGAACAGCACGCCGCGTCCTTCAAGAAAATCACACGGCGTGCATTACACACCTGAAATATCATACCCTGCATGAACTACATCTAGATGAAGATATAACTCCTGCTCACATTGGTTGCTTATGAGTAATTATGCCGACCACATTATGGTATACGGGTTGGTGCTGGTGTAAAGGTCGGATTCGGGATAAACGCATCTTCTTCAGAAATCAGATGCGGATCAAGCACCTGTGGCGCCGGTACACCAAATTCTGAGACTAAAAGATCGTATGTTGCACCAATCGTTGGCTCAAAGTCTGTGTCACCTGCACCACGCAACACTAACGAGATATCCGACTCGGTATTGAGCGCAAATTCGATCAATTCCGCCTCTTGATCATTAATCGCCAGTACCAACAACCAACTACCTGTTGTTATAGTATCCCCTGATTGTGAAGCCTGTACTGGCTGACCTGACTCATCGGTTTCCGGCCCGGTACTTTCAGGAGCAGGTGTACCTTCTTCGGGGACGCCCGGACGTACAATCCGCAGTACCTGCACTTGCTGAACGATAGTTTTGGTTGTTGGAAATAACTCTTCCGTTACCTGACGCTGGACAGTCACCTGCCCCTGATCATCAACATCCCGACCGGTCGGGTACGAAATTCGGCGCGGCATAGAGAATGTCGCAACAATATCAACAAAGTCACCAGGTTTAATCTGATCGGCGACGCCGGCAACACTATTGGTACTGAAGGAATAGGCTTTAGGGCGTGGTCTATCAGGTTCAGCCGTCGGTATCTGTTGTGATAGTCCTGGTTCGGTGACATCTGAATTGGTAATCAACTCATCAGCCCGAATATTAGCTACTGCCAATTTTCCCAGCACATCATTCACATTGGTGAAGTATTGTGAGTTAACCTCGGATTCCGGAATTTCGCGTGAACCGAGCAAGCCTTGATCTGCAATTAGCGTATTGGCAGGAATATCAACTTGGGCAATAATGACCTCAACGCGCGGTTCACGCGTTGGTTCGATTGACTCGTTGGTGTTAACAGTTGCCGAGCCTTGCAAAAAGAAAAACAACAGGCCAGCAGCAGCCAGGGCGATAATGACGCCGATGAGAAGTATAACGATGCCTCCACGCCTCATAAGGGGTATCCTCCCTGATTTAAGTGAATATAGAAACAGAAGGACCACCGACCACACATCTGCCATATTATAGCACACGCACACCGGCAGTAGATCACAAATATGGTCGTCAAAAATGGTACTATGATACAGTCAGTGTATAGTCAGTGTGGTTCTACATGAAGGGGATTTTTGTGAAGCTATCTTGATGAGCCCCTGGAAGATGTCGATATCAATACAAGCCTGGAAAACCAACGGATAGCTACTCTATCAATTTTTCGGTAACTAACACAAGTTACGCGGTCCCTGACCAGACAGGTCATTCCGCCTCCGGCAGGGTGGCAGCAGCCAGAGCTTTTGCACAAAAAAGCACAATGTGAATTTTTTTGTGCAAAAGCTCGATCACGTACCATGCTGCCGCAGACAATCGGGGTTCCATCGCGTAAAACGTCCGGTTTGTATGGCAACCGCGTAACTCCTGCATCTGAATCTTTTTCAGGAAATGCCGGCTCACAGAGTCGGCATTTCCTGAAAAAGGATGTCCTGGTCCGCCCTACCGGAGGCAAAACTCGTTCTGCACCGGATGATACACCTGATGTAAACACCGACCGCGTAACGCGTGTAAGTAACCACTATTATCGGTCGGTACGCTCATCTACCTGCTTACCGCGCAATCAGTGGCAGGTAGATAATAGGATCACTTTCTGGTGGGACATCAGGAATATCGATGTCCGGTTCCCACTCTTCCTCTACCGGATCATCGGGCTGCCATTCAGGTTGACCTTTGGGATAGATGACAACGTCCAACGTCTTAATATTGTTCGTTTCACCACTTACCGAAAGCTCAGGCACAAAGTTGGTTGAGTCTACGGCAACGACCACGGTATAGACACCCGGCTCAGGAAAGAATGCCTCCATTTCTTTTAACGAGCTTAACAGTTGATCATTATCCGTTCGATTGTGATACCAGCGTCGGAGCGTATATGTTGCGTCAATGCCCATGAAGCGACTGTTCACGACTGCATATGTACGGACACATGCCGGCGGCTCCTGCCCCAGATTCACCGGAACCGCACTGAAGTCGCTCGGCATCGTCTCGCCTTCCGGCAGCACACATAGATCCACATAGAACGAGCCTGAGTTGACCTGGTAGACCTCTACGGTATCCTCGCCATCTTCGTTCTTATTGAGAATCTCAATGTCCAGACCAGTGAATGTCTTCTCACCTTCCACACGCATATCTTCCAGTTTAGATACCTTGAGATCCGGATTACCGGGGATGACCAGTTTAATGCTCAGGTTGAGCAGCGATGGAGTAAACTCGATATTTGTCGTTGTTAATCTGGCCCGATACTGGAAACAGCGTGTTTCGGGACTACCTACCTCGGCTGCATTGACGCCGTTCTTTGAGCGACGGGGCGTTGCGCCGGGATCAGCCAGTGATTCCCATTCTGTCCAGGGACCAAGTTCACAATCGCTGGCCTGAGAGGTGCGATAGTCCACCGCAATATCCATACCACTCTGCGGCATAGAGGTAACCCAGCTAATCTCCTGAACGGTAGCACCATCCAGGATAATCTCTAGCGCGTCGGAGTAGTACCATCCATCCGGTGCATAGGTCAGATCTTCTTTATCTTCCTCCTCAAGGCCGCCAACCTTCCCATAGATAATAGAATTTGACCCATTGTCATCTTCCGGGAATGCGTCAGTCCCATCACCGAGCCCCCCCATCACATAGACAAACGCATAACCTCTGTCCGTAGAGACCACAACGGAGCCATGTAACATACGCGGTCGCGGCAGAGCATCATTCGGCAGGAAGTTGCTCCCGGTCGCGGCATCACCAAATGACGGCAACGAGAAATCATCCTCAACATAACTGTTCAGAACCTTTTTATCCGGTTGAGTCAAATTCCCCTGGCGTCCGCCGGTCAGATAGATATTGCCGTTATGTTCAACACCGGCCTGATAGAGCCGTGAAGAGGGTAATGTCCCATCCCAACCACTCCAATCAAGGGTGCCATCACTATTGACGCGCGCCCGATACACACGCTCGCTATACTGAGCCGTGCTACCGTCACCCGCCAGGCGCACCTGACCACCCATGAGATAGATGGCTTCGCCATCTGCGGCGACGAAACGGCCACCGACGGCCACCGCACCCCATACACCACTTGCTTCGGGGTAGTGGCGGACCAGGGGTATATCATCCGCCAGCACTTCCCAGCCGGACTCGGACGGGTTACTGGGCTTGAAGAGTTGACCATTTGCGCCCACCTGAGCATAAAAGACTTTCGGCGAACCTTCTTCTTTAATGCTGACCTGGCTACCTGTCCCTTCAAGATATCTTTGCAGGCCACCCAGGATGTAGATATAGGTTTTCCCGTTAACCTTCACGCTCACGGCCGAAGCCGACTGCAACCCACGTTGCCGGAAACTGTTTTCACCGTTCTGATCCGGTATCTCCGGCCCTTCCAGCCACTCGGTTATACGTCCGTTTGAGCCGACAACCCCAATACGCACACCAAAACTGGAGAAATCATAGGTATTCAGAACAACATTTCCGCCGACGACATAGATATAGTCGTTGCCGCTGGGATTATCGACGGAGGTAACGGCAGGATTACTGACATGTGTGAAGGGATCTTCAAACCCGGACTTAATAGTAGCCTGAACCGCCGGCAGATCCGGTTCGGCACGCCAGTTTGACTCGCTGGAGTCAGGCAACAACAAACCGGTTTCGGTGTTAATGGCTACCGACCAGACTTCAGACAGCGGCTCTTCTTCCTCGGGAGTATTCCCCCCCATCACATAGATCCGGTCACCGATGGCCGTCGCGCCCATACCCGTCATAACTCGGGGCAGGGTAAAGGGGGCATTCTCCCAGTCACGGAGCAGACCAAGCGGCGCAATCTGCACCGCGCCTTCCAGATCTTGCGCTGAGAGATCCGTATCCTGGAGCGTTGCCAGGGCTGTACGCTGAAAAGAGCCCCGGTTAAACTCGGACAGACCATTGTCAACCATGCGGTCAACAACGGCAGCCAGGGCGGGTTGTCCCGGAAAGAGACTTACAATAAGAATACAGATGCTGAACAACAGCACCCCCCGAACCGAACGAGAAGCACCATGGAACGGGTGTTTCATGACAAACCTCCTTGTGTAAGGAAGAGGATAAAATACCGACATACGCCGAAAGAGTTACCGTTGAACGGCACGCAGGAAGTAACAGGCGCTACGAACCCGATTGTGCTGTCCTGAGTACATATCTTTTTCATATACGTAACGCACCTATATCAGGAAAGTGTTGAAGTAATCTGAAGAAATAACTAAAATGGTTTTATCGGGAGTATTTGATATGGATGGCAACATACACCGTTGTATTCTTATGCGCATATCAAGAGGTAGTGGTATGTTTCAGGTGTAGGGGCGGTATGCATACCGCCCCCACCGAAGCCCGCCTATACGCGGAACATTCCACGACTATTCAGGATCGGGGCAGACATACCCATCCAGTTCCATGTAGGCTTCATCAGCCACAATTGTATCATTCAGCGCGTCCGCCTGAGTGACCTGCACCGTCAGCGTCGAGGAGTAGCCGAGATCACCATTCCGGTCATAGAACTTCTTGTAAATGCGGGTCTTATCATCATCACCTTCATAGCCCAACCACACCCGCAGATCATAGGTACCCGGTTCCACGCCCGGTATGAAGTAAGACAACTTCCCGGTCGCCTCATCGTGGCGGATATAGCCCTCATACAATTCCTCACCCGACACCGGATCGGTCAGCACTGCCAGGCCAAATGTGTCAGGCCCCAGATACTCGTAACCGGGCAGTGCCGAAGGAGCATTGGCCGAGTCAATGACATCTTTCCAGGTATCCTCAGCGGGTACACAGATGTCCTTGCGGGCATTGTTGTTAATCTTCAGAAGAATATCTTCAACTTCCGCACCTGTGTCGGCAACCGAGTACCAGGGATACTGAGCCGATGACGCCACCTGTTCCACACCGTCCGTCGGGGCGGCCCCCATCATCATCGCGTACACAGTCGCATCAGCGGCGGTTTTTAGTTCTTCCGCCTCCAGGGTCATTGAGGTAATGGGCCGGGCTATACTTGTACCATCAAGAAAGCCGAGATGGCACTGAACGTTTTCCGCCGCGTTGACATCACCCTTACAAATATCCTTCGCATCATTGTTCCACTGTGTCCGGCCTTTACGCCACGGCACCTCCACCTCCTCAACAAAGTGGTTCGCCACACCATCGGTCAGGAAGACCACCACGCGCTTGTAATCTTCACCATTCGGAGCTTTGTCATTATCAGACAAAAGTTTGCGGGCCTCGCGCAACCCGGTAGCACTGGGGGTACCACCTTTGGTAATATACGGTTCCGTTTTGCCGTCTACCGTACGCTCGCCGGCCTTCAGGATCGCTTTCTTCAACTTGGCCTTACCTTCAGTCGTGCCATGTGCGCGGGTATCGTCGACTGCTTCTATGTTATTAACGCCATACCGACTGGAGTAGGCGATGATCCGCATCGCATCATTTTCGTCCATCTCATCGACGAAGGACTCGAGTGCCTTTTTGGCATAGTAGATACGCCGCTCGTCTTCATGCTTGTACCAATAGTCGGCATCGCAATGAACTATTGCCGGATCCTCATCCGGATTATACCCTACAAACTTCGAACAGAGTACTGTGTCTCCGGTACCTCCCTCATTGGAGTATCCATCAAAGCTCAGGCTCATGGAACCACTAACGTCCAGCAGCACCACAAAGTCGATGGGCTGATCACCGTCCGGGAACGTTTCATGCCGTGGACGGACAAACACGGAGCCGGTGACGTTGATTTCGGTCAGGGAGGTCGGCAGATTGGTCAGAGTACAGGGAACTGAATTCGCATCACCGACATAGACCAGATCCAGATACCCCTTGCCTTTTTCCTTACCATAGCCCCGCAACAAGAACCCACCCATTCGATTGAGCTTGAAAACCGCGTTACTCCCCCCATTCCAACGCTCATCCTCAATAATCGGCAAGAGCATAACGGTACGCTTTGCAATATGCGCATCAAGCGCAGCCTTCACAGCATTGCTATAACTGAACCCACTATTGCCATGCAGCCAGTCTCCAGAGGTTAACTGACCTGGTTCACTGGGGTAACCATCGGGTTTTCCCGGAGCTGCTTCGGGCCACTCAGCTTCCTCAAAGCCCGCCGCCAGGTTGCCCTGCCCCTGTAACATATTCGCCAGGTCAACAGCACTCCCATTCGATGAGTCATCCAGCCAGCGTAGCCAGCTAAAACCACCCGGCACATCGGCGGCATCTTTTACAAAAACCCGGCGCTGCCACTTATTGGAGTAGTTTTCATCATTATAGAGACCGTAATAGTCCGGATTCGCCGAAGAGTCCCACCCATTAGGCTCTACAAAGCCTTTATCATCCAGATAATCGGCATTGACTGAAATTGGAAACACATTGTCGGTCGGCGCACACTGCGTAGCGAAGGCCTGCGCATTGACCGGCAGTGTATCACGGCTCACAACCCGGGCGAAGTACGTCTCGGTGACACCGTCCACCTGCACTTGCAAATAGGTAGTACCCTTGGGCACTATGCCACACGAACCAATCCGACAGGCAAACGGCTTCCCTTCCTTGTCCAGATAGAACGCCCGCAGATTGCGGTCGCCACCATCCTCGGTCAACACAATATCATTCGAGCGCAGCGACTCCTTAATCGCCAACATTACTGCATCATCACTCGTCTCCGAGCCGTTACGAATGATGACATTCATTCCATTGAGCGCGGCAGCATTGGCGGCACGGCTGGCCTCACGCTGCTGGGCATAGGTATTTCCCACATCGACCGACAGACCGACCATAGCGAACAACACCACAATTATCAGCGCAATGAGAGGGATGCTCTGACCTGGTGTTCTGGAACGACGCTTTTGGATGTTCATGAGCTCCTCCTTAACAGAACTCGTACGTTAAAATCACCACTCCGACACACAACAGTCCTCAGAAATCTACAGAGTACTCGACAATCGTTATCAGTCTGGTTAGGATTAGCACCTGGCACTATATTCACGGAACGGCACCGGCAAAGGTAGCCTTCCAAACCACCCAGGAGTATGGGTATTTAGAGATCATCCCGACCAACGCCCCCCTGAAAGTCTGTCCCATGCTTAGCCTCACCACCCTCCGCAACTGAGGAACGAATAAGCATGGTATACGACGAGCGGAGCGGTATTTCAGCGGCAAGCGCGGGGGCTAACGGAAAGACCGGTTTATAATCCACACGTACCGTAATATGCACATAACATGGCACAACCGTGGTAGCCGGACTGTCACAGGCCGTATCCTCCGGCAAAGGATCACCATTTCCATCCGTATCTTTTAACGCCCGGATTTCAATATATTCCTCCAGATTGATGTCGGCATCAACATCATCAGGCACATCGTTGTTATTCAGGTCCAGCAAGTTTACAAAGTTGGTACCACCGCTCTTCCCCGCCTCATAGCGTACCCGCTCTCGAATAACCGCATAGTTCAGGGTTAACTCATCGGTGGTGGGATCGGTTACAAGCCAGCGACTGCCGTACTGAGCCCCCTCTTGCGCCGCGTTATGGATACCTTGCAGCGCAAAAAAGATCATGCCGAGATCGACTGCGGCGGCGAGCAGAAAGAAGATCAATGTGGATGCAAGCGCGAATTCTACCAGCGCCTGCCCCTTTTTCCGAAAATATTGTCGTCGCATAACTCTTTCCTTACTATTCTTACGGTTTCGGGTTACAGGCAACCAGGTTCGAGAAAGCCGGATTCTTACCCATACTCTCAATCGTACGCCATGTTTCGGTCTTGACCGTCATCTTGCCGTTATTGCCGATCATGACAAAATTCCACAACGGTGTTAAGGGCTCAATATCGTACGTAATTGCAACGGCAATCGGCGCTCCAAGCGTCCGCAGCGGATCACCATTTTTATCGTCTTCCGGATAGTAAATACGAACCTCGCCATTAGCGCTGGCATTATCGGACAGATCGGGAAACTGAACCGCTCCCTCCTGTACTGCTTCCAGCACATTGGCTACACAGATATCATTCGGATCGAGTGGTTCAATCCAGTCAGGATGGGGAGGAGTCTGGGCGGCCTCCTCAGCCCCATTGCGCGCCGCCTGATAGACCGTCGCATAGCCATAGATGTAATAACTCATATCAATGATTCCGAACAAAAGCAATACCAATACTGGCATCACAAATGCCATCTCAACAATCGATTGTCCTTCTTTCTGCCGGCACATAGCTAACCTCACTCTGCTCTAGATCTAATAAGTTCACTTTTGATTATAGGCTCCCGGTGGGTGAGTAACAATAGGCAGATGGTACTGATTGGCGTAAAAGTGCCGGATAGGGCTTTGGTATGCCGGATTAATGACGCGTATCGGCACGGCGGATATTCAGTCCCCAGAACTGAATCCCGATCAGGCGCGGGTCGTGCAGGCGGGGATCATGTGCGGCCGGTACCCAGGCGCTGCTCTCAAGCCGGAGCAGCAAACTGTCGGTTGCGGGATGTGGCATATGTTCGGGGGCAATGGACACGCGATAGGTTGACGCCTCAACACCAAGAGTCCGGCACCCAAGGGACACTTCTTCGCCCTCGGCCAGCGGCCAGGGTGCGGTTTCCGGCAGCAGCGTCAGGCACACCTGCGCCGGCCCCAGTTGCGCCGGTCGTTCGCCCCCGGCAACACGCAATTCTACCTGCTGTGGTCCGGTCTGCTCTAACCAGGGCAGCCGCAGCAGCGCATCACCGTTCGTCCAGGCATAGGTGTTATCCGAAGATGCGACAAACCTACCCGGAGTATCCCGGTTAGATTCGGGCAGGTAGAACCCCTGCACCTGAGCCGCAAAATCGGTGGCGGTCAAAGGAGCGGGCAACGTGGTAAGCCGGTCAGGCACGCCTTCAACCAGCCGGTAGACGGCAAACGACAGGCGTAGTGTGGCAATATTGCGTGGCTTCTGGTCAGTCAGTTGTTCAAACTCGGTCACATCCAGCACAAACTCATCGACCGGTTGGAGCGTAAATCCCGGCAGCACAAACTCGCCCCCGCCGGCACTCAGCACGAGATAGACCTGCCGCCCGGTTCCCTGCCAGGCACGTACCTGCGCGGCCAGCAGATCGGCATAGGCACCGGGATGGGTACTCTTGACGGTAAAGGCATCGCGGTTGAAAGCAAAATGTAGTGGTGTTACTACAATATCGGGGACATCCCGCGCCATCGTGTAGACCGGCCCGCCGCCCCGGAAGAGCAGAATATCATCTTCATCAAACTGCTCGGCAAATGCGGCAAGCTGCGGCAGCGCGCCCGCATACTCGGTGTGTGTATAGATGGGTCGCCCGGTCCAGACAAAGAAAGCAATCAGGCTAACTGTGAAGAACCCAGAACTGAGCACCGAGAACCGGGAACGGAGAACGGAGAACACGTTTCGCTGTTGCGTTCGGCGCTTCCCGCTCGGCCAGGTTGCCAGGGCGACCAGCGCGTAGGCCATACTCAAACTAAAGGCCGGGTAAGTGATCGATACAAAGCGGCGCAAGATATAGATGTAAGTCTGGTCGCTAGTACCGTAGGTCTGGCGCACATAGAAGAAGGTACCGAGCAGACTAACGGTCAGAAAGAGCCACGCGCCCCGGCGCATTCCGCGCCACCACCAGAGCGCAAACCCCAACACGCCCAACCCGACCCCCAGCGGCGAGAGATACCAGCCGACCCGCACAAAATTTGCCAGCGGGATCAGTTCTTTTTCGCGCACCGGCAACCCGGTCGGCGGTGTAACACCGGAGGGCACATTCTCGGCATATTCGCGCCACCACTCTTTGCCATCATCGTAGAAAATGCGCGGCAGGGCGATAGGCGCGCCAACATAGCCCTGCAAGCGCATCCAGTTGAAGGTCTGATTGCTGAATGGCCCGGCCCAGGGTCCGCGTTCGGCGCGCAACTGCGCGCGGAGGTCGGCAGTCGCAGCAGCATCAATCGCAGTTGCGGCATATTCCGGGTCGCCAAGCAGTACCACGCCGGCCTGATTGCGCGCCACATCGGGCGACATGCGCCAGGCATTGACATCCGCCTGTACCATGCGCGGATCACGCAGCAGCGGATCATTCCAGCCACCCCGCGTATTGAAGAGGATATCGCTGTCGATGATCTGGGGGCGGACCAGGTAGGCATAGCCGGCCAGCAGCACAATCCCCAGAGCGGTGCCGCCCAACAGCAGGTTGCGCCGGCGCAACAGCAGCGCCGCGCCCCGGCGCAGTAGTACCGGCCGGCGACGGAACAGCAGCAGGAGACTCAAGCCCAGGAGCAGCAGGAATAGTTCCTCGCGCAAACCGCCGGAGTTAAACGCGTTGTCGGCATTCGCAAAGATAACCTCGCGCAGGGTGGATGTAAAGAAGGGCAACGCCAGATAGGTTGTCAGAGCGTAGTCTTGCAGCCGATCAAAGCCCGTATCAAAAAAGTAGGCGCGGGCAATAAAGCTGATATGCAACCCGGCATGGACACCCATTGCCCCCAGTCCCAGCGCCAATGCCGTCTGGCCGGCATACCAGCGCCGCGTGAGCAAACAGTAGAGCAGGTAGAGCAGCAGCGGCCCGATCACCAGGAAGAAGTCAATTCGGGTCAGCATCAGTTGCCCGAAGGCAACTCCTGCCAGCGCCGCATACAAAACCGTTCTGCGCTGATCGTTACCCGCATCAGACTGCTGAAACCGGGCAAAGAAGTAGAGTCCGGCAAAGGTCAAGAACTGGGCCGTCGTCTCGGAGGTTGAGTAACGCGAGAACCAGACTTGAACGCTATTGAGCGCCAGCAGGAGAAACGCCAATATTCCCACCCGGCTACCCGCCAGACGCCGACCAAGCATGCCCACGCTCCAGGCACCCACCAACCCCATCAACCCGGGCGCAAACAGGCCGCCGTACCGCCCCAGCAGGCTGGTGAGCAGCGCAATCCAGGCGGGAAAGAGATGCAGAAACTGCGGCACCACCCGTCCCTCAGCCGCTTCGCCCGCATTGATAAAAAACCCGGCAGTCCGCAGACGCGTGGCAATGTAGCGCTGCGGATTCTGTACTCCCAGGAAGTTTGTTAGCGCCTGCTCAGCCGGCGCGCGCAATGCCTCGGCACTGGCCTGGGCTGCCTGCCCAAATTCGGCCACCAGTTCATCATGCTGCACCAGGCTGCCGGTACGCGCAATGGCAAAGCCGGTGTTGGCATAGACACCCGCATCTCGCCCGCCCAGGACAGTCTCGAAAGGGCGGATAACCAGCAGCAGAGCAATCAACCCAACCAGCGCAAACGCCAGCAATTCCCAACGTTGATAGACTGGGGGCAGTCGTTTCGGTGGCATCCCTCGTTGTCGAGACCAGACCAACAATGCGCCGCTGAAGAGGAGGAGCAGCAGCATGTGCGACCAGAGCGAGAAGTAGCCAATCTCGGCCAGGAGCAGCGCCAGCCAGCCACTTAGCAGCATGCTGATCACGACCCGCTCATAGTGGCGTTCCAGCAGATCGGCGGTTATCGCAGGACTGACGGCGCGACAGAGCGCCAAGCCCGGCAGATAAAATAGTAATGGCGTGGCAAGCAGCACAACAAGCAGCATGCGTAGCATCTCAAATACTCATAATCGTAGTCCGGCGGTGGATTATAGCACAAGATGGTTGAGGATGACGAGGATGTAAAAAAAGAAGATTTTCATATACAATTATTATAAATTCAGTTCTGAGACATGGTATACTGTACCGTCAATTGCTCACAACAAAAATAGTGCTCTCTGCGAGCCATGATAATAATACGGGCGTGATCAGCATCCGGCACGCACATCCGGTACCTGCTTCAGTATTGCCGGAAGCGTTGTGCTACGCTACACTACTCCAGTGGATTTGATCAGCGCCATGGAGGAGATAGAGATATGACAGACCCAACCCAGGCTACTGAGTTGGACCTGGTTGTCGGTTCACTCATTAGTATACAACCGGAAGAAGATCGTGTTGCGTTTGAAGAAGAGCAGGAAACGGTCGCTGAGTGGCAAGACCAATTACGCCAGGAGGGCATTCAGGTTGATCTGCTGGCCCAACCCGGCACTGAGGTGTGGGAGGGTGGCATTGAAACCATCGGCGCACTCTACCAACTCAGCCGTCTGGCAACTCACCTGGAGCAGGGTAACGACATCACCGGAGTACTTGAGGATGGCCCGGTGATCTATGATGAACTTGATCCAGCAGTGACAAATGTATGGGATGGCATAGCGACAACGCGCTTTCCCCACCTGGTAAATCTCCAGGGAGTAAACAGTTACTACCTTCCGGCTGATTTCCCTGAGCCGATCATTTTCCCGGTAACAACCGAGGAGGAGGAACCGGATGAAATCTTCTTCGGCTCATCGGTGCGGCTCCAGCGGGAACTGACGGACCTGGTAGATCTGCTCAAGCAGGGGCAGGTATCCACGCGTACCGCCGCCTACCGCTGCCTGAAGGTTCTGCGCGAAGCAACCGCACAGAGCGTACAATATAGTTTGCCCATTATCGTCTGGTAAATATGTCATTACATCCGGGGGCAGGTAAGGATAATGCAAGAAGTTCAATTTATTGACAAACACGCAGCCATGCTTCCTATGCACCGGGAAGATCGGAACACCACGCCACGCAGCCGGCGCTACTATGTCTGGACAGTCGGCTGTCAGATGAATGTATCCGACTCGGAACGGCTTGAAGCCGCCCTACAGGGTGTTGGCTACAGCCCGGCAACCCGTCCGCACGAGGCCGGCTTTATTGTGCTCAACTCCTGCAGTGTCCGCGCCAGTGCCGAGGAGCGCATCATTGGGAAGTTGGGCGAACTGCGGCATATCAAGCGCCGCAATCCTGATACTCGCATTGTGCTCTGGGGATGCATGGTCGGTCCTGAGAATGAGTCCATTTTTAAAGAACGCCTGCCGATGGTTGACTATTTTGTCTCACCATCAGCGGTTGATCAAGTTGTGTCACTGGCCCCCAACCCAATCTATCAACTGGATGAACCGGTACTACCGGTGCGCGACTGGACGCATTCCCCCACATCGGTCTATGTGCCGATTCAATATGGCTGTAACATGACCTGCTCCTACTGTGTTATTCCCTTGCGCCGTGGGCGTGAACAGAGTCGCCCGCTGGAAGAGATTGTCGCAGAAGTTGAGCATATTGTGGCACGGGGCGCGAAAGAGATCACGCTGCTGGGGCAGATTGTGGACTCGTGGGGGCATGACCTGCCGGGGCGGCCCGAACTGGCCGACCTGCTGACTGCCGTTCACGCAACGCCGCATCTGGCGCGGCTACGGTTCCTGACATCCCATCCGGCATGGATGACCGACCGGCTCATTGCTACGGTCGCCGACTTGCCGCGCTGCCAGCACGAGATTAATCTGCCTATCCAGGCCGGGCATGATGCGCTCCTCAAAATGATGCGCCGGGGATATACCGTCGCACGTTACCGCAACCTGGTGGAGAAAATCCGCACGGCTATGCCTGATATAGCACTGACCACGGATATTATCGTGGGGCATCCGGGTGAGACCCGCGCCCACTTTGAAGCAACCCTGGCGCTGGTCGAAGAAATCCGCTTCGACAAAGTGCATATCGCCGCGTTCTCGTCACGACCCGGTACACTGGCCGCCGAACAGGAACACGACCCGATCCTGGCCGTACCTGAAGCGGAAAAACAGGCCCGCCGGCAGGAATTGGAACAACTGCAGGAGTGCCTCGCCACCGAGATCAACCACGCATTCCAGGGACGAACCGTCGAAGTCCTGGTCGAAGGCGAGTCTCGAGGCAAATGGCGTGGACGTACCGGGGGGAACAAACTGGTTTTCTTTACCCACCCTGATGACTGGACCGGACAACTGGTCCAGGTAGAAATCATCCATACCGGCCCATGGTCGCTTCGGGGGCGTCTCGCAAGTACTGAAGCACCTGGTTGATTATATTATGATTTTAAGTGATGCGATAGTGTATGTAGTACAACCGTCGCCGTCATACAATCAACACTGATGGAGATGGCAACGGCTTGCCAAGGAGTGAGAGTTGGCACGACATGATGAAAAGCAACGGTTGCGCCGCCGGTTGCAAGAGCAGGCCATCGAGTTTGCGGCACACAACCGCTGGAATGAAGCCCTGGAAATAAATCAGAAGATTTTGACCCTTGGTGAAGATGCCGATACGTTTAATCGGTTGGCAAAGGCCTACATGGAACTGGGGCGTTACAGCGATGCCCATGATAACTACCACCAGACACTGCGACTCAACCCGACCAACACCATTGCACGCAAGAATCTGGCCCGCCTCGATGCGCTCCTGGCGCGCGGCATTGAGAGTTCACCCCAGGCCAGAACCGCGCGTCAGCAAGTTGATCTACGGCTCTTTATCACCGAAACCGGTCGCACTGCGCTGACAACGCTGGTGGATGTTCCGCGTAGTTCAGCCGTGGATGCGCTGGTCACGGGCGAGAAGATGGAGTTTCGCGTCGAGGGGCGGAATGTGCTGGTTATTGATGCCGACGGCACTATCATTGGTCGCCTTCCGCCAAAGCTGGGGCAGCGCCTCGCCGAACTGATTAGTGGCGGCAATCGCTATATCGCGGCCATCGCCCAGTCTGATCCTCGCCAGTTACGTTTGCTCATTCGGGAAACGTATCAGGCTCCCGATCAGCGGGGCCGCATCTCCTTCCCCGGCAAACTGAGCGGCAGCGAGGGGGTCAGCGGATACATTCCCAGTCTGCCCTATGAGTATGAGACCGATGACCTGCTTGACGAGGAAGAAGTTATCGACGAGCCGGAGGTCGAAAACGAGTATATCAGCGGTGAAGAGGAAGAAGAGGAGATTCGCCTCGACTCAATCGAGAAAGATATCAGCGACGATGATGACGCAAATGAAGAATGATACGCCGCCGGATCTTACAGCCGGACGAGTGCCTATAAGCGTATAGTTCGATAGCTACGCGCCGGTTGGCACCGCTGTACTATTGCTATCTGTATACCAAACCACTATACTCATGCCCAGGCAACGCGATGTTGCCTGGGCAATTTGTTCTTGATCGCAGCATGCGTATGCGCGTCAGGCTGGGAGGTACCCATGATAGACGTTTCACACAAAGGGAAATATTTTACTCCCCGTGTTAGCAAGGAACCCGTCGTGACACTTATTCGGACACACGACTATCTGATCACGGGCAATGTCTACACCCGTCCGGAACACCGGCTCAAGGATGAGCTGAATAGCGACCGAGAACGCTTCCTGGCGGTTACAGAGGTCCAGGTATACGATCCGACCGGCGAGAAGCTATTGTTTGAGAGTAGTTTCCTGCTCATCGCCTACGATCATATTGTGTTGATAACCCCCACAGATGCAATCACGCCTACCCCTGAGTCCGCCCAGGCATATAATGGCGTGAAGGAGGACGTATGAGTCTCCGGCTCCAACCCTTTGTACCGGCCGGTGCGCCTCCTCCGCCGGAAACCGCGCTGGAACAGAGTGCGCCGCAACTCACAGCCAACCTCCCGCCCCAGCCCAACTCTATCGCTGAGACGGGACTGAATATGGGCTTTCTCACCGATCTGATCCTGAAGATCGTCTATTTTCATGGCAACATTACGGGGCAAAAACTTGAAGAAGTTACCAAACTTCCCTTCCTGAATGTTATTGATAAAGTCCTGGAATTTCTCAAACTTGAGGAATATGTTGACATTGTCGGCGCAGAGGGTGGATTTAGCGAACGGTCGTTCCAATATGTTATTGCCAACAAAGGCCGCGCAAAGGTCCACGAAGTGCTGGACCGTTCACAGTATGCTGGTCCGGCTCCGGTGCCCCTGGATACGTATATCGACATGGTTAACCGGCAGAGTATTGGCGATATGATCATTGACCGGACTACCATCCGCGAGGCCTTTAGCCACCTGGTTGTTAGCGACCGTATGCTGGACCGGGTAGGTCCGGCGGCAAACTCGGCCCGGTCACTATTTCTCTACGGGCCACCGGGCAATGGAAAAACCACCATCGCCGATGGGATTGCCACAATGCTGGGCGGCTATGTGATCCTTCCCTATACCCTGGAAATAGATGGACAGGTTATCAAGCTCTATGATCCGCTGAACCACAAAATTATCGCCAAACCCAATGTCACACCTATGGAAACCATGGGACAGTATGGCGAAGACCAACCCGCAGACGGGTTCCCGGATGCGCGCTGGGTGGTCTGCAAACGGCCGCAGGTGGTCGTTGGTGGTGAACTTATTCTGGAACAACTTGAGCTTATTTTCGACCCCATCTCCCGGGTGTATGAAGCACCATTTCAACTCAAGGCCAATGGTGGGCTCTTCCTAATTGACGACTTTGGTCGCCAGAAGTGCCGGCCACAAGATCTGCTGAATCGCTGGATCGTGCCGTTAGAGAAAAAGGTGGACTATCTGGCCCTCCAGACCGGAAAAAAGATTGCGGTGCCTTTCGATGTGCTCATCGTCTTCTCAACCAACCTCTCGCCCAAAGATCTGGTAGACGATGCATTCCTCCGACGTATTCGGCATAAAATTGAAGTTCCGAACCCGTCACCGAATGAGTTTCGTGATATCTTCAAGCTTGTCTGTAAGGCCAAAAAGATCCCGTACAGTGATGATGGTCTACGTTATCTCATTCAAGAACACTATATGAAATCGGGCAGAGATCTACGCGCCTGTCATCCGCGTGACCTCTGTGATCAAATTCTGGATGAGGCAAAATACCGTAGCGCTGATCCCGCAATGACCAGGGAGCTGATTGATCGAGCCTGCGAGGCTTACTTCGTACAGCTTTCTTAACTTCAATTCACAGGAGAACACGATGTCGCTGTTAAAACGTCTCGGTGGTCCACCACAACCCGGTGCCAATAGCATTCCTTCAGCGCCAGAACCGACACCCGCCGCTACCATCCCGCCACCGAGCGAGCAGCGCAGCTCGCCCCAGGCTGATAAACCATCGCCACCAGTCGCAGCTAATGATCCCCCGGCTGCCGCCAAACCCAGCCTGAGCAGTCGGGTAGACGCGCCGGCGGCTGACTCATCCGATATGGCTGCCTCAACCAGCCAAGATGAAATGAAGCGCATGCTTGACCTCTCGCTCTGGGTGGTAGACCGCATCCAGGCTTCGCTTGGCTCACAAACGGTGCTCAAGCAGACACCCGAAACCGAGCGCCTGCTCCAGGAGCGCTTTGCTGCAATTTATCGGCAGGCCAATGCCAATCTGCCGGATGATAAGGTGAAGTATCTCTTTACAATGGTATGTGATGAATTGCTGGGCTTTGGTCCCATTCAGCAACTGCTCAACGACGATAGCGTTAGCGAGGTTATGGTTAATGGCCCGAACAAGGTTTATATTGAACAAAAGGGCAAACTGAAACTATCCGCCGTTAGCTTTGCCAACGATGAGCATGTGCTCAAAGTGATTGACCGCATTATTCGTCCCCTCGGGCGACGTGTGGACCGCAAATGGCCGATGGTGGATGCGCGTTTGCCTGACGGTAGCCGTGTTAATGCGATTATCCCGCCCTGCGCCATCGACGGCTCAACGATCACTATTCGTAAGTTTAGCAAAAACAAACTCCAGATCAGCGACCTGATCAAGTTTGGTTCGCTCACCTCGGAGATGGGTGAGTTCCTGGAGGCATGTGTAGTCAGCCGCTTGAATGTTGTTGTTTCGGGTGGTACCGGCTCTGGTAAGACGACTCTGCTCAATGTGCTCTCGAACTTTATTCCTTCGGACGAGCGTATTGTTACTATCGAGGATAGTGCTGAACTTCAGCTTGCCCAGGACCATGTTGTCCGCCTGGAGGCTAAACCCGCAGAAGTCGATGGATCAGGCCGGGTTGCGATCCGCGACCTGGTCATCAACTCACTCCGTATGCGACCTGAGCGCGTCGTGATTGGTGAGTGTCGTGGTGGCGAGACCCTGGATATGCTCCAGGCAATGAATACCGGTCACGACGGCTCACTGACAACACTTCACGCGAATACGCCCCGTGACGCCATTGCCCGTATGGAAACAATGGCGATGATGGCGGGTATGGATTTACCGGTTCGCGTTATTCGTGAACAGATTGCCGCCGCTGTCGATCTGATTGTCCAGCAGACCCGCCTGGACGACGGTCAGCGTAAGGTATCATATATAACCGAAGTACAGGGGATGGAAGGCGATGTCGTCGTCCTCCAGGATATCTTTGCGCTGGACATTAAAGGCAAGACGGCAGAGGGTAAGATTATGGCTAACCTGAAACCAACCGGCGTGCGTCCGCGCTTCACGCCTCGCCTGGAGGCCCACGGGTTCAAACTACCACCGAGCATCTTTGGCGCGCAGGTGCCTGGAGGAAAGAAGTGGTAACACGTTCGCGCAACGCTGTTCGATGGGGCCGGCAATGTGCCGGTCCCTTGCCTTTTGCCTGAACATTTGCTTCCCCGGGTTGCTCCTTTCTACAATCCCTGGTATATTAATCATCACACCGATTTTAACTTACTACGTCGGAGTTGTGGCAATGCATCGCTCCCAAACGCTTATGCTTGGTCTCGCCGGCGGCATGGTATTGCTGCTGCTGGGTATATGTTCTATCTTGCTGGGAATAGTTTTTGTCATCGACACCAGCAGTCCCGACACGGAGATGACGCTGTCTACGGCAATGTGTACGATATTCCTGGGATTGCCGTTCGTCGTATCAGGTGGTGCGCTCATGTACATCGGGCTCAAATCGCACCGACGCCGGCGACAGGAAGCGATTGAAGCAAAAATCCTCCAGGCAGTTATATCGCGTGACTATCGTATTACCACAGCAGAAGTTGCTATGCTCACCGATCTCTCCCTGGCTGAGGCGCAAATCTACCTGGAAACGCAGGCTCGTAGTGGCCTGATCTCCGTTGAGGTCGGTGAAAATGGCATGTTGATTTACCACTTCAGCAATTAACGTATGTGTCCTACCGATACATGCTCCCACGATCATCTTGCAATCATCCTTACACAGGCCGGGGTAGCGGCAAACGCAGAGTCACAGTATCGTAGTTCTTTTTTTCTTTAATTTTACCAATCAATTCCACACGTTACGTGGCCGTTTCCCAACCGGTAGTTACCGCGATGAACGGCCCGATACGCCTCGCTGCCGCCGGCAAAGCGGGCGTTCGGGTCCGGCGGCTTGGCGGAACAGACCGCACCGCGTAACTCGTGTTAATTACACGAGTTACGCGGTGGGCCTTCAAACTGCACGTTTGGCAAGATGGAAGTCAGATTCGCCTGCGGCAGCATGGTACTTCTTTTTTCTTTTCCCCGCACATTTGGCTCAAGGAGCCAAATGTGCGGGGAAAAGAAAGGTCGGTTCCGTCCTGCCGGAGGCGAAATTTCCTTTTGGGTGAGCAACCGCGTAACTCGTGTTAATTTAGCTAGACGGTTCACATGTGACTGCTCAATCTGATATACACGCTTCTGCACAACCAACGGTCATTGTTGTCGGCGCAGGTCTGGGAGGTCTTGCAACAGCCATACGCCTGGCACGGCAAGGACGCCGGGTAGTGGTATTCGAGAAGAATGAACGCGTCGGGGGCAAGTTGAATCTCATGCAGGCAGATGGGTATACCTTTGACACCGGCCCATCTCTCTTTACGATGCCGTGGATCCTTGCGGATCTGTTCACTGCCGCCGGGCGTGACATGCATGCCTACCTGGATCTCGTTCAAATCGAGCCAACATGCCGCTACTGGTGGCCCGACGGCACGCAGTTCAATGCGTGGCAACGGCTGCCACAACTGGTCCAGGAAGTAGCCCGCCTCAACCCTACCGATGTCGAAGGACTCTTTCGTTTTCTGGCACACTCAGCACATATCTACAATATCGTCGCCGATGCTTTTCTGCTCCATCCCTTCGATGGTATTCGTGATCTGTTAACCCCAGAACTACTCCGTCATGGCATGCATATTGATGCATTCCGCAATATCGATACGGCGGTTCGCAGCTTTTTCCAAAATCCCTATCTGCAGCAGGTGTTTAACCGCTATGCCACCTACAACGGCTCATCGCCCTACCTCTCACCGGCAACCTTCAACGTTATTGCATATATTGAATTTGCCGAGGGCGGATGGTATATACGCGGCGGGATGTATGAACTGGCGCGCGCGCTGCTGCGTCTGACGGATGAACTGGCGATTGATATCCACACCGGCACGGAGGTCAGTAACGTGCTCGTGGAGCGCGGACGCGCATACGGCATTCGTACCAGTGACGGACGTTCCTTCACAGCAGATACAGTCGTGGTCAATGCTGATCCGCGCTATGCGTATGATACTCTTCTGTCGGGACAAGAGCGAACCGCCGCACGCCTCCGCCGGCTTGAACCTTCATGCAGTGGTTTTATTCTAATGCTCGGTGTAAACCATCGTTATGAACAACTGTCCCATCACACTATCTTCTTCAGCCAGGATTACGAGCGCGAGTTCGCCGCGATATTTCAAAAAGGTGTTCCCGCCGTTGATCCCACGGTCTATGTGTGTGCAACCTGTGTAAGCGACCCACAACATGCGCCGTCAGGCCATATGAATCTCTTTGTGCTGGTCAATGCGCCTGCACTTAATGACCGAGTATGTTGGGAACGCGAGGCCAATGCCTACCGTGAGACGGTTCTATGCAAACTTGAGCGAATGGGGTTGCATAATTTACGGCAGCATATTGTCTATGAAGAAATGATAACGCCGGCAGATTTGCAGGCGCGCTACAATGCTGCCGGCGGTGCAATTTATGGTCTGGCATCAAATAATCCCTTTGCCGCATTTATGCGACCGCCGCTACGCGCACGCGGCATTGAACAACTCTACTTTGTAGGTGGAGGAACCCATCCTGGTGGAGGAATCCCGCTTGTCCTGCTCTCCGGTAAAGCTGTTGCTGAACGTATCGCCGCCTCGTCCAATACAAGCCTACCCCCGACCGCAATCCGTTAGTACCGTGATGAAACCTCCTGACTGCATACGACACCCCATTGCATTAGCCGGCATCCGGCAGACAGCAAGAGATGCCCCGATAGACCGCGGTACTATTTTTATGAGCGTGCGATTTGCCTGTATTATCGTTAAATAACGATAAACATATTGATTTCCCGAAAACGAAGTGCTAAGATATCCCCATAGCCTCAAGAGAATGATCGAGCAGGCAAGCACATTAACAGCCAAAATAGTCTGATAATCCCAAGCGCAAACGGTGTACCCCGCATAGGACAGAACACAAGAAAGTGACACACTTTCTGGGGACATCCGCACGTTGGAAGAAATGACCGATATGAGTATCGGTGCAGGGAAACCAGCAATCATGCGCCAGATCGCTGAAGGAGAGACTGGATGCGTGGGAGCGTGAAGGGGTTATTATCTGCAGCAAAGCTCAAGCCGTGGGAATTTACATAGAGCCACGGCAAGAAGCGCAGCCTGAATGCAAAAGCCGGCGCAGACTTCAACTTTGTATGTTGGCATGCAAATTCGCAACTGGACGACAATTTCAGATCCAGGTTCTAAAAAACCTGGTGAGAACGGTAAATCCACGACACGGTAAACGTAATCCCAGACAGCAAACCTGGGGTATGGACGGCACATTCGCAACTGGACGGCACATTCAATTCCAGGCACTAAACCTGGTATTCAGACAGAAGACGAATGTCGGAACTGGCACGAACTGAGTATTTGGAGTTAACACTGATATCAAACCCGTTTGATGATACAAAAGCTGACGTAATATTGAAGGTCTGTTAGCAGAGCCGCAAATCAGGATACTGCAGAGGCTAGAGTAGGCTGTAATGGCTTAAAAATGTTGCGATACTCATTCTCTTGGGGCGTTTTCGCTTCGCTTTCACACACTGCGATACCCACGCCGGGACAAGCACATCCCCCTGGCGCTCACCCCTGCACAAAGGCGTACACATCCTCAACCTTGCTGATATTCAGTGTTTGCACATCCGGCAAAATACGCTTGATCAATCCCGTCAAGACACTCCCAGGACCAACTTCGACGAACGTTGTAAAACCCTGCGCTGCCATCTGCTCAACTGAAGCGATCCAGCGAACCGGTTCAACAATTTGAGCAACCAGTTCATGGCGGATATCGCCGGCGTAGAGCAGCATCTCAGCCGACACATTCCCAACAAGCGGAATGCATAAATCGTGTATGGCCGCATTTTCAATAGCCACAGCCATACCACGCGCCGCATCCGACATCATCGGCGAATGAAATGCAGCGCTCACCTTGAGCGGAAGCGCCCGCCGCGCCCCACGCTCCTTGGCCAGCGCACATACACGTTTCACCGCTGGAGGTGTGCCACTGATAACAAACTGACCAGGGGCATTATAATTGGCAATAACAACGGCCTTATCCATTGAGGCACTGTCGGCAATGGCATCCGCCACTTCACGGCAGGTATGATCAAGCGTGTCCTCGTCAAGGCCCATAATGGCCGCCATTGTCCCCTCGCGCGCTGCCGCCATCAACTCTCCGCGCCGTCGAACCAATCGCAACGCCGTCAGAAAGTCAAGCGCACCACCGGCAACGAGGGCGGCATATTCACCCAGACTATGCCCGGCAACAACACCCGGATGCGTCATTGCACAATCGCTATCAGTAACCGTGTTAAGCATTCGAATCAACGCTACGCTGACCGTCAATAATGCCGGTTGGGCATTCTCCGTAGCCGTAAGCTCGGATTCGGGCCCTTCAAAACAGAGGCGGGTCAGGTTCAGTCCAAGGGCAGCATCTGCCTGCTCAAACACCTCACGCGCCACCGAACTATGCGCATACAACTCACGGCCCATCCCGACAAACTGCGAGCCTTGACCGGGGAAAACCCATGCAGTAGTTGTACTCCTCACATCTGACACCTTGTTACACACCACCATATTGAGAGATTTAGAGGAAACCCGTTGATCACAACCAGATCGACGCATAGAGTTGAACTATCTTCCCCAACGCACGACGGCTGATGCCCAGGTCAACCCTCCACCAAATGCGGTTAACAGGATATGTTCGCCATACTGTATCCGTTCCTGTGCAACAGCCTCACACAAAGCAATAGGAACGGAGGCAGCAGACGTATTACCATAACGGTTCAAATTCATAAATACCCGCTCAGATGGTATACCGAGACGTTTTGCCGTTGCCTCAATGATACGCGCATTGGCCTGATGTGGAATGACCAGGCGAATATCATCAACAGTCAAACCGGCAGCAGCGATGACTCGCTGTGATGACTCACTCATTTCGCGCACGGCATGCTTATAAATTTCCCGCCCGTGCATATACACATGATGACGCCCCTGATCGATTAACTCGGGGGTCAACGGCAACCGGGTACCACCAGCATCGGCCGCCATTAAATTTTCTCCATCGCCCCATGAGCCAAGTTCAGATGCAAGCATTCCCAGGGGTTGTGCATGGGCCTGTAAAATCACCGCCCCTGCGCCATCACCAAAGAGCACACAGGTATTGCGATCCTTCCAGTTGAGCAGATGGGTAAAGATGTCCACACCGATGAGCAACACAGTCCGATGTGCGCCACTTCGAATCATGCTGGTTGCAACATTCACACCGTAGACAAACCCACTACAGGCAGCATTGAGATCAAACGCGCCGGCGCGATTAATGCCCAGGTTGCCCTGCACCCGGCATGCCGTTGCCGGGAACGGTCGATCAGGTGTGCAGGTTGCCAGAATAACCAGATCAATGTCCTGGAGATCAATCCCCGCCGCGTCAATCGCATGGCGACCTGCTTCGGTAGCCAGCGTTGATGTATACTCGCCTGGCCCCACCACATGGCGTTCAGCAATACCCGTCCGGGTGCGAATCCACTCATCCGACGTATCGATCATGTAGGCCAGTTCTTCATTGGTGACAATGCGTTTAGGAACAGCCATTCCCCAACCAATGATCGCCGCATACTGTCCCATGCTCTCTCCTGGGAACACTTCTCACGCGAGAAGGGTTATAAGCAGGGCTGTAAACCTGCCAATAACCCTTCTATTCGCCAGACAGCACCATACTTCTCAACTACTCAATCAACCGGATCATTCACTCTTTGCCGGAAGAACCTGGCGACCTTTGTAGGTTCCACAGGCCTTGCACACGCGATGCGCGCGCATCCAGGCTCCACAACGAGGACAGACCACTAATGTGGGTGCAGTCAGGCGTTGATGGCGCTGACGGTTGCCCCGTTGATGGCGTGAAACTTTATGTTTTGGTAATGCACCCATAGTTAAGTACAACTCCTTATGTTTTACATCATTAGCTAGATTGATTATTTTGCCGCTCAGCCCACTGCTTAAGCACTTCCAACCGTTTATCTATCTCCTCGTCCACTTCTTCCGTGATATCTTCCGACTGGACACTATAGCGAACCGGGGCGTCACGATAGGCTTCACACACCGGATACAGCGGCAGTTCAAGCAACGTATACTCCCGAATAATCTCTCCCACATCAGCCATGTGCAATTCATCGAGCAAAAACGGGTCTTCTTCAGCCGGGCTTGCCACCGGCGCACCAGTCATCACATCGATCACAGAATGCATTTCTTCGTTGGCATCGACCTGAACGAATTGATCAAACTCTTCGAGTGAACGCACACAGACTAATTGGACTACACCCTGCGCACGAACGTGGACAAACACGCCCGTTGCCGTACGCGTGAATCGAACAGCACCCGTAATATCGCGCAAAACCAGCGTATCATCAAGCAACAGTTGTTCCTCAGTGAAGTCGTAATCACGCCGCGCGCCGATATCTTCGCGCAGTAACTGCGCAACATTAAATTTAATGGTAGTCATGGAAATTGTGTATGTACAGTTTGCAACCAAATCAACATGGTGGTTACAAGGCCAGCATTATAAGCGTAGGATTGACAACCTGTCAAGCTTACGACAGGGCGGAAAGCCCATTACGCACACTCGTAACCAACTGCTCCAGGCGCTCATCAAGCTCTTCGAGCACCTGACGGGCATATTCGTCAGCGCCCGCGCGCACCTGGGCCGCCTCTTGCTCGGCATGATCAAGGAGACGTTGCCGTTCTTCCTCGACGGCGGACAGAAGCCCCTGCTCGTGCAGCACTTGCTGGACCCGCTCCTGGGCATCGGCCAGCAGGCGATCACGCTCCTGAATAATGCGCCGGGCATGCTTCAATTCCTCCGGGACAGATACACGCATACGGTCAATAATATCCAGAATGCGTTCTTCGTCAACCATCAAACGACCGCTGAACGGCACCCGACGGCCCTCAGCCAGCGCATCTTCCAATTCATCAATCAAGTCGTCTAACTCGATGGTTGATCACCTCCTTCCGTCCCGCCCCCGGACCTTAGACCGAGGACCCAAATTTCCGCTTCAGTGCTTCGACGATATGGGGCGGTACAAGCTCGCTCACATCGCCTCCCAGACCGGCCATCTCCCGAACGGTGCTTGAACTCAGAAATGTGTACTTGTGGCTCGCCATAAAGACGACAACATCGACATCGGGCTCCAGGGTCTGGTTAATTTGCGCCATCTGGAATTCATGTTCAAAGTCACTCGCTACCCGCAACCCACGCACAATCACTTTGGCACCAATCTGCCGCGCATAGTGAACCGTTAACATGTTATATGTTTCGACTCGAATATGCGGGAGATTCCGCGTCGCCTCCCGTAACATTTCAACCCGTTCGGCTGTCGAAAACAGCAAATTCTTTTTCGGGCGGTCAAACACGGCCATCACGACCGTATCAAACAACCGGGCCGCCCGGATCGCCGTATCGAGATGCCCGTACGTTACCGGATCAAAACTCCCAGGGTAGAGCGCAATTGTCACACGGTGCTCCTTAAATACAGCAGATGGGATCAAGCGTTACGCGTATAAATCGAGAAACATGAATCACCCAGACGACGGAACTTGAGTCGGTCCCAATCGCCATACGCATCAGCCAGTTCCACCCGGGGTGAGTGACCAACAATGAGCAACCCGTTTACACCACCGAGCGATGACTCAGCTACTGCCGTAATCGTCTCGTGAATTTGCGGGTCGGCATAGGGTGGATCCATAATGATTATATCATAGGCAGGCAGACGTTCCCGTCCTTGCAAATAGCGTACCACCGGCATGCAGTGAACATGCCCCCGATCAATCAACCTGGTATGCTCAAGATTCTGACGGATAATGCGGCACACATGCGTGCTCTGCTCAACAAAGTCAGCCTCGGCGGCTCCACGCGACAGGCATTCGATCCCTAACGAGCCTGTCCCGGCGTAGAGATCGAGCACGCGTCCCCGGATCAAACGTTCACTCGTGATTGTCGAGAAGAGCGACTCTTTCACCCGATCGAGCATCGGGCGTGTGCCCATTCCTCTGGGCGCTTTGAGCCGATGTCCTTTAGCTGTACCGGTGATCACCCGCATAGGTTTTTAACACTCACGTACTATACGCAACTATCCGGGACCGGACACGTTATGTCGTGTTGTCATTCAGCCGGATCGTTTTTTGTCATCTTAGCGCAGGTTAACGGCTATTGTAGCACGGCTAACGGTAATCTTCAAACCCGGAGCCGGAAACAGCCCATTGCCGCGCGCACCATGCGGGATAGGCACGCCGCGCCGGTATCGAAGGAAACCTGCTATGCTCGGATACTTACCCGCACTTTTCACCACTCTCCAGGCATGCTATAATTGACCAATATATCATCGTAACCGGATTCTTAGATGAACCGATACTCCTGGTGCAACATCTGACAGGGGATTGGATTGAGGGAAAGCTGAAGTACGACTCCCCGGCGAGTCGCAGAACGGAGCAACTGACAGGTGAAGGTCACGACAGAGAAACTACCAAAGAGTTTGCTGGCACTCGATATCGAGCTTGAGCCCAACCAGGTTGAGAAGGGCCTGGATCGGGCAGCGCGACGCCTTTCACAGAAGTATACAGTTCCTGGGTTTCGCAAAGGGAAAGCTCCGCGTTTTATTATTGAAAACTATTTTGGACGTGAGGCGCTGATGGAAGAAGCCTCCGAGGATCTAATCAATCGTGCGTTCAAAGATGCCTTGAAGCAAGAACAGATTGAGCCCGTTGGTCCAGCCAGCCTTGAGACGGTTAATCCGGCAGAGCAGTTCCGTTTCCGGGTAACCGTGCCGATCCCGCCCACGGTTACCCTGCCCAACTATCGTGAGTTTCGCCTGCCGCTGGAAACCGAGCCGGTAACCGATGACATGGTTGACCGCGCAATGGAGATGTTGCGCGACAAACATGTGGTACTCAAGGAGTTGGAAGAACCCCGCCCGGCGCAGCAGGGCGATCAGCTTACGGTGCAACTGGAAACCCTGGTTGACGGCGAACCGCTTGAAGAGCGGGCTGAAGATGCCGAGATACCCGAAACCACCCTGGTGCTGGAGCCGGATCGGCTGGTTGATGAGCTTTACGCCGACCTGGTGGGAATCAACGTCGATGAGGCACGCACCATCACCGCGCATATGCCGGAAGACCATGCAAATGAGCAGGTGCGCGGCAAAGAAGTGGTCTTCAATGTCAAGGTGCTCGGTATTCAAGAGCGACTGTTGTCCGATTGGGAGGAAGTACCCGCGCTGGAAGAATTCGACGGTACCGTCGAAGATCTGCGTCGGAAGACCCGCACAGATATGGAAACATCGTCGCGGCAGATGGCCGAGCGGCAACTGGTTGATGGCTTTCTTGAACAGCTTACGGAACAGACCAGCTACGACATTCCTGATGTGATGATCCGCGAAACGGCACACGAGATGCTGCACGAACAGGAACGCCAGTTTGCGCAGTATGGCATTACCCTGGATCAGATGCTGCAATATCGGGGGCAGACCCACGACGAAGCAACCGATGAACTGCTACCGCAGGCGGAACAACAACTCAAGGTACGCCTGGCACTCCAGCAGATTGTTCGGACTGAACAGTTTGATATCACCAATGAGGAAATCGAAAGCGAAATCCAGCAGATTGTTCAGGACTATGCTGAGGAAGAGCGGGAAAACGCAGGCAGGGTGCTGGCGACCCAACTGCGGAGCACGGTTGCAAATGCCGTGCTGGACCGTAAACTGCGGGAGCGCCTGATAGAGATCGCGCAGGGAGAAGCGCCGCCACTACCTGCGCCTGAGAATGAAGAAACAACGGCGGAAGAAGCTGCACCTGTGGCTGAGGAGAACACAGCAGCGCGTTCAGAGGATGAACAGGCGACACCGGACGCGGCTGAAGCAACGAAGCCACAGGAGTATGGGGCGATTTAGGAAACTGGTTTCAACACCCGGTGCATTCCGTGTAATATGACGGCTTTCTGAGCCCAAACGGGAGGGCTCTTCATCATTTTGATAACGTAATCAGGTACGATGTGTGAATGAGTATTAGTTGAAGTGCGGCAGCCATTAGCGTATACTACTCCTATCCTCGTATTCAAGTGGATAACGCTGTTCCGCGCTTCCGGAGAATAGATACTATGGAGTGGACCACTTCTCATACTATTGATTGGCGGACGTCGCGCCCGGAATCACTTATTCCGATGGTGGTTGAGAGTACGAACCGAGGTGAACGAGCATTTGATATCTTTTCGCGCCTGTTGAAAGAGCGCATTATTCTGCTCGGTACGCCGATTGATGATCAGATTGCCAATCTGATTGTCGCCCAACTTCTTTTCCTGGAGCATGATGACCCGGAACGAGATGTTTCGCTGTATATCAACAGTCCCGGCGGTTCGGTAACGGCCGGACTGGCGATCTACGATACAATGCGTGCTATTCGCCCGGACGTGGCAACCTTCTGTGTGGGCATGGCGGGCAGTATGGCAACGCCGCTGCTGGCCGGTGGTGCCAGGGGTAAACGCTACAGCCTGCCGCATGCCACGGTGCATATGCACCCCGCCGGGGGTGGCGCACGAGGGTATGCGCCGGATGTGGAAATTATGGCGCGTGAGTTGCTCCGTGTTCAGCAGATGGTACGCGAACTGCTGGCCCAGGACACCGGGCAACCAATTGACCGGATTGCCCGGGACTTCGACCGTGACCTGTTTATGACGCCCGAGGAAGCCAAAGAATACGGCATCATCGATGAGGTTCTGGGCAGCGGTGAACTAAATACGGCGGAAACACGGTAGGGAGATTGATCACTGGATAAGCGTTAGATAGCAAAGTGTGTGGCTGACTCTCGAGGCTGTACCACTCAACTTTGCTGGTAGGGAGAGCAAGATGACCCGTTCCCGCAGCGGTGGCGGTCGTGGAGCCTATATCTGTTCCTTCTGTGGTCGAGGGCAGGATGAAGTTCAACGCCTGATCGCCGGCCCTGGTACGGTCTTTATCTGTGATGAGTGTGTGGCACTGTGCAGCGCTATTATCGCCGAAGAAGCCGAGCAACAAATGGCAACGCCGCGCCGCAAAACACCCACAGGACCGGCCCGACTGCCCGTCCCCCGCCGTCTGCGGGAAAAACTTGACCAGTATGTTGTTGGTCAAGAACGGGCCAAAATTGTTCTCTCTGTGGCGGTTTACAACCATTACAAGCGCATCCGTGCCAGTGCGCAGGTTGATGATGTCGAATTGAGCAAGAGCAACATTCTCATGCTGGGGCCAACCGGCAGTGGGAAGACACTGTTGGCGCAGACGCTGGCTCGCATCCTTGATGTGCCCTTCGCCATTGCGGATGCCACCGCCCTGACTGAGGCCGGGTATGTCGGTGAGGATGTCGAGAATATTCTCTTGCGCCTGATACAGTCGGCTGATGGCGATATCGAGCGCGCCCAGCACGGGATCATCTATATTGACGAAATTGATAAGATTTCGCGCAAGGCGGATAATCCCTCGATTACGCGTGATGTGTCCGGTGAAGGCGTTCAGCAGGCGCTCCTCAAGATCTTGGAAGGCGGCGTTGCGCATGTCCCCCCGCTTCCAGGCCGCAAACATCCGCAGCAGGAGTATATTCCGTTTGACACGACGCATGTGCTTTTTATCTGTGGTGGCGCGTTTGAAGGCATTGATACGGTTATCAGGAAGCGCGTCGATCAGAAGCGAACGCTGGGGTTTCACTATGAAGAGCACGCCGAAGACCCGCATGCGAAAGCTCACTTGCTGACGCAGGTGACAGCCGATGATCTGCTGCAATATGGCTTTATTCCGGAGTTTATCGGTCGTCTGCCGGTGATTGCCGCTCTCGAGCCGCTCGACAAGGCCGCGATGCTGCGTATCCTGACCGAACCGCGCAACGCGGTGCTCAAGCAGTATCAGAAGATGCTGTCCCTCGACCAGGTCGAACTGGAAGTAACCCCGGATGGCCTGGAAGCAATTGTGGAGCGAGCAATGGCGACCCGTACCGGTGCGCGCGCGCTACGCACCACGGTTGAAGAAGTATTGCTGGATGTGATGTACGAAGTGCCCTCGCAAGAACATATTGGACGTTGTATCATTAACGCAGAAGTTGTGAGTAGACGGGGACATCCGATCCTGGTCCCCCGCACTGAGCGCTCTGATTACCGTCGCCGTCTCGATGAGGCGGTGTAACGCGAAGCAGCAGTAAGCGGTATACTTGCAGCGGTTGCTACATCATGAGAAACTTATGCGTCTATTCAAACGCACATCTGATCGTACGACAGAAGAGACGGCGGCACCACGTCGTATCTTGATCGCCGACGACGATCCCTCGATTGCTAACCTGATCCAGGTTACGCTCAAAAAAGATCCGCGCTACGAAATTGTGGCGGTCAATAACGGGGTAGAAGCACTCCAGGCATTTGAGGAGCAGCAACCGGCATTCGACGTTATCATCCTCGATGTGATGATGCCCTATGTGGATGGCTTCGAGGCATGTGAGCGTATCCGCGAGCGAAGTGACGTTCCTATCGTTATCCTCACCAGCCGTGATGGGACAGATGATGTCATTCATGGGTTTGAACTGGGAGCCGATGACTATATCACAAAACCCTTCAAAACCACAGAGTTGATCGCGCGGGTTGAGGCGATTCTGCGCCGCGTTGAAGGCTATAAGCAACGGCAGGCACCACCGATTGTGCGCATCGGCGAGATCGAGATCGATGAACCGCGCCATCGAGTAAGTGTGCGCGGCGAAGAGGTAAACCTGACGCCTATGGAGTTTGAACTGCTCTACTTTCTGGCAGCGAATGCCGGTCAGGTATTTGACCGGGAGACGCTATTCCGGGAGGTGTGGGGCTATGACTATGTCGGGGAGACGAACCTTGTCGATGTATGTGTCCGCCGCCTCCGAGAGAAAGTTGAAATTGAACCATCACGCCCACACATCATTATTACGGTACGGGGCGTAGGCTATAAGCTTGCAGATGAATAAGCTAACGCGGGACAGGTTGACGAGACGGCGGATCGCAATAGGCTTGTGATCCGTCGTCTGTTATTGTTGGCGATAGTGGAGTAACAGAGTATGAATGACCAGGTGCATGTTTCCCAGCATCCCCTTGTGCTGCATAAGCTGGCATTGCTACGCAGCAAAATGACCGAGCCGAAGAAGTTTCGTGAACTGGTGCGCGAGATTGCGCAGTTGCTCTTTTATGAGGCAACCCAGGATCTGGCGCTGGCACCGCTGACTGTTCAGACGCCACTGGGAGACTGTCCCAGCTTTGAAATTGCCGAGCGGGTCGGCCTGATGCCGATTCTGCGGGCAGGGTTGGGTATGTCCGAGGCGATTCTGGAAATTGTGCCGACGGCCCATGTCTGGCACCTGGGGCTGTACCGCGACCATCAGACGCTGGAACCTGTCACCTACTATAATAAATTGCCTTCCAAGCCGGATATCGACCTCTCCATCATTCTGGACCCGATGCTGGCAACCGGCGGATCGGCCGTGGCCTCGGTTGATATTCTGAAACGTTGGGGTGCCGATCGTATCAAATTCCTGGGCTTGATTGCCGCCCCGGAGGGCGTCCGTGTGCTGAGCAGTGTTCATTCTGATGTACCGATTCACCTGGCAGCAATTGACAACCATCTCAACGAACTGGGGTATATTGTTCCAGGGCTGGGTGATGCAGGGGACCGACAGTTTGGAACCGGATGATTGCCGTGTAGATTTGTGATTCCGGGTTTAGCACAGTGTTCGCATCCTGTGTCCAGACCCATAATCTCAAGCGCACACCCACTATCTCCTCATGGTTTTTCTCCTGCTTGTCCTGACCTTTGGCATTGCGGCAGGGCTGACAGCACTACTCGTTCCGCTGGTAACCCGGCTCTGTACGCGGATGGGCTGGTTGGCCTATCCGGGACCACGCAGCATCCACCGGGTACCGATGCCAACGGTTGGTGGCATTGCCATCTTTGCCGGGTTTACCGCAGCAATGCTGTTGTCACTGGGGATGGAGCAACTTTTTCCATCCTTGCAACGTTCGCCGTATGAGCAGTTACGTCTGGGGTTGCTGCTGACCGGCGCAACGATTGTGGCCGGCATCAGTTTTCTGGACGACCTACGAGATCTACCGGCGGGGACGCGATTGCTGGTTCATTTCGGTGCGGCACTGCTGGCGGTAGGTCCATATCTGTGGGATCGTACGCTCTACCCGGATGCCCTGGGCGCAGCAACCGAGGCTCGCGGTATTATTCTGACCGCATTTAACTTCCCCTTTATTCATCAAGTTCATCTGCATAACCTCAGTCCATGGCTCGCCATTGCCGCAACGCTGATCTGGATCGTAGGCATTCAGAATATGGTCAACTGGTCGGATGGGCTAGATGGACTGGCGGCGGGCATAACACTGATTGCCGCCGCGATTCTAGCGCTGCACACCCTCCAGCTTGATCCGCCGCAAGTGACCGTTGCACTGCTGCCACTGGCAATCGCGGGGGCCTGCGCGGGCTTTTTGCCCTTTAATTTTCACCCGGCACGCATTTTCATGGGTGACACCGGCGCAATGACGCTGGGCTATCTGCTGGCCGTGAGTGCTATTATCGGCGGAGCCAAACTGGCAACTGCGCTGCTGGTGCTGGGGGTTCCGCTGATTGACATGACCTGGCTGATCTTCTGGCGCATTGTGCATGGACGATCAGCCGCAACGGCGGGACAGGATCATCTGCATCACCGCCTGCTGGCCATGGGATTCTCGCAGCGGCAGGTTGTGTTGTTCTACTACACCATCAGCGCGGCATTCGGCAGCATTGCGCTGCTGGACATTATGACACCGCTGGCAAAACTGCTGGCATTGGGAGCCCTAGGAGCGGTGGTGGTGAGCGTGTTGATCTATGCTTCCTATCGCGGTTCAGCGCGAAGCGAGAAGCATGTCTAAATTCACCGTCCTGACTCCACAGGTAACCGGTTTTTAACATACCATGCCAGCAGAAGGAAGAATATTCGACAGTAACCACCGAATTCTCGACGTGATATTACAAACAGATTGAGCAGAATTACTACATAACAGTTTTTTTATATTATCTCGCTCTGGTGAGTCTCTATAATCCCAGATAGACTCCCCTGAAAACCTTTTACACTATTGGCAATATCCTAAAAGGTCTTTATGATGTTAGCCGCTTCATAACTTGTCATCTGTTTACAGAACAGCGTGTCAGTTGTATATCAATTATCAGGAGAGATAGCGGCGAGTACCCGTGTACTATTACATCCTATCAAAATTGCCTAACTGGTTTGTAACTTGATCTTTCTTACCCATGTTGCTATACTATGTAACCAACACACCCCATAAACTCCCAACACTTCGACATAACCAATGGGGTATTATATAGAACATTTCGCAGACCGGCTATCCAGTATACTTTCCTTACTGTACACCCGGTTTTTGTTTTGAAAATCCTAAGTGTCGCGCCGTCAGACGCAAACTTTCTGCCGCAGAGAAGCGGTCATACGACGGCGAAGACGCGATTATACGAGTCGTATCCTGACCTATATAATCGGTTGAGAAATGGTGGGAATAACTGAACACATACTGAAAACTCGCCTTACATAACAGGAGTTACGTGGTCACTGACCCGACAGTGAATTTCGCCTCCGGCAGGGCGAAAAATCCCATTCTTGTTCACACATATGGTGCGCGTTATGCACCATATGTGTGAACAAGATAAAAAAGTGCCATGTTGCCGCAGGCGAATCTGCTTTGCATCTGGTCAAACACTCAGTTTGATCGTCCACTGCGTAAGTCCTGTTACATAAAATGAAGAAACTATATCAGTGTCTCTCCCATTTCTCTTACAATAACGTTATTTAAGCACTTGATATCAACGCAGATTAGTGCTATACTGATTTGTACACAAATTTAATTCAACATCTTCAACGTTGAAATTTCAATGATGAATGAGCATTGCCGTAAACCGGCTGCATAGCCTATCATTCCGATAGACTATCGCAGGCGGTTTCTTTGTATCCCTACTTCAGTAGGTAGTCATACAGCATTGAAGGAGTGTAAGCTTTCGCAGTCAAAACATCCTGATACCAGGTGTTTCAGGAGGATGTGTACCAGGGATGTATGGGGCACCCGGGTATACGTGTAACGAATGTAGTGCTTCGCGTCGTATGGGGCGATGTGAAGCAGCGCAACTGGTGAGATAAAGGAGCTTGAAGGTGTATGGGGCACCTTCTGCCCAGTAGATCGAACGTCGGAGAAATTGCAAGCAGAAGCATCCGGGGGATTTAGATTCGTGGTGTGGTTCTTCTACTCTCTGCATGAAACTACCTCTACCTGACCACTGTAGCTCTACCCACCACATCTATATATTCAACTATATAAGCCAGGCCTCAAGGTTATGGTACCTGAGGTATAGGCTGCGCGTGAAGTAAATAGCTATACAAAAAAGGCGACGAAGAGTATATGGGGTACTCTCCGCCGCGGACCCAACACAACGAACACGCCGAGAATGCAAGCAGAAGCATCCGGGGTAGATTCGTGGTGTGGTTATATACATTATATCAGAATTTACTTATCTTGAGTAAATCATTGCAAAAACCTCAAAGTACTAATTTCTTAGGGGACCGTAGTACTAAGAGACACTCAGCAGCATTGCAAGCCAAGGACGCTCAAGACACCACGCGAAGCTCCATACAACTTGCCTCACCAGCCAATTCAATAGATATAGTGTGGAAACGCTGCATAAGCCGTCACGTTATAGTATCTCGCCGTCCATACCTGACAACACACCGTTATGCTCATACCATCATCCTGGTTTGTTGTAGCCATTGCTCCAGACCAGGTGTCATAACTGTCACCCATATCTGACATGTATTGTCAGAGTGGCGGAGCATATCCGATGGCATACTTGCTACCGGAGTGGCAGAGCATGCCCGGATAGCCCGGCTATGGTTTTAGAACGCAGATCCCGGATAACGAACATGCTGGATAACGAACAGTGATGAGACGAGCAACAGGCGGCGATTAACGGAAAGGCATATCACATGCCATATCACACCTTCAGGATTATCAATTGAATCAGGAAGGAACACCCTACGATGTTGGCTCGGCACCCGAAGGAGATGCAATCTGTAACAAACCTGGTCCGACACAACGCATGGTATGTCGTCCACTGCCGGCCGCACAAGGAGCGCTATGCAGCCCTGGCCTTACAAAAACAGTTCGGCCTGACAGTCTATGTGCCCGAGGTGATGTGCTATTACCAGGGTCAGATCCAAAGCGCCCCTCTGTTTCCACGGTATCTCTTTGCACAGATAGACTTGCACACCGTCCCACCAAGCCGGATCAATGCAACCCCGGGTGTGACACGGTTAGTGACATTCGACACCACACCTCAGAAGATCCCGGCAGCGGTGGTGCAGGCAATTCACACACAGGTGGAGTGTTGCAATGAGCAAGGGGGCCTGCCGGAACACGGATTTCAGCCCGGTGATACCGTACAGTTCAGACGCGGGCCGCTGCGTGGACTGGAAGCAATCTTCGTCGGCCCGATCACCCCTAGCCGGCGTGTACGTATCCTACTGGAGTTCATGGGCCGGCTGAATGAACTGGAAGTAGATCGTAACTTATTGGAAACGAGCAGTGAAAATGTCCCACAGAAGCGTGAACGGCGAACGCGGGGGCGTGGGCGGTGGATTAAAAAGTAGCTGGCGGCAAGTATGCCTGTTTTTCGTCTAATTATACGTCTGACGGGTGAGCCTAGCGGGTAATGTATATCAGTTACAGGAGTTACGCGGTGCGAACTGTTCCGGCATGGTGCCGACCCCAAACGCCGGCTTCGCCTGCGGGCAGGTAATTACGGAGCAGGCGACGTTGGCCGTTCACCGGGTGGAACGCCCGGTTTGATGAACCAACCACGTAACGCGTGTCAGTTACAGGACATACGCGGTCATCCAGCCGGCGGTTGGGATGCGCCGCCAGTTGCCTTTGGTCTGATCAAATGTTCGGTTTGCATGGCTACCGTGTAACGCCTGCCACTTATCAAAAACGGCGAGGAGTGTGTGGGCACTCCTCGCCATAAAGCTCAGTCCCATCTGCATCCGAAGCTGCGATACTCCAGAGGAGATTCAGCACTGAGGCAGATTCATTATACAAAAACATTTCTTTTTAGCCAACTCCTCCTTTTGAGGTAAACCGATATGGAATTGAAAACATATGTTGAGATCCTGGGGCGTCGCAGCGGTATCATCGTTTTGACCACGGTTGTTTCCGTAATCATTGTCTGGCTTGGGATACAACGAATAACGCCAGTGTATGCTGCAACAACGACGGTGCGTGTTTTGACAAATTTTGAGGGCAATGACGATGTGTTCGGCAAATTGCAGTATGTCGAACGACTTATGAATACCTATGCAAGCATTGCCACGAGCGACCCAATGTTGCGACAGTTGCAACAACAGGTTGCCATAACCGGCTCATCCGCGGATCTGAGCAAGCAGATCAAGATTGAGTTCCCGGCCAATACCGAACTGATGCAGATCAGTATTGAAAACAAAGATCCGGTTCTGGCAGCCAAAGCAGCCAATGCTCTGACGGAGTTACTAATCGCGGAGAGTCTCAAAACACGGGTCGGTCGCACCTTTGCGATCTCGCTGATCGAACCGGCCACCCCGCCGATCAGACCGACTAAACCAAACAAAATGCTTTTGATCGGACTGGGCTTGTTTGTGGGCATGGCGGGCGGTCTATCACTGGCTTTCCTCTTCGAGAACCTTGACTCGACGCTCCATACAATCGATCAAATTGAGCAGACGACCAGTCTGGTGACGATCGGGAAGATTCCGCCGCTTAAACGAAAGCAGCGCAAGACCTTTCTTAATGGCAATTCGCCCCAGGGTGAAGCTATTCGCCGCTTACGTACAAACATTTTCTATACAATGAGCGCGGCATCGCTGCAAACCCTTCTGGTGACAAGCGCTGAACCAGGTGAGGGCAAATCTACGGTGGTCACCAATCTGGCCTATATGATGGCAAAGTCCGGACGCAAGATCATTGTGGTGGATAGTGACTTACGACGACCAATGCTGCATAAACGGTTTAATCTATCAAATGAGGTTGGTCTCAGTAACATTCTGTGTCAAACAGCAGCCCTGGCAGATGCGCTACAAGCGACTGACATTCCCGGCTTGCAGGTGCTGACCAGTGGTCCCCTACCGACTGATCCGGCTGAGTTGCTGGCACTACCCACGATGGCGCACCTGCTTGGGCAGTTATCACAACAGACCGACGCCGTTCTAATAGATGCTCCGGCTTTTCTGGCTGTGACCGACGCTGCAATCCTGGCAACGCAAGTTGACGGTATCGCACTGGTTGTAAAACGGACACAAACACGACAGGAGGCGGTACAAACTGCACGCCGGCAATTGACAGACCTGGACGCAAAACTTGTCGGTGTGATTGTAACCCAGGCTGAACTTGACCCAGTGAATGTTTACTATCGATAAAGCCTATGGGTACAAAAATGTATCCTGTGTTTTTTCGTCCGGAAAACAGTATGATGTACAGGGGAATATGATAGTGCAAGTGGCACCATTGGCGCATCTGAGACATTTACTGCAGGTTTTCATAGGGCAACAGGCCGACTCATAGACCGGGCCTATCAACAGAACATACTGAAAGGAGGTTAATTTGCACGATAATCAGATTGTATAGTGCATATGGCTTCACGGTTATAGAATGGTTGGCACTATGTGGGTAGTGTTCAATCAACTGTTGGAACAAGCCCATGCAAACGGTGGAAAATGTGGGATCTCCGCCGTTTAGTATGCACACCAATAACACACATCCGAAGCTGCGAGTCTTCAGAGATTGACCTTGTGTCAACCTCAATCTCTGATGTCTTTTGAGTCCCCGAATTAGCGGTTTCTCTTTTCAAGCGCAAAGGTATGCCGTACTCCGTAAACGGTTGGATTCTGCCTCCGGTAGGGCAAAAGCGAAGAAACGCACCGCTGCTGGCTCCGAAAGCAGATGGTCTACCTGACCGTTGCGTTCGGCCGGTCACAGCATGGTACCTGCCTGCCGGAGATACAACCCTTCAATAGGGGTCACTGCCAAAGGGTCTCAAAAGGGCAAACTACCCCTCCCCGACGAAGGTTGCATGATTCGCATTGGACTGACCGTTAGGTATACAGCACCCAGATCTG
>JGI12109J20283_11388833_pt1 | contig 65536 bp, 49 predicted proteins | sample ElkSlonscriptome_12_FD_20283 | JGI IMG/M metagenome (IMG submission 20283) | reverse complement strand
TTCGTCATCCAGCCAGACGCGCACCCCGTCGTCCGCCACGGTGGTGAAGGTGTAGGTGCCGGCCGTGACCGAGATTGTCTGGGTCCAGCGGGCGGAGAAATAGTCCACCGGAAGACTGCTGTCGGGACTACCGGTCCCCCAGTCATACGCGATCTGGTCCTCACAGCGCGTCAGCGCAACCGGGTCGCTTAACGTCTGATTCGCGTAGTAGGTGGCAATGTATTGATCGGATGTGCAATCAATTGCTATGGGTGTGCCGGTCGGTGTGGGTATGGCAGTTGCGGTTGCCGTCGGGGTAGGGGTTGCCGTGGCACTGGCCCCACTCCATCCAAAGCTGAGGGTCGCGCCATACTGCTTCTCGTAATACTCCACCCGCAGCGTATGCTCCCCCGCTGCCAGGGCGCGGGTCGCGGTAAACTCCGTCGGCGGTTGCATGCGCCACTCGTCAATGATCAGTTCGTCATCCAGCCAGACGCGCACCCCGTCGTCCGCCACGGTGGTGAAGGTGTAGGTATCTGCAGTAACCGAGATCGTCTGGGTCCAGCGGGCAGAGAAATAGTCCACCGGAAGACTGCTGTCGGGACTACCGGTCCCCCAGTCATACGCGATCTGGTCCTCACAGCGCGTCAGCGCAACCGGGTCGCTTAACGTCTCATTGGCGTAGTAGGTGGCAATGTACTGCCCAGGCGCACAGGTGATTGGCTCGGGTGTATTTGTGGGTTCGGTGGTGTTGGTAACTTCCGGTGTTGAGGTCAGCGTTGGGATGATCGGCGGGTTATTTAATGTATTGCAAACGTACGAAGACCACATGGATGCCATGGCGTTGTAGCCGGTCTGATTGGGATGCTTGCTATCCGCCAGTTGACCAGGATTGTTCTGGAAATAGCTATAGAAGTCAGGACCGATCCAGACCGGACTGACGAGGGTATTCTGCTGACTGACAATGTCTGAAATACGTTCATTGTAGAGTGCGGTGAGGCTGGCGGCCGAGTCTGTGCGCCAGGGTAACTGCGGAATCCAGATACCCAGGCCTGGATTAGGCGTTTGCAGTGCATCAACTACCTGACTAAGGTCCGCCTGCCAGAGCGCAGCATCCAGACCGACAGATGCATCATTTGTTCCTACCTGGAGCAAGACATACTGCGCACCAAGTTTATCAATATGATCGTTATAGGCGGTCTGCTTGTTGAGCACATTATTATTGCTCCCACGCGCTGTTCTGATGCCGCCAAACCCCTCGTTCAAGATAAACACAGGTGTAGTTGTGCATGTCGTGAGGTTATTATTGAGATTTACTTGATAGCTTCGTTGAAAAGAACCAATATAGGCATCGTAGTTATTGTACTGATAGATATTACGCAGATCAACACTGGAGTGTGGCGACTGAAGATAGCTATAAACCGGGTAGTTGGCATCACCAGAATTCACACGATCGCCACCATCACCGGCAGTAATCGAGTCACCAATACTGACTAAAATATTGCCATATCCAATCGGATCAATTGTGTCATCAGCACCGGCATTAACGCGATTATTCGATGAGTCGAGAATATAGGCCTCGATATAATGCTCCCCCATTGTAGCCATAACAAATGTGGCCGCATATGGCGCATCAGTATCGACAACAACCTGCTGGGTGCCGCCACTCTCATACAGAACAAATTCTACTCCCGCATCACCGGGAGCATTTTGCAGTGTCGCTTCAACATTGAGCGTCGAAGTTGACTGAATGTATGGAATTGCAAACAGATCCCGCGTCGATGAGCGACCGGCTCGATCGGGTATATTGGCATCGACAAGCAGCATACCATTTTCATCAAGAGTCTTTCCGGGAATTGTCAGGCTTAACGCAGGTGGTGATGATTCCGAAGAAAGCGTAAAGGTACGCGAACTTGCAATAGACGTCGCAGGCAAGGGATAGAGATACTGCATGTTCAGGGTTTGTGTCTCTGCATCCCAGTCAGCGAGGTAATCCTGACCCTCAACTAGAACATTATCGCCGCGCTTAAGCGAGACTTCCTCAGAAGACCAATCGCTGATCTCAAAACGTGGTTGTCGTAGCGCAACATCAGCCGGCACCGTAACCGTAGTGATCTGATCAGCCTGTCCCGAGGCGGTAATTGCCCCAGTCTGGGGATTGTAGCCGATATCCTGGTTTGTTGTCCGAGGTGCTATAGTGGCTGTAGGTTCAACTGTCACTGAAGGTTCAACCGTTGTGAGGGCACCGGAGTCTTCTCCGGTTACAGGTTCAACCGTCGCGGAGGGATTGCGCTCTTTCTCGGTTGCAGGTTCAACCACCGCAGGAGCACTGACCGGTGTATCTTCGGCTGTCCAGGCATCAAGAAACAACATGCCGGTTTGCGACACGCTATTATCATCGGACAAGACCGGCTCCTGTGTGGCAAGTGCCGCACCAGTGATTGCGGTTTCATCGCGGTGCAGGCTGGTGACAATCTCCTCGTCGCCGGCAGTATTTACCGCAATCTGACCACCCGACCAGATGGTATATTCCACTGTAAACTGATTTTCTGCTTGATCGGAAGACTGCCAGGCAATCCGGCTGCGAACGGGTGAGTCCTCCAGCACCACAGGTGTTCCTTGCAGTAATTCATTATCACTGGCGCGCCGATGCTCCAGGAGACGCGCACCCGGTGCAACCAGATTTTGCTGACGTTCAGGATCACGCTGCAGATCATACCAGGCGACAATTCCCGTTTCATCAATCTCAAATTCAAACCGATCAGCCGATTGAACCGTTAGCCTGGTAACATCTTCTACTTGCCGCTGTTCCAGACGCAAGCCGACAAATGTCTCAGGAAGTTCTTGTCGCTGGAGCGAAACATGGTAGCCCCACGATATAAAGATAAGAGCCAGAATCAAAAACAACGTAGGTACGATGAACACTACACTGCGCTGTCTGGAGCGGATCGAACGAAGAAACTTGTTGTGCAAGAATGGTGTAAGCCTGTCCCAGAGCTTCATATGATGCCCCCATCTTAAAACATATCGTGGCGATTTACTGCCTCCTCACAGATAATTATATGAATCGATATGAATATAACCTAACTTCTCAGGAATCCAGGTTGACTATTTTTTTATTCATGTTTACGATTGTCTGAACCGAAAATCTTTACAATTTGTAGTACTATGTATTTTAATGGCACTCTTCTCTATGAGAAGAGTGCCATTCCATTGGTTACTATCACCCGATCCACTGGTGGATGTGCCATCAATACGATTACAAGTGAATAGATGGCATAGCGTTATAGGGATGATGCTTACGATGCCACCAGAACCAGACACTACCAGCAACACCTACAGTTGTTGCAGCAACCAGACTTGTCAACACAATCGGCAAAAAGTTCTCGTGACCCAGAATCTGGTAAACAACCTGCGTGTCGGAGGCAATGGTATTCGCGGGCGATGCCCGATCTTGAACTCCGTTCACAGTCAAGACATATTCAACATCCGGACGGTGTTGTGAAGTTGTTAAGGTGACCTGGCGACCATCGTCACTCAACGCGGTCGCGATTACATCAACCTCATTGTTAATCTGGTAGTTATCAATCATCGTCGCGCTGGCCGGATCTACCGGCTCACTGAAGTTAACCCGTACTTTGCTCCGATCTTCACGCGCGATACTTGCTGAGGTAATGCGTGGGGCAGTCGTATCGGAAGCACCTGGGTCTGCCGGATCGGCAAACGTACCGACAGCAATGGCCCAGTCCGACGCATAGGGCGCCTCCCAGGTCTGGTCACCGGCACTGCGCAACCCCAGGTCAATCTCCGCATACGCCTTTTTCGTATCAATCGCTACGGCCGGCCGGCTCCCATCCATGCCCGAGAGATCCATCCGCACTGAGTCCGTATCTTCTTTATAGAACACATAATGCATATTCGCGGCGTCCTTCAGAACATAGCCATCGCTTAACGTATTTGCAGGGGCCATATCCAGTAGGAAGCGCCCATCCCAGAACTGGCGGTGCGCGGCCAGTTGCTCCGGGTTGGGGTAGCGCTCGTTGCTATATCGTGGATGGTAGCCCCAATGCCCCCCCATTCCACCAGCCATGGCATACCACCAGAAGTGCCGCCGTGTCGTCTCCATATCATACTTTCCGTAGCGCTGGTGATAAAAGCGTTCCTCTTCCAGGTGGGGCCGATCCGGGTCGCTATTGAGCTTTGCCACAACATCGGCATAACTTTCCGGCCCATCATTGCCCAGGATGGCATTGTAGGACACAACATCCAGTTCACTGTTCTGGCGATTGCGCGCCCACAACAGATGCTGCCACCCGAACTGACCATGCAAGAACCCGGCCCAGGTGGCGAGCTCTTCTTCCGAAACCCACTCTTCCAGATCAAAGCCATACCCCATGGTCCATCCGGGCAGTGGACCCAGACGCGCGGCAATATAGCGCTGGAGCCGTTGATCGACCTCACCATTGATACCACCGGGCAGACCAATGGGCGTCCAGCGTCGACTGACGGCATTATCGCCCCACATCCAGAGTTGCACATGCCCCCCTTCACGGTGTGCAGCGGTAATCACCTGCTCAATAATTGCAAACGTGGTCAGATCCGGATCTACCTTGTCATGGTCATCAACAGAGAGTGTGCCCAGTTCCAACCATTGATGGGCCGGCGCAATAAAGAGCGTATTAGCCCCATGCTCACGTGCCATCGCCAGATATTCCCGGACCCACTTATCCGGGGGGTAGTTCTGAATATAGCTAATATCCACAAAGTCAGCCGGATAGCTTTCATTATCCTGATACACATTGTAGAGATAAGCCTCAAGTTCACCATTTTCGCCAATCTGCCGGGCAAACTTATTGCCGAAGGTGGTAATAAAGCCCTTAATTTCCGGATCGGGGTTCGGAGTTATAGTGATGGTGCCCTGATGCCCGTTCAGTTCCGGATCAGTACTGCTGGTAGTAACGGTCCAGGTGCCGGTACGGGTGGCGGTGAAACGAAAGCGCCACGCATTATTGCCCGCATAGAACATCGGCGTTTTACGGGTTTCATTACTGGTGGGGTGGACAAAGGTGGCCGTGGCCACGAGATCGAAAGGATTACCGCTATAAGTAGGATTTGTCAACGTCCACTCCAGATAGGGGGCCCAGAGCGTGCCGTTTTGATCCAGGTTCTGCGTGTTCGCCTGTACCGGACGCACACAAAGAATCGGCAAAAAGCAAAGCAGAACCATAATGCCGGACAGTATCAGCAACCTAACGTGTGATGTTGGCATATGTTTTTGGTAAGTCATACATCTGTTTCCTTGTACTAGTTTTATCCATTGACATGAGTTACGCCATTACCCTTCTAGTAGTAATATCGCCTCCGGAAGCATAGTAAGCTTTTGTTTTGCATAAATTCTATACTTTGTACAGAATTTAAAGACGGGGTTCTTCACCCTGTCGGAGGCAAAATTCCCTGTCGGCTCCGGCATCAGGTAACTTGTGTGATTTATAGCCTACCATACAGCACAAACCGCACCTGACACAGTACTATCGGTTAACCAGTTTGTGCTTTGCCCGCTGTTTATCTGGGTGGTGCCATACGCATAGTGATCGGAATGAAATACACAACTGTCTGATACGGGAGCCACACGCATCACTCATTCTGGAACACTACTGCATTACAGACAGCGCCTGCGGCACCAGTGGCCGATTGGCCTGGTCGGAATATGCATTAACGCTTCAGGAGGCCTACAATTGTCTGAAACTCATTGGTACGAATTTCCCGAAACAACAGCAGGGCGCCGGTATAGATCACCGCGGCAAGAGGAATAAACAGAACCAGCGAGATTGATGGCACTACGAGGAGCGGCAACCCAAAGCCGGCGGCCGCTACACTACTAATGAGCAAACGTATACCAATCTGTGGCCAACCAAGTAAGGGCACCAATGCATGTGCATATAGCAACACAAGTAATACCTCGGCACACAAAACGGCAATGGCTGCACCTTCCGGTCCATGCAAGAAAATGAGAACCGCCATCAATATGACACCCACAACCGCCGCAATCCATTGCCGGCGCATCATTTCGTTCTGGTGATCGCAGGCCATAAGGAAAATCTGCATAATGAATTTCAGGCAGAAAAGAAAGACCATCCACGCCAGCCAGCGCAGCACATCAATAGACTCGACGAACTCCGTACCAAAAATCAAAAGGATCAATTGTGGCGCAATAAGCCACAGACCAAAACTTGCCGGTATACCCAGGAGAACACTGGCATTTAACGACTTATGGTAGAGCGCTATACTCTCATCACGCGCCTGTACATACAGCTTCGAAGCGAGTGGAAAGAGTGACATTGCCCCGAAGAAAGGCAGAAATTGCAGCAGGAAAATAATCCGATATGCACCATTGTAGATTCCCGCGGCAGCGGCACCAGCCATAAATCCTAGCAAGACCACATCAGTGCGCGTTGATATCTGACGTAAAAACTCTGTTATTGCAAATGGCAGTGATCGCCGCAGTGTATCGTTGAGGTAAGACCAGGAAAAAGATAGTTGTAATGGACCATGGTATCGATGAACGAAGCCATACCCTACAAATACCTGAACTACTCCAACCAGCGGCAGCATTGCCAGTGCAATAATAAGGCTACCACCTGCCAGAATCACAACCACGGCAAGAAGTGCTGCTACAATCCGTAAGGAAGAAGTCAGCAGTGCTGCCGTATGCATCTCTTCACGCGCCATAAAGATAGCGGCAAATCCATCCATCAATTTGTAGGCAAACTGGTAAACACCGACCAGGATAATGATAATTTTGGCATCATTCGAGAGCGGTAAAAAGGCCACCAATAGCAGTAAAAGTAATGTAGCAATGAGTGATAAGAGCAGTCGTAACAGAAATATACCACCGTAATATGCACCAACTGCATCACTATGCCGACTGAGTTCTTTTATCGAAAGATATTCTAACCCAAAATCAGCCAATACCATAAAGAAGCCCGTCAATGCAATCGCAAATGAGTACTGACCCAGACCTTCCTGCCCAAATGCTCGGGATATAACCACAAACATGATAAATAGGAAGAAATCACCAAGGATCTTCCCGATAGTTAGAGAACTCATATTGCGAAAGATCCGAAAGAGGCCTTTCTGCCGAGTCATTCTGGTTGAAATTGCCATAGTAATAGTGTGTTCTGTTTTTGAATTATTTCATTAAAAATCATACAAACAAAGAGCAGTCCTGCATAATGTAGTGATAGTGATGTATAGCTCTTTCCAGAATGCAGTTTTTCGCTACAACCGGATAGCTTGAGTATCACTACACTTTGCAAGACTACCGACCAACGCGCTTTGAATGTTTTACGCTTTCACCATCTCCTGATAAATATCACTCAGGCGTTGTACTGACTTGGAAATATCATACTCCTGACATACGTTCCATCCCGCCTGACCCATTGCCTGCGCAATAGCGGGATTCTGAAGGAGATGAATGGTCTTTTCTGCCAGCGCGGTGCTATCTTTGAAGGGTACCACAAACCCCGTCTCACCTTCGCGAATCACTTCCGGCATAATACCTGCCGGTGTGCCAATCACGGGTTTCCCCAGTTGCATCGCCTCAAACAGGGTAATCGGCCCCCCCTCCCACAACGAAGGAATAGCGATAATATCCGATATAGCCAGCATATCAGCTACATCACTGCGATATCCTGGAAAGATAATCTTATCGGCAATGCCCTCCTGCGCGGCAACTGTTTTGAGCATTGCCTGATCGGGTCCATCACCAACCAGCAGGATGCGCGCCTCGGGTACCGCCTCCAGGATAGCCGCGGCTGCCTTCACCAGATACACCTGGCCCTTCTGGGTATCCAGACGACCAACATTGCAGACCACGCGATCAGTCGGCGCAAGCCCTAACTGCTGCCGCTTCTCCTGAAGAATATGAGGCGCAGATGCCTGAAACTCAGATAATGGCAATCCATAGAAAAATGTATCCAGCGTTCCGGGCTTTACCTTCCGCGTAGCGATCATGTAGTCACGTACCGGATTTGAAATCGCGATTGCACGGGTCGTTAATGGGGCCAGCAGCATGTCCGCCACAGTCTGATAACCAGGTTGCTTCAAAAAGACCACATGCTCGTGGACAATGTTGGGGACCCCCGCTATGCGGCCGGCAATACGACCAAAATTCGTGGCACCGAAGCCGTGCAGATGCAAAATATGCGGCCGCTCACGCTTTATCAGGTTCAGTAACTCCGTGAGGGTGCGCGGATCAAACTTGCCCTTGCTCAAATAAAAAACCGGAATATTTTCCGTGCGAAGTACCTCGCCTGCCGGTTCAGGCGCACGCAGACTGCATACACTGATCTGGAATTGATCGGTATCGAAGCGAGGGATCCACCAACCAAGCACACGGGTAATCCCATGAATACTTGAACCACCGACACCGAGCTTATCAATAACATGCAAAACACGAATAGGTTCAGAAGCGGTTCGTGACGAAACCATTGTGCGATTGTTCTGCATTGGCGCAAAACGCTTACTTTTAGCTTGAACGTGTGACATGCGAATCTCCTGTTCCATAATCTGTCAAGTTGATGTCGTTACTCAGGTATGTTTTCTGTTTTTTACAACCTTCGCGGGCACACCCACCGCCACACTGTAAGGGGGAATGTCCTTTGTCACTACTGCGCCACTGCCGATAATTGAGTCGTGACCAATAGTAACGCCATCCTGGACCTTCACGCCGGCACCGAGCCAGCAATTGTCCTCAATCGTCACCCCCCGCACCACCTGACCCTGATAGATGATCGGCACATCGATCCGATCGGTACGGTGATCGCCACCACCGATGACATAACAGTAGGCGGCAAAAAGCACATTCTTGCCAATCTGTACGTCGCGCGCCGACTGGATGAAGCAACTCATGGCAATATTCGTCCCTTCGCCAATGCTGATATTGCCGTTCTTGCAGCTTATCACCGAGCCACGTCCGACAATGACATTGTCGGCAATGTCGATGCCGCGGTTGTCGGTCCCTTTGGCATCCAGTACCACATAGTCGTCAAAGACCACATTGGCACCAACCATAATACGATTAGGGTGACGAATAGTCATGGAACGGCCAAAGATGACATTGCGACCAACGCGCGTGAGCAATTTGCGAAAGAAGAATTTGCGTAAGACAAAGCCAGGCGCGCCCGGCAATGGACCAAACAGACCGGTATAAAGTTCATATTTGAGTAGTGTTCCCAGACCGGTTGTGCCGGTGACCAGTTCCTGATACTTCTGCAAGGCAGATTTATTGGTATCGGTGAGGGTTGACTGCATCTGCGTACGCTGCGATCCATCGTCAGCGCCGGTCCAGGAGACAAGCGATTCTTTCATAAGTTTTCCCTTACAACTACAACCAGTTTTGTTCTTTGTACCAGCGAATAGTTGCGCGCAACGCTTCACGCAGATTGTATTGCGGTTCAAACCCAAGCAGTTTTCTGGCCTTCTCGACCGAAAAAGCGCGATTGTTCTGAAAAAAGCTCATCCGGCGGCGGTGCAGCGGTGGCTCAATTTTCAACGGTACACAGACCGACTCGCAGAGGGATGCGGCAATCAACATCGGCTCCAGGGGAATACGAATCTTCGGTGGCGCGACATGCAGTTCCTCAGCGATCATGGTAACCAGTTCACGCAACGGCACATACTCCTCACCACCCACAATAAATGCCTCACCAACCGCTTGTGGATGGGTAAGGGCCAGCATAAATCCATCCACAACATCGTCAATATAGGCAGGTTGAAAAAAAGCATCACCCTGCCCCATCATAATGAAGCGCCCCTGCTGGATCATCCGGAAGAGTTTCAGCATCCGTGTGTCGTGGGGACCAATCAAGGAGATCGGGCGGATAACGGTGATCGGCAGTTGCGTTTTCTCGTAGAACTTCCAGACCAACCGCTCCGCAACCAGTTTGGTCTCCTGGTAAAGATCAGTCGGATTGAAGGGGGTCGTTTCATTCGCTGGAATCGAGAGCACCGTGCCATGCACGCCAATCGTGCTACAATGCACAACTCGTTGCACATGATGCTTATGTGCCGCACGCAATACATTCTGGGAACCCTCGACATTTACCGCGTAGGCGTCTTCTTTGTCTGATCCGCCCTTACGAAAGTTTGACACCAGGTGGATAACCGCATCCATTCCGCGCATTGCCTGCTCAACCGCATCAGCATCACGAATATCGGCCGCGATGACCTCGTAACTGCCATTTGAGGATGGAGCCGCATCCGGACGGGGTCGCGCCAGTACGCGCACCTGGTACCCCTCTTGTTGCAACCGGGCAACAATATGTGATCCGAGGAACCCTTTGCCACCGGTAACGAGGATCTTGTTCATTGGAAGGTTTACCTCTTCTGCGATCGGGCGCTTGCGATGAGCATATAACCGCTACGGAAGAATAACAACGCATCGAGTTTTGAGACTAACCAGATTATCGGATAGATCAATGAATATATTCTGAACATCGACTGATAGGCATTCATATCTTTGCCGGTCACAAGGAGACCTTTTTGCGAGTGGGCCTTATCGCCCGACTTACGCTTAAGTAGTGAGACAGCAAAAACCATCAGCGTATCCACCGCCTCGGAGAAGAACTTCGAGTAGGTATGCTGCTGCTCAAGCTGGAAATGGTCTCCCAGCAGCGCCCGCAGACTTCTGACCGTATATCCTGGACGAAGATGACCATGTTTCTCGTCGGTCTGCCCAATCGCCAGGCGAAAGCGGCGCAACAGGCTGCGTTTGATATGTGGTACATTGATGATGACAAAACCGCCAGGTTTGATAATCCGTGCTATCTCAGCCATAAACGCTTGATCATCGGGAATGTGTTCCAGAAAATCAACGATTACCACTCCATCAAACGCATTATCGGCGAAAGGCGTCGGTCCTCCGTCAAACTGGTATACTTCATCGCCAACCAGTTCACGAATTGACGCAACCGCCTGCGGGTCAAGATCGGCACTCTTCCAGTCACCTCCCCGTTCCCGCAATAGATAGCTAATCACTCCATTGTCTGAACCAATGTCGAGAAATGTACCATGCCAGTTGGCACCGAATAGAGCTGTAATCTCTTTATACTTGCGCTGTTTCAACACCGACTTGTTGAAGAGCCGGATCGGCCAGGGTTGATCCGTGGTCGTGCCTGTTCTCTGCTGTCCAGATAGTATTGTCATATATTTCTTGCAACTCCTGCTCCATGTGCGCCCGACTCCAACCCAACTCCGCACCCATGACCTCAGCGACGAAATGTAGTGTTTGATCACCAGGATGCCCTGCCGTTCCCAACTCCGTCCGGCGAAAGACAATATCGGCCAGTTTCTGCGCCATCTCCATGTGAATACCATGGAGGGTTTCGGCCCTCAGAACAGCCATTTCTGCCGAGATTCCCGGGGGTAGCGCATCTGGTTGCTCCAGGTAACGGAGAACATCAGGGTAGGCTGAACCATAGCTATATACCAGTTGACGAACAATATTTTCTTTCAAACCATGCGATTGCTTGCGCACCGTCGCCTGTAAAAACCCCTCAAAGTCCTCGATGTGTCCACCATAGAGCGGCGTAACCGCTGATCTGGAAGGGGGGGACTGCTGCCCACGCATTGCAAAAACTTTATCAATGACCTTCTCGGCAACATAACGCGCCGTTGTATATTTTACGCCCACTACGGAGATCAGACCATGTAATCCTTCATGCTGATGATCATCGATGGTAAAATGTTTGGTCAGTTGGACAGAACCTGTTCGTGGATCAACCCCGCTGATCGGAACTAGCCCACCCTGCACAAACGAAACATCGGAGCGTTCGAGGCGGGCCGCCGGGTACGCCTGGTTGATCTCGTCAATAAAGTTCCGGATCTCTGTTTCGGTGACAACAAAGTCATCCGGATTTCCGTGATATGCGATATACTCGGTTCCGATCATCGAGTAGCCCCGCCAGGGCGCGGTAAACAGCAGACGACTACCCTTGTTGATAACCGCATCACTGTCACGGAAATTCTTACGGCTGGCAAGCCCGACCGCATAGGTATGGAACAGTGGTCGGGTCACCAGGTTAATGGCTTTTGCCAGATAGGGACCGGTCGGTGCCGGCCCCGGCTGCACTTGACCCAGCACCTGGCGTACCCAGGGACCGGCTGTATTAACGATCATGCGGGCGCGAATATCAATCTCCGCCCCGCTCAAACGGTCACGGACGGTTGCTCCGACCAGGCGCTGCTGTTGTTGGCGAAACCCGACAACTTCCGCATAATTCGCCAGATCTGCCCCGGCCTGGGCCGCCGAGCGCAAGAAGGCCAGCGGAAGCCGCTCCGAGTTATAGACCTGTGCATCATAAAAGATAGCCCCCCCAGTTACATCGCCGTCACAGAGGTCGGGCAGTAGTTCCTGACAGGTTTTGCGCGAGATTGTGCGTCCCCGTGGCAGATGCTTCTGGGGATCCATCTGCCGATTGCGGTCACTGCTTATCAGATCATTGAGGGCCAGCGCTACAGTCATCACCTCACGGCCCTGCAATCCATGCCCACGCGTCGGAAACAGAATGGGCAGCGGGTGGACCAGATGCGGCGCAATGCGCATCAGGTTACGGCGTTCGCCAATCGACTCGCGCATGCGCTTGAAATCGGCATGTTGCAGGTAGCGTAGCCCACCATGAATAATTTTCAGGCTATTTGCCGACGTTGCCGAACAGAAATCGGCTTTCTCGACCAGCGCAACCGATAACCCTCGCAAGGCTGCTTCCCAGGCGATACACGCGCCATGGATACCACCACCGATGACCAGGACATCATAGACCTTCTCAGTCATTGTGCCAAGATTTCGCTGCATTCCCGGAACCATAATATCTCTGTTACTCCTGACTGCTACCTGATGCCCGAACGTTCCATGGCGCATGAGATACTTTTCCGCTGGTCTAATCACCTCATCATAGCACTGTGGCCGGATCAGGGTGCCGCAATTCGCGCTGAAGTACGTGCGGGAGCAGCAGTCGGGTCAATTTCGGTATTCAACCAGTCAAACAAGCCGTTGACACGCTTCTGGAAGGCCTTGTAGGTAAACTTCTCCTCTACCAGCAGTCTTCCGGCGATCCCTAATTGGGCACGCAAACCGGCATCCTGAACCAAGTGCAACATTCCGGTCGCAAACTGTGCCGGTGCCGGCCGTGCCAGCAGTGCCACACGCTGATCCAGCACCTGCGTATGGGTCGGCAGATCCGTCGCCAGGAGAGGTTTGCCGCTGTCAAGGTACGAATAGATCTTCATCGGCGTATTGTTGCCCTTGATCCGGGGGGATACCAGGATATCGGCCTGGGCCAGATACACTGCCAGATACTCAATTGGCCGTGGTCCAAGAAAGTGAACTCGCTGCTCAATGCCGAACTGACGACACTGCTCCTGATACTTTTGAATATCTTGCATTTCGCCGCCGATAATCACCAGATCAGCCTGGTCAGTCTTTTCGAGTGTCAACGCAAAACTCTGGAGTAAGAGATCAATGCCCTGGTATGACTCCAGGTTGCCCACATACATGAGCAATTGGCCCTGAATTGACAGTTGGGTCCGAAGATCCTCGGGAATACGCGGTCCCTCCGGGCTTAAGAGCGAAATATCCTGCAACACAACCACTTTCTCCGGTTCATGACGCTCGATTACGGTCGCCAGAGCATCACACACCGGAACCACTGCCTTGGCATTTCGCACTGCCAGTCCCTCAAAAAAGTTGAGGATTGGTGCGAGCACGGCCAGCCGGGGAAACCGCTCGATCACCTGCTGCGCCAGCGAAGAGTCCATATCATACACATACGGTACTTTGAAAATGATTTTGAGCAACAACGCGATAAATACCGCTTCCTCAACGGCATGCACCAGATGGTACCGGCGTCGGGAGACCAGACGGAGCACCACAAAGAGCATAAAAATATCACAAATGATCTTTGCCACTGAAAAACCCGGTCGAATATTGCGAATCGGCAGATTAGGAATACGATGAATGTTGACACGATCATAGGTCATATCCTGGCCTTCATGCCAGGTAACAAGATCAATTCGTTCGCCGCGCTCTGATAATACCTGTAAAATGCGGTCTACCGCGATGGGTGTGCCCCGCTCCTGATAGAATGGCTGCGGAGCCATAAAAAGTGTATTCATCTTAATCAATTCCCCCTCCTGGATCATCGTGAACCAAATCGATGATCCATAGAGCTTAGTTCTCTTTACCTGCAAGAAATTTGTTCCGTCGCCGCTGCACCAGATGGCGTCTGCAGCATCAGATAGCGCACCATCGGCAAAAAGAATTGGTCATAACACGACTGACTGATTGCAAGGATTGCGAGTGCTACTGGCAACTACAATACTACCTGATATCGTCATCCTATCCCTTTTGCAAGAAGCACACCAGTAATACATTTATCAGGTAGTCAATATCCATAAACCAACCAGTAGCACGATGTCTGCCGTGTTGCCTCCCTATGATCACAGCCCGACTTCCATTGCAACTTCGTGCGTATGGGAAATTGTCGGCTCCGATAACTTCTGGGGAGTCAGTACCTCGCGCACGGTGTAAATTGGCTTCTGCTGCGCTTCATAATAGGTGCGCACCACCAGTTCACCAATCAAGCCCATCGTCACAAACTGAACCCCCAGCACAACAAGCAGAATCGCCAGCAGCAGCAGCGGCCGATCCGCCAGACCTTGCGCAAAGAAGACACGCATCAGCGACAGATAGCCCCCAATTGCGGTCCCGATTGTCAGACAGAGCATCCCCAGGAGGCCGAAAATCTGGATGGGCCGGGTAGCATAGTCCAGCAGAAACTTCACCGTCAGCAGATCCAGCCAGACGCGGATAATGCGGCTCAGGCCATATTTCGACTTGCCATACTTCCGGGGCGAGTGGTTAACCGGCACCTCGGCGACCTCTACCCCTAGCCAACTGGTCAGCGCCGGGATGAAGCGGTGCATCTCACCATACAGGCGGATGTTTTTCACCACCTCGGAGCGGTACGCCTTGAGCGAGCAACCATAGTCGTGCAGCTTGACATTGGTCATCTTTGAGATAAGCGAGTTGGCAATCATCGAGGGCAGGCGGCGGTTCAGGAAAGGATCTTTGCGCCGGAAACGCCAACCGCTGACCACATCATATCCCTGGTCAACCTTTTCCAGCAGGGTAGGAATATCCGCCGGATCATTTTGCAAATCAGCATCAATCGTAATAATTATGTCGCCGCGCGCAAGGTCAAACCCGGCCGAGAAAGCAGCGGTCTGGCCGAAGTTGCGACGAAATCGAATAACGCGCACATGCGGATCACGCTCGTGTAACTCTTTCAAGATAGGAAATGTACCGTCCTTGCTGCCATCGTCCACCAGAATAATCTCGTAAGGTTTGCCTAATTGCTGCATCACCGGCGAGAGGCGCTCATGCAACTGATGCAGACTCTCTTCTTCATTAAAAATTGGTATAACTATCGATACGTAGATTGGTTCATCCATGGTAAACTCCAGCGGTAGTGTCATATTCGAGCGCACATAAGTGGGAGCAGGTTGCTGAAATTGTTCCTCATATGCCACAAACTGTTGTTGATGCTGCGCAAACCCAGATCCTGGTCGTCCCTCAGACACGATTGTCATGCTGACCTCCATTCAATTCACAGAAGTTATAGTGCGGGTGTTGCAACACACGTTATCGTTCCGGCAGTCTTTTACCTTTTGCAGAGTCTGTAAAAGACCGAGATGCTTTTACCGTAACGATGGTGTTGTCTCATCGTTTGCCGGTTTTAATATTTGACTTTACTTTAGTATTGACCGATGACAATGGTCTGACAGGGAGAAGTGACTTAGATAACAAGATCGTTAGTTGCGTCACTACATTAATGTGGCTCACTATTTAACCACTGCTTAAGAATTTGCCCTGTCAGTCTTCCGGTACTACAACGAGAATTTCCCACAACCAGGCGCACCAAAGCCACAGAACAAGCTGAACTGTCCATCCGGGGTTGGTCATCGCTACCCCGGTCTGGTCATCGCTGCACCCGCTGCGTCTCTGCGATGAGCAAGAAATCTCGTTGTAGTACTAGCGTGACTTTTGTGCAACCAGGGGTCATGGCGTTCATTCATGCGCCCAAGCGGATTATTTACAGGACGTACGCGGTCGGTTCCAACCCAGGCGTCTGCCCGGACACATGGCCCGTTTCGCCGCCGGCAGCGTGGAAGATCTTCTTCTTTTTCAGGAACATCGTGCATGTTGTGCAAGATATTCCTGAAAAAGCCACATAATGTCCCACGCTGCCGCCGGCGAAACGGGCGTTTGGGTCTGATATCAGGCCCAAACAAACGGCACTGCGTAACTCCTGTTATTTACACGAGTTACGCGGTTGCTCACCCAAAAGGAAATTTCGCCTCCGGCAGGGCGGAAGATTCCTGTCTTTTTCACAAAGAATTTTCACTTCGTGAAAATTCTTTGTGAAAAAGACAAAAACGTACCACGCTGCCGCCGGCGAAACGGGCGTTTGGGTCTGATATCAGGCCCAAACAAACGGCACTGCGTACGTCCTGTTATTTACAGGACGTACGCGGTCGGTTCCACAGGAGGTGTTCATCTGGATGCATGGCCCGATTCGCCGCCGGCAGGGCGGAAGATTCCATGCTTTTGCCCAAAAAAGTTGCACGACGTGCAACTTTTTTGGGCAAAAGCTAAAGAAGTACCATGCGGCCGCAGGCGAATCGGGCCGGCATCGGGTGAGACGCCCGGTTTGCATGCCCACTGCGTAACTCCTGTTATTTAAACAACAGGAGGATTGCTTGAATCGCCACCCATACGTGTGAAGCTAAACGGTGAAGTGACCTAGAAATCCTCTTTCTGGCATCATGTAACCAAACTCCCGCAGATATAGCACGAGGATTCCTATGCCCATCATCAATGAGATTGCCCAGACTATACAAGAGGTGCTCACCGAAGCAGCGAGATGAGCAGGCCATGCGAGTAGCGTTGTACAACGAACATCTGTTTGTGACGGCACGGCATTGACACAGATGCTGGTCTTCAGCTCTCTGTCTGATCAGGATATCACCACAGACGATAGACGATCTGGCCCAAACCGCTGCCACGCTCGGTATCACCATCACCGGATCGGGCAGTGTGCAGCGCTGCACGCAGGCCGCTGCCACCTGTTTGTAGATCGTCCTGGGCAACGCGGTGCAGCGCATCCGCGCCGCCAATCCAACCACGGTGCCGGTGCTGGAACGCTTTGCGCGCGTGGATGTCCAGAATAGCACCACAATATTCCGGCGGACCGGATCAGCAGCGACGAGATATTCACCCTGGCACAAACCCGCCGGCAGATTGAACTGCTGAGTACACTCTGGAAGAGTCACGATACACTCATGAATCACGCAGCGAGACACCCTATCGGGTGCTGTGAGACGTGTATCAACCGCTTTTGTGCAAAACTTAAGTAACAGGAGTTACGCGGTTGACATGCAAACCGAACGTTTGACCCGATGAATAGCAGACTCGCCTGCGGCAGCATGGGACCCTTTTTATCTTGTTCACAAAAATGTTACACAATGTGTAACATTTTTGTGAACAAGCATGGAATTTTCCGCCCTGCCGGAGGCGATATCAACTCCCGAAAGAGGGACCGCGTAAGTCCTGTAAGTAAGTAACGAAACTGTTATAGTTCTTCTCTTCCTCTTCATTAACCGTTCAGCACTCCGCATTAAACTAAAATTAAACGCACACTTAGCAACCTCGTACGGTGGTAGTCGGACCAGGCCGGTATCACGCCAAACCCGGCTGCTATGCCGATTCGGTGTGTTCCGCAGTCATAGATCTTTTGCCGGCCATAACGCTCATGTTGTGCCGAACGTCACCTACCCGGTTCCTGGCGCTCGGACACCAATGGTACAAGGAGTAACCATAATTTATGAGCACTTCCCATCGTATCCTTACCACGGCGCGTCCTCGGGCAATCACTCGTCAGCAAGAACAGCGCTACTTGAAACTAACACTGCTCTTGCTGGATGCGCTTGTCATTGTGTCCGGCTTCGCGCTGGCCTACCTGCTGCGCTTCGAAACAAACCTGCCCTTTAATGACGATGCATTTCGTGATACCTGGTTTTATATACAGGTTGCGCTGGCCCTGGTTCCGGCACAAATCATTCTTTTCTATATCTATGGTCTGTATAACCGAACGAATCTGCTCGGTGGGACGACAGAATATGCGCGTTTGTTTAATGCCACCACTGCAGGCGTTGTGCTGGTCCTGTTTATTAATTTTATCAAACCCGAGTTTACCCTTGCGCGTGCCTGGCTGTTAATGTCATGTGCATTTATTGTCGGTCTTGGCTTTGCCGGACGCTTCCTGATGCGGCGCATCATTTATATGCAGCGCCGCGCCGGGCGCTTTCTTGATCGAACCCTGATCATTGGCGCAAACCCCGAGGGGTTGGCCGTGGCCCAACAACTGCTGGAAGCGCGCTCTTCCGGCGCGCAGATCGTGGGGTTTGTGGATGACTACCTGCCCGTCGGGAGTGAACCAATCGCCGGTATGCCCGTCGTAGGTCGGTCGTCGTCCTTTGCCGCGCTGGTTCAATCGCAAGAAGTTGACATCATCGTCATCGCCAACACCTCCATTACCCGCGAGCGCCTGCTGGGGATCTACAGTTCGCTGGACGCGCTCCAGGATGTCGAGGTGCGCCTGGCGTCGGGCCTCTTTGAACTGCTGACAACCGGCGTGCAGGTGCGCGAGGAAGGGCATGTCCCGCTGATCGTCCTCAACAAGACCCGTATCACCGGCATGCACTATCTGCTCAAAACGCTGGTTGACTACCTGCTGGCAGGCATAACGCTGCTCTTCCTCGCTCCGGTTTTCCTGGTTACTGCCATTATGATCCGGCATGACTCACCCGGGCCGGTGTTCTACCGCCGCCGGGTTGTCGGGCAGGGTAAACGCCCCTTTGATGCCTTCAAGTTTCGTACAATGTATGTAGATGGTAACGCGCGACTGACGCCTGAGCAGCGCCTGGAACTGGCACACGCGGGCAAACTCAAGGATGACCCGCGCATCACCCGGGTTGGTCAGTTCCTCCGGCGCTACAGCATCGACGAACTGCCGCAACTGGCGAATGTTCTCCTGGGGCAGATGAGCCTGATCGGGCCGCGCATGATCACTGCCGCCGAACTGGAGAAGTTTGGCAAGTGGCAGCATAATCTGGCGACGGTCAAACCGGGGCTGACCGGCCTGTGGCAGATCAGTGGACGCAGCGATCTCTCCTACGAGGAGCGGGTGCGCCTGGATATGCACTATATTCGCAACCACTCAATCTGGCTGGATCTCAAGATTCTGGTGCAGACAATCCCGGCGCTGTTGACCGGACGAGGCGCGTACTGATACCGCTCCAATCAGCGGCATACAGCGTGGGGGTTCACTCGTTGGCGGTGGCCGGGTGTGAATCCAGCACGGTGCGTACACCACGTAGCGGTGTCTGCAGGATCTGCCGGGCCCGACTGCTATCAAGCCGGCAGTTGCGGGGACGCCGGACAGTACTATCAACGCTCAAACTGCCCGACAGTTGCGCGGGATCACGCCCATGATGTTGGGCCAGAAGTATGCCGAATTCGTGACGACTCATGCACTCGGCACCGGCAATATTGATAACGCCGCGATAATCACCCTGCGCCAGTTCCAGCAGTGCCGCCGCCAGATCACCAACAAAAATGGGACAGCGATACTCATCATAAAATAACTGCGCCGTGTTGCGACCATCGGCAATATCCAGCACAAACCGGGTATGCCGATCAATCGGCGTGAAGCCGTAGATCAGGGATGTACGTACCAGAACCGCCTCCGGGACATGTTCGGTGACAAATTGTTCAGCCGCAGCTTTGGCCGCGCCATATGGGCTGACCGGACTGGGAGCATCCTGCTCGGTGTATGCTCCTTCGCGCTCACCATCAAAAATAACATCGCTCGACATGTGAATGAGCCGGATACCCAGCGCCTGTGCCGCGGCACTCACATTCCGGGCACCCTCAACCGTCACTGACCAGAGATCCGGGCCAGACTGCTGAAATACTGTGTGAATAATCAGATCGGGCTGGAATGCATCGAGCGCCTCCTCAACCTGCAACATATCGCGCACATCCAACGAAAGCCACAGGAGTCGCGCATCATCGACAGCCACCTGCGGGGGATGGCTAAAATAGGTCGCCGCCACCTGCCAACCCTGGGCGTAGGCCTGCCGGACCAACTCACCTCCCAGGTAGCCCGTTCCACCCGTTATGAAGAGACGTTGCATAAATCCCCGACCGATCCCGTTTCATTCTGCGCTATTAACACTGCTCCCCGGCGGAGAATTCGGTATATCCCGACCAGAGTTCAACGACGAAGATGCCCCCATTGATTCCAGCGCCGCACGGGCCGCCGCCTGGGCTGCCGCCTGCTTGCTTGATCCCTGACCAACCCCCAGCAGTTCCATCTCCATCAACACCTCAATCGTAAACTGCCGCTGATGATCCGGCCCGGTAGCACTCACCGTTCGATAGACCGGGGTAATGCCATGCTCGGCCTGCACCTTTTCCTGCAGGCGTGTCCGGTAATCAACCTCTACCTGGCCCGCCAGAATCAGGCCAACCTCATGCTCCAGGAACGGCATCACAAAAACGCGCACCGCCGCGAGACCCTGATCAAGATAGATCGCGCCCAGCACGGCCTCAAACACATCGGCCAGCAGTGGCGGTCGGTTGCGTGCCTCGCTCGTATCCTCACCTCGGCTGATCCGAACATAGTTGCCCAGGTGCAACTCCCGGGCAAAGCGCGCCAGGGTGGTTGTTTTCACCAGCGCAGCGCGTAACCCGGTCAACTCCCCTTCGCCCCGCTCCGGAAAGCGTTCATAGAGCCAGGCCGCCGTCAAGAAATTCAACACTGCATCACCCAGGAACTCCAGCCGCTCGTTCGAGGATAGTCCCTCAGTCAATTCCGGATGCTCGTGCATGTAGGAGCGATGGATCAAAGCATTCTCCAGCAGGCGCGGCTCACTGAACGTCACTCCCCGCTCATGTAAAAGTTCGGCAACCATAGTCCTGGTGTGTGCCCCCTGAATTACTGCACAAAACGCCGAAATACCAGGGATACATTGTGCCCGCCAAAACCAAACGAATTATTCACCACCAGATCGAGTTGCGCCGGGCGCGGCGTGTGTGGCACAAGATCCAGATCGCAGCGCGGGTCCGGCTGGTGCAGATTAATTGTCGCCGGTACAAGATTATGCTGCATCGCCATGATGCAGATAATCGCCTCAACCGCACCGGCAGCGCCAATCAGATGCCCCAGTTGGGATTTACTGGAACTCACCGGCACATTGGCCGCGTGTGCGCCAAACACCGTCTTGATCGCCTCGATCTCGGCGACATCACCCGCCGGAGTGCTGGTACCGTGTGCATTGATATAATCAACGGCATCAACCGCAACTCCCGCCTGCCGGAGGGCCATACGCATCGCGCGCGCCGCGCCGTCGCCCCCCTCAACCGGCTGCGTGATATGATAGGCATCTGCGGTTGAGCCATAGCCGATCACCTCCGCCAGAATATGCGCGCCCCGGCTCACGGCATGCTCCAGATCTTCGAGCAGCAGGATTCCCGCGCCCTCGGCCATAACAAAGCCATCACGGGTCAGTTCAAAGGGGCGGGAAGCGCTTTCCGGCTCATCGTTGCGGGTTGAGAGCGCCCGCGCGCTGTTGAAGGCCGCCATTCCCAGCGGCGAAATCGAGGCATCGGTCCCACCCGTCAGCACCGCACGCGCCCATCCACGCCGGATCGTCTCGGCTGCCTCGCCAATCGCGTGCGCGCCACTGGCACAGGCGGAGGCAACACACATATTCGACCCGCGCGCACCGGTCATAATCGACACCTGGCCGGATGCCATGTTGCTAATCATCGCCGGAACTAGAAAGGGGCTGACCCGCCCAGGCCCCCGGGTACGCAGCACCTCGGCCTGCTGGGTAAGTGTATCAAGCCCGCCGATAGCGCTCCCGATGATTACCCCGATATCGGCGCTATTTTCCGGCGTAATCTGCAACTCAGATATCCGCAACGCTTCCTGGCTGGCCGCAACTGCAAACTGCACAAAGCGGTCAGTGCGCCGGGCCTCCTTGCGATCCATACAGGTTGCCGGATCAAAGCCCTTGACCTCCCCGGCAAAACGGGTCTCAAACCCGGTCGGGTCGAACAATGTAACTGGTGCAACCCCGCTGCGTGCTTCACGAATGCCCGCCCAAAGCTGGGGAACATCCAGCCCCAATGGGCTGACCGCCCCCATGCCGGTAATGACGACCCGCCGCTCCATTCGCGTTGCCTCCTTCAGGTCAACATCCATCCATATGGTTGATTTGCGGCCATTATACCATGGCCCTGATCGAGATCATATCAGCAACGATCTACTTGTAACAAAAGAACAGCCGTGCTATAATCCAAGAGGTATGGAGCCTGTTGCGCGGAACAACCCCTTCACGTATACTACCGACATAAAGGAGCAGGGAAGAGTGAGCACGCAAAACGGAGGAGCGCACGCAATGGCGATCTCGCCTGAAAAAGAAAAAGCTCTGGCCGCAGCCATGAGTCAAATTGACCGCAAGTTTGGTAAAGGCTCGATCATGAAGATGGGCGAGGCCAATACCCGCCTGGCAATCGAAGCAATCCCGACCGGCGCAATTGCGCTGGATGTGGCGCTTGGCATTGGTGGCATTCCGCGCGGTCGTGTGATCGAGATTTATGGGCCTGAGAGTAGTGGCAAGACCACGCTGGCCCAGCATATTATCGCCGAGTGTCAGCGGATGGGGGGCGTTGCCGCGTTTATTGATGCCGAGCATGCCTTTGATCCGATCTACGGTGCCCGCTGTGGCATTCAAATTGAGGATCTGCTCATCTCCCAACCGGATACAGGTGAGCAGGGGTTGGAGATCTGCGAGACGCTGGTGCGCTCAAATGCCGTGGATGTAGTCGTCATTGACTCGGTTGCGGCGCTGGTGCCCCGCGCTGAAATCGAGGGCGATATGGGCGACTCGCTGCCCGGCCTGCAGGCCCGCCTGATGAGTCAGGCACTGCGGAAGCTCTCCGGCGCAATCAATAAGAGCCACACAGCGGTAATCTTCCTCAACCAGCTTCGCATGAAGATCGGGGTGATGTTTGGCTGTTTCCACTACGATGCGCGGGTCATTCTCGCCGATGGTAGTAGTGAAAAGATTGGCAAGATTGTCAATCAGCGCATGGATGTGGACGTTATGTCTTACAACAACACAACCGGCGCATTTGAGCCACGCAAGATCGTTAACTGGTTTAACAATGGCCCGACGGATACATTTTTGCAGTTCACGGTGGCGGCAAATGAAGGCAGCGGACGGCACTGCTTTGCCTGTACGCCCAATCATCTGCTGCTCTCCGAATATGGCTACAAACCCGCCGAGGAGCTGCAGGTTGGTGATCGCCTGATGACTATGGTGGATCACTATCTCTCGCCCACGCAACAGCAAGTTGTGCTTGGTTCGATCCTGGGCGACGGCAGCCTGCGCCGTGTCAAAACCTTTAACACCAGTCTGCGCATTGGCCACGGCGCAAAACAGGACGACTACTGCCGCTGGAAGCAGTCCCTCTTTGAAGGTCTGATCGGCTCGCAAACGACCAATTTGCGGGGGGGGCACAGCTTCGACACCATCCCCATGTATGAGTTGACCAGTCTGTTTGAGCAAAACTATGATGAACGGGGCAAGCATCCCAGTCAGGCACTCATTGACCGCCTCACACCGCTGGCGGTTGCCATCTGGTACATGGATGACGGAACGTTTGACAGCGAGCGACAGAACCGCTGCTCGATCTCCTGTCCCGGCTTTCCGCTTGATAAGCAGCAGGCGCTTGGGCGCTGGTTCCACCAGAACGATATAATGGCGACCCTGGATGCGCGCGGGCGGATCACCTTCGGCGTGAACGAAACGCGTAAGTTCCACGCGTTGATTGCACCATACGTGCATCCCTCCATGGAGTACAAGCTGCTGCCGGACATGCGGGGCCGTTTTGTGCCACTCGCTACCCGTCCAGAGCGGACATCAAAGGCCGTACCGCTTCCAATCACCGATATTCACGTCAAGCCGGAAACCCGTGGCATGAACCGCTTTGACATTGAAGTTGAGGGCAACCATTGTTATGTTGTCGATGGTGTCGTGGTACATAACTCGCCCGAAACCACAACTGGCGGGCAGGCTCTCAAGTTTTACGCCTCGATACGCATGGATATCCGGCGGATCGAGACGCTGAAGCAGGGACAAGATCCCATTGGTATGCGCTCGCGGGTGAAGGTGGTTAAGAACAAGGTTGCGCCGCCCTTCCGCCAGGCTGAGTTTGACATTATGGCAAACGAGGGGATTTCGCGTGAGGGCAACATCCTCGATGTGGGCGTGGAACTGGAAATTATTCGCAAGAGTGGCGCATGGTTCTACCTGGGTGAAGATCGCCTCGGTCAGGGCCGCGAGAATGTCAAAACGTTCCTCAAGGAAAACCCGGAACTGGCGAATGAGATCGAGCGGTTAATTCGCGCTCAGGTGCTCACCAATGCTAATGCGTCTGCATCAGCCGCATCCGATGAAGAAGAAGGTGAAGGTGAAAGCGAAGGCGGCGCGGACACATACGAGGAAGTGTTGGAGGAAGGCGAGTAACAGCGTTTTCTGTTATGCCGACTGGAATAATTACCGCTTTACGTACACAGGCACACGATAATCAGCGTGTTAATGTTTTCGTCGATGATGCATTTGCCATCGGCGTCAGTCTGAACACCATCACGCGCGAAGGGCTCTACGTCGGGAAAGTGCTCGACGCGGCGGCCTGGACTCGTCTGGAAGAAGCCGAGTGTACCGATAAAGCTGTTACGGCTGCGCTGCAATATCTGACCGCACGCCCCCGCTCAACCGCCGAGGTGCGCGAACGGTTGCAGCGCAAGCAGTTTCCTCCCGAAGCAGTTGAGGCAGCGCTTACGCGCCTCCAGGAGCGTGGTCTGATCGACGATATAGCGTTTAGTCGCTTCTGGGTTGAGAATCGCCAGGCATGTCGTCCGCGTGGCGTGCAGGCGCTGCGTAGCGAACTTTACCGTAAGGGCATTGACCACACAATTATCGATGCTACACTCAACGATACCGATCTGATGGGTGATGAGTATGAGCAGGCATTGACCCTGGCGCGGGCAGCTCTGCGCAAATATGCCGATGCACCTAACTATGCCACATTCCAGCGGCGGCTGGGGGGCTACCTGCAACGCCGAGGGTTTGGCTTCAATACGGTTAGCTCCATTCTTGATCTGCTCTGGCAAGAAGTGCAGCAGGGAGATGTATAACATCTCCCACAACTGCGTGGCTTCACATCTGCATAGTGTCCTGTAAAGCGGGGAGGCTTCTGTGGCTGATATTCAATACCTTGGACATGCCTGCTTTCGTATGCGCGGGCGCGACGGAATTGTTCTGTGTGATCCCTATGATCGCTCCATCGGGCTGGATCTGGGGCGGCCCACCGCACACATTGTCACCACCAGCCACAACCACCCCGATCACGGTAATGTCGCCGCAGTGCGCCCTGTGCGTGACCGGGTCTTCGTGGTTGATGGGCCGGGTGAGTATGAAATTGGCGGCGTGCTGATCACCGGTGTACGCACGTTCCACGATAAAGCCAAGGGAGCACAACAAGGGTTTAACACCGTCTATGTGATTCACCTGGATGATGTGGCATTCTGTCATCTGGGAGATCTGGGACACGAGTTAACCCAACGACAGATTGAGGAACTGGGCAATGTGGATGTGTTGTTTGTGCCGGTCGGCGGCGGCGAGACCATTGGCCCGGCAGAAGCCGCCAGTGTTATCAGTCAGCTCGAGCCGCGCATCGTCATTCCCATGCATTATGCGATGCCGCAACTCTCCTTCGAGCATGACCTGGCCCCGCTGGAGAAGTTTATGCATGAGCTGGGATTAAAAGATGTAGCACCCACTGAGAAACTCTCACTCACTACATCAAGCCTGCCCGGCGAAAACGAAGAAACGCGCGTCGTCGTAATGAGCGCAAATATGTAAACATCGCGGCCAGACTGTACCTGCCTGCATCAGCCGATGTGCGGCCGTTAATCGGCTGATGAACTTGGAGCACATAGTCCGGATATCGCGTGCGGCAGCATGACTGCCGCCGCCTTCATGTAGTCGCGCCTACAATGCACATACAGATGTAGCGTGACAATCCACATATCCCCGCGTGTCCTCAGACATTTGTGATATAATGTGCAGTTAAGGATATTTTTACCCGAGGTCATGTAGCTGAACATGCCGGTATGGCAGCGCGTGGCGTTGCCATGCGCCCGACGCACGACCGGGTGGGGCCGTCGTTTTGCCGGAACCAGACAGCGGTCTTGTCGGCAGCGGTACGCAAGGCAAGACAGAGCATACAGCGCTGCCCATTGATGGGGTATGCCCATGATCGAGGGGTAGATACAGAGTGCAACCATCGTGCGATCAGTTCGTCTTAATTATGTGGATAAACAAAACAATTTCTTACACTATCACCACATTACATTATCGCCATAGCACATTGCTCACGACGATTGCGTCACTTGCACAATATCCGGAGAGCAGATTATAGTGTATGTTGGTAGATGTTTGTTCTGAGTACTCAACCCGTAGGGTTAGCCTGCTCAAACCAGCATGACTGCTTCCAGCGAGGGGAAGGGATGAGCACCTTCTCCTCTTCTTTTTGAGTTTTTTCAGCAGAGGGTGATAACCATACCGAATATAGCAACGTAGCACAAACGCCGCACAAACATGAGCGCCTGGTCAAAGAGATTACAAGAAGATGACATGCAGTTGGTTCACCCTCAAATAATGCCGGCCTATACGTTTTAGTATGTGATAGCGGTTCGCACATCAACGTGATGCGATCACGACAGCGAACCGGCGTACCATTGAGGCATCGTGACAACCTGTACGCGTCTGCGAATACCGATAATGCTAACGAAAATCTGTCCCTGGCCCCACGATGTTCAGTATTGGACGAATCGGGGTTCTGTGCAACAAGATAGTATGGTTTACTGTTTCTTTATCTGGGTGAAGAGATACGTGGGTCGGCACAACCGTCAGGTTAGCCGACCCACTGATTTTTCAGCCCTATCGCCTGTAGTTTTGTCCAAACGCGTAGCGGTATGCACGAGCCGGGTGTCAAACCCTACACATGTCACTTGAGCAAGGAGAGTTAAGAGCATGGCAAAGTACATCTTCGTGACCGGTGGCGTCGTCTCTTCAGTCGGCAAAGGTATCAGCGTTGCCTCCATTGGGCGTTTGCTGAAGAGCCGTGGCCTGCGCGTCTCCATTCAAAAGCTCGATCCCTACCTGAATGTAGATCCGGGAACCATGTCGCCCTACCAGCACGGTGAAGTGTTTGTCACTGATGACGGCGCGGAAACTGACCTTGATCTGGGTCACTATGAGCGCTTCACCGAGGAACATTTAACGCGTCTCAGCAATGTCACCACCGGTCAGATCTACTCCGCCGTGATCCAGAAAGAGCGCCGTGGTGATTATCTCGGCGGGACCATTCAGGTCATCCCGCACATTACCAATGAGATCAAAGCACGCATCGCCGCGGTTGCCCGCCAGTCTAACGCCGACGTAGTTATTGTCGAGATCGGTGGGACCGTGGGTGATATTGAGAGCCTGCCCTTTCTGGAGGCGATTCGCCAGATGCGCAAAGATGTCGGACGAGATAACGTTCTGTACATTCATGTGACGCTGTTGCCCCACATTGGCGCAACCGATGAACTGAAAACCAAGCCGACACAACACTCGGTGATGGCCCTGCGTGGTGTGGGGATCAATGCCGATGTTATTCTGTGCCGCGCCGATTACACGGTCAGCGAAGATATCCGCGACAAGGTCGCTTTCTTCTCAGATGTTGATGCGCGCGCCGTTATTCCCGTGGAGACGGTCGAGTCCATCTACGAGGTACCGCTGGTGCTGGAAGAAGCCGGCCTGGGGGATTACCTGGTTGACCGGCTGCGGCTGGAAGCCCACCCCCCCAAGCTGGATGAGTGGAAACGGCTGGTTGATCTGGTCAAACAACCCAAGCGCGTGCTGCCGATTGCGCTGGTGGGTAAGTATGTTGAATTGCACGATGCCTATATCAGTGTGGTTGAGGCGCTGCGACATGCCGGGTTGCATCAGGAGTTAGACATTGATGTGCGCTGGGTCTCAGCCGAACAGATCGAACGCGAAGGCCCGGAGCGGTTGCTGTCCGATGTGTATGGTATCGTAGTGCCGGGTGGTTTTGGCGACCGGGGCATCCAGGGAAAGATTATCGCCGCCGATTATGCGCGGGTACAGCACATTCCCTACCTGGGCCTCTGTCTCGGCATGCAGTGTGCGACGATTGGTTTTGCGCGCTGGCTGATGCAGAGCCACGAACCGAACAGCACCGAGTTTGATCCCCATACGCAATACCCGGTGATTGACCTGATGCCCGATCAGCGCGACATTACGGAGAAGGGCGGCACGATGCGCCTGGGGGTGTACCCCTGTGTGCTCGTACCCGGCACGCGTGCGGCGGCGGCCTACGGCACCGACACGGTAATGGAGCGTCACCGCCACCGCTTTGAGTTCAACAACAAGTACCGCAAAGCCCTGGAAGAAGCCGGACTGATCATTAGTGGACAGTCCCCCGACGGCCGGTTGGTGGAGATTGTGGAGCTACGGGATCACCCCTGGTTTGTTGCCAGCCAGTTCCATCCCGAATTTTTATCACGTCCGAACAGCCCGCATCCGCTGTTCCGCGATTTTGTGGTTGCAGCAACGAACACATTGCGTGAGGGTGATCAGCGGTCCTTGCCGTTGAACAACGATCATGAGCGCCACGGTATTCATGCCTGGGTCGCCATGGAGGTTTCCTGAGCGCAGAGCGCAACGTGGCCGCCGGAATATTCCGGCGGCCACGTTTGTGTGTTCTGGGATGAAGTTACGCAGTCATTGACCCGAAAAGGAATTTCGCTTCTGGCAGGGCGGAAGATTCTTTTTTTTCACCAAAATGTTGCACAAAGTGTAACATTTTGGTGAAAAAGATAAACAAGTACCACGCTGCCGCAGGCGAATTGGGTTTTCATCGGGCCAAACATCCAGTTTGAACACCCACTGCGTAAGTCGTGTTATTACATTGTTTGTATTGGTTGATCCGACACTACTCCAGATAATCGCGCAGATGCTGCCCCACATCCGGCTGCCGCAGGCGGCGGAGCGCCTCGGCCTCGATCTGGCGGGCCCGCTCCCGCGTCATGCCCAGAACCTTGCCGACTTCCTCCAGCGTGCGACGCTGTCCATCGGCCAGACCGTAGCGCAGGTCGATAATCCGCCGCTCACGCTCACTCAAATGGTTCAGCGCCTGCGCCAGATCGGTACGCAGCAGTTGCTGCGAAGCAAAATCGGTGGGCGTCGGCAGATCGTCGTCTTGCAGGAAATCGCCAAGCGTATGTTCTCCTTCATCACCGACAGGTGTTTCCAACGAAACCGGCCGCCGAGACGCCTCAAGCACACGCTGCACACGCTCGACAGGTTGCCCCAGCGCAAAAGCTATCTCCTCAGCCGTCGGCTGACGCTCGAGCGACTGTGATAATCGCTCGGAAGCCCGCTTGACCTGCCCAACCGACTCACTCATATGCACCGGCAAGCGGATCGTCCGGCCCTGCTCGGCAATCGCGCGGGTAACAGCCTGGCGAATCCACCAGGTTGCATAGGTCGAGAAGCGATTCCCCTTACGATAATCAAATTTCTCGACGGCCCGCATCAGACCGATATTGCCCTCCTGGATCAGGTCAAGCAGCGATAAGCCCCGCCCGATATACTTCTTGGCAATACTTACCACCAGACGCAGATTAGCCTGGATCAGATGTCGCCGGGCATCCGCCCCACTAACGACATCAGCTTCAAGCGCACGCCGGAGTTGCGGATTGGTATCGTCAGTAGAGGCGAGGCGTTCGCGTGCGGCATCGCCCCGCTCCATCCGTTCGGCAAGTTCAACCTCCTCGCTGGCGGTCAGGAGCGAAACACGTCCAATCTCTTGCAGGTAATGCTGGACCGCATCAAGTGCCGGTTCAGCCTGCAACTGCGTCTCTTCGCCTGCATCAGACGTATCGGACGTAATCTCCTCGGCCGGACGAGGGTTTTCCGGCTCTTCCCCCAGCATACGCGACTCTTGTAATTCCCAGGTTACTTTCGTGCGCTTGAGCATCTGCCCCTGCTCCTATCTTTCAGAGACACAGCGCGGCCCCCCCCGTGCTGGGAGGAGCCGCGCCCCCGAGGCTTATCATTCACTTGCACTTAACGGATCGTGGTCAAGCGCCCATCGCTATACCTTTAGTGAGGGTGCGACATCACGCAAGACCCAGGCAATGAATCCTGCATCATAGAGTATAAATGGCAGGTGTGGGTTTGTCAAGTAGTACTTTTGCATTAACGACCCACTGTAGCAAACGTACCGCCAGTCCTGCCGGCAACCAGGACTTTCGGCCCATTGCCCCGATCTGCCGCAAACAGCATGTGAAATGCTTCGCAACCAACGGTATACTGGTGGTATACTAGGGTACCTCCAGCGAGTTCGCCGTAATACTATATCTGGCCGGTTGCGCCATATTCCCCTCATTTGTAGTATGACGACGAACATATCGCCGTGTGTTATGCACGGTTCAGGAGTGTTGCTTTTTATTGGGAAAGGAGCGTTACAAACACATGCAAGGTCTACCTCGGATGCTGACATTCATCGTACCTATGGTTATGGTCGCACTGGTCCTGTCCGCCTGTGGTGTCTCACCGGCTCAGGCTCCCCCCGCCCCGACTGCCACATCGGTGTTGGCACCACCGCCAGTGATGACACAGGGGCTGGGGCCCAGTCCCACCCCGGCATCCCAATCCGCGCCCCAGGCCACGCCGGAGTCGCCGGTTGACCCTGAGGCACCCGGCGCAACTGAACCCACCCCCGCGCCGGAGACAACGAATGAGGCGATGGACCCGGCCAGTTCGCTGCACGATCTCTAAGAGACTGTCTGAAACGGGTTGGTCATGGGGCGACGGCCCCGGCACGGGCGTCCCGGCGTCAGCCGGTGTGTGGCCGGAACCGGCTGACGCCGGGACGCCTGGGGCGCTGTCCGGTGTCGCAGGGCACCCGGCAGGCCGTGGAACCGACGCGCATCAGCTTTTCAGACAGTCGCTAAGAGCAATACCGTTCCAATCTGTTCGTGCAAAGCTGCCGAGATCGCCAGGAAAGCGTTCTGCTACGCGGCGTGGCAACTGCACACGAACCAGTGATACCACTACTTGCGGGCTACCGCCCCGCATTATCTGCCCAAAAGCAGATAATGCGGGGCGGTAGCTTTACTCCGGCAGAAACTCATTCTCGCTCTGGATTGAGCCGGCAAAGGCGGCAATCAGGCGGGCCGCATGGTCAACATCGGTCAGGTCGATCATTTCGTTGGGCGAATGCATGTAGCGGTTGGGGATGCTAATAACGCCGGTTGCTACGCCACCCCGGGTCAGATGAATCGCATCGGCGTCGGTGCCGGTAGAGCGCGGGGTAATTTGCAGACTGTAGGGAATGTTTTCGCGCTCGGCCAGCGCCACCAGGCGCTCATAGACCAGCGGGCTATTGGCCGCCCCCCGCGACAGCACCGGGCCACCACCCAGCCGCACCTCGCCAAACTGCCGCTTGTCGGTCTCTGGATGATCCGTGGCAAAGGTGACATCCACGACAATTGATATATGCGGATCAAACCGGAAAGCCGCCGTCGTTGCGCCGGTTAAACTGGTCTCCTCCTGGGTGGTTGCGACGGCGGCAACGCTGGCGGTCGGGCGATCCTGAGATAGCCGCCGCAGCGCTTCCAGGACGATAAACGCGCCGATACGATTATCCAGGCTCCGACTGACGATGCGCCCGTGGGGCAGTTCATACAGCGGTGCATCGATCACACCCACACTGCCCACGCGCACACGCTCCAGCGCTTCATCACGGCTCTTGACCCCAATATCAATCCAGAGATTCTCAATTTTGCTGGCCTGGTCTCGTTCCTCACCCTTCATCATATGGATCGGTTTCTTGCCCACGACCCCGACGACCTCGCCCTGATGACCCAGCAGGCGCACGCGCTGGCCCACCAGCACCTGCGCGTCCCAGCCGCCGACCGGCGCAAAGAAGAGGTAGCCGCCATCGTCAATATAACTAATCATCAGACCAATCTCGTCGATATGCCCCGCCAGCAGCACGCGCGCCCCGCTGCCCTCCAGGAGCGCATAGCTATTGCCGCGCACATCAGTGTAGACCTGGTCGGCAAAGGTGCGCGCTTCCTCACGCCAGATCCGCGCGGCCGCTGCCTCATCTCCCGAGGGGCCGGGCGTATTCAGCAGGGTTTTCAGGAAAGAAAGATTTAAATTTGTCATGGATGACAACTCCTCGGGTGGGAAAGAAAGAATTTGAGGGATTATAGCACACTTCACTTTGTCCCTACCTCACTTCTATGGTATCCTGAGCATAACACCAGCCATGATGAGGAGGAACAACACATGCAGCGCATTGGCGTGCTTTATAATCCCCTTTCGGAGAGTTCGCGCACCATCTCAGAGGAGTTGACCACCTGGCTGCAAGGCCGCGAAGTTGATGTCTGGCGCGGCTTTTCACAGGAGGCACGGGACAACCCATCCGTGTTTAAAGGTATGGAACTGTTGATCACCATGGGTGGCGATGGTACCGTGCTGCGTGCGGCCCGCCCGGCGATTCTCTACGATATTCCGATCTTTCCGGTGGCACTGGGCCATCTGAGCTTTATGGCTGAGATTGGGCCAGAGGATATGTACCATTGCATGGAAACGCTGTTGGAACATGGTGGCTGGTATGATCAGCGAACGTTGATCGATATTATGCTACAACGCCACGGGCAACCGCTGGAACGCTCGACCGTGCTGAATGAGGTGGTGGTGTCACGGGGCGATGTCAGCCGCATTGTCACCGTTGATGTCCAGATTGATGATATTCCGCTGACCACTTACCGCGCCGATGGGGTGCTGGTTTCAACCGCAACCGGCTCTACGGCGTATGCGTTATCGGCGGGTGGCCCGATTGTCGATCCCCGGTCGCGAACGATGATTCTGGTACCGGTCGCCGCCCACCTGACGGCCGTGCCCTCGATGGTTTTGCATGAAAATACGCGCATTATTCTGCGGCTCCGCAGTCGCCACCACGCGATCCTGGCCGTGGATGGGCATGATAATATCCCACTGGAGCAGGACGACGAGGTAATTATCCAGCGCAGCAAGCAGGTCTGCAACTTTGCGCGGGTGCAACCGCCGGGACAGTTCTATGCGCGTCTGATGCGCCGACTGCGGCGGGAGTGAAGTAGGAAGATTTTCCCAGGGCGCAGGACGAACGATGCATACTCGTTGACTACAATCATCGTTCGCCTGCTATCCAAACGGAAGATGCAGAGGTTCGGGCTTACTCCGTCACGGTTAGCGCAAGCTCCATACCCTGCTCGCGGTGGTTGGCGACCGGGCAGTAGACGGTATAACTGCCGGGTTGCAGATCAACCTGCATGGTCGCGGTTGCGCCGGGCTGCAAGTTTTGCTCAAATTCCTCCTCGATCCCCTGGCCCTCGATCTCAAAGTTGTGCGCGACGGTGCCGTTATTTGTCACCATAAAAGTGGTTGTTCCGGCGGGCAACGAAGTAGGCATGTCGATGGCGTACTCGGTCAGGCTGACTTCTACCTGATCGCCGGGACGGGCCACCGCAGTGGGTGATGCCTCCGGGGCAACTTCTGCCGGTGCTGCGGTAACGCCGGCGGCATCGGGGGTCGCCTCATCGCCATACAGCCCACCGACAGTGCCGGTGTCGGCGCGGGGTTGTTGCGAACAGGCAATCAGGGCCGTCCCGCAGAACACGCACAGGATGAACCAGCTCAAGGAGCATAGCATACGGCGCATGGTAACGTTCCTCTCTTTCAGGAAAAAACGTGGCACCTGCTCATTGAGCGGTGCCACAGCCTGGTGCATATTGCGTGCCGTGATACGTTGTCCTGCGCGGCTACAATCCCGGCATCCCCAGCATTGTAGAACCGCCCTGCCCCTCCGGGAAGAATGACCGCTCGGCCACAACCGGTTGGGTTGCACGGACTACGATACTCAGCACATCCTGATCCGGGAAGAGTTCGTGGACCGCAGCGGTGTAGCGTGAGTTCGCCGGCATAACCACCGTTTCACGCTCACGGTTGCCATCGGGGAAGATAAACTCCAGCGTAACAATCGCCTGGCTGCGATTCGGGTTGCTGAGCAGGATGAACTGCCGTACATCGGTTGTGCGTCCTTCAACGAAGCGCCAGGTGAAGGCGGGTTGCATCGCTCCGGCGCTGACCGAACCGGCCATAACCGGGGCGGCATCCGCATTATCTACACTGAAGTAGAGCGCACGCTCAACCGCAACCGGACGATCGGCCTCAACCATGGTTGCCACCCCCAGATCGGGCACAATCTCGTTGGCATCCACCACCAGTCGGGTCATCGGAGGAATGGCATAGCGCCGCGTCAGCGTAAGCGTGGTGCCGTCGGGGGTCATAAACGTAACGGTGACATTGGTCGTTTGCTCGTTCGGATTGAGCAGCAGTAGCCGCATGCGGAATGGGGCGGCAGTGGTGCCCTCGGCAAAGTACCAGCGCTGCGCCAGTTCGCTGATGCCGCGCCCGGTATGGAACCCGCTGTTCTCATCACCAAAGCGCATGGTCCGCTCGGCGACGATAGGCTGATTGGCAATAATCTGCGTGCCGAAGCCGACATCGGGCAGTTCGTTATTGACCGTGACCACGATGCGCTGGTTCGACTCGATCTGTACATCCTGCCGGGCTGTCGTTCCATCGCCCTTCATATAGGTAATCTCAGCGCTGGTGAGCGAGTCCTGCGGATTAAACAGTACCAGGTAGGTCTGGAAAGGCTCATCGGTGGAACCCTCGGCAAAATACCAGACCCGCGAGGGATGCGTGATTCCCAAACTGTTATCGATATCATCCGGGAGCGCCATACTGCGCTCGGCAATAATTTCACCGCTCGACTCTATCATCACCGGGAGCGTTGTAGTATCGCTAATAACATCGTTCAGATTCAGATCAGCACGACCCTCTGGCGGAACGGGTACAATTCGCAGGATTGGATTATCCTGGTTATCGGGAAACATGCGTACAGTGGCCTCGATCTCACTACTGCCCTGGTTAAAGAAGAACAAACGCTCCTGGTAAGTCTCCACATTGCCCTCGGCAAAGTAGAGCCGTGTACGAACGACCGATTTATCAACCTGCTTGCGAAGTGTGGGGAGCAGTTCGAGCAGTGGCTCTCCCGGGTCGGGCGCTTCCGGCACAGCCGCGCTATGACCGACGATATTCGCGCGGGTCACGGTATCGTCGGCTTCAACAACCCGATGCTCACCCAGGGGCGGGATATCATAAGCCTGCCCCAGCCAGGCCAGCAGGCTGACCAGGGTGGCCTGGGTCTGCTCTCCTGGTGCATCATCAAGATTGCCGATCAGCGCAACATGGATCACATCATCGCCACCCGACAGCCGCGAGACGGCGGAGGTGGGCCCGCCCAGACGCCCCTCGTAGAGCCGGCCATCACCGTCAATCAGGTAGTGATAAGCCATGCCATCCCAGCCCAGCATCTGGATCTGGTAGGTGCCCAGTGCCCGCAGGTAGGGCAGTATCTCCTCGACGGTCGGTGTCACCCCGAGCTGATGCAGGATAATTCCACGCGGTGGTACCCGGTTAAAGCGAGTTTGCGGAAGTGCCGGATCCCAGGTCTCGGTCAACACGCGGGTCGGCGTGGGCGTACTCTCCCAGACGGTGAGTTGCACATCCTGCGCGGTAAACCAGGTCGAGCGGGGGATCAAGCGGGGACGCACAGTCAGCGTGTCGGGGCCAAAGACAACCGGCACCTCGCGCAACCCGACCGGCGACTCCGGTCCGGCCTGGAATGCATTGAGATAGGCAACCGTCACCTCGCGCAACACCGCCGAGGCGCGGGGTACTTCGCTGGAGAAGTTCGCGCGAAGCTGCAGATAGCGCGTATCCGGCGGCAGCGCCAGCACATCGGGGGTTGCAAAAGCACCATCATCGGCCTGCGAGCGAGCATCCCCGGCGGTCAGCGGTTGCCAGGGGCCCCACTCAGCCTCAATTGCATCGCCCTCAGGCACATCGGCGGGGCGGGAGCGCGCACGCAGATCAAGCGTTATGTCGGTTCCCTCGGCAATATCGGCCCGCCAGACTGCACCGACAGCATTGGTAACAAAGGGCGCCTCAAACGGAGCCGAGATAAAATTGCCCTCAGACTGTGTGTCATCCAGACGCAATTCACCCCCGGCATTATTCGTAATCAGCAGACCGGATACCTCACCACTCTGCCAATCCACTACCGAGGTGTGGACCCATTTTCCCAGTTCAAGCTCCGGCCGGCGGCTCTGGGTCAGCGGACGGGCCGTCAGCGGAGTGGGCAGCAGCAGTACTGCAACAATGACAAGAAGCAGCCAGAGGCTGCCTACCATCACGAGCGAAGGTTTTGAAGATTTCATGCCGCATCCTGCAATGTCGGCGTTATGCGCGCAGCTTCGGACTGCACCCATAACGCCGGACTCGAACTATTCCTGATGGGGGCATGCTCAAACGGCACTACCTACTCCGGCTTCAATGCCTCTTCGGTGTAGGTATTGGCCGAGTCATAGAGCATCCACCCATCAACTACACCAGTATCTTCGGCGGCGTCAATCTGGGCACGCACTTCGGCGGGACCATACTCAACGACGCGCGCCCCCTGCCAGGGGTCCGTATGGTCCTGGAGCCAGGGCCGCAGCAAGGCCCGTCGGCCTTCGACAAACTTCTGGCCTGACGTCACACTTCCGTAGATCACCTCGTACGGGTGAGCGGTCGGATTCTCAAAGCCCAGGTAGCCCACCCACCAGAGCGACGGGTAGGGCATCGGACAGATATAGTCGGCATGGGGCGCCATGACCTCGATATTCTGCGAAACCGGAACGGCCGCCTTGACCAATGCACGCCCAAAGACATCAACCGAGAAGAAGGCTCCGGCTCCGTTAATCGCCCGCTGCGACTCAGACATAAAGTTGGCGATATTCTCAAACATCGCCTCGGGATTATTCTCCGGGTCGGTCGGCTGCGAAAAAGCAAACGTCTCCGAATACTCGGACAGTCTGGCATCGGGATAGCGGATGTAGTCAAAGTTGATCTCGTCGAAGCCCAGTTCAATTGCCTCCAGCGACAGTTGAATGTTGTAATCCCAGACATTCCGGTTCCAGGGATCAAGCCAGGCATAGCGAATACCGGGACCGGGGTAGTCGGCATAGACCTCACCCGTCTGGGCATCCTTAATGGCCCACTCAGGGCGGGCATCGGCCAGGGCATTATCGTGGGAGAAGACCTGCACGCGGGCGATGGTGTAAATATTACGCTTCTTCGCCTCGGATAAGATCGTCGGCAGATCGATATAATCCACCGAGTTCTCCAGTTCCTTGACCAGCGGCACCTGCGAGTCGTAGTAAACCAGGCCCAGATCATCGCGCATATCGGACTTGAGGTCAATAATGATGGCGTTCAACTCCGTCTGGTCGATCAGATCGAGATAAGACTCCATCATTGAGGGCGAGGAGGCGACAGCCGCCGTGACATAGACCGCTTTGACAAAGAGGGGTTCAAGTTTGATCTCGGTGGTAATATTGCCCGGCTTAATCTCCAGCACGGCTTTGCTGTAGCCCGGCGCAATCACCTGTACATACCCCGTTTTGGGCAGACCCTCCAGCGTAAATGCACCGTCGGTGCTGTTGTCGATCCGGGTGAAGGCCACATCGCGGCCCGGTAGCGTCTCCGTCGCAATCACCGTAGCAAAGCTAACCGGCTCGCCGGTCGCCCCATCAACCAGGTTGCCGGTCAGGACATCGGGACGCAACACCGCATCCAGTTCGGTGACCTGCTCGAGTTCCTGCGTCACCGTGGCATAGCCTGCGCTATCAAACACAACCTCGGCGGCATCGGCGGAGATATCATTCAGTTCGTACCCCCCCTCGGCATCGGTGGTCGCGGTCGCATCACCAACCGTCACCGTCACGCCTTCCACCGGGTCGCCGCTGAACTGGTCAGTAACGGTGCCGCTGAGCACGCTGGGGCGCAGGTCCGTATTGAAAGCAGTCACGCGACTCAAGGTCTCCTCGACGGGGCTGTAGTCGGGCGCATTCACGGTCAGAGTAAACTCTTCGGGCACGCTCGCCAGGGTGTACTGCCCGTCCGCATCGGTGGTGGTGCTCAACGTCTCGGTGCTGTCGAGCGGAATGCTCACGCGCACACCTTCCAGTGGTTCTCCGGTGTAGGCATCGGTAACGCGACCGTTCAAGGTATTGGGGCGTAGTTCCGTGTTCAGCGTAATCGTCAGCGCCTCGGACCCGGCCACCTCCGGGTGGGTCTCGAGCGGAATGCTGGAGGGTTCATAGCCGGGGGCCGCCACTTCCAGCGTATCGTCGGTGCGCCATTTGGACGTTGTGTACATACCACCCGGATCAGTCGCCAGTTGCGTGCGACCAATCTGTAACTCGGCGGCGACCGGCTCGCCGGTATAGGCATCAGTCACCGTGCCGGTGAGGGCAACTGATGAGCCGCTGCAGGCAGTCAGGGCCGCAGTACACAGCAGGAGTGTAACCATCAGGGCGAACGGGGACAGCGTGAAGAAGCGGGAAAAAGGTTTACGGTTCATCGTCGCGGGTCTTGCCTTTCGTGGGCAGTAGCCTCCATGAGGCTACCGCACTCTGATACGCGCCTATCAACTATGGGTTGGGCAACGCCGTCATCCACTGAAGTGGGCGTATGATACGGGTAATACGGAGGGTTGTCAAGCATTTGCCGGGCGAACAGTGAGCTGCAACTCACAGACAGGGACGCGTATTTTCCCCATCAGCAAGCCATGAACCGACATAACAGCGGCAGAGAACTTCCCGCCGGTAACACGCTTCCGAAAAACTCTGCGGGTAAACCCATGCTTTATCAGCACTTTATCATCTGCCATGCTGAACTGCGGCAGCATGCTGACTGCGTGGAGTGATGCGGAAACCGGGCTAACCTACGAACCTGCACAACTATCATTCGTTCCGGCAACTGCCTGCCCCTATTGTGGATGAGCATACCCGCTGCGCGACAGTTGTGCAAGATGAGAAGATGACGAAGAGATGAAGGAGAACCAAGAACCGGGAACCGAGAACTGAGAACTGATCGAAATATGGTATAGTTTACCATCCATAAGAAAACGGGAAGGAGGTTTTATGGCCCGGCGCAAGCAGACACGCGGTACCTGTAGCTACTGCGGCAGAGTGCTGGCCCGCAGTGGCATGCTGCGGCACCTGGAGACGTGCCCACAACGCGAGGCGGCGATTGCCGCTGCCAACCAGGGTGTGGGCGCAACCGAAAAGCTCTACCATCTGCGCGTCCAGGATAAATGGTCCGGCGACTTCTGGCTGGATCTGGAGATGCGCGGATCGGCCACGCTGCAAGAATTAGATGCGTACCTGCGCGCTATCTGGCTGGAGTGCTGCGGACATCTCAGCGAGTTTTCGCTTGGCGATTGGCCGCGCCAGGAGATCCCCATGGAGCGCCGTGCGGATCAGGTGTTCCGATCCAATGTTGAATGTACCCACGTCTACGACTTTGGCACATCATCCCACACGCTGGTCAAAGCGGTCAACATGCGCGAGGGCAAAGCGTTAACGCCGCACCCGATTGTGCTGATGACGCGGAACCTGCCGCCGGAAGCCGCCTGTATCGAGTGTGGTCAACCGGCGGGGTGGCTCTGTATCCAGTGTGTGTATGAGCATGATGTCGTGGGGGCGCTGTGTGATACGCATGTGGATGAACACCCTCACGATGACTATGGCGGGCCGTTGCCCCTGCTGAACTCACCGCGAACGGGGATGTGCGGCTACACAGGGCCGGACGAGCCGCCGTATTAAGATCGAGATTCGCACCATCATCACATCTTAGCGGCTCTGCAATATCGCAACTGGAAGCCCCAGGCCTGTGAGCAATTCCGCGCGGCCCCTGCCCCCATCGCACTACATTCCCTGGTATAATAAAACCAGTACACAACCGGCTCAGTTGCATAGGAGCATCCATGAACATCGCGCCACACACCCGTTACTACCTGGGCTTTAACCTCGTTTCCGGGATTGGACCCACACGCCTGGCCCGCCTGATTGAACGTTGCGGCTCGGTTGAAGCCGCCTGGCATGCCGGTCCCGGCGAGTTGATGGCGGCCGGACTGGACGGCAAGGTCGGCGCGGCACTGCTGGAGGCGCGGCGCACGCTGGATCTGGATGCCGAACTGGAGCGGGTTGTGCAGGCCGGGGCGCATCTCCTGACCATCGCCGACCCGGAGTATCCCCCGCTGCTGGCGCAGATTCCCGCCCCGCCGCCGCTGCTCTACGTACGCGGCACGCTGGCCGGTATCGACGAGTGGGCGGTGGCCGTGGTGGGAACGCGGGTGCCGACCAGCTACGGGCGCGAGGCCACCCGGCGCATCGTGGCCGATCTGACGGTCAACAGCGTAACTATCGTTAGTGGACTGGCTCTCGGCATTGATGCCGTTGCCCACACCGCCGCCCTGGAGAACGGCGGGCGGACGCTGGCGGTGCTCGGCTGCGGCGTGGATGTGCGCTACCCGGAACGCAACCAGCGCCTGGCAGCACAGATTATCGAGCAAGGCGCATTAATTTCTGAATATCCGATTGGTACGCAGCCGGCAGCGATCAACTTCCCGCCGCGCAACCGCATCATCAGCGGGCTGACGCTGGGAACGCTGGTGGTGGAGGCCGGGGAGAAGAGCGGCGCGTTGATCACGGTAGATTTTGCGCTGGAGCAGGGCCGCGATGTGTTTGCCGTGCCGGGGACAATCTTTAGCGCCCGTAGCAGCGGGACTAATCGCCTCATCCGCAATGGAGCCGGGTTGGTTACCGCCGGGCAGGATATCCTGGAGAGCCTCAACCTGACCGCCGCTCCTGTCCAGCAGGAGATTGCTGCCGCCATCCCGGAAGATCCGATGGAGGCAGCGCTCCTGGCGCAACTCTCGGCCGAGCCGCAGCACGCCGACCACTTGAGCCGTGCCGGCGGTATGCCCGCGTCCATGGTTGCGTCTACGCTGGCAATGCTGGAACTCAAGGGCTACATTCGGCAGGTTGCGCCAATGGAGTATGTCCTGGCGCGCGAAACGCAGGCGGTGTACTGCGCCGACGGTTAGTTGAAAAAGGCCTCGGGCCGGTTGGCAAAGGCATCCTCGATCATACGCACGGTGCGTGGCAGCAGCGGCGGTAGTTTATCGGGCTGAAAGAAACCAACCTTAACGTTTTCCCGGCTCTGGTCTTGCATGACTCCCCGTACAATCTCGCAGGACATAAAAATGGCGAAGATTTGAGCCTGATCGCCATTGGGATAGGTCCACTCAAAGGCATGCCCGCCGTAGGTACCGATCAGGCGTTGCGGCGCAACAAGCAGCCCGGTTTCCTCCTCGACCTCGCGCACTAACCCCTGCGACGGTGTTTCATCGGGCTCGATCGTCCCCCCCGGCACATCCCAGAGCATCACATCGGCGCGGCGACAGAGCAGCACGCTCCCCTGCTCGTCACGAATGAAGCCACAGGCCCGCAGTTGCAGGATGCGTTGATGGCCCACATAGGAGCGCAGCCAGCGGTTGTATTTTACGTCCATAAGTCTACCCCCTGTCAAGCAAACGTGGCGGGTTTGCTTCGGCTCATTGAATACAATCGAACCTTATGACGCCTGATCTACCTTTTGGCCGGTTCGCCACAGGTTTGATTGGGGTGAAAGACGCAGGCTATTATACCGCAACTCACATCGTTGCGGTGTAGCCACCCGGCGCTGCTCAAGCTTCGTCAGTCCCGGCGGGCAGGTTGCAGGCCGGCCGAAAGCCCAGAAACTCGTTGCGCACCGTCGGCAGCAGCCGGAAGCGGCAGGCACAGCGGGCAAATCCCTGTGGATTGGCGTAGCAGCCGCCCCGCAGGATACGCCGTCCCGGTGCCTCCAGGTCTTCGCGGCCATCGGCAGGGGCGTAGGGGTAGAGCCGATCCTGGGTGGCGGTCCACTCCCACACATTGCCCGCCATATCCAGCAGGCCGTAGGGACTGGCGCCCATGGAATAGTGACCAACCGGCGTGGTTTTCATGCCGGACTCGCGGGTGTTGGCATGCGCCGGATCGAATGTGTTGCCCCATGGGAAAAGCCGACCATCGGTCCCACGTGCGGCATATTCCCACTCGGCCTCGCGTGGCAGCCGGAACGCTGTTTTCGGCCGGCGGAGTTGCATGGTTTGCCCGGAGGTATCCACAAGGCGCATTTCAATTGCGGCGAGTTGCTCGTTCAGCCAGGCGCAAAAGTTACGGGCATCATTCCAGCTTACATCAACAACCGGGTGATTGAGCAGTTCGGCGGGGGGCTGCGCCTGGTGCCGGTTCAGGGGTGGTTGCGCGCCGGTCGCCTGGACATAGATAGCATAGAGCGCGGTAGTAACCGGTACACGGGCCAGCGCAAAGGCCGGCACTGTCACCTGATGTTGAGGCGATTCTTCGCGGTAGCTCTCACGGGTGCCGCCGTAGCGTTGGGCCAGTGTGCTCAGTTCCTGCTCCGGCGTGCCCATCAAAAATGTCGCTTCCGGAATTGCGACAAATTCCGGGAGAAGTTCGATGATGCTCATAGACCGTATTCCATCTGTTCCAATCTGTGATCCGCAGTCCCCAGTGTACCACTGATCGAGAGTGTGGGAACATGCGGATCAGGGACGATAAATGACGGATTACGGTAAGCCGGGGAGCACAAGTTCGGCTTCATGCAGCGTGATGCGTTCCAACTCCACGCGGGCCTGGGCTGCCCAATCCCCCGGGCCACCATGGATGATGACATCCTCGAATGAGGAGATAGCCTCTTCATAGCGGCCCAGATTCTCCTCGGCAAGTCCCTGGTAGAAGCGCGCCGCCGGATAGCGCCCCCCCTGCGCCAGAACCGCCTGCTCAAAGGCATTGCGCGCCTCCTGCATATCGTTCTGGGCCAGGTAGGTATGGCCTAGCCAGAAATAGGCTTCCGCAAAGTTAGACTGCCGGGCTACCACGCGCTGCAGGTCGCGCATGGCATCTTCGTAGTTTGCACGTTGAATGTAGAGCAGAGCCCGCCGGTAGCGTACTTCGGGAATGCGGTCATTGGCCTCAACTGCGTCGTTGTAGGCTTCAAGGGCTTCATTCAGGTTGCCCGCGGCTTTGAGCATATTGCCCCGGAACAACAGCGCTTCGGCATACACGGGACGAACATCGAGCGCCTCGGCAATACTCTCCTCGGCAGCCTCCCAGTTGTTTAGCGCAAGTTGCGCATGCGCCAGGCCCAGCCAGGCTTCCGGAAAGTCACGCTTCAGCGCGAGTGCCTCCTGATAGGCCGACCGGGAGCGCTCCATGAACTGCCGGTAAGTCTCCGCGCCCCGAACCGGATCAAGGTCCGGCTGGCGCAGAAATGCCTCGGCTACCCAGAAATGCACCTGCGGATCGCGCGCACCCACCGGCAGATCCAGTGCTTCCTCAAAATAGCCGAGCGCCTGCTGCCAGTTCCCACGGCCGGCGACCACCTGGCCCAACCCCAGCCGCGCATCGACGAGGGTGCTGTCCAGGTCAAGTGCCTGCCGGTAGTAGCTCTCGGCCTGATCATAGCCGGCGGCCTGCGCCTGGGGATCGGCATACGCCATCTGCCGCGCAATATCGCCCAGTGCTACCAGAGCATCAATCCGCAGTTCGCGCAGGACAGGATCATCGGGATTGGTCAACTCCAATACCCGCTGCTCTGATTCGGCGGCATAATCCAGGCTATCCAGTTCCAGATATGCCTGCCCCAATCCATGATGCGCCCAGGGATTATCCGGCTGAATCTCGACAGCACGATTAAACGCATTGGCAGCAATACGCGGATTATCCTGATCAAGCAGCGTATTGCCGATTGCAATCAAATTAGACACATTGGTAATACCAACCTCAAGCGCCTCCTGGTAGGCGTTATTCGCCGCATCAGGTTGTTCCAGGGCATAAAGCACTTCGCCTTTGAACAGCAGCGCCTCGGGGTAGTCCGGGCGACGCGCAAGCGTGGCATCAATATTCTGAAGTGCATCCTCAAGCATATCTTCGGACTCGGCCAGGTCATACTGGGTGCGGGCCAGGCCAAACCGGGCCTCCGGGTTGTTGGCATCGATGTCCAGTACCTGCCGGTACACCGATTGCGCCTCCGCAATTTCCCCCTGCCGCATCAGAGTCTGGGCTATGCGCAGATGGATCACCGGATCGTCGGGACGCTGGTTCCGCAACACCTCCAACTGGTTCAGTACCGCCAACAGATCGCCCTCCTCCTCGGCGATATTGACCAGTTGCATCCGCGCCGGAAAAAACAGTTCGTTATTCGCAAGCGCCTGCTCCATAAACCCACGCGCGGCATCCCGCTCCTCCCCATGGTTGATCCGCAGCATTCCTTTGCCATAGTATCCTTCGGGACGCATCGGGGCCAGTTCGATCAGTCGGTCATAGAGCGCCTCAACCTGACCACGGTCATACTCTTCTTCCAGCCGTAACGCGCGGGCATAGGCAATCAGAATGGGCAGACTGCCGGGCCGCTCGGCGCGCAGGTCGGCGAGTATGCGCTGGGCCTCTTCTAGCGGCGTCCCATCATTTGAGAGCATGTCTTGCAGTCGGCTGACAACACTCTGCGGCCCGGTACGCGTACGCCCGACCTCCGTCAAGACCAGCGCCTGGTAGTAACGCCGCCGATCAATACTGCGCTCAACACGCTCGGCCTGACCATTTGCCACCAACCCGCTACCGGGGGCAGCGGTCGATGTTGCGGCAACCCGGCTACGCCAGATCTGGCGTAACTCCTCGCCAACCTCAACAGCGTTGCGCAGGTAATCCTGAACTGCGGCCAGTTCGTTGGGCGGCGGTGGTGGAATAATCTCAAGCTCCCAGGTCAACCGGCCATGGGCATGCACCGTCCGGGAGAGTTCCAGCAAGCCCCGCTGCTCACTCAACGCCGCCTGAAAATGCTTGGTCACTAACTGTCGCTGATCGGCGGGAACCCTTTCAACATCGTGCCGAAGCTGGCGAGCAGCCACATTAAGCGCGTTCTCGGCGTCATCCGGACGGCCCGCCTGAAGGTATGCCCGGGAGAGTTCCAGCAGCACAGCACTATTGCCGCCAAGCAGGTTGCGCGCCGGTTCAAGCGCGGCAACCGCTTCAGCAGGCTCTTCCCGGCGCTGGGCCAGGATACCCAGGTTAAACCGCAGTTCACCCAGATCGCGCTCCACCTGGCGCATACGCTGACTGGCGGTCAACAGGACATTCCGGGCCGCAAGCTCATCCCCGGCATCAAGCAAAATCGCGCCCAGGTTGTTATAAAGCAGTGCCGTTTCATCCTCGGCGACCCCGTCGGGCCGCTCCAGCAGCGTCACGTAGATGCCGGCAGCCTGCTCGTACGCGCCGCGCGCCCACAATGCATTGGCGCGCAGCACCAGCGGCAGGGTCGGATGTAACTCCGGGTAATCCTGCAGCAGATTGCCCAGTTTGACATAGGCAGTGTCAGCCCGGCCCTGGTTGTAATCGGCCAGCGCCATCAGCAACTGAGGCAAGATCACCTGACCATTGATCGCTGTCTCTTCCGTGGTGAGCAGGTAGGAGTGGGGCATGCTAAACCGGCCCATATAGCCAATCCAGGCGTTGGGACCATAGGTACCCTGCGGGGCATAGGTCAACCGGGGAAACAGCGTGGTATCATTCAGCAACCCGCCGGAGGAGACCCGCCCCCAGACCAGCACATCCGCCTGCCGATCCTGGACCAGTGCCAGAGCAGCGGCGGCATCAGCGGGGGCCGCCCCGGCGGGCCGCACAACGACATTCGTATAATTATTGGCATCGGCATACGCCCCAAGTTCATCAATCAGCGCATTGGCAACATTCCGCCCGGTGCGGGGATCACTCTCGTCCTGAAAGGACGCAACCAGGATCACAAAATCGTCTGCCGCACGCGAGTCACCCAGGCTGCTAAACAGGAGCAACACAATAATGATCAGGGGCACCCCGATAAGCACAAGCCGCGGCAACCGGCTCCAGAACGACCCACGCCCATCCGCGGCCGACTCATCCGACTCGTCATCAACCAGATGGGGCACTTCGACGCCATTCTCATTCACGAGGCGCTGTTCAATAATAGTATTCGCTTGCGCATCATCGTTGGACTGGCGGTCACGCTTATGTGGCGAATGCTCCCCACCACGCGGAATTTTTGTCAGCAAGTTGGAGAGGTTATGACGAAAACCCATTGTGCTATTCCTCTATTTATGGACCTCTACCTGGGCCAGCAAACCATCAACAACCCCGATCAACTCGGTGCCAGAAAAAGGTTGGAGGATCGACATTGTTGCGCCATGGGCAATACTCCGTTCCTGATCCTCCTGCCGCGCAACCAGGGTCAGTAGCGGCAGTTGCGGAGCCAGCGTACGCAGTTTTAAACAGAAATCCCAGACATTCCGGCCCAACCGGGCATCCGCAATGACCAGATCCGGCATACCTGCCTCACGCGATAGCAAGGCGCGTGCCTCGGGCACCCCCGCAACAAGCAACATCTGATAGAAATGATCATGCAGCAACTCATACAACTCCCGGCAGAGCAGATCATCCGCGCTGAGCAGCAGCAGCACCGGCAGGGAAACCCGCCGACGTTCGCTGGGGAACGGCCCGGTATCAACCTTGCGGCGATCTACTTCATAGCAACTCCCCGGCCGGGTTTTGGCAAACTGCTTCATCTCAGTTGCAACCCGGCTGACTTCTTCATAATCCACAAAAGTACGCTGCATAGTGGTGACAACCCCGATTGAAATGGTGGTAATAGGAAAGCGACGCGCAACACCATCCCGGTCGGCTCCTTCCAGATAGCCGCGTTTCAGGTCGTCCGTCTCGTAGAGGTAGCGCACCCGCTCGTCAAAACGCTCGATAACAGTGGTACAGAGCGCCTCCAGAACGCACGGTGTAGTAATCACCGCGAAGTCATCCCCCCCGATATGCCCGATAAAATCACTGCCCTTCTGATGCATCATCACGCTCTCGATCAGGACATCGGCGACCAGTTTAATCATCCGGTCGCCGCGCGCAAATCCATACACATCGTTAAAGGACTTGAAATTATCCAGGTCAAGATAGAGCAGGGCGAAGGGTTCACCGCTCTTAATGCGGTATTTCAACTCCTCGGTGAGCAGCACATTTCCGGCGAGGCCCGTTAGCGGGTTATGGACGGGGCGTTGCGCTGCCCGACGCAGATGGCCTTTAACGCGGGCCACCAGTTCATCGGTATTGAATGGCTTGGTAATATAGTCATCCGCGCCGCTCTCAAAACCAGTGACCACTTCCCCGGAGGCGGACTTCGCCGTTACAATAATAATCGGCAGGTGCGAGGTACGGGTATCATTGCGCAACTGGCGAATAGCTTCATATCCATCCATGTGCGGCATCATCAGATCGATGAGCAGCAAATCGGGCATAATCTCCTGAGCCATACGCACAAGTTGATAGCCGTTAGTGGCAATATACAGCTCGTAGCCCTGGCTTTCGAGGGTAATCGAGATCAGGTAACGGATTGCCGGATCATCGTCAGCAATCAGAATACGTTTTGGTATCACGGGAATATGTTTCTAGGACTGTCGTCCATTGCTATCATTGGTGTTCCAGAGCAAGCACATTCTTTGCGTACCGGAACAACCGGTTCTTCCTAGACTATGCAGTTGTACCATCGCCGTTTTACCCCGTCAACCCGAACATACTGTTTCGGCACGCAATGGGCGTAAGGCACGCCAGTGTCCATTGTATCCTGAATGTCGTAGAGCAATGGGACGTCAGACCGATGTGCTGCACCACCCTGGTTATGTAGTAACTGAAACCAGGCACGGCGTGTTGACATCATAGACCGTTTATATACACGCTTTCATCGGGTCAGTCAACCGGTGCGAACAGATAGATCTGCTACTGACACCTATGCAGCGCGAGGCACATAAGGCGCTGGTAGGCAAAACAGTACATAATATTATACTATAGTGTGAGAGACACTGGCAACCATCTGAAAGAGGGAGGAGGCTGACGTCATGCGCATATTATTTCTCGGCAGTCCGGCTTTTGCCGTATATCCATTGACCGCCCTGGCCCAGGCGGGATACGACATTGTCGGGGTAATCACACAGCCGGATCGGCCCGCCGGACGGAAACGAATTATGACCCCGCCACCCGTGAAGGAAGCGGCGCAACGCTTAAACCTGCCGATCATCCAGCCGGCAACCTTGCGTGATCCGGCCGTTGTTGCGCAACTGGAGGCACTGCAACCCGATATCGGGATTGTAGCGGCGTATGGCGAGATTTTGCGAAAAGCGGTCCTGGCGATCCCGCCGCGGGGCTATCTCAATATTCATCCGTCGCTGCTGCCGCTGCACCGGGGACCAATGCCGGTTGCCGGAGCCATTCTGGCCGGTGATACAGAAACGGGGGTGACAGTTATGAAGTTGACACCCGGCATGGATAGTGGCCCGCTCCTGGCGCAGGCAACAGTGCCACTCCCCCCTACGGCGCGCACCGGCGCGTTAAATGATAAGCTTTTCCAACTGGGTGCGCAGTTGCTCCTGGAGGTGCTACCGCGTTATGCCGCCGGTCAGATTACGCCGCGCGAGCAGGATCATAGCCAGGCAACCGTTACTAAACTGCTGTCCAAGGAAGATGGCCGGGTCGATTGGACCCGGCCGGCCCAGGTGATTGAACGCATGATCCGGGCCTATGATCCCTGGCCTAGCGCCTTTACCACCTGGCAGGGGCAACAACTCAAACTGCTTGATGCCACCGTGCAGCCGGACAGCGCGGGGGAAGCGGCTCCCGGCACGATTGTTGGCACAGCCGAAGGACCGCTGGTCGCAACCGGAAGCGGCGCGTTGGAACTGCGCGAGGTGCAACCGGCCGGCAAGCGGCCAATGCGTGGACGCGCCTGGCTGAGTGGTCAGCACGAGGCCGCCGGTCAGCGACTGGGGAGTTAGCCGGTATGCTGTACTGTGTAGTAAGGCGTTAACTACTTCTTATCTTGACGCGCTTCCCGATTCCACCGTATAATCGAAGCGACACTTTTGGTAAAGCTGACGTTTATCCTGGTATTTGCAGTACTATCCGGGCTATGAACGGTCATGCCGCCGGATGCGCTACGTTGCCGCAATGACAACTTGTATAATTGACACGAGTTACGCGGTGGGCATGCAAACCGGGCGTTTCACCCGATGGAAGCCGGTTTCGCCTGCGGCAGCATGGGACTGTTTTTCTTGTTCACACAAATGTTTGCACCATGTGCAAACATTTGTGTGAACAAGGATGGAATCTTCCGCCCTGCCGCAGGCGCATCGGGCCGTTTGTCCAGGCAGACGCCTGGTTTAGAACCGACCGCGTAAGTCCTGTAATTGACACGAGGTACGCGGTCCCTAACCCGGCAGCGCAGGTCGCCTCCGGCAGGGCGGAATGGGCCATCCTTGTTCACAAACGTTTGCACCCTGTGCAAATGTTTGTGAACAAGGATAATCACGTACCATGCTGCCGCCGGCGAAGACGGCCGTTCATGCCAGCACATGCCTGATGTGCATGCCCACCGCGTAAGTCCTGTAATTGACACGAGGTACGCGGTCCCTAACCCGGCAGCGCAGGTCGCCTCCGGCAGGGCGGAATGGGCCATCCTTGTTCACGAACATGTGGCTCTCCGAGCCACATGTTCGTGAACAAGATCAAACAGTCCCATGCTGCCGCAGGCGCATCCGGCTTTCATTGGGTGAAACGCCCGGTTTGCATGCCCACCGCATAACTCGTGTAATTGATGGCCCTTTTGCTTTCATCAGCATAGCACAACAACATGTGGCAGGAGGTATCTGATTATGCCGGCATTTAAAGATCAGGCCGAACTACGGCACTACCTGGGAATGCTCTACGATGAAGCTAAATGTGATGCCCGCATCGCGCCCAAAATCCGCGACGCCGGCATGATTGTACGGTTTCGTTACGATGCCCCCCAGGATGTTGTGACAATGAATGTCACTGCGCCACCAACCCAACCTGGAGCATATTTTGATGTGCTCTGGGGAGAAGATACGGGGCTCAAGCCGACAATCGAAATGAGCATGAAGGCCGATATTGCCCATGCGTTCTGGCATGGGCGGGTTAATCTGATGCAGGCGCTAACACGACGCCAGATTATCGCCAAAGGCTCCATTCCCAAGATACTCAGGCTACTCCCGGCCGTCGAGCCGATGTACGAGATGTATCCGCGCCTGCTGCGCGCAGCCGGACGCGACGATCTGGTGCTGACATAGCTGTGTCAGGTGTGTCCTGCTACCAGCGATGACCAGTTTATCTATCAGGAGATGGCTTGCCCGGTGCAAGCATCATAGGTTACAGACCCTATGACGAGTAGTGATGAGATGTATGAGCGCGGTGTCGAGGATGCCGCGCACGATGAACTGAACTCTTTCTATTACCAGCACTACTACTACTATCGCCGCGGTTATGATGAGACACGCCGCTATATGCGCCGTACCGGCGGGGACCAGCCGGGACCACCGCAACCACATCGCCGACGCTTACTGGTAGGATTTATCATTCTGGTGCTGGCCGGCATCGGCCTGGCAGTGTTGCTGCCGATGCAGCGGGACAACAATGCCGATACGGAGAATACTCCACGCATTGAACGCATACCGGCGGCAGCCGAGAGTGCCGTTGCCAACGTTCAACCACCAACGCAGACGCCGCCACCGCCCCCCAGCCCGACGCCGGAAGGGTTATATGTGGGGCGCTCGGCGCGGGTGGCTAACGTGGGTGCAACCCCGCTACTGGCCCGCAGCGAACCCGGAACACAATATCCCGTCCAGGCACGCTTTCCCGAGCATATGCAGGTAACCATTGTTGATGGCCCGGTGGTCGCCGATAATTACACCTGGTGGCGCGTGGAAGGTGCAACCGGCAACGGCTGGAGCGCCGAACGCAGCCAGGAAGGAAATCTCTGGCTGATACCGGAATAACACACTACTCCGCTTCCGGCATTGCCGAAGATACCGGTGCAGGGCGCGGTTGCTTCGTCGGCAATTGCTGCCGATCAGCATAAAACCCATGATACGCTGCCGGCAGCAGCGCGGCAACACGTAGCATCATCTCGGTTGTCAGGTAATCCATCAGATCCGGTGGAATTTTACCGTCAGGTGTTGGTTCAACCCGGTATGGCTTACCAATCCGTAGTTCGACCGGTTTGCCACGTAACGTATCGCCCAATCCTCCCTGCGTGCCGGTAACGGCAACCGGCACCAGCGGTACCTGCGCCCGCATTGCCAGGCGTACCGCGCCACCCCGCCCCTTCTGCAACAGACCGTTACGACTGCGATGCCCTTCGGGGAAGATCAACAGAATGGCTCCCGCGCGTAACGCCTCGGTTGCTGCCTCCAGCGCAGCCAGATCACCCCGCCCGCGCTTAATTGGAATAACCTGCATGGCGCGAAAAAACCATCTCCACATCGGATTTTCGAAGAGCTCGGCCTTGCCTAACCATGAGAGGCGGTAGGCGAACGGCAGCAGCGCACCGACAACCGGGATATCAATCCACTGGATATGGTTCATCACCAGGATCATACCGGTCTGGGCACGCGGCGGTAGATGTTCTAACCCTTCAACCCGCCAGTGCCACCAGCCGATTTTCCGCATAGCATGAATTAACATCTGCGAGACAAAATAGATTATCTTACCAGTCATCGCAATCCTCCAGATCTCATGCGCAAACCATGATCTCCCGTAGTCGCCACACACCGTGCGTGGCATGCAAAACATCTTACGGTTTACGCTTTACCGGCCCACGCCCAGCCGCAGCGTGTAGACCAGATACCCCCCTAACCAGCCGTCAAGAATGACCAGAACAACGCCAAGAAGCAGTAACCGAAGATAGCCCCGCCGTTTTTGCGGATCGGCCAGAATCTGCGGATGGCGGCGACGATGCTGCAGCGCATATCCATACACGATAATCAGCACAATCCCCACGGCGGCATGCGCGTTCACCCAGGCCAGCAGAAGATTATCGCGCGGAACATCCGGCCCCGTAAGCCGGCGGACCGCATCGATGGCCCCCGTCACCACTGCCGGCAGCGCGCTCAACCATCCCAACACCAGACAGTGGTAAGCGCTGGTTTCCAACGCCTGATCGCCGCGCCGGAGATAGAGGAACGTGAGAAGCCCATTCGCCAGCAGCAGGGCAATCGGGAAATGAACGGTGAATGGATGGAGCGGATACATATGATTAATTGAACGGCGGCGCTACCCGGCAGCTACCGGCGTGCGCGCTCCCGCGTAGGCTTCCTGAAGCGACACAACATGTGTTCCCAATGACCAGAAACAACGATCACCGCCCCTCTTGCAGCGCATTATACCACAGCCCGATCACTGCCCAACCCACTCCGATGACAGATGCCGACGCTAACACTACACGCCTTACGCGGTGGGCGTTTGGACCACGCACAACCCGACATGCGCGAACACCGCGCAACGGCCACTGCTGCCATGGATCAGGCGATCCTGCATCTGGCGGGGGATATCGCCTCCGGCCAGGCGGAAGAAACCCGGTCTTGTTTCAAAAAATTCATGTTGTGAATTTTTTGAAACAAGAATACAAGGAGTACCATGCTGCCGCAGGCGACTCTGCCGTTCAGCGGGTGAAACGCCTGGTTTGATGAACGACCGCATAACGCGTGTAACATTACAGGAGTTACGCGGTCGTTGACCTGGCAGGTAATTTCGCCTCCGGTAGGGCGGAACAGAACATTCTTTTGCACGAAAATTTGGCTCCTTGAGCCAAATTTTCGTGCAAAAGAAAAATAAGTACCATGCTGCCGCAGGCGAATCAGGCTTCCATCGGGTCAAATGTCCGGTTTGCATGTCAACCACGTAAGTCCTGTAACATTACATCTTCATCGTATGGAAGCAAAACGCTTGCGTTGACCTTCGCACTGTGCTATGCTTCTGCATATGCGGAACGAGTTTCCCTCCTCAATAACAATTGACGGTATCACACTCACCCTGCTCATTGAGCGTAAATCCGTCAAGAATATTAATGCCCGTTTGCGCGACAGTGTGCTCCATGTCAGTGTGCCACGCCAGGCATCACGCACGGTTGTTGACAATGCGCTGCCTGACCTGGCACGACGGCTGTTGCGGCGGCAGCGTGCGCGTCAGGTGAATGATATTACAGATGTGCCGGCACTGGCGCAACAGGTGGCCCGCCGGTTTCCGCAACCGCTCGACGTGGCCGCCGTTCAGTTTACGACAATGCAGAAAGCCTGCTGGGGGAGTTACAGCACCCGCACCCACACCATCCGGCTCAACGCGGTGTTGCAGTTAATGCCGCCCTGGGTACTGGAAGCGGTGATCGCGCATGAACTGGCGCATGCCATCCATCCCAATCATAGCCCGGCATTCTGGGAATTATTACGCCAGGTCTACCCGGACACCGACCGGGCCGAGGCATTTCTCGAGGGAGTAAGCTGGCTCGCTCGCTCCTGGGATACGCTGCCACCCATCGAACGATCACAACTACTCTATACTTCGGATGGTAGTCAGGAAGAGGCCGATGACAACGACTGAGCGTTATCCTATTCCGGCTGCGGCAATGCGGATTGAGATCCAGGTGATAAACTCGCGCTTTATTGGCAGTGCGGCCCATACCCCTTCCGTTGAGGCGGCGAAGGATTTTATTGCCCAGGTACGCGCCGTTTTTCCCGATGCCACCCATCATGCGTATGCCTACCTGGTTGGGCATGGCGCAAGCGTCGTTGCCGGGATGAGCGATGCAGGTGAGCCGTCCGGTACCGCCGGACGCCCGATGCTGGCCGTCCTGCGGGGCAGCGGTCTGGGAGATATTACCGTGGTTGTCACCCGCTATTTTGGCGGCACCCTGCTGGGAACCGGTGGCCTGGTACGCGCTTACAGCGATGCCACCCGGGCGGTGCTGGAGGTGTTGCCGCGCACCGAGCGGGTTGAGCAGCGGACCCTGCTGGTCCGGGTAGACTATGGTAACTATACCCCCGTCCGACATGTGCTGGAGCATCATGATGCCACGATTGCCGACGAAGCCTTTGCCGGCGATGTCACCCTGACGGTGATCCTCCCTGTGTTCCAGTTTGATGCCTGCCTGGCAGCCCTGGCCGAGGCAACCGCCGGTCAGGCTGAGGTGGTTACTGCATAAAGGCAAGCCGGATGCCAGACGACAACGTCAGCCCGGTGATCCCGGCGCCCTTCCCACCCGGCAAATACATGATGTACAAATTATCATCTGTTCTGCCTCCGACCATACACCGGACATACCTTCACCCGGTAGCACGTAATGTGCTGCCCATGTGCCCCATTTGACACATCCCGTTGTCTGATGTATCTTCAACTTTGTGCTTTTTGTAACACTATCGGGCTGATTTTTACATTTCATACAAAAGAACCTGACTTGACGGCATCGCTTTAACTCTCTATAATTCGATAGGGAACAGTTCCGAGGAACAAAGGTTGCATTTGATGACAACAGACCGACTCTTACTGGCGAAACAGCAGCATCGGCTTATGCACGACATCTATGTGTTAATGGACGACGGCGACCGGCGTGTGCTTGCGCCGCTGAATTTAAGTCCGCTGGAGTATGCAGTTTTACAGCAACTTGATATGGAACAGGGCCAGCGGCTAACTGATGTCGGGGCTAAACTGCTGTGTGTGAAAAGTACCATTACCCGGATTGTTGACCGGCTTGAACGTGAGGGGTTGGTGTTACGCACCCCCGATCCCGATGATCGCCGCGCGCAACGGCTGCTGCTGACGACACGCGGCGCAACTACCCGCGTGGAAGCACTAACGGCACACAACAGTGCCATTGAGCAGCGCATGAGCGTGCTGTCACTCGATGAACAAGAGCAACTGCAAGCTCTGCTCACCAAACTGCGTGCCGGGTTGCAAGAAAACCTGGATGGGGTAGAACATGAGGTAGCTACAGCCCTTCATCGGTAGCCATAGACACCTTGCAGGTTATATGCATGCAGGTGGGACCGGGGCAACCCCGGTCCCACCTGCATGTAATTCTTCAACATTCGCCGGTTATCAGGTCTCTACCGCACTCAACGTAGCGGCATGCTCCTGGGAGAGCGGAGAAACGGCGCGAAGCCGGGCCACCATTCCCGGCACCAGTTCCAGCACCTGGTCGATATCGGCGTGGGTCACCGCTTTGCCGACCGTAAAGCGTACCGAACTGATGGCCTGTTCCGGCGTACGTCCCAGCGCGGTCAGCACATGCGACGGGTCAAGCGAGCCACTGGTGCAGGCACTGCCACTACCGGCACAGATCCCCTGCTGATCGAGCAGCAGCAGCATACTCTCGCCCTCAATATAGTCAAAGGCCAGGTTGGCATTATTAGGCAGACGTTGCGCGCGATCGCCATTGAGCCGCGTACCGGGAATGCGTTCCAGAATGCCATCGATCAGGTGCTCCCGCAGCGCGGTGCAGTGGGTGGCATACCAATCACGCTGCTCCTCTGCCAGGCTCAGGGCCGCCGCCAGACCAACAATGCCCGGGACATTCTCCGTGCCGGCGCGCCGCCGCCGCTCCTGCCCGCCGCCGTTGAGTTGCGGCAGCAGAGGCGTACCCCGCCGGACATAGAGCGCCCCAACACCCTTGGGGCCATAAAACTTGTGCGCGGTCAGCGAGAGCAGATCGACATTCAAGTCCTGCACATTCACGGGCAGCGATCCCAGAGCCTGCACTGCATCAGTATGAAACGGCACGCCATGTTCGCGGCAAATCGCGCCCAACTCGGCAATTGGTTGGATAACCCCGATCTCATTGTTCGCATACATGACCGACACCAGGACCGTATCGGCACGTAGGGCCGCCCGCAGATCAGCAGGCCGCACAAACCCGTGCGCATCCACCGGCAAGATGGTTGCCGTAAACCCAAACTGCGCTAAATATTCAACGGCATGCAGCACCGCGTGATGCTCAATCGCGCTAGTGATAATATGATTGCCCCGGCCACGCTGCTGTTGCGCCAGTGCCACGCCTTTGATCGCCAGATTATTCGCTTCCGACCCACCGCCGGTAAAGATGACCTCGCGCAGCTTTGCCCCAAGCGCCAGCGCGACGACCTCACGCGCATCGTCAAGCGCCTGCAATGCGGTGCGGCCAGGATGATGAATACTCGAGGGATTGCCGGGTTGCTGCGTGAAATAGGGCAGCATCGCCTCCAGTACACGCGGGTCAAGCGCCGTTGTTGCGGCGTGGTCAAGATAGATGGTGCGGTTTGTCATCGCCTTCCCCCAGCCGGCGGAACCGGGTCACCCGTATGGGTGTTACCTGGCTCCGCCGCGCTGACTAACTATATTCTCGATTACCAATAAAGAACAGGACGTACGCAGTGCATGTTCAAACGGGCCATGTGTCCAGGCAGACGCCTGGTTTGGAACCGACCGCGTAACTCCTGTAAATAACACGAGTTACGCGGTTCCCCGCGAACGGAGCTTTGCGCCTCCGGCAGGGCGGAAGATTCTATGCTTGTTCACAACATTTTTCACTTTGTGAAAAATGTTGTGAACAAGATCCATAAAGTACCATGCTGCCGCCGGCGAAGACTGCCGTTGTGGGAGTACGTGTCCGATTTTTATGCCCACCGCGTAACTTGTGTAAATAACAGGACGTACGCGGTGCGCGTTCAAATGAGACAGCAACTCCTGTGAATGTCGTCTTCGCCTGCACACAGTGCAAATGTTTTACGAACAAGACTGGTTTTTTCCGCCCTGCCGGAGGCGAGTCGGGCCGTTTATCCAGGCACATGCCGGGTTTGGAACCGACCGCGTAACTCCTGTAAATAACACGAGTTACGCGGTTGTTGACCCGACAGGTTCTTCCGCCCTGCCGGAGGCGGAAGAACCTGTCTTGTTCACAAAACATTTGCACATTATGCAAATGTTTTGTGAACAAGATCGATCACGTACCATGCTGCCGCCGGCGAAGACGGCCATTGTGGGCGTACATATCCGATTTGAACGCCCACCGCGTAACTCCTGTAAATGACACGATTTCCGATGCGACAGCAACATGTGGGGCCTTGCGCACCATATTGCTAAAAAAGAAGAGCGTCTTCGCTGCCGCCGGCAACGTCGGGCTTTCGTCTGATCAAACGTCGGGTCCGGCTACCTGCTGTGTAAATTCGGTGATTGAACCACTAAATATTCTAACACACTCCGGCCAGGCCGCATAAGCCGAACGTTTGTACGATAAACTCTTCACATCAGGCACAGAATATTCTTGACACTCGCCAACATCCCAACACGCGTTCGACTCGATCAATATCCCAGATGTTGTGGGATAAGTTGGGATAAGTTGGGATAAGTTTGGGATAGTGAGTGTAAACCTCGGCTTGACATCACGCCTGGCAGGTAGTAGGGTCATAGCAGCAGCGGAAATGCTCCGGCTGCGAATGAACTTTGAAATGGTAATCCGGACATCATGAGATCGGGAGTCCCGGCTTCAGCCGGACCAACCAGCCGTAGGGGACATTCTATGCACTATTCTGCTGTCGCACTCGACATCCAGATTATTTGCTCAAACTTCATCAGCCGGACCAGGCTTGCCCGGCAGTATGCCACTATCCCGGCAGGCATCCAACCGGCTAAAGCCGGGACTCCAGGAGGGTACATTCGGGGTATTTGCACAAAATTCATCAGCCGGGACTCCCGTGCGTCGTGTATCCGGACTATATTTTTTCAAACTTCATTAACAGGACGTACGTGGTTGACATGCAAACCGGACGTTTGACCCGATGGCAGCCTGATGCGCCTGCGGCAGCATGGCACTTATTTTTTCTTTTTCACAAACATGTTGCACGCAGTGCAACATGTTTGTGAAAAAGCATGGGATCTTCCGCCCGGCCGGAGGCGAGTCGGGCCGTTTATTCAGGCACATGCCGGGTTTGGAACCGACCGCGTAACTCCTGTCATTAATAGAGTGGAAAATCTGTTCCAAAATCAGGCTTCGGGAACAGAATAGAGGTTAAGGAGAAGAGATACATATGACACAGGTACACTTTCCCGCTGGTTTTACCTGGGGAGCTGCGACTTCCTCATACCAGATTGAAGGCGCTCCTCAGGCCGACGGCAAAGGTGAGTCGATCTGGGACCGCTTTACCCACACGCCGGGCATGATCGAAGACGGCAGCACAGGAGACGAGGCATGCGATCACTACCACCGCTGGCGCGAAGATATTGCCCTGATGAAGGAGCTAGGACTGCATGCATATCGCTTCTCGATAGCCTGGCCGCGTATTCTGCCGCAGGGATGGGGGCAGGTCAATCAGGCGGGGCTGGACTTCTACAGCCGTCTGGTCGATACGCTGCTGGAGCAAGGCATTGAGCCCTTTGTGACGCTCTACCACTGGGATCTGCCCCAGGCGCTTCAGGAGCGGGGTGGCTGGCCGGAGCGTTCCACAGCGCAGGCGTTTCTTGAGTATGCCGATATCGTCAGCCGGCATCTGGGCGACCGGGTGAAGCACTGGATTACCCACAATGAGCCCTGGTGCGCCGGCATGCTCGGATATCAGACAGGCCGGCATGCCCCCGGCATTCAGGACTGGTATGCAGCCCTGGCCGCCGGCCATCATCTGCTGCTGTCGCATGGCTGGGCCGTGCCGGTGCTACGCCAGAACAGCCCGGCGTCCGAAGTTGGGATAACGCTCAACTTCACCCCGGCAATGCCCGCCGCACCCAGTCCCGCCGATTTTGCGGCCTACCGGCACTTTGACGGGGCGTTTAATCGCTGGTTTATCGATCCGCTCTATGGGCGGCACTACCCGGCGGATATTGTGGCGGACTATGTTGCCGCCGGGCATCTTCCGGCGCATGGCCTGGATTTTGTGCAGACGGGTGACATGGAAGCGATTGCTACGCCAACCGATTTCCTGGGGGTGAACTACTACACCCGCGAGGTTGTACGTAGCAGCACCATCCCGGAGAGCGAGAACCAGCCACGCACGGTCTTCCCCGCCCCGGCAGACGAACAGACCGATATGGGCTGGGAGATCTATCCCGAAGGGCTATATGAACTGCTGGCCCGCCTACATTTTGCGTATCGCCCCGGTACGATCTATGTCACCGAGAATGGCGTCAGTTTTGACGACCAACCTGATGCTGAGGGACGCGTACGCGACCAGCGACGGCAGCGCTATCTGCGGGATCACTTTGTCGCCGCACAACGGGCGATTACGGCAGGCGTGCCGCTGGCGGGCTACTTCGTCTGGTCCTTGCTCGACAACTTCGAGTGGGATCGGGGCTACACTCAGCATTTCGGCATTATCTGGGTGGACTATGCGACACAGCAACGCATTCCCAAAGACAGCGCGCGCTGGTACAGCCAGGTCATCGCCGCCAACGCGGTTGAAGTGTCGGATGCGGGCTGAGGCCGGCCTGCTGCACGCGACTTCCTTTGCATGGTATACTCATGCATGAACTCTGAGGAAACAGGTCGGCAACCTAGTCCGGGTGCTCCTATCCCGGTACGTCATGCAGAGGAAGAGAAGCAGCAAGGAGGATCGAATGCGCAGGTATGTTCCACTCGTATGTATGGCTTTATTGATGATACTCGTGGGGACGGCATGTTCCACGGCTCGTCCCGCCAGTGGACCGTCCGAGGATGAACCGCAAGTCAGGAGTGTGGGCGAGGCGGCGGCGACAACCCTTATTCGCACCTTGATGCCCCGGGTCCAGGCCGCGATGCAGGAGGGCGGGCCGGTCTATGCACTGGACTTCTGTTCGGTGCGCGCACAGCCACTCACGGAGGAGGTGAATGAGCAACTCCGTGGGGTTGATATCAAACGCACATCGTTCAAGTTCCGTAACCCGCTGAATGCCCCGGATACCTACGAAGCCGCCGCACTGCGCTACTTCCAGAATACCCTGGAGGAGCAGGGCAACCTGCCGCAGTATTATGTTCAGCAGATCCGATCGAATGAATATCGCTACTATAAGCCGCTGGTCGTCGGTGAGGCCTGTTTGAATTGCCATGGCGACCCGGCCCAGTTCTCACCCGAACTGCAGCAGACATTGAATGAGCGCTACCCGAATGATCGCGCGGTTGGCTTTGAAGAAGGCGATTTTCGCGGCGTTGTCCGTGTTACTATTCCGGAGGCAATGGTGCAGTAGCATCTCGTCAGTCCGTTCGCCGCACAGCAGTAAACCGGCGTCTCTATGCCTCAGAGTATCATGCGGCGGCGGCATAAAACGCAGTATCGTTACGTGTTCCGGCGTACTTCCCCGGCAGGGGAGTATGCCGGTTTTTGGTTGGCATGTTGTATGACCTGAGTTATGCGCGCTGACCTGCCGTCCGCAAATGGGCATCAATCCAGGCCAACTCCGCAGATGACAGCACGGGCGCAGGTGGCTGCGGCTGATAATCAATGCGCAGATCATACCGGGCACTGGTGTAGATCCGCTGGAGTGCCTGGTTTAACTCAAGTGGCACATCCGGATCAGGACCGCGCAAGGGAACCGGAACGACGGGTAGCGCCTGCTGACGCACAAGCGGCCAGATAGCAATCTGTGGGCGCTGCTCGGCCCGGCTAAGAAAAATGAAGGAGGAGGCTACCGGCAGCGGAGTCGTCACCGGCGGTCGGCGTTCGCCACGCAACAGATCAACTTCAAGCAGGTGAACGGCGCTTCGAAGGAGGTCACGCCGTTTACATTCATAGGCGTCGGCATCTGCGCCCGGGCGTTTGTTGGCCGGCGAGAGAATTTCGATAACCGTCACCAGTGTTTCCTCACCACCGACACGGATCTCAATGCGGCGGTACTGTGCCGGTTTATCCAGCGCAACTTCGCCCATAAGCGTAGCCGGGGCAATCACCACCGGTTCATGCTGTGGCAGCGGTCGGTCGTGCTGCACCAGAGCAACATCGGGAACCAGCACTCGCGCCGGCGTGTCGGTTGCCCACTTTCTCTGCATTCATGCAATGAAACGGCATTCGTTTCACTGATTTGGTTGCTTTCCCTGATTTCCTGGAAGGATACCACTGGTCAATTCCTTACTATAAATCAACCAGTGGTATCCTAAAGTCCTCAATCCTCAGTTCTTTTTACGCTTAGACAAGGTTTACGAAGGTTTTCCGGGTTATGCGAGTGAGCCGTTTGCTGACGCGCTCAACCTGTCCCCTGTCCCCTGTTCCCTATCCCCTCCTATGCACCGGCAGTTGAGGTCACCATGGGCCGGGTCAACTTCTGCTCGCGGCGGATGCGCTCTTCCACCAGTTGGGCCGACAGCAGTACCAGCGGCAGGCCCGTGCCGGGGTGGGTGCTTGCGCCGACAAAGTAGAGATTGCCGTAGCGCGCATGGCGATTCTGCGGGCGCAGGTAGCCCACCTGCAGGAAGTTGTGGCTCAGGCCAAACGCCGAGCCGCGCGCCAGGTTCAGCATTTTGTGGTAGTCGCGTGGCTCGATCGTCTCTTCAAAGACCACCCGGCTCGACAGGTCGCCCAGGCCGATTTTAGCAACCCGCTCGAAGACCGCCTTGCGGGCGCGCTCCTTCAGCGCCTCCCAGTCCTGGCTCTGCCGGTCGTCGATATGCCCTACCGGCACCAGCGCCATGATGTTGTCGCCGTCAGGCGGGGCCATGCCGGGGTCGGTGTGCGCCGATGCGCAGATGTAGAATGAGGGATCGTCCGGCAGCGTCAGATCGCGGAAGATGCGATCAAATGAGTTGCGATACTCATGCTCCGCCAGGAAGACGTTATGGTGGTGCAGCAACTCGGACTTGCCGCCGCTGACCCCCCAGTAGAACATCAGCGCCGACGAGGTGTACTTCTTGCGCGCCAGCCGTGCCTTTGTGCCGTCGTCCGGCAACAGTTCGGAGTAGACATAGGGCAGGTCGGCATTGGCGACCACCACGTCCGCCGCGAGCCGCTCACCGTCGGGCAGGACCACACCAGTGGCGCGGCTTCCATCCACCTCGATACGCGCGGCCGGCGTGTTGTAGCGGAACTGCACGCCCAGCCCCTCGGCAATACCGGCCAGGCTCTCGATCACCCGGTACATGCCGCCGCGCGGGAATAGGACGCCATCGGCCAGTTCGGTATACTGCAACAGCGAATAGGTCGCCAGGGCATCATAGGGGCTGAGGCCCAGGTACATATTCTGGAAGGAGAAGGCCGCGCGCAGGCTCGGCGAGCGGAAATAGCGCGATGTGTTGGCATAATGCTTGTTCAGCGCTTTAAGCTGGATAATCAGCGGCAGATTCGCCGGGCTGAAATAGTCGAAGATATTGCGGAAGTTGCGCCCGACAAAGCGCTCCAGGGATACATTGTAGTGCCGGTAGCCTTCGCTCAGGAAGCGCAGAAACGCCTCAAATGCGCCGGGCTCAATCGCCTCCAACTGCTCGCGCATCTGGATCAGATTGGGCGTCAGATCCAGGATTGTACCATCGTGGAAGTGAACCCGGTAGGTCGGGTCCAGATGCACCAGGTCCAGATGATCCTCCATCCGCTCGCCCAGCGCCTTGTAGGTTTCGGCAAAGACGGCGGGCATCAGGAAGAGGGTCGGCCCCATATCAAAGCGGTAGCCATCGCGCTCCAGCAGGGAGGTGCGGCCACCCGGGCGCGCATTTTTCTCGAGGACCGTCACGCGATATCCGTCACGCGCCAGGCGCGCGGCAATCGCCAGGCCACCGATCCCGGCACCAACGACCAGGGCGGTATTCATTGCAAAGCTCCTTTCAGCAGGGGTTTCCTATAAATAAAATTATAGTATGAGATGCGTTTTCTGTCGATAGAAGTTGAAGATGAGGTAGTTGATACAGCAGGGTAGTTCAGCATCAAACCAGAACCCCTGCCCATCCGCTCCAGTGGAGCAGACCGGCAGGGGCTGTATGGTGAGTGGACCGGCGAACCGGCCCACGTCGATGCCGACATCCAAATATCTACGTACCTAGAATAGAATTACGCCACAGCCAGGTCACGCGGATTCATCGCCATCAGGCGCTCGATGCGCTTCTCCGTCTCGGGATGGGTGCGGAAAAGGCTTGTCAGGCCACCCCCTGTCAACGGATTGATGATGTACTGGTGCGAAGTTGCCGGATTGACCCGCATCGGCATCTGCCGGGAGGCCAGTTCGATCTTGCGGAGCGCATCCGCCAGCGGGCGGGCCTCGCCCATAATGCGCGCACCGGTGGCATCGGCGCTAAACTCGCGCGCGCGGGAGATCGCCATCTGCACAATCATCGCGGCAATCGGCGCGACAATAATCAGCAGCAGGCTACCGAGCAGATCGGCAATACCGCCGTCGTCATCGTCACCCGTAAAGGCCCCAAAGATCAGCGACCACTGCGCAATTTCGGCAATCATCGCAATTGCGCCGGCAATTGTCGCTGCAATGCTGGAGATCAGCGTGTCACGATTCTTGATATGGGCCAGTTCGTGGGCAATCACCCCGGACAGTTCATCCCGATTGAGCATCCGCATAATACCCTGCGTTACGGCAACGGCGCTCTTGCTGGGGCTGCGGCCGGTGGCAAAGGCATTGGGCGTCTCGCTGTCGATAATATAGACCCCCGGCTTGGGCAGACCGGCGCGTGTCGCCAGCGTCTCGACAATGCGGTGCAGTTCGGGCGCTTCGGTGGGACTGGCCTCACGCGCACCACTGAAGCGCAACGCCAGCTTATCCGAGAACCACCAGGCCCCCATATTCATCACAATCGCCAGGCCGAAGGCAAAAATCATGCCGACCCGCCCGCCCAGGGCACCACCGATAACGACAAAGAGTGCAGTCAGTGCGGCAAGCAGTAGACCGGTTTTAACTGTATTCCAGGTTTCCATATCTGTGATCTATCCTCCTCAGAAAGAACAGAGCTTCGTAAAGAACAGAGTAACAAAGAACAAAGAACAAACAGGTTATCCGACTGAACTTCGTCAGGCGGGCTCTGTTCACTATTTGCCAGGACTATGTTTTGATATAGTTCTCTTTCTTAATGCTATTTCGAGTAGCATTATAGCGCAAAAGCTGTGCAAGTAAAGTTAATCTTTTATTAGAGGAGTTCCGCCGTTTGTTTTCCGGCAATGGGCTGTGGCAGTAGCGCAAAAACTGTGCAACTTTACAATAGATTTGTTGTTATGTAGAGAATATCACAATTCTCGGGCCACCGCTGCGTTACACTGCGAAGCATCAACAGTAAGTATACGCAATCGAACTGTATCGTACAACGAAGGAGAAAACAATGGCTACAGCAGTACAAACGCAAAACAATGTTACGCAGCGTGTGACGTATGGCATTGTCGGTGGTCTGGCCGGTGGCGTGGTCTTTGGAATGATGATGGGCACGATGGGCATGCTGCCCATGGTTGCCGGGCTGGTCGGCAGCAGCGCGGCGCTGATCGGCTTTGTGATTCATATGTTGATCAGCGCCTTCATCGGAGCTACGTTTGGGCTGATCTTCGGCGCACGCAGTGAAAGCTATGGTCAGGGTGCCGTCTGGGGCCTGATCTACGGCGCGGTCTGGTGGGTACTCGGTCCCCTGCTGATTATGCCCGTAATGATGGGCATGGGGCCACGCTTTGCCGCGGCCCTGGAGACGCCAATGCTGATGAGCCTGGTCGGGCATCTGCTGTTTGGCCTGGTGACCGGACTGGTCTACGCATGGCAGGTGCGCCGGTAATCGCGCCAGGGCGCAGGGACAATATAACCAGCATTGTTCATCCTGCCCTCGCGCCCTGAATTCTTGTCTACGCCTTCTGGACGAACCCGAACGCCTGACCCCAGGGAGCCGCATATGACACCCCTTCGCATCTACATATCAGCCCATTGCCCAACCTGTGCATTCACCTTTTCCCTGGTGAATAGTGTCCGCCAACTGCGTCCGCGCTATCCGATTGAGGTAATTAATCTGGATAAACCGGACGTAGCGCGACCGGCACATGTCTTTGGTACGCCTACCTACTGCCTGGGCCGGCAGGTTATTTCGCTGGGTAATCCCAGTCTGACAACGCTTCTGGCAACCCTGGATCAGGATGCTGCCAGCGAATTACTCCGCTAAGAGACTGTCTGAAAAGCTGATGCGCGGCGGTCCCACGGCATGCCGGGTGCCCGGCGACACCGGACCGCGCCCCCGGAGTCCCGGCTTCAGCCGGTTCCGGCCACACACCGACTGACGCCGGGACTCCCGCTCCGGGGCCGTCGCCCCATGACCCACTACCGTTCACATAGCAGAACCTGCGCAGTAGCGGTGTAAACCGGACGTTTGCTCCGCTACAGAACGGTTCCGCCTGCGGCAGCATGGTACTCTT